>Ga0208685_1000134_pt1 | contig 29059 bp, 39 predicted proteins | sample EasRivMeERMLT890_FD_187533 | JGI IMG/M metagenome (GOLD analysis project Ga0208685, IMG submission 187533) | Soil microbial communities from meander-bound floodplain in the East River, Colorado, USA - East River MetaG ERMLT890 (SPAdes) (version 2) | ecosystem: Environmental > Terrestrial > Soil...
TGCCAGTGATGCGGGGCTTCAATCCCGCGACGGTATGGCACATGGCGAAGATCCTGGAGTGCGGCGCGGCCTGCGTCGTGCTGCGCCAGTACCCCGACTGCATGTTCGCGACGCTCACGAACGGGCACTTCGTCGTCGAGCCGCCGAACCCCGACTACCGCTGCGACCCGGTGAGCGTGGCCTCCCACAACCTCTACGAGAATTCCACGCCCTACGAGCTGGTCGAGCCCTCGGGCGTGCTCGATACCCTGCACGCGAAATACGAGGCGGTCTCGGACCGAGCGGTGCGGGTGTCGGGCAGCACCTTCAGGCCGGCGCAGCGCTACACGATCAAGCTCGAGGGCGCGGAGCTCGCCGGCTACCAGAGCCTGATCGTGGGCAGCGTGCGCGACCCGATCATCCTGCGCCAATTCGACTCATGGCTCGATGGGCTCGTGAAGGCGGTCAAGGAGCGCATCCGCGCGGTGTTCGGCGATGGCATTGAACGACAGTACCGGTTTGACGTGCGGGTATTCGGCAGGAACGCCACCATGGGGCCGCTCGAGCCCGAAACCGGTATTGGGCACGAGGTCGGATTGCTGTTCCAGGTGACGGCGGAGACGCAGGCGCTTGCCACCGCGCTCTCGAAATCGGTCGGGCACATCGCGGTGCACTACCCCGTGCCGGAGTGGAGCGGGCTCATCACCTCGATCGCCTACCCCTATTCGCCGCCGGAGATCGCGCGCGGCGCCTGCTACCGCTTCAACATGAACCACGTCGTCGAGCCCGCCTCCCCGCTCGAGATGTTTCGCATCCACTACGAGAACGTGTGAGGCCTTCATGACGAAGCTGTGGCAGGTCGCGAAGCTGATCCGGAGCAAGAACTCCGGCCCGTTCGAGCTCACCTTCGACGTGATCTTCAAGGACCGCGAAATCTACGAGAAAGTGCGCGACGCCCGGATCATCAACGCGCAGTGGTTCGCGCGGACCTACCGCCTCACGCCCGAGGTGGTGTCGGTGATCGAGTACGACGCCGCCGCCGCGATCAAAGTCACGATCCCGCGTCCGGTGATCTCGGGAGACGTGGACGATACCGACGTGTTCGGCGGCCAGCAGTACGGACCGCTGGTGGACCTCGAGGTACCCTGAGCCATGCCCAACACATTCAAGATTCTTTCGTCGAACAGCATCCGCGCCGTAATGGGCGAGCTGGTGCCGCAATTCGAGCGCGCGAGCGGGATGAGCGTCTCGGTGTCCTACGACCCCGCCAAGGTCATGCTCGCCCGCATCGCAAAAGGCGAGACCGGGGACCTCGCCATCACGGGCTCCGGGGCGATCGACGAGCTCGTGAAACAGGGAAAGATTCTGGCCGGCAGCCGCCGGCTGCTCGCCCGCTGCAGAGTGGGTGTCGCCGTGCGTGCCGGGGCGCCGAAGCCCGATATCAGCACGGTCGATGCGCTGAAGCGCGCGCTTATTGCCGCGAAATCGGTTGCCTACACGCAGGAGGGCGCAAGCGGCATGCATTTCTCGGGCCTGATCGAGCGCATGGGGATCGCGGAGCAGATCAAGGCCAAGGCAGTGCGGCAGCCGGGTGGACTGATCGGGGAGCTTGTCGCCGCGGGCAAGGCCGAGATCGCCATCCAGCAGGTCCCCGAGCTGCGGGCCGTGCCCGGCATCGAGCTCGTCGGTCCCTTGCCCGAGGATATTCAACTCGTCACGGTCACATCCGCCGGCATTTTCGCCGGCACGAAGCAGGCGAAGGCCGCGCAGGACTTCATCGATTTCCTCTCGACGCCGGCCGTAATGCGGGTCATGCAGTCGCGGGGGCTCGAGCCGGCGGCGGAGTTCACCCCACCCGCAGCTTCGCGATGACGGCAGGGTCGGGATCCACGCCCAGTCCCGGACCCTGAGGTACCGCAATGCAGCCGTCCTTGTCCGGCAGGATGGCGTCGTGCAGCGGATTCACCGCGAAATCGGCGTCGTAGCGCTCGACGAGGCCCTCGCCTGCCATGGCGGCGATGCAATGGATCGAGGCGAGCAGGCCGGGGCCGAAGTACGCCGAATGCGGCACGACCGCGACACCATGCGCATCGCAGAGCGCCATGACCTTGCGCATCTGTGTCACGCCGCCGACCTTGGTCACGCTCGGCTGCGCGTAGCTCACGGCGCCGGCCGCGAGCAGGCCCTTGAACTCGGGCAGCATCGCGTTCTCGCCCGCGGCCGTCGGAATACCGCCCTGTTCCTGCACGCGCGCGAGCCCCGCGTGGTCCTCGGGGGGCCACACCGGCTCCTCGAGCCATTTCAGTTCCAGCGGCCGGAGCCTGCGCGCCATGGCGATCGCTTCGGCCACCGTCCACGGGCAGTTGCAATCCACCATGATCGGCACGTCCGGTCCCGACGCCTTGCGCGCGGCCTCGATCGGAGGGAGCGTGATCTCGTGGAGCTTGATGTGGCGATATCCGCGCTTGAGGACTTTCCCGACGTGGTGCGCAACGGCGCCGGGCTCCCCGTAGCGCAGCAGGCTCGCGTAGGCCGGGAGCCGCTCGCGCGGCGAGCCACCGAGCAGTCGATAGAGCGGCAGCCCGGCGAGCTTGCCGGCAATGTCCCACAGCGCGATGTCGATCGCGGACAGCGCATACATCGCGGGCCCATTGCGGCCGACGCCGCCCAGGTTGCGCTGCACTTCGTCCACGAACGCGCTGATGGCGGTCGGGTCGCGTCCCATGCACATCGGGCCCACGAGCGTATCGAGCGCGGCCTTCGTCGCGGGAAAGATGCGGTGGCCGAAGCCCTCGCCCCAGCCGGTCACGCCGCCGTCCGTCTCCACGCGCACGAGCAGCGTGTCCATGCTGGTGCGGGCCCGTCCGCCCTGCTTCGGCACCACCGCCCCTTCGATGATCATCGGCATGTTGACGACGATCGTCTCGATTTTCGTGATCTTCATATCGGCTATAGTCTATACGCACGGGATGCGGCGCTTCGGGCAGTCCGAAATGTGGTCACCCGTGACTCATCACGCAGAGGACTCTCCATGAAGATCGCCAAGACGACGGCGCACACGCTGCGCGTCCTATTCCAGTTTCCGCTCATCAAGGAGGCGCAGCACGCGCTCGTCACGTTCGTCGAGATCGAAACCGACGACGGCCTGAAGGGTCACGCCTTCTCGGCCTATCCCCTGCGCTTCAGCATCTCCGATTTCATCAACCGCGAGGCGGGGCCGACGATCGCGGGCATGGACCCGCTGCGGCCCGAGGCGGTGCGCACGACGCTCTACTGGAAGCTCTCCAACAAGCACTATATGGGCACGTGGTCGTGCGCGGCCAGCATGATCGACGTCGCGTTGTGGGACATCAAGGGGAAGAGCGTGAAGCAGCCGATCTGGAAGCTGCTGGGCGGCGCGCGGGAGAAGTGCCCCGTTTACATCACCTGGGGGCTGCCCCGCTACAGCCGCGAGCAGCTGGTGGAAGCGGCGAAGCTGATGATCGCCGAGGGCCACACGCAGCTCAAGATGGCGATTGCGGCGGGAGCCGACCCGGCGGCGCATATGTACGGCGAGCCGAGCGACAACGACATTCTGGAAGACGCCGCGCGCATCCGCCACGTGCGCGACGCGCTTGGCGACAAAGTAACGCTGATGATCGACGCCAACAAAAACGCACGGCTACCGCAGGCGATCCGGCTCGCGAAGCTGGTCGAGGACTGCAACCTCGCGTGGTTCGAGGACCCGGTGCTAAAGGCCGACCCGCGGCTGATGGCGAAGCTGCGCCGCGAGACCACGATTCCGATCGCCGCCGGCAGCAGCGGCACCTACGATCTCGCCTGGCTGCGCGAGTACTTCGTACACGAGGCCATCGACATCGCGCAGCCCAACGTGCGCGACATCGGCGGCTTCACCGGCGGGCTCTACGCCGCGGGCCTGGCGCAGGCGTTCAACATCCAGCTCGAGATGGGCGGCAACTACCCGCACCTCAACATGCACCTGCACGCCGGCGTGGCGAATGGCGGACGCATCGAGTTCCATCTCGGCGGCTGGCGCATCGGCGAGGCATTGTTCGACGGCACGCCGAAGCCCGTGCGGGGGTGGGTCACGCTCCCCGAGGCGCCGGGGCTCGGCTTCACGCCGAAATCAGGCATACTCGACCTCGCAGTGAAGTGACGGCGAGAGCGTGATGAACCTGCAGCTCAGCATCGCCATGGCGTCCAACCCGCGCACGTGGCCGGTGTTCGACGGCCGCGTGAAACCCGACGGCATCGACCTGATCCCGAGCCGCGTGCATCCGTCGGAGCTGTTCTGGCGCCAGCTGCGATTCGCGGATTTCGATGTCTCCGAGATGTCGTTTTCGTCCCTCATGATGGCCAAAGCCCGCGGGGACGAGCGCTGGGTTGGCGTGCCCATCTTCACCACGCGCAAGTTCTACCACGCCGCGATCCTGGTGCGGCGGAAGGCGGGCATCGCCTCGCCGGCGGACCTGAAGGGCAAGCGCGTCGGCGTGCCGGAGTACCAGCAGACCGCGGCGCTGTGGGCGCGCGGCGTGCTGCAGGAGGAATTCGGCGTCGAGCCGCGGCACATGGAATTCTGGATGGAGCGCGGCGCATCCCACAGCCATGGCGGAGCGGTCGGCTTCACCGCTCCGCCGGGCGTGACGATCCATACCATCCCGCCCGACAAGAGTCTCGGCAGCATGATGCTCGCGGGCGAGCTCGACGCGGCGCTCCATTACATCGTGGACCGCAACCTGGTCGACCGCAGCACCGCCGACCTGTGGAACCATCCCGACATCGGGCCGCTCTTCCCGGATCCGGTCGCGGAGGGCGTGCGCTACTACCGCAAGACCGGGATCTTCCCCATCAACCACGGCATGGTCATCAAGCGGGAGATCGCCGAGAAGCACCCGTGGGCAGTCCTGAATCTCGTGAAGGCCTTCGACCGCGCCAACGACATCGCGGACCGGGAGCGCGTGGAGCACGTCGAATACCACGTTGCCGCGGGACTGCTGCCCCCGGGCGCGACCGAGGCGCTGCGCGCGCCGCTCGTGCGCCACGGCATCCGGGCCAACCGCAAGACGCTGGAAACGGCGGCGCGCTATTCGCGCGAGCAGGGCCTGACGCCGCGCCTCGTCAAGCTCGAGGAAGTGTTCGCGCCGAGCGCCATGGAACAGTAGAATCGACGCCATGGACGTGAAGATGCTGGGCCCGGGCTTCGCCGCGGAAGTGCGCGGGGTCGGGCTCGCCGACGTGGCGGTGCGGGATGACGCCTACGCCTGGGTGCGCGCGGCATTCGAGGCGCACTCGGTGCTGGTGTTTCGCGGCCAGCGCATCACCGATGAGCTGCAGGTCGCCTATTCGAAGCGCTTCGGCCCGCTCGAGATCGCCAAGGCCGCGTCCCGCGGTGAAGGCACGCCGTTCTCCATCCTGACCAATATCGAGCCGGACGGGAGCCTCGTGCCGCCCGACCACAAGGAAGCATTGCGCGCGCGCGCGAACCAGCTCTGGCACACCGACAGCTGCTTCAAGGATCCGCCGGCGCTCGCCTCGGTGCTCTCGGCCCGGGTCATCTCGCCGGTCGGTGGTGAGACCGAGTTCGCGTCGATGCGGCTCGGCTGGGAACGCCTGCCCGAAGCGATGCGGGCGCGGCTCGCCGACGCCTGCGCGTGGCACGACTACGCCCATTCGCGTGGCAAGATCGCCCCGCACCTCGTATCCGGGCGCGAGCGGGCGACGCTGCCGACGGTGCGCTGGCGGATACGCTGGCGCAACCCGGTCAACGGGCGCGACTCGCTCTACGTCGCGTCACACACCTGCGGAATCGACGGCATGCCGAAGGAAGAAGCCCTCGACCTGATCTCACACCTGATCGAGCACACGACGGCGCCCGGGCACACCTATCTTCACCGCTGGCAGCCGGGCGACGTCATCATGTGGGACAACCGCTGCATCCTGCACCGCGGGCGGCCGTGGCCGGAGGACAAGCCGCGACACGTCGTGCGCACGACCATCACCGCGACGGACGCGGATGGCCTTGCCGACCTGCGGCCGCTTTCGTCAGCCGTCACTCGTCACTCGTCACTCGTTTAGAAGCGGTACCTCAGCTCCACCCCGTATTCCCGCGTCCAGTTCTCCGGCTCCATCGCGCCGAAGCCGAATCCGATCGGAACGACGTCGGAGTCCTTGATCTTCCAGTAATGCAGCCAGGGGCCGAACGCCCAGTGCCTGCTTTCGAACATCAGGGACGCCCGGTAGCCGCGGCCGTGATCCTGATCGTTGCGCGCATCGGAGAAGCCGCTGCCGGTATCGCTCAGCTTGGACACCTGCCGCCCGCCGAGGAACGCGTCGTATTCGGCGGTCGGCGCGATGACCCACGCGTCGGCGATGCGGAAGCGGGCAGTCACCCCGATCGGCATGTAGATATAGTGGGAATAACGGCGGTAGCCGGCCGCCCCGGTCGACGAGTAACCCCGGAGGTCGTTGAACAGGTAGCGGTAGCCGAACCCGATATAGGGCGAAAGCGCGACGTTGTCACCCACGAGGTAGTCCCTGCCGATCACCGCCCGCGCCTCGCCGATCCAGTCCGGTACATCGTCTATGGTACCGGTTCCCACGCTTTCGTATTCCAGCAGGCCATAGGACAGTCGCAGGTCGAAGCGCCAGTACACGCGTTTGGGATTGGTGTGCGTATAAACGCCGACGAAGCCCGCCCGCTCACCCTCGAGCTTCATGATGCCGGGCTCCTCGTAGTGATAGCTCGAGACCTGCCCGCCGATCTCCCATCCCGGTTGGGTGAGCAGCAGGTTGCGCCGCGCAGGTTCCTGCGCGGGCGCGACCCCGGCAACTGCGGCGAGCAGCACAGTTACGACCAGCATCCACGAATGCGTGATTCTCAAAGTTCCTCCCGGGAAGGGTGACGCGCAGAGCCTGACGGAAAAGGCGGCGCTCGTAAAGTGCCCAATCGAATCAGGTGCTATTCTTTCGAGGATGCCGGCCGTGGTTGCGCTGCATCGCTATCCCGTCAAGGGTCTCGCACCCGAGGCGTGCAGCACGCTGACCGTTCTTGCCGAGGGGCGGATCGCGGGCGACCGGGTGCTCGCCTTTCGCTTCGCGAACTCCGGCTCCCCGGACACCGCGTGGAGCCGCAAGCACGATTGCGTCGTGCTGATGAACACACCCGGCCTCGCGCGCCTCGAGGTGCGCTTCGATCACCGCGCGCTGCGGCTGAGTATCCGTCACGGCGGGGCGGTCCTGGCCGATGCGCCGCTCGACGACGCAGGGCGCAAGCAGATGGCGTCTGCATTCCAGCATTACGTGTTGGCGCTCTCCGAGAACCCGCTTGCGGGCCACCCCGAGCGGCTGCCGCTCAAGCTCGTCGGCGACGGCTCGACGCCCCGCTACCACGATAACGAGGGCGGGCAGGCCACCCTGCACAGCCGCGAGAGCCTCGCCGCGGTCGCCGCCGCCGCCGGCGATCCTGATTTGAGCGAGATTCGCTTCCGCTCGAACATCGCCATCGAGGGCGTGGCGCCATGGGAGGAGCAGACCTGGATGGGACGACGGCTGCGCGTCGGGCGAGTCGAGTTCGACGTGGTGCGGCAGAAGACCCGCTGCCTCGCCACGCACGCGAATCCCCGGACCGGCGAGCGCGATGTGCCGGTGATGCGGGTGCTGACATCGGCGTTCGCGCAGAAGGAGCCGACCTTCGCGGTCGGCATGGTGACGCGCGGCGCCGGCGGCGAGATCCGCGTCGGCGACGAGGTCCGACTCATCGAGTGATGAGGGATGTCACTGCGTCATTGGGCCGCAGCGCCCTCGCGCAGGAAGACCGGCAGGTCCGTCGTCGGCGGGCGGGCGGGCACCTGGTAGAAGAGGTCCGCGACGAAGCCGCGGTGGTAGGAGGTGTGGTTGACGACATGCAGCAGGATCTCGCCGCGGGTCATGACGCCGCGGTTGCCGCCGATCAGCGTGAAGCTCACATTCTCGCCGAGCCCCGCGTCGGACAGCGCCTCGCTCCAGGCGACATACCACCGATCGATCTCCTGCTGCGCACGCCACAGCTCGGCTAGCGGAGGATGGTCCGCCGTATTGCGCGCCGCGTAGCCATGGTCGCGCCCCTCGAGATGCGCCTGCCAGATGCGGTCGATCACGTAGTTGTGGTTGAGCGTGTGGACCATGTTCTTGAACAGGCTCTTCCGCTCCCGGGTCGCCTCTCCGTCCGGCAGCGCGGCGACTGCGTCGAAGATAAGCCGATTGGCCCAGGCGTTGTAGCGCGCAAGCATGCTTGCCGTGCGGGTCGTGATCACTTGGACTCCCTGCAATAGCGTCAATGGATGGCGGCACCCGATTCTGCCACCCGCGGTGCATTTCGTGAAATCGCGCGCGAACGGGCAGGGGTTTTCTTGGTATTCTTCGCGTGAGGCGGGGCGGGCAAACGTCCCGCAACCCACTCGGAAGCGACGGGGAGCAACAGATGGCTTCGAATGTCACCCAGGACCTGGCGCGATTTGCGGCGACCCTGGCCTATGACCGTATTCCGGAGCTCGCCCGGGAGCATTGCAAGAACCTGCTGCTCGATGCCGTCGCCTGCGCCCTGGCCGGGCACCGCGGCGAGGAAACGCACCAGGTGGCTGCCCTGGCTTCGGGGCTCGCGCAGTCCCTCGAAAGCAGCGTCATCGGAGGCGACCGCCTGTCGCTCGCCGGGGCCACGCTGCTGAACGGCTACCTGATCACCGCCGTCACGATGTGCGACGTGCACCGCGCGACGCTCACGCACATCACACCCGAAGTGATGCCGCCGGCGCTGGCGATCGCCGAGCGCGACGCGCTCTCCGGACGCGAGCTGCTGGTCGCGCTGGCCGCCGGGTGCGAGGTCATGACGCGCATCGGGGTCGCCATGGACTGGCCCGCGGCCCGCGCCCGGGGGTGGCACGGCCCCGGCGTGCTCGGCCCGTTTGGCGCCGCCGCCGCGGTTGGACGCCTGCTGGGCTTCGACGAGGAGACCATGGCGCGCGCCTTCGGCCTGGCGGGCAGCCAGTCGGCGGGCACGTTCGCCGCCTGGGGCACGCCGACGGTCAAGTTCCACCAGTGCCGGGGCGCGCTCTCGGGCCTGATGGCGGCGCTGCTCGCCCAACAGAAGTTCGTCGCGACCCGCGAGTTCCTGACCGCGCCCGACGGCGGGCTGTTCAACGCCTATTCGAACGGCGGCCGTCCCGACGCGCTCGGCGATGGCCTGGGCCGGCGCTGGGAGCTGGAGACGATCGCCCTGCGCCTGTGGCCATCGGCCTCCACCATCCAGGGCTTCATCACCGCGATGTTCGACCTGGTGGAGAAGCACCGCCTGAGCCTCGATCAGGTGCGGAGACTGCGCGTCTCCCTCAACAAGACCGCCGTGGACATGCACGGGATCTTCCCCCGCTACCAGGGCAAGTTCGAGGCGCTGCTCTCGACCCATTACTGCGCGGCGGCGATCCTGCACGACCGGGCGCTGACGCTGGCCCAGTTCGAGCCCGCGCGCTACAACGACCCCGCGCTCGCGCGCTTTGCCGCCGAGCAGGTGGAGCTGAGGGCCGATCCCGCGCTCTCCGGCGTCCAGTGCGTCGTGGAAGCACAAACCGTGGACGGCCGCAGCGTCAGCGTCCGTTGTGACCACCCGCGGGGCTCGCCCGAGAATCCGCTCTCGCGCGCGCAGATCGAGGAGAAATTCCGCGTGTACGCCAAGGGGGTGCTGCCGGGGACCGCGATCGAGGAAGCGGTCGGCGCGATCGCGCACCTCGAAGATCTCATGTCGGTGCGCCGGCTGATGGACCTGTTGAGGGCGGGCGACGAGATGCGCGCCCGCAGGTCCGCGTGAGACAGCGGCGGTGAAGTGAAGCAACAAGGGGGAGGAAAAAAATGAAATCGTTCTGCAATCTGCGTAGCGTTTTCCACGCCGGAATCGCCGCGGGCATCGCGCTCATTTGCGTGCCCGCGGCGGCCCAGTCTTATCCCAACCGCCCGGTGCGTATCGTCGTGCCGCAGGCGGCCGGCGGCGGGGTGGACATCATGGCGCGCTCCGTCGCCCAGAAGTTGACCGAGACCTGGGGCCAGCAGGTCGTTGTGGACAACCGCCCGGGCGCCAACGGCATCATCGGCATCGAGGCCGTCGCTAAGGCGAAGCCCGACGGCTACACCCTGAGCGGCGCGTTCACCTCTGTGCTCACGATCAACCCGCATGTCTACAAGTCGCTGCCGTACGACACGTTCCGTGACTTCGCGCCGATCTCGCAGACGGTGACTAACACCATCGTGCTGATCGTTCACCCGTCCCTCCCGGTGCGCTCGGTCAAGGAGCTGGTGACGCTCGGCCGGACGCGGCCGGGCCAGCTCGACTACGGGTCGTTCGGGGTCGGCAACATGACGCACCTGGCGGGCGAGCTGCTGCGCGTGGAAACCGGGCTCAACATGGTGCACGTGCCGTACAAAGGCGAGACGCCCGCGCTGACCGAGCTGATCGGGGGCCAGGTCGCGCTGCTCTTCGCCGTCTCTTCGGCCGCTTCGCCTCACATCCGGTCCGGCAGGGCGCGGCTGCTGGCGACCGGCGGGGAAAAGCGCGCGGCCGCATGGCCCGACACGCCCACGATGATCGAGGCCGGGTTCCCGAAGGTGGTGGTCACCGGCTGGAATGGGTTCCTCGCGCCGGCCGGGACGCCTCCGGAAATCATCCAGAAGGTGTACCGCGACAGTGCCCGGCACCTGGCCGCCCCGGAGCTTCGCGAGCGCCTGAGTGCCCTCGGCGCGGAACCCGCCGGCACCACGCCCGAGCAGTTCGGCGCCTTCCTGAAGAGCGAAACGGAGAAGTGGCTGCGCGTATCCAAGGCAGCCGGCATCTATCAAAGCCAGTAATCAAACGCCCACGCTGGCGAGCGTCATCGTCCTGAAGATCCAGGAATTTGCGCGCAAGCCGGTGGCCGACCAGGTGAAGCTCAAGGCGCGCCTCGATGCGCTGGTCGGCCTCGCGATCAAGCCGTTGCCGCGCGCCGAGCGCATCGTGCTCGACACCGCCGACGGACTGGCGGTCGTGGTGTCCGGCAGGCCGCGTGCCGCACTCGCGCTCGCAGCGCGCTCGCAGACGGCGGCGGACATCCCGCTCTGCATCGGGGTGAGCCATGGCCCGGTCAAGCCGGTTTCCGACGCGCTGCGCGGCACCGGGCTCGTCGGTGACGCGCTCGCTTCCGGCCTGACTCTGGCGAACGCCGCGACGCCGGGCCGCCTCATTGCTTCGCGCTCGTTCCGCGAGGCCCTCAAGATCGACACCCCGGCCCGCGCGGCGGACCTGAGGGCGGCCGGATCGTTCACCGACTCGAATCTGCGCTCGCACGAGCTGTTCACCTACGACCGGCGCGCGGCGCGCAAGCGCCGCCGGCGGCTCCTCGCGTTCGGCACGCTCGCCATCGCGGCGATCCTCGGCACCGGTTTCGGGGCGCGCTTCGCTCGGCTCGCCAACGAACCCCCGCCACCGCCGCCAGTACGGCCCGCCACCATCGATCTGAACATCACCCCCCGCGGCGGTGGCGGGGGTTCGTTCGTGTGGCAGGGCACGAGCCCGCCCCTCACCCGGCTCGAGGTCGAGCCCGGCGCCCACTCGATCGAAGTGCGCAACCGGCCGAGCCCGCCGCTCAGTCTCGAGGTCAGCCTGGGTTCGGGGGAAGCCATGACGATCACGCACACCTTCACTCCGCCGCCTCCGCCCGCGGCGAAGAGCGCGCCCAAGACCGCGCCCAAGACCGCTGCCAAGCGCCCGGAAAAGAAGGCGGAGAAAAAGGTCGCGAAAAAGGTTGAGAAAAAGGCGGAGGAGCCCCGGTCGAAGACGCCGCGCGATTACTGGCGTGATTTCCGCCGCGAGATCGGCTTTTGAAGTAGAGGGACAAGGGGTGAGGGAAAGCCCAATCGGTCTGCCGGTCACCAGTCACCGGTCACCGGTCACCGCAGCATGAGCAAGGCGAAGCTCAAGCAGCTCGGACGCTACCGCCTCGTCGCGGAGCTCGGGCGCGGCGCGATGGGGGTCGTCTACCGCGCTGAGGACCCGCTGCTCAACCGCACGGTCGCCATCAAGTGCATCATCCTGATGGACGACCCGGCGGTGCGCGCCGAGTTCGAAGCGCGCTTCTTCCAGGAAGCGAAGGCGGCGGGCGGGCTCAACCATCCCAACCTGGTCACGATCCACGACGTCGGCCGCGAGGGCGATATCGCGTACATGGCGATGGAGCTGCTCGAGGGCACCGACCTGCGCGAGCTGATGGGCCGCGGGCGCGTCCCGCTGCCGCTCGGCGTCGATCTCATGGCGCAGGCGGCGGACGGGCTCGCCCACGCGCACGAGCAGGGCGTGGTCCACCGCGACATCAAGCCCGGCAACATCATGATCGTGCGCGACCGGGTCGCGAAGATCATGGATTTCGGGATCGCGCGGGTGCGCGCATCCGACGTCAAGACGCAAACCGGCGCGATCCTCGGCTCGCCGCGCTACATGTCGCCGGAGCAGGTGACCGGACAGCCGGCCGACCGCAGGTCCGACATCTTCTCCCTCGGCGTCGTGCTGCACGAGCTGGCAGCGGGGGAGCCGCCGTTCACCGCGCCCACCGTGACCCAGTTGATGCACCTGATCGCGACCGCAACGCCGCCTCCGCCGAGCGCGGCCAACCCCGCGGTGCCGGCGATGCTCGACCTGATCGTCGCCCGGGCATTGCAAAAGCACCCCGCCGACCGCTACCAGGACGCGGCGGAGCTCGCCTCCGACCTGCGTTCCTGCCTGAAGGAGCTCGGCGGCGCAAAGGGGCCGCAAGCCGCAACAGGCGCGACCGCGGCATCGCCTGAGAGCAGTCGCGCAACCGTGGCGCAGGTCGACGTGCCGCTGGACAAGACGGTTTCCAGCGCGGACGCCGCAACCAGGGTCGTCGCCGCCTCGACGACCGTCATCGAGGCGGGAACGCATCTGCCGCTATCCCGGAAGTTCGACTCCACCGCGGGGCTGCGGCGGCTGAATGAGCGGGCGGCAGCCACCCGCGCGGCCGGGGACGGCGCGCAGGCTCCCGCGCCCCGCCGTGGCGTCATTGCCTTTCTGTGGCGCTACCCGGGCCGTTTCCTGTTCGTGGTGGGAATCGTTGCGGCGAGCGCCGCCGCATACTACGTGGCCTACTTCTACTGACGCGAGCAGCGCGCGCGCCTCGCCCTCGAGATGATCCGGCACGGCGGGCTGCAGGGCTGTAGGAATCGAGTCCACTCCCGGTTGTCTAAGCGGAACGTGCGCGGAGGGATTCCGGGACTGTGTGACTTGTCACGCTGCCGTCCCGGTCGCGATTACGGGCGCACCGGATCGGAACCTGCGAGAATGACAATCGACGCCTACTGATCGAGCGCACAGCGGATACGAACGCTGTCGGCGGCCCGGTTCGACATTTCAGAACGGGGACAGGGACAGCGACGGGATTTTGCCATGGGCGGCACGCGAGATTCGATGGCGACCAGTAAACCGATGCCGCATGTCTGGCAGGTCGGCCTGCTGGTCGTTGTCTACTTCGTGGCGGCCAAGCTTTCGCTGCAGCTTGCCATTTCGCCCGGCTATGCCGTGGCCATCTGGCCGCCATCCGGTATCGCACTCGCCGCGACGCTCCTGCTTGGCGCTCGCCTGTGGCCCGGCGTCTGGCTTGGCGCTGCGCTGGTCAATTACACGGTGAATTCCTCGCTGATGCTGGCGGTGCTGATGGGCACCGGCAACGCGCTGGAGGCACTCGCCGGCGCCGAACTCGTCCGGCGCTTTATGGGCGTTCCCCGCCGATTCGAGCGCGCCAGAGACGTGGCCTTATTCGTCGCCATCGCCGCCCTCAGCTGCACGATCGCATCCTCGGTCGGTGTGGTGTCGATGGCGGCGACGGGCACCATGTCCTGGCAGGATTTTCTCGGCAATTGGTGGACCTGGTGGCAAGGCGATGTCACCGGGATCATCCTCGTCACACCGCTCATCCTGAGCTGGCGATTACGCAGGGCTGTGCCCTGGCCTCGCCGGAAGAAACTGGAGGCGGTCTGCCTTGCAGGGCTGTTACTGATCGTGACCCTCCTGGTCTTTGGCGACGCAATGGAGTTTCTCTCACCATTTCCGCTGACGTTCGCGATTCTGCCGTTCATGATATGGGCGGCGCTTCGCTTCAGCCAGCGCGTGGTGACGACGGCGGCGGCGGCAGTCAGCGGCTTTGCGGTCGACTACACCGTCAAGGGCATCGGCCCCTTCGCCCTCTGGTCGCTCAATGAATCGCTTCTCATCCTGCAAGCGTTCGTCAGCACAGTGGTCATCACGAGTTTGATGCTGAGCGCGTTGAGGATCGAGCGCAGCCGGGCTCTGGAACGGCTCGAGCGCGTCCTGATCGATCTCCGCGAACAGGCGCTGACCGATCCTTTGACCGGTCTGTACAACCGCCGCTACCTTTGGGAATTCCTGCGCCGCGAATGGATCCGGGCCAAACGCAAGGACGATACGCTTGCGGTGATCATGATTGACATCGATCATTTCAAGCGTATCAACGACATCCACGGGCACGAGAGCGGTGACTTCGTGCTGACGGCAGTTGCCGGGCTGCTCAGAATCTGGATTCGCAGCAGCGACATCGTCTGCCGCTATGGCGGAGAGGAGTTCGTGCTCGTTCTGCCCGGGACATCACTGGAGAACGCGCGCGTTAGGGCCGAGGACATCCGGCTGGCGATCAAGGAACTTGATCTCGCGCATCATGGAGTGCCGCTCGGAGGGATCACGGTCTCGCTCGGCATAGCACTCTTCCCCGACCACGTGAACGATCCGGACTCCCTGATGCAAGCGGCAGATGCGGCACTGTATGCGGCGAAGAATGCGGGGCGCGACCGCGCCGTTTTCTGTCAACCAGCGCGATTGACGCCCACGCCTGCGGGGCGGACCACCCCCTCGTGAGATAATGTCCGCGGCTTCCGGAGAATACCGCGAGGCCGCTTGCCGGAAACGGCTGCCATCGCGCGAAATCGGATAGAAACCTCGATTCATGCCGAAAGCGGACAGCTTTCTGATCAGGATCAAGTACCTCAGGTTCTCCTACGGGCGGAACCTGATCCTCAAGGGGCTCGACCTCGAGGTGCCGCGCGGGAAGGTGGTCGCCATCCTCGGTGCGAGCGGCTGCGGCAAGAGCACGCTGCTGCGCCTGATCGGCGGGCAGCTGAAGCCCCGCGGCGGCTTCGTGGAGGTGGAGGGCCGGGTCGTGCGCGACCTGCGCGACGACGAGCTCTACCGCATGCGCCGCAAGATGGGGATGATGTTCCAGAGAAGCGGCCTCTTCACCGACCTCTCGACCTTCGAGAACATCGCGTTTCCCATGCGCGAGCGGACGAACCTGCCGGAGCCCATCATCCGCGACCTGGTGATGATGAAGCTCCACGCCGTGGGGCTGCGCGGCGCCCACAAGCTGATGCCGAACGAGCTCTCGGGCGGGATGCAGCGCCGCGTCGCGCTGGCGCGCGCCATCGCGCTCGACCCCATGCTGGTGATGTACGACGAGCCGTTCGCCGGGCTCGACCCGATCTCGCTCAACGTGATCGCAAATCTCATCCGGCGCCTGAACGACGCGCTGGGCGTGACCTCCATCGTCGTGAGCTACGACGTGGTGGAGTCGTTGAAGATCGCGGACTACGTCTACTTCATTTCCGACGGCGTCGTCGCCGCCCACGGCACGGTCGCGGAGGTGAAGGCGTCGAAGGATCCTTTCGTGCGCCAGTTCGTGGATTGCCTCCCGGACGGGCCGGTGCCCTTCCACTATCCCGCGCGGCCGATCGGAGCCGACCTGCGGCTGAGTCGCACCCGCTAGGTTCCCAGCGCAAGCTGCTCGCCGGCGTCGTAGACGAGCCGCTGCCCGTCCACCCGCGCGAGCCGGTTGAGCACGTGCTCCATGTTCTGCCCCGGGCTCAGGAGATGGTGCACGCGGATACCGCGCGCGACAAGGCTGTCGGCAACCAGGTTGCGGTGGCATTGCCACGGCAGCCGTTCCGCACACATGACGGCACTGCGCTGCCTGCGCCCGCTCTCGACCAGGCGGTCGAGCCCCTGCTGGAACACCTCCGTCTCCATGTGACCGGCATAGGCGCGGAAGCCCGCGTTCTTGAGCGCGAGGTGCGGCGAGTTCTTAACGAGCCTGCGGCGGCCGCCGAGGGCCTTCCCCTCCCAGACATATTGGATGCCCGTGCCCGCAAGAATCCGCTCCAGTGATTCGCGACCGAATTGCGGATGGCGGCGCGAGGCGGGAAACGCCCGGACATCCACCACGCACTCGATACCAGCCTCCCGCAGCAAGCCGATGAATTCCTCGATCGGGCGGTTGCCGTGGCCGACCGTGTAAATCATGCACGGCTCGCGAGCCCGACCGGTGCGCCTATGCGCAGACCCAGCACCCGTTCCGCGCTTGCGGAATTGGCCGCGATCTCCACCAGCCCCAGGCTGTTTTCATACCAGAACACCTCCCCGGACTTGGCCTCGGAGAACACCGGCGCGTAGCGCACCGTGCGCCCGCCGATCGCGAGACCGCGGAGGCGCTCGACCCGGGCCGCGCGCAGTCCGGTGACGAGGTTTCCATAGTGGTCCACATAGATGACTTCGGCGAGATCCGCGGGGCCGAAGCCGACGGAGAGCGCTGCCTTTCCGAGTCTCGCCTTCTTGCGGCCGCCGCGCGCCAGCATGGCGGCGACAGGCGCGAACAGGTCGCGGCCATGGAAGGAGGCGGAAAGCGCCTCCGGCCGCCACCCGATCGAGTAGGCCTCGCACGTCTTTGCGCGTGCCGCCGCCACCGACATGAGGCCGTTGTCCGGCCCCACGAACCAGCGCCCGTCGGCCAATACCGCCACCGGCTGGCGCGGCCCGCCCACGCCCGGATCCACCACGGCGAGCGTGACGCTGCCCTTGGGCAACCGCGCCGCGAGCGCGGCGAGCAGGTGCGCGCTCCCCCTGGTGTTGAACGCCGGCGCCTCGTGCAGCAAATCGATCACGGGCTCCTTCGGCGCCTGGCTGTGCAGCACCGTTTTCACCTGCCCGACGTAGAGGTCGGCGGTCCCGAAATCCGTGAACAGGAAGATCATCCGTGGATTCTATAAAGAAAAAAGCCGGCAATGAGCCGGCTTGGAAATGAACCATGGTGCACTTTATGCAGCTTTCGCGGCTGCCTTCTCTTTCGCCCCCCTGCGGGCCCCCTCCTTGTCCGTTGCCGCCTTCGCGTCCTTGCCCTGCGCGCCCTGCGCGCCGGCCTCCGGGCGGTCCATCAGCTCGACGTAGGCCATTGGCGCATTATCGCCCTTGCGGAAGCCCGACTTGAGGATGCGGAGGTAGCCGCCGTTCCTCTTGGCGTAGCGCGGGCCCAGCTCGTCGAACACCTTCACCACCACCTCGCGGTCGCGCAGGCGGTTGAAGGCGAGCCGGCGGTTGGCGAGCGAGGGCTTCTTGCCGAGCGTGATGATGGGCTCGACCACGCGCCGCAGCTCCTTCGCCTTGGGCACCGTGGTCTGGATCGCCTCGTGCCGCAACAGCGAGTTCGCCATGTTGCGGAACATCGCCAGGCGATGGCTGCTGGTGCGGTTGAGCTTCCTCAATCCATGCCGATGACGCATCGTCCGTTCCTCATCCCTGCATTTTTTCCAGCCCCACCGGCGGCCAATTCTCGAGCTTCATGCCCAGTGTGAGTCCCCGGGTCGCGAGCACTTCCTTGATCTCGTTCAGCGACTTGCGGCCGAGGTTCGGTGTCTTGAGAAGCTCGGTTTCGCTCCTCTGGATCAGGTCGCCGATATAGTAGATGTTCTCGGCCTTGAGGCAGTTGGCCGAGCGCACCGTCAGCTCCAGGTCGTCCACCGGCCGCAGCAGGATCGGGTCGATCTGGGTCGCCTTCTTCTCCTCGATCTGCGTCGGCAGGCCCTTCAGATCCGCGAACACCGCGAGCTGCTCGACGAGGATGCGCGCGGCGAAGCGCACCGATTCCTCGGGGTCGATCGCGCCGTTGGTCTCGACGTCGATTACCAGCTTGTCGAGGTCGGTGCGCTGCTCGACGCGTGCGGCCTCGACCGCGTAGCTCACGCGGCGCACCGGGCTGAACGACGCATCGAGCAGGATGCTGCCGACGGTGCGGCCCTCCTCGGGATTGGTCTTGCGGGTGGTCGCCGCAATATAGCCGCGGCCCTGCACGACCTTGATCTCCATGTCGAGCTTGCCGCCGGCGGCGAGATGCGCGATGACGTGGTCGGGATTGACGATCTCCACGTCGTGCATCGGCTCGATGTCGCCTGCGGTGACCACGCCCTCGCCCGATTTCTTGAGCGAGAGCAGCGCCTCCTCGCGGTTGTGCATCTTCAGCACGATGCCCTTGAGGTTCAACAGCAGGTCGACCACGTCTTCCTGCACGCCGTCGAGCGTGGAGTACTCGTGCAGCACGCCGCCGATCTTGACCTCGGTCGCGGCAGAGCCGGGCAGCGAGGAGAGGAGCGTCCTCCGGAGCGCGTTGCCCAGCGTGTGCCCGTAGCCGCGCTCGAACGGCTCCATCGTGAGCCGGGCGTGGTAGGGCGAGATGTTCTGGACATCGATGATGCGGGGCTTGAGAAAGGTGCTGCTTGCCATGGTTGGGTGACCTCTGCGGTTTACTTCGGTTGCCTGTACGATTTACTTCGAATAGAGCTCGACCACCAGCGACTCGTTGATGGTCGACGGGAGCTCAGCGCGTTGCGGCCGGGCCTTGAACTTGCCCTTGAGCGCCTTGGCGTCGACTTCCAGCCATTCCGGGAAGCCGCGCCCCTCGGCGGCTTCCGCCGCGCCCTTCACGCGCAGCTGCTGCTTGGCCTTGGCCGCGACCTCGATCACGTCGCCCGGGCGGCAGACGAACGACGGCATGTTGACGCGCCGGCCGTTCACCAGGATGCCGTTATGGCGCACGATCTGGCGCGCCTCGGTGCGGGAGGAGCCGAATCCCATGCGGTAGGCGACCGTGTCGAGCCGGCTTTCCAGCAGCTGCAGGAGATTCTCGCCGGTGATGCCCTTCTTCTGCTCGGCGTCGTGATAGATCTTGCGGAACTGGCGCTCGAGCAGCCCGTAGATGCGCCGTACCTTCTGCTTCTCGCGCAGCTGCACGCCGTAGCCGGAGAGGCGGGTGTTCTTCTGGCCGTGCTGCCCGGGCGGATAGTTGCGGCGCTCGATGGCGCACTTATCGGTGAAGCACTTCTCGCCCTTCAGGAAGAGCTTCTCGCCTTCCCTGCGGCACTGCCGGCATTTCGCGTCGAGATTCCTGGCCATATTCGTTTACTACCTCTTCATCCTATGTAGGGGTGCACGAGGGGAGTATCCCTCGTTCCCATCCGTTACCTCTTCATCCTTGTCGGGTTGCACGAGGGGAGTATCCCTCGTTCCCATCCGTTACCTCTTCATCCTTGTCGGGTTGCACGAGGGGAGTATCCCCTCGTTCCTATATCGTTCTCCTGGTGCTAGACGCGCCGCTTCTTCGGCGGGCGGCAGCCGTTGTGCGGCACCGGCGTCACGTCGGATATCTGGGTGATCTTGAAGCCGGCCGCATTGAGCGCGCGCACCGCCGACTCGCGCCCCGGTCCCGGTCCCTTGATGTGCACTTCGAGATTCTTCACGCCGCATTCCTGGGCGAGCGCGCCGGCGCGGCCCGCGGCCACCTGCGCGGCGAACGGCGTGCTCTTGCGCGAGCCCTTGAATCCGTTCGAGCCGCAGGTCGCCCACGCGAGCGTATTGCCCTGGCGGTCGGTGATGGTGACAATGGTGTTGTTGAAGGAGGCGTGGATGTGGGCGATGCCCTCGGCCACGTTCTTCTTGACCTTCTTGCGTACCCGGGTGCTGGCTTTGGCCATGTCTGGATCCTCGTTAAGCGGTGACCGCGCGGATGATCTTGACCGCGGCTTTGCGCGGGCCCTTGCGCGTGCGCGCGTTGGTGCGGGTGCGCTGGCCGCGCACCGGCAGCCCCAGGCGGTGGCGCTTGCCGCGCCAGGTGCCGAGATCGATCAGGCGCTTGATGTTCATCGAGACCTCGCGCCGCAGCTCGCCCTCGACGGTGACTTTGGACACCTGCTCGCGCAGCTTGTCCATCTGGGTGTCGGAGAGGTCCTTGACCTTGATGGAGTGGTTCACGCCGGCGGCGGCGCAGATCATGCGCGCGCGCGCGCGCCCGATGCCGAAGATCGCCGTCAGCGCGATCTCCGCGTGCTGATGGTTGGGAATGTTGACTCCGCTTATCCGGGCCATGCGTCAATCCTCAAACGAATCAGTTTAACGTTAACTGTTCACTGGTCACTGCTCACCGGTTCTCATCCCTGGCGCTGCTTGTGGCGCGGGTTCTTGCAGATCACCCGCACCACCCGCTTGCGGCGCACGATCTTGCAGTGGCGGCAGATCCTCTTCACCGATGCCAGTACTTTCAAGTCCATATCCTTTCTACCGGGCGCGGAACACGATGCGCCCGCGCGTGAGATCGTAGGGCGTCAGCTCCACCGTCACCTTGTCCCCCGGCAGGATGCGGATGTAGTGCATGCGCATCTTGCCCGAGATGTGGCCCAGCACCACGTGCCCGTTCTCCAGCTTCACCCGAAATGTCGCATTGGGCAGGGTTTCCACGATCTCGCCCTGCAACTGTATGGTCTCTTCCTTCGCCATCAGCGCGTAGGGAACATTCCGCCCTTGAAATTAGCCTTCTTGAGCAGGCTCTCGTACTGGTGGGACATCACATAGGCCTGTACCTGCGCCATGAAGTCCATGGTCACCACGACGATAATCAGCAGCGACGTGCCCCCGAAGTAGAACGGCACGTTCTTCCACACGATCAGGAATTCCGGCAGCAGGCACACCAGCGTCACGTAGATCGCGCCCGTCAGCGTCAGCCGCATCATGATCTTCTCGATGTAGCGCCCGGTCTGCTCGCCCGGCCGTATGCCCGGCACGAACGCCCCGCTCTTCTTGAGGTTGTCCGCCGTCTCCTTCGGATTGAACACCAGCGCCGTGTAGAAGAAGCAGAAGAAGATGATCGCGGACGCGTAGAGCAGCGTGTAGATCGGCTGACCCGGGGAGAGCGTCGCGGCGATGTTCTTGAGCCAGGTCATGCCATCGCTCGCGCCGAACCACCCCGCCAGCGTTGCCGGGAAGAGAATGATGCTGGAGGCGAAGATCGGCGGGATCACGCCGGACATGTTGAGCTTCAGCGGCAGGTGCGAGCTTTGCCCGCCGTAGATCTTGTTGCCGACCTGGCGCTTGGCGTAGTTGACGAGGATGCGGCGCTGGCCGCGCTCGACGAAGCACACGAATGCGGTGACGCCGAGCACCAGCGCGAAGATGAAGAGCGCAATCAGGATCGAGAACGCGCCGGTGCGCACCAGCTCGAGCGTGCCGCCCACCGCCTGCGGCAGCCCCGCCGCGATGCCGGCGAAAATGATGAGCGAGATGCCGTTGCCCACACCGCGCTCGGTGATCTGCTCGCCCAGCCACATCAGGAACATGGTGCCGGTGGCGAGCGTCAGCATGGTAGTCAACCGGAACGCGACGCCGGGATCGATCACGAGCCCTTGCTGCGCCTCGAGCCCGATCGCGATGGCCATGCCCTGAAACAGGGCAAGCGCGGACGTGCCGTAGCGCGTGTACTGGGTGATCTTGCGCCGGCCCGCCTCGCCTTCCTTCTTCAGGGCCTCGAGCGTGGGCGAGACCACGCTCATCAGCTGCATGATGATCGAGGCGGAGATGTAGGGCATGATGCCGAGCGCGAGGAGCGAAAACCGCTCGAGCGCGCCGCCGGAGAACATGTTGAACATGTCGAGGATGCCGCCGCGCTGCGAGCGGAACAGTTCCGCGAGCTTCTCCGGATCGATTCCCGGCACCGGGATGAACGTGCCGATGCGGTACACGACCAGGGCCCCGAGCAGGAACAGCAGGCGGCGCTTCAAGTCGCCCATCTTGCCCATGCCCAGCAGTGAATTGGTCGCAGCCACGATACCAGTCCCGTTACTTGCCCTTCGCCCGCTCGCGCGCCGGCTTGCCGCCGGCCGCGTCGCCCTTGCCTTTCGGCGCGGCAACCGGTTGCACGGGCGAAGGCAGCTCCACGCTGCCGCCGGCGGCTTCGATCGCTGCGCGCGCGCCCTTGGAAACGAGCACGCCCTTCAGCGCCACCTTGCGCTTGATCTCGCCCGTGAGGATGACCTTGGCGCGCAACGCCGGCTGCGGCACCACCCCAGCGGCCTTGAGCGCGGCGAGGTCGATGGACTCGTCCACAACCGCCTGCAGGTCGGACAGCCGCACCTCCGCAGTCTCGTTCTTCTTGTGCGAATTGAAGCCGCGCTTCGGCAGCCGGCGCTGCAGCGGCATCTGGCCGCCTTCGAAGCCCACCTTGTGGTAGCCACCGGAGCGGGCTTTCTGGCCCTTGTGCCCGCGTCCCGCGGTCTTCCCGTGGCAACCGAAGCCCCGTCCCACGCGCTTGTGCTCGCGGTTCGAGCCCGGCGCCGGCTTGATCTCGTTCAGCCGCATATCATCCCTCGCACTTCACCAGGTAGGACACCGCATTGATCAGCCCGCGGGTGGCGGGCGTGTCCGCGAGCTCCACGGTCTGGCGGATCCGGCGCAGGCCCAGCCCGCGCACGCAGGCGCGATGCGCCTGCTTGGTGCCGATCGGGCTCCGGACCAGCGTCACCTTGATCTTCTTCGCGCTCGATGCCGCCATGGTCACCCCGTAATTTCCTCGACCTTCTTGCCGCGCTTGGCGGCGATCTCGGCCGGTGTCGTCATTTCCGTCAGCCCGTTGATGGTGGCCCGCACCACGTTGTAGGGATTCGTCGAGCCCAGGCACTTGGCGAGCACGTTCTGCACGCCCATCACCTCGAACACCGCGCGCATCGGGCCGCCGGCGATGATGCCGGTGCCGTCCGAAGCGGGCTGCATGTAGACGCGCGACGAGCCGTGGTGGCCGATCACCGCGTGCTGCAGCGTGCCGCCCTTAAGGTTGACCTTCACCATCCTGCGCCGCGCCTCTTCCATCGCCTTCTGCACCGCCACCGGCACTTCGCGCGCCTTGCCCTTGCCCATGCCGATGCCCCCGTCGCCGTCGCCCACCACCGTCAGCGCGGCGAAGCCGAGCACGCGCCCGCCTTTCACCACCTTGGTCACGCGGTTGATCGCGACCATCTTTTCGCGCAGGCCGTCGCCGCGCTCCTCGCCGGTCTGCATCTTGGATGCCTGCAATTTCGCCATGGCCTGGATTCCTAGAACTTGAGCCCCGCCTCGCGCGCGGCTTCCGCCAGCGCCTTGACGCGACCGTGAAACTTGTAGCCCGCGCGGTCGAACGCGACCGCCTCGATGCCGAGCTTCTTCGCGCGCTCGGCGATGCGCCGGCCAACCTCGACCGCCGCCTTGACATTGGCCCCGCGGGCCCCTTTGCGCGCCTCGGGCTCGACCGTGGATGCGGCGGCCAGCACCTTCGCCCCGCTCGCATCGATCACCTGCGCGTAGATATGGCTGTTGGAGCGGTGCACCGTCAGGCGCGCCGCGGCCAGTCCGGCGATCCGGGCGCGGGTCTTGCGCGCCCGGCGCAGCCTCTGGAGATTCCTGTCGAACATGGTGGGCGGGGCTCCTCTACTTCTTCTTCGTTTCTTTGATCTCGACCTGCTCGGTGGTGTAGCGCACGCCCTTGCCCTTGTAGGGCTCGGGGCTGCGGTAGGCGCGCACTTCCGCCGCCACCTGGCCGACGAGCTGGCGGTCGGTACCCTTGATCACGATCTCGGTCTGGGTCGGCGTCTCCACCTTGATGCCCTTGGGCATGGAGTGGGCCACAGCGTGCGAAAAGCCGAGCGTGAGGTTCAACTTGTCGCCCTGGGCCTGCGCGCGGTAGCCCACGCCGACCAGCGTCAGGCGCTTCTCGAAGCCCTGGGTGACGCCGGTCACCATGTTCGCGACGAGCGCCCGCAGTGTGCCCGACATCGCGTCGGCCTGGCGCGAGTTGCCGGCCGCCTTGAACTGGATGCGGTTCTCCACCTTCTCGACCTGGACTTCCGGCACGATGCGCTGGGTGAGGCTGCCGAGCGGCCCTTTCACCTGGATCTCGCCCGGCGTGATCGTCACCTCGACCTTCTGCGGCAGCACGACGGGGGCTTTTCCGATTCTCGACATGGCGCGCTTCCCGTCAGGCGACGATGCACAGCACTTCGCCGCCGACGCCCATGCCGCGCGCCTTGCGGTCGGTCATGACGCCCCGGGAGGTCGAGACGATCGCGACCCCGAGCCCGTTCATCACATTGGGCAGGGCGTCCTTCGGGCGGTAGATGCGCAGCCCCGGACGGCTCACGCGCTCGATGCGCTCGATCACGGGCTTCCCGGCGTAATACTTGAGGCTGATCTCGAGCTGGGGCCGGCCCTCGGCTTCACGCACCGCGAAATCCTCGATGTAACCCTCGTCCTTCAGCACCTGGGCGATCGCGCTTTTCAGCTTACTCGCGGGCATCGCCACCGACTGCTTCTCCGATTGCTGCGCGTTGCGGATGCGCGTCAGCATGTCGGCAATGGGATCGGTCATCGGCATGGTTCTGGGCCTCCTACCAGCTCGCCTTGATCACGCCCGGAATCTCCCCGTGCAGGGCGATCAACCGCAGCTTTCCGCGCGCGAGCCCGAACTTGCGGTAGACCCCGCGCGGGCGCCCCGTCAGCGCGCAGCGGTTGCGCAGCCGCACTGGGGACGCGTCGCGCGGCAGCTTCTGCAGCTTCTCGCGCGCCGCGTAGCGCTCCTCGGGCGCGAGCTTCATGTTGCCCGCGGTCGCGAGCAGCTCCTTGCGCCGGGCGGCGTATTTCTTGACGGTCTCGCGGCGTTTCTTGTCGCGGTTGACCAGTGCCGTTTTTGCCATGGGTCTGCCTCGGGGACTCCTAGTTCCTGAACGGGAACCGGAACGCGGAAAGCAGCGCTTTCGCCTCGTTGTCCGATTTCGCCGTGGTGGTGATCGTGATGTTCATGCCCCGGATCGCGTCGATCTTGTCGTACTCGATCTCGGGAAAGATGATCTGCTCCTTGACGCCCATGTTGTAGTTGCCCTGGCCGTCGAAGGCCCTCGCAGAAATGCCGCGGAAATCCCGGATGCGCGGCATCGCGATGTTCACCAGGCGGTCGAGAAACTCGTACATGCGCCGGCCGCGCAGGGTCACCTTGCAGCCGATCGGGTAGCCGCTGCGGATCTTGTAGGTGGCGATCGACTTGCGCGACTTGGTGACGATCGGCCGCTGCCCCGCGATCTTGGTCATGTCGGAGACGGCGTTGTCCATGATCTTCTTGTCCGCAACCGCCTCACCCACGCCCATATTGAGGACGATTTTCTCGATACGCGGAGCCTGCATCGCGCTCTTGTAGCCGAATTGCTCCATCAGCTGCTTGACCACCGATTCGCGGTAGAGGATCTGCAGGCGCGGCACCGGGGCCGGCCGCTCGGGCTTGCGCTCCTTCGGCTCCTTCGCCACCGGCGCCTCCTTCGGCTCTGGCCTCGCCTGCTTCGCCTCTTTCGGCGGCGCCGGCTGCTGCTGGCCTTCCCTGGGAGGGCGGGCGCCCTTGGCATCCTTCTGGCCCCTGGCGTCCCGCGACCCTTTCGGATCCTTAGGATCCCTGGTGTCCTTGGTCTTGGCTGCGCTCATGTGTCGATCACTTCACCGTTGGACTTGAAATAGCGGACGCGGCGACCGTCCTCCAGCACCCGCACGCCGACGCGGTCACCCTTCTTGGTCGCCGGGTTGTAGAGCGCCACGTTCGATACGTGCAGCGGCATGTCGCGGTCGACGATGCCGCCGGTCACCCCTTTCATCGGAATCGGGCGCTGGTGCTTCTTCACCCGGTTGGCGCCCTCCACTACCACGTGCTCCGCGTCCACGATCTTGAGCACCGTGCCGCGCTTGCCCTTGTCGCGCCCGGTGGTCACGACGACGTCGTCGCCTTTGCGTATCTTGTGCATCGCCGTTCCTCTCACAGCACTTCCGGCGCGAGCGAGACGATCTTCATGAAGCGCTCGCTGCGCAGCTCGCGCGTCACCGGCCCGAAGATGCGGGTGCCGATCGGCTCGAGCTTGGGCGTCAGCAGCACCGCGGCATTCGAGTCGAACTTGATCAGCGAGCCGTCGCCGCGGCGCACGCCCTTCGCGGTGCGCACCACCACGGCATCGTAGATCTCGCCCTTCTTGACGCGCCCGCGCGGGGCCGCGTCCTTGACGCTCACCTTGATGACGTCGCCGATCCCGGCGTAGCGGCGCTTCGAGCCGCCCAGCACCTTGATGCACATCACCGAGCGCGCGCCGGTGTTGTCGGCCACGTCCAACATGGACTGCATCTGTATCATCTTTCTCTCGCTAATCCGTCTTCACCAACTTGGCCGCTCGGTTTGCTCAGCTCGGCCAGTATTGGAGCCCGTCCGGGTCGGTCGTCGCGCCCTCATTGATGTCATGGAGACGCGCCGAAAAGGTTGCGGATTATACGGCCATCCCTCTGAATCCGCAACGCAAAATCAGGCTTTAAACGATCTTCGCCTTCTCCACCAGCTCGACCACGCGCCAGCTCTTGGTGCGCGATATCGGCCGGCATTCCTCGATCCGCACCAGGTCGCCTGCCTTGCACTCGCTCGCCGCGTCATGGGCGTGGTAGCGGCTCGAGCGCGTGATGATCTTGCCGTAGAGCGCGTGCTTGACGCGCCGCTCCACCAGCACGGTAATGGTCTTTTGCATCTTGTCGCTGACCACGCGGCCCACCAGCTGGCGCTTGTTCGCTGCTTCGCTCATGCTCTTCCCTGTCCCCCGGTATTCCTGGCCTTCTCGGCCAGCACCGTGCGCACGCGCGCGATGTCGCGCCGCACCTTCTTCAATTGGCTCGTGTTGGTGAGTTGCTGGGTGGCTTTCTGCATGCGCAAGCCGAACTGCGCCTTGAGGAGCGAGTTCAGCTCCTGCTGCAGTTCCTGCGGGGATTTCGACTTCAGCTCGGACACCTTCATTGCCTCGACCCCAGCTGCCGCGCGACGAACGTGGTCCGCAACGGCAGCTTCGACGCCGCCAGCCGCAGCGCTTCCCGCGCTTCCTGCTCGTCCACGCCGTCCATCTCGTAGAGCACCGCGCCGGGCTTGATCTCGGAGACCCAGAACTCGGGGTTGCCCTTGCCGTTGCCCATGCGCACTTCCGCCGGCTTCTGCGACACCGGCTTGTCCGGGAAGATGCGAATCCAGATGCGTCCGCCGCGCTTGATGGCGCGCGACATCGCGCGCCGCGCCGCCTCAATCTGGCGCGCAGTGAGGCGCCCGCGGGTGATTGCCTTCAGCCCGTACTCGCCGAAGCTCACCTTGTTGCCGCGGGTTGCGATCCCGCGGTTGCGCCCCTTCTGCTCCTTGCGGTACTTACGCCTTGCGGGTTGCAGCATTCTTCGCTCCTGACTTCGCCGGGGCCTTGCGTGGCGCACGCGGCCGCTTCGCCTTGCCCTTGTCGCCGGGTGCCGCTGCCGGCGCCGGTTTATCCGGCACCGGTGCCGCTGCCGGCGCCGCGAGTGCCGCAGCAACGGCGGCGGCGGGCTGCTCGCTCTTGTGCATCACCTCGCCCTTGAACACCCAGACCTTGATGCCGATCACGCCGTAGCTGGTCTTGGCGACCCCGTAATCGATCTCCGCCCGCATCGTGTGCAACGGCACGCGGCCCTCGCGATACCACTCGGTGCGCGCGATCTCGATGCCGTTCAGCCGCCCCGCGCTCATGATCTTGATGCCCTGCGCGCCCAGCCGCATGGCGTTGGTGATGGCGCGCTTCATCGCACGGCGGAACATGATGCGCTTCTGCAGCTGCTGGGAAATCGAGTCCGCGATCAGCTGCGCGTCGATTTCGGGCTTGCGCACTTCCTCGATGTTGACGTGCACCGGAACGCCGAGCATCTTCTGCAGCTCGACCTTGAGGGATTCGATGTCCTCGCCCTTCTTGCCGATCACGACGCCCGGGCGCGCGCTGTAGATCGTGATGCGTGCGTTCTTCGCCGGGCGCTCGATCACGACGCGCGAGACCGCCGCGTGCGCGAGCTTCTTCTTCAGGAACTCGCGCACCTTGATGTCCTCGAGCAGCATGCCCGGGAAGTTCTTGTTGTTGGCATACCAGCGCGAGGCCCAGTTGCGGTTGAGCGCAAGCCGGAATCCGATCGGGTTGATCTTCTGGCCCATTCCTACTTTCTCCCGTCGCCGACCGTCACGAAAACGTTGCAGGTCGGCTTCATGATGCGCGCGCCGCGGCCCTTCGACTGGGCGCGGAAGCGGCGCAGGAAGGTGCCGCGCTCGACGAGGATCTGCGTGACCTTCAATTCGTCGATATCGGCGCCGTCGTTGTGCTCGGCATTGGCGATGGCGGATTCCAGCACCTTGCGGATGATGACCGCGCCTTTCTTCGGCGCGAACTGCAGAATGTTGAGCGCCTGCTCGACCGGCTTGCCGCGGATGAGATCGGCCACCAGGCGGCCCTTCTGGGCCGAGAGCCGTACACCTCGCAGCGTCGCTGTCGTGTTCATGCTCGCCGCCTATGACTTGGCCGGTGCCGAAGCGGCCGGCGCGGCAGCGGCCGGGGCCGCGCCGGGGGCCGGCGTCGGTGCCGACTTGCGGTCGCCCGCCGCTGCGGCGGCCGCCGCCGCGGCCGCCTGCGCCGAGCCCGCCTTGGAGTGGCCCTTGAAGATGCGGGTGTGGGAAAACTCTCCAAGCTTGTGGCCGACCATGTTCTCGGTCACGTACACCGGCACGTGCTGCTTGCCGTTGTGCACGCCGATCGTCAGCCCGACGAAATCCGGCAGGATGGTCGAGCGGCGCGACCAGGTCCGGATCGGGCGCTTGTCGTTCGTTTTTTGCACCGCCTCCACCTTCTTCAGCAGGTGGAGATCCACGAACGGCCCCTTCTTGATCGAGCGCGCCATTATCAGCCTCCGATGGCCTTAAGTTGCCGACGGCGAATGATCATCGCGTCGGTACGCTTGTTCTTGCGAGTCTTGTAGCCCTTGGACAGCGTGCCCCACGGGGAGACCGGGTCCCGCGCCGAGGACTTTTTGCCTTCGCCG
>Ga0208685_1000136_pt1 | contig 28952 bp, 25 predicted proteins | sample EasRivMeERMLT890_FD_187533 | JGI IMG/M metagenome (GOLD analysis project Ga0208685, IMG submission 187533) | Soil microbial communities from meander-bound floodplain in the East River, Colorado, USA - East River MetaG ERMLT890 (SPAdes) (version 2) | ecosystem: Environmental > Terrestrial > Soil...
CGTCGCGCGGCGCATGGCGGAGCTGGGCTGGACCCAGAACTCGATCCGCGAATTTCTATGGAAGAACTCCAGGATCCCGATGGATCAGATGAAGCGCGCCGGCGCCCCGGCGTGGATCGATATCGACGCCAATCCGGTGACGCGCGCAAGCATCAACCTCGACCCCTGGCCGATCTGTCAGAAGCCCGACAACATCGTGCTCGTCGTCGCCGGCGGCGGCCACCCGACCCACAGCTACTGGCTGCAGGCGCACTCCCCGACGGTCGAGGGCCGTGTTATCCGCACGCCGGAGACGTTCGAGCAACTGCTCGCCGAGGCGGACGAGGACCTGGGGGGCGGAGAACGCGCGAGCCGCGTCTGAGCGGCGACGTGGCGTGAAGCATCATGAACTTCGAACTCACGCAAGAGCAGCGCAGCATGGTGAACACCGTGCGCGAGCTCACGCAGAAAAAATTCAAACCGAACGCCCTGAAGTACATGGACGGGACGTTCCCGTGGGACAACATCCGCGATCTCGCCAGGATCGGCGTCCTCGGTATGGCCGTGCCGGAGGAGTATGGCGGGCTCGGGCTTCCGGTGCTGGACACCGCGCTCGTGCTCGAAGAGATCTCGAAAGGCTGCTACGTAACCGCGATGGCGGTGTTGGGCGAAGTGGGCATGCAGGCGCGCATCATATCCACGTACGCGCCAGAGCACATACGGCGCGCGATTCTGCCCAAGGTGTGCACGGGCGAAGCACTCCTCGCGGTGTGCATGACCGAGCCCCACGCCGGTACCGACGTCGCCAACTACCGCACGAATGCGGACATCGTCGGCAACAAGCTTGTCCTGAACGGCGTGAAGACGCTGATCAGCCGCGTGGACGAGGCACAAGCGTTCGTCGTCTTCAGCCGGGTCAACAAGCAACCGGGGCGTGAAGGGATCGGCTGCGTGCTGATCGAGCGCGGCACCCCGGGGTTCACCTGCACCGCCCGCTATCACACGATGGGCGGTGAAAACCTCGCCGAGATCCAGTTCCGGAACTGCGAGCTGCCGCTGGAGAATCTGATCATCCGCGAAGACGGTTTCCGCAAGCTCCTGAGCGCGTTCAATACGCAGCGCTGCCTCAACCCCAGCGTGTCGCTGGGCCTCGCGGAAGGCGCATTCGAGGAAGCCGTGAAATACGCGCGCGAGCGTAGCGCGTTCGGCCGCCCGATCGGCGAGTTCCAGGCGATCCGCCACAAGCTTGCGGAGATGTATCGCGACATCGAAGCGAGCCGCTCGCTTCTTTATCGCACGTGCGCGACGGCGAACCCGTTCCCCGACCCGTACATGGCGGCGATCGCGAAGATCACGGTGAACGAAATGTCGCTGCGCGTGACCAGCGACGCGATCCAGGTGCACGGCGGCTACGGTTTCACCGACGAATTCCCGGTGTCGCGTTTCTATCGCGGCGCGCGCTACGGCACGCTCGGCGGCGGCACGACCGAAGCGCTGAAGGAGCTCGTCGGCAAGATGATCCTGTCCGACTTCGGCCCCGACGGTTTTCTTGACACGGGGGGCTTCTAAGCCGCGCTCGACCGGCCCTATCTCACGAAGTCGCGTCACGTTTCATGATTTCCGGAGGCAGCATGTCCACAGCAGGACCGACGGCGAACAGCGGGTCGAATCGCGATTGCCCGCTTTCCGGTATCACGGTCATCGATCTCTCGCACGTCTACAACGGTCCCTACGCCACATTTCTCATGGCGATGGCGGGCGCGAGCGTGATCAAGGTCGAGCCGCTCCAGGGCGAGCATCTACGCAGCCGCGGCGATCTCGGAGGAGCTGCCCTTCCCTTCGCGATGCTCAACTCCAACAAGAAGCCGATCACGCTCAATCTCAAGTCAGAAAAAGGCCGCGAACTCCTCCGCGAGATGGCGGCCCGCGCCGACATTCTCGTCGAGAACTTCGCTCCGGGCGTCATGGACCGCCTCGGGATCGGCACTGCGGATCTCCACAAGATCAATCCGCGACTCATTTATGGGTCGAGCTCGGGTTACGGGAAGTCCGGGCCTTATCGCGACTATCCTGCGATGGATCTGGTGATGCAGGCGATGTGCGGCGTCATCAATTCGACCGGCTATCCGGACCAGCCGCCGGTCAAGTCCGGCGCGGCCATATGCGATTTCATGGCCGGCGTTCATCTCTATGCCGCCATCGTGACCGCGCTCTACGAACGCGAGCGCACCGGGAAGGGCCGCGTCGTGGAAATCTCGATGCAGGACGCAACCTATGCATCGCTCGCGTCGAATCTCGGCATGGTGCACGCGCGAGGCGCCGCCGCGCCGGAACGCACCGGCAACCGGCATGGCGGCCTCGGGATCTCGCCCTACAACGTCTATCCGACGAAGGACGGCTACGTGGTGTTCAATGCGCCGGGCGACCATCATTTCCGTTCCATCCTCGACGTCATGGGCCGGTCCGATCTCAAGGAGGACCCGCGGTTCCTCACCCGATCAACGCGAGTCGCCAACTTCGCCGCGGTGGACGAACTGATCGAGGACTGGACGAAGACGCTCACCAAGGACGAGGTGGCGCGACGCATGCTGGCAGCAAAGGTGCCCTGCGCGCCGGTGCGCAACCTGATGGAGGTCATGCGCGACGAGAACATGCATGCGCGCGGCAGTCTGCAATGGATCGACCATCCCGAGCTTGGGCGCGTCGTCCTGCCCCACTCGCCCCTCGTGTTCGAGGGAACGCAACGCCGGCCGATCGAGCCCAGCCTGCCGCTGGGCGCCAGCAACGACGCCGTCTTCGGCGACTGGCTCGGCCATTCGAAGGAGGAGCTGGCAGCTTACAAGGCGGAAGGCGTGATCGGCCGTTCGCGGGAGGAGTCGCCGGCTCACGAGGCGGAAGGCTTCGTCTGAGGGCGCGCAGGCCCGTCGGCACCGCCTGAATCAGCCGAAGGTGTCGATCCCGCGAGCCGCGAGGGCGGCGAGCAGCAGGATCAGCGCGATGGCTGCGAGCTCCCAGTGAATGACCGTGCGGATGCAGCGCAGCTTATTCGAGTCGACGACGGGAACCTGCCCCTGCTTGAGGGACTTTCTCCACGACAGGAATTCGCGCGTCGGGTAGATGGACAGGAGCCCCACGATGGCGAACAGCGTGAGCTTCCCTATGAAGGGCGCGGAATGAAAGTAATAGGCCGCGCCTTTCTCGAAGTGGAACACGCGCAATAGTCCGACCACCACGAGCGCGACCGCGGATATTCCATACGCGGCATCGAAGCGGACGATCCTGCGCGCGCTCTCGACGGTCAGCGCGCTTCGCACCAGGACCAGCTCGCCGGTGAGCGCCGCAACCACCGCGAACGCCGCGAGGTGGTGCAGGAACGCGAAGAAGGCGGACATGACGCGCCCTGAGATCCTCTACGCAGCATTCCTAGATATCTTCATGCAGGCAGAGGTAGTTGCCTTCAGTGTCCTTGAACCACGCCGCCTTTTCCGAGCCCAGCACGCAGACGTGGTTCTCGGTTTTCAAGCCGGGAAAATCGTAGTCCTCGAACACGACACCCCTTGCCGCCAGTTCCTTGATCTCCCGTGCAATGTCTTTCACCAGGAAGCTCACCGCAGTGTGCTCGGCCTTGGTTCCTTCGGGCTTGGGGAATAGCGCCAGAGTACCGCCGTCGCCGCCGGCGAACAGGAACTTTCCGTCCTGCCTCGCGCCCAGCGGCTTCAGGCCGAGCTTCTTCTCGTAGAACTCCCGCGCACGGTTCAGATCCTTGACCGGGAGCATCGTAGTCACCGGTGCCTTAGTCAACATGTTTTCATCTCCATTGGGTCACTCATCATTTAATAGCTGGTCGGCCAGTTGGCAAGCCGGTGCTCGCCGACACCGTTCTTCAGGCGCTTGCGATGCACCTGGAGCATGCGGACCAGAAAGGCACGCGTGTCGCGGGGGTCGATCACGTGCTGGGCTTCGTAGAGCCGCGCGAGCTCCCATGGCGTGGTATCGCGCTCGACTTCGGCGACGAGCTGCTTGAAGCGTTCCGGGTCGTCCTGCTCCTTGACCCCAAAGAGAACGTTCACCGAGGCGCGCGTGTCCATGAAGCCCAGGTCGGCGGAGGGCCAGCAGGCGAGCTCGTCGGTGTTCCTGCCCCCGCCCATGTTGATGAAAGCCTGGCCGTAGCTCTTCCTCAGGATGACGGTGACGCGCGGCACCGTCACGAGCGAAAGCGCGTTCATCCAGTTGATGACCTTGCCCGGCATGCCGCGGATCTCTCCTTCGACACCGATGAGAAAGCCCGGCACATCCACCAGGAACACCATGGGGATGTTGAAGGAGTCGCACAGCACCATGAAGCTCGTCGCCTTCTGGCAGGCGTCGGCGTCGAGCGCCCCGCCCTTGTACAGGGGGTTGTTGGCAATGAACCCGACGCTTTTCCCGTCGAGCCGCGCGAGCACCGTGGCAACCGATCGTCCGAATCGCTCCTTCAGCTCGAAGCTCGAGTCCCGGTCCGCGACCGCCGCGATGACCTTGCGCACGTCATACACCTTGTTGCGCGCCTCGGGCACGATCTCGAGCATCTTCCTGCACGCGTCATCCGATCCGGCCGGCACCGGCTGCTCGGGCGGAGCCTCCATGCTGTGCGCCGGCATGTAGGATAGATATTTCTTGACCGCATCGAGCGCCTGCTCGTCGGTATCGACCGCCATGTCCGCCAGCCCCGAGACGCCGGTGAGGAGCTTCCAGCCGCCCAGTTCCTCCGAGTCGATCGGCTTTCCGATCGCGATCGAGGTGACGCCAGGACTCGCAATCGCCATCACCGAGCCCTTGCGCATCGCGACAAAATCCGACATCGCGGCGTACCAGGTCGAGGAGCCATAGCACTGGCCGAGGAGAGCGGACACCCAGGGTGACTCGCGCAGGCGCTGATACTCCGTCGGGTCCTGCGCCAGGATCGCGCGGCCGGAGGCGCCCATGCGGTCGGGCATGCGCGCGCCGGAGGACTCGCCGAGAAATACGAGCGGCATGCCGTAGCGGGACGCGGCCTGCTTCACGTGGCGGATCTTCTTCATGTTAACGACGCTGCTCGATGCGCCAAGAACGGTGAAGTCGTTGGAAACAAGCGCGACCTCGCGCCCGTCGATCCGCGCGTAACCCGCGACCTTGCCGTCGGCGGGGGTCTTGTGCCGGACCTCGGGGCGGATGCTGCGTGCGTGGCGCCCGGATTCCGTGAAGCTGCCGGGGTCCACGAGGCGATCGATGCGCTCGCGCGCGTTCAGCACGCCCTGCGCCTTGCGCTGGGCGAGCTTCTCGGCCCCACCCATCGCCAGTGCTTCGGCGTTCTTCTCCTCCAGCTGCTTGATTACATCTCTAGCCGACATGCGATTCGCTCATCACTGCAATCAGCCGACGCGCACGCCGGCGGCCTGTATCACCTTGCGCCACTTGTTGATTTCGGACTTGATGAACGCGGCGTACTCCTGCGGCGTGCTGCCAACGGGTTCCGCACCGAGGTCGCTGATGCGCTTGTGCACGTCCGGCAGCTTCAGGATGCGCGCGGTCTCCTTTGAAAGCTGGTCGACGACGCGCTGCGGCGCGCGCGCGGGGGCGACCAGCCCGAACCAGGACACGGCGATGAGTCCCGGCACACCCGCCTCCGCCGCGGTCGGCAGATCGGGGGCGGCGGGCGTGCGCTTGGCCGAGCCCACGGCAAGCGCCCGGATCTTGTCGGCTTGCGCGTGTGGCAGGTAGACGGGAATGTTATCCATGGTGAGCGAGATCTGGCCTCCCGTCAGGTCCGCGAGCACCGGCGCGCTGCCCTTGTACGGCACGTGGATCATCCGCGTGCCGGTGAGCGACTTGAAGAGCTCCATCGACAGATGCGAAGTGCTGCCGTTTCCCGGCGAGCCGTGCGTCAACTTGTCCGGATTCGCCCTGGCGTATGCGATCAGCTCCTTCACGCTTCTGACCGGCAGCGCGTTGTTGACCACGAGAATATTGGGGACCAGGGCGACGAGGCCGATTGGCGCAAAGTCCCGCACCGCATCCCACGCGAGCCCGGGATACAGGGTGTTGTTGATGCTGTGCGTGGCCGCCGTCGCCATCAGGATCGTGTAGCCGTCCGGTGTTGCGCGCGCGGCGAGCTCGGTGCCGATGTTGCCGTTTGCGCCTGGACGGTTATCGACGATCACGGGCTGGCCCCAGGACTCGGTCATCTTCTGGCCGATGGCACGCGCAAGGATGTCCGTGGTGCCCGCCGGCGTGTAGGCGACGACGATGCGTATGGGCCTGCTGGGATAAGCCTGCCCTGAGGCTGTCGAAGGGGTCTGCGCGAGCGCCGCGGCGCTGGCAGTGGCCAGCACCATCAGCGGAATTCCCGTTTTCCGGATCGTATACATGACCTCCCTTCCGCCTATTCGCCCTTGATTCCGGCGGCCTTGATCACCTTGGCCCACTTCGCGATCTCGTTCTTCATGAACGCCGTGTACTGCTCGGGCGAATTGCCGACTGGGTCGGCGCCGAGCCCCAGCAGCCTCTCGCGAGTGTCCGGCGCGTTCAGGGCGCGCACGATATCCGTGTGCAAACGGTCGAGAATCGCGCGCGGCGTCTTCGCCGGCGCCGCCATGCCGTAGGCAGTAGTCACCTCATAGCCCGGAACGCCGGACTCGGCGACCGTCGGAATATCGGGCGCCGCTGGTGTGCGCTTCAACCCGGTGGTCGCAACAGCGCGCACCTTTCCGGCGCGCGCCTGGCGGATCACGGTGGGAACGTTGCCGAAGTAAAGCGATACCTCGCCCGCCATCAAGGCGATGAGTCCCGGCCCGCCGCCCTTGTAGGGGATGTGCACCCACTTTACGCCGGTCATGTACTGGAACAGCTCCGCCGAGAGATGGACCGTGGTGCCGGTGCCCGAGGAGCCGTAATTGATGTCGCCTGGCCGCCTCTTCGAGAGCGCAATCAGCGCCTTCACGGAATGCGCCGGTAGCGACGGGTGCACCACCAGCAGGTTCTGCGATTCCGCAAGCAGCGTGATGAACGCGAAATCGTTGACCGAATCGAAATTGAGCTTCAGCAGCGCCGGGTTAGTGGCATGGCCGGGCGCTACCAGCAGGATGGTATAGCCATCAGGCGCAGCGTGCGCCACGAGATCGGTAGCGATCGACGCGTTGGCGCCGCCGCGGTTCTCGATCACCACCGACTGACCAAGGTACTCGGAGAATCTTGGCGCGACCGCCCGCGCGACGATATCGTTGGTGCCGCCCGGCGGGAACCCAACCAGAAAACGAATCGGCTTCGCGGGGTAGGACGTTTGCGCGAACGCGGTGCACGCTGCGCCGAACAAAAGCATGAGCGCAAGCAGGCGTGCAACGAAAGACACTTGCATGGGGGCTCCTCCTCTCGGGTTAAGTACCGCGGCGCATTCCGCGCGCCGCCGGTGCGACCATCACGACAAGTATAACCACGGTGGCAATCATGAAGGCAGCGCTGATCGGGCGGGTGAAGAACACGGTCGGGTCGCCGCGCGCGATCAGCAGCGCCCGGCGCAGGTTCTCCTCGAGCAGCGGCCCCAGCACGTAACCAAGCAGCAGCGGCGCCGGCTCGCATTCGAGCTTCACGAGCACGTAGCCGAGCACGCCGATCAACGCGCACAGGTAGACGTCGAACGGGTTGTTGCTGACGCTGTAATTGCCGATGCAGCAGAAGAGAATGATGGAGGGAAAGAGCCACCGGTAGGGCACGGTCAGGAGTTTCACCCACAGCCCCACCAGCGGCAGGTTCAGGATGACGAGCAGGCAATTGCCGATCCACATGCTGGCGATGAGGCCCCAGAAGAGATCGGGCTTGTCGAGCATCACCTGCGGCCCGGTCGCGATGCCCTGCAGCGTCAACGCCGCCAGCATCAGCGCCATGGTCGCGGTGGCGGGGATGCCGAGGGTCAACATGGGGATGAACGCCGTCTGGGCGGCAGCGTTGTTGGCGGCTTCCGGCGCCGCGACGCCCTCGATCGCCCCCCGCCCGAAGCGCGAAGGGTCCCGCGCGATCTTCTTCTCCAGCATGTAGGTCGCGAACGAGGAAAGGGCGGGCCCGGTGCCCGGCAGCACGCCGAAGCAGGCACCCAAGGCGGTACCGCGCACGGTGGGCCACGCCGCGTCCCTCAAGTCCCGCGCGGTTGGCATGAGTCCGGTCAGCTTGCCGGTATAGACCTCGCGTGGCTCGCGACTCTCGAGGTTGGCGACGATCTCCGCTACCGCGAAGAGCCCCACCGCGACCACCGTGAAGCCGACCCCGTCGACCAGCTCCGGTATGCCGAAGGAGTAGCGCGCCATGCCCGAATTGACGTCGACGCCGACGACGCCGATGAGAAGCCCCAGGACCACCATCGCGAGTCCCTTCACGGCATCGCCCTGTGTCATCACGGCGGAGGCGACCAGCGCCATCAGCATGAGCGAGGTGTACTCGGCGGACCCGAATTTGAGCGCCCATTCCCCGAGCGTGGGGCCCGCGAGCGCGATCAGCAGGGTGCCGACACAGCCGGCGAAAAAGGAGGCCAGCGCCGCGGTCGCCAGCGCCGGGCCGGCGCGCCCCTGCCGCGCCATCTGGTAGCCGTCGATGCAGGTGACAGCCGATGCAGTCTCGCCGGGAAGGTTGACGAGGATCGACGTCGTGGAGCCCCCGTATTGCGCCCCGTAGAAAATGCCCGCCAGCATGATGATCGCTGGCACCGCGGGCAGGTGGAACGTGATCGGGAACAGCATCGCGATCGTCACCAGCGGCCCCACCCCCGGCAGCACCCCGATCAGCGTGCCGAGCGCCACCCCCGCGAAGCAGTAGGCGAGGTTCTCGAGCGAGAACGCGACGCCGAAGCCGAGCGCGAGGTTGGACAGGAGCTCCATCAGTAATAGCTCCCGACCAGAGGATAGGGCAGCTTGAGCCCGTAACTGAAGACCGCCACCGAGAATGCCGTCATCACGATCGCGAGGAGCAGCACCTCCTTGAGGCGGAACTCGCGGCCGGCAGCGGCAGCGGCGAAGAGCGTCACGACGGTCGCCGGCACCATGCCGACCCGATCGAGCAGGAAACCAAACAGGACGATCGAAAGCGTGATCCAGGCGAGCGGCCGCACGCCCCACTCGCCCTTCACCCTTTCGCCGGAGCGGATGCCGCGCAGCAGGATCGTGGCGCCGAACACGAGCAGGATGCCGCCGAGCATCGTGGGAAAGTAGCCCGGTCCCATCCGCATCGTCGTGCCGAACGGATAGTCGCGGGCGAGGACGGTAGCGAGCGCGCCGAGAACGATGAACAACAGCCCGGCGATCCAGTCCCGGTTGTTGCGCAAGTCGGGCTTCACGCCGGATCCTCCTTCACGAAGGGTGGCTACGAGTCGGGGGCGAAACCCTTTTCATAGTGCGGCCCGGCCATCGTGCCGTCGACCGCTCTTCCGATGATACCTTGCGACAGGTCCTTGATGGCGATGAAGATGACGTCCTCGTCATCGGGAGCAGCCACCAGCGTGTGCGGCGCCTTGGCCGGGATGTAGATGAGCGTGCCGGCGGGCGCGACCACCTTCTTGCCATTGACCGAGCCGACCAGTGTACCCCGCACCACGTAGTTGAACTGCTCGTTCTTGTGGGTGTGCATGCGCGAGCCGGTGCCGCGCTCCTTGTGGATGTAGCCGACCAGCATGCGCTCGCCCTCGACCACGCCGCCGTGCGACGTCGAGTAGCCGGTGCCGGCCGGAACGTCCTTCAGCTGCGCCAGCGTGAACTGGTACTTGCCGTTGCCGCCCTTCACCGCCCCCGCGGTCTTGGTCGTCGCCCTCTTCCTCACCCGTTTCCTGAGTGCCATGATTTTCTCCTGCGGTTCTGGTCACCGGTCACTGGTCACCGGTCACGGTTGTCATAGGTAGTCAATAATCTTCCAGTCCCCCGGCTTCACGTTGACCACGTTCTTGCTCTTGCCCGGACGGCGGTCGGCGTAGACCCGGCCTTCCTTCATCACGATCTTGATGTTCTTCTTTTCCTGCAGGCAGCGGATGTTCTTCAGCGGATCGCCGTCCACGGCGATCAAGTCGGCGAGCTTGCCCGCCTCGATCGTGCCGAGGTCCTTCTCCTGCTTCAGCGCCTGCGCCGCGTTGCGCGTCGCGGTCAGAATCGCGTCCATTGGCTTCATGCCGAGCTTGACGTAGATCTCGATCTCCGAGGCGTTGCTGCCCATGTCGGGCTCGAAGCCCATGTCGGTGCCCATCGCGATCTTGACGCCCGCCTTGTACATCTTGCGGAAGGTCTCGAAGCAGAACGGCTGCAGGTACTTCATCTTGCGCAGCACGAAGTCAGCCGTGCCGTGCTCGCGGCGCAGCTGTATCGCGTGATCGGTGCGGTGCGCGAGCGTCGGCGTGACCGGGGTGCCGGACTTGCGGATCAGCTCGATCGTCTCATCGTCGTGGAACACCATGTGCTCGATGGTGTCCGCGCCCGCCCGGAGCGCCATGCGCTGCGCGCTGGTGGTGAAGCAGTGCACCGCCGCGTGCTTGTGCAGGGCATGCGCCTCGTCCACCACGGCGTCGAGCTCCTCCTGCGTCATGTTGCGAATGTCCGGCTCTTCCTTATCGGTGCCGCCGCCGCCGGAGGCGCAGGTCTTGATGACGTCGCAACCGGCGAGCATGTTCTTGCGCGCGAGCTTGCGCAGCTCCCACGGGCCGTCGGCGGTGTTGAACCCCCAGCGGTACATCGCGCGTGGCTGGATCAGCTCGAGATGGGAGCCCGTCATGGTGGTGAAGCCCGCGATCAGCATGCGCGGCCCTTCGACAATGCCGGCGTTGATTGCATCGCGCACCGCGCACATCTCGTTCACCAGCAGCCCGTAGGGCCCGTTCATGCCGAGATCGCGTAGCGTGGTGAAGCCCATGTCGAAGCAGTTCTGGGCGTGGAAGAGCGCATACATCTGCTGCAGGTGCGGCATCGTCTCGAACTGCGCGACCCGGTGGTTGTGGAAGGTCATGCAGTTGTACATCGCCGTGTGGATGTGGAGGTCCATCATTCCCGGCATCACCGTGTAGCGCGAGCAGTCGATCAACTCCGCTCCGTGCGGGGCCTTGACCTTGCCGCGCTCGCCGACCTTGACGATGCGGTTGCCCTGGAGCAGCACCACGGCATCCTTCAGGGGCTTGCCGCCGCGGCCGTCAATCAGCGTGCCGCAGCGGATCTCCCTGAGCGGCCCTTTCACCCTGGTTTCGAGAAATTCCTGGGACTTCAAGTTTCACCTGCTCCTCAAGTTATCCCTTCCCCCTCAGGGGGAAGGTTGGGATGGGGGTGGTGTCGGGTTCGCCGCCCGCGACTGCCAAAGGCCGCCGCGACGTGCACGAACCTCGCATACGCCGCCGGATCGATTGCGGCACCCGCCGTGCGCCGGCTCGCATCCAGCCCCAGCGCCGGCAGCGTCGCTTCGATCTCGGATCGCTCCATGCCGCGCGTGATGAACACGATGCGCGTGCCGCGGTCTGCCGACGGCCACGATTCGAGCGCGAGCGGCTCGTGGATGACGCTCTGCACGATGTGGACCGCGACCGGGCTACCCGCGACGTTGACGATACCCTTCACCCGCAGCAGCCGAGCGCCCTTCAACGCGGCCATCAGGTTGAGCCAGGCCGTGAGCCCGGCGCCGGTGACCGGCTCCTCGTGGCGAATGGCGAAAGCGTGGATGCCATCGACGTGGCGCGCTGCCGTGCTTCGCGGCTGTCTTGCGTACGCGTCCTCGTTCAGCCAGCGCTCGACCGCGCCCCGCTCCGCCGCCGTGTCGAGTAGCGCCGCGCCGAACAGGAGTTCCGGCGTGACCGAGCCGCGCTCATTTTCCAGCACCTGTGCCGCAGGATTGATGCGGGCGAGACGCTCGCGCAGCCGGTCGAGCGCGGCTGGCTCCGCGAGGTCGGTCTTGCTGATGAGCAGGCAATCGGCGACGGCGGCCTGCTTGACCGACTCCGGGCAGTCGTCGAGCTGGCGCTCTCCGTTGACCCCGTCCACCAGCGTGATGACGGCACCGGGCCGCAGCCGCGGCGCGATGGTTTCGTCGGAGGCAAGCGTGCGCAGCACCGGCACCGGGTCGGCGAGCCCGGTCGTCTCGACCAGCACGCGGTCGAACGCCGGTATGCCCCCCGCGCCGCGTCGCGCCAGCAGATCTGCGAGCGTGCCGACGAGATCGCCGCGGATCGTGCAGCACAGGCAGCCGTTCGCCAGGAGCACGGTATTGTCACCGGGCGTCGCGATGAACAGGTGATCGAGGGCGACTTCCCCGAACTCGTTGATGATGACCGCGGCCCGCGCCATGCCCGGGTCGCGGAGCAGGCGGTTCAACAGCGTGGTTTTCCCGCTGCCGAGGTAGCCGGTGATGATGGATACCGGCGGCCGCTCCGCCGCCACTGCGGTCATCTCAGGCGGCGAGCGCCTGCCGCTCGAGGTCTGCGCTGTAGCGGCCGGTGGCCGCCAAGCCGTTCATGCGGGCGCGGTGGATGAATGCCGCCTGCGCCGCCGCGACGTTGGCCGGACTGCCCCGCCACGCCTTGAGCGGGGCTGCCTGCAGCGCCCGTCCGTAAGAGAACGAAAGCGTCCAGGCCCCGCCGCCCAGCTTGTTCATCGCGTCCAGATGCTTGGTCGCGAGCTCGTCGCTCTGGCCGCCGGAAAGAAAGGCGATGCCGGGTACCGCCGCGGGCACCGTGCGCTTGAGCACCTTGAGCGTGCGCTCCGCCACTTCGGCGACCGATGCCTGCTGCTTGCAGCTCGCGCCGGCCACGACCATGGAGGGCTTCAGCACCATTTTCTCGAACGCGATGCGCTGGCTGGCGAGTGCGGCGAACTGCTCGCGCAGGGTCCACTCGGTCACCTCCTCGCAGCGCTCGATGGTGTGGTCACCGTCCATCAGCACTTCGGGCTCGACGATCGGCACCAGGCCCGCGGCCTGGCAGATCGCGGCGTAACGGGCAAGCGCATGCGCGTTCGCGGTGATGCACGCTTGCGAGGGGATGCCGGCGCCGATCGTGATCACCGCGCGCCACTTGGCGAATCGCGCGCCGAGCTTCACGTATTCCGCGCAGCGCTTGGCGAGGCCGTCGAGGCCCTCGGTCACCGTCTCGCCGGGGCAGAGCGCCATGTCCTTCGCGCCCGTGTCCACCTTGATGCCGGGGATCACGCCCTGTCTTGCGAGCAACTCCGGAAACGGCGTGCCGTCCGCGGACTTCTGCCGCAGCGTCTCGTCGTAGAGGATGGCGCCGCCGATGTACTGGCCGATGCCCTTGGCGGAAAACAGCAGATCGCGGTAGGCGCGGCGGTTCTCCTCGGTATTCTCGACACTGATGCTCTTGAAGCGCTTCTCGATGGTGCCGGTGGACTCATCGGCGGCGAGTATGCCCTTGCCGGATGCGACCATGGACTTGGCAACGGCTTCCAGTGACTGGGTGGACATGCTGACCCTCCAACTGCGTGAATGGTGAATGGTAAGTAGTGAATGGACTGAACCGAGGGGGGTATTTTAGCGCCAACTACTCACCACTCACTACTCACCTCTCACGCCTTCCGGTGCTCTCAGGGCGATCTTGGTCTCGGCTGCTCCCGCTTAACGTCGCCACGGCGAGTTAGCCTCGCCCAGATTGCCCCTAGGCGAGCTTCGGCTACGCCTTTCGATGCTCGCCCACCTTGACGATCTTCATGGTGTTGGTGCCACCGGCCTTGCCGAAAGGCTCGCCGATGGTGAGCACGATATAGTCTCCACGCTGCACCACGCCGCGGGAAAGGAGCTCGTCCTCCGCCATGTTCAGGGCCTTCTCGGGGTTGCGCGCGCCCTTGAACTTGACCGGATACACGCCCCGGAACAGCGTGACGCGGCGCCGGGTCTCGACCACCGAGGTCATGGCGTAGATCGGCACGTTCGTGTGCATGCGCGACATAAGCAACACCGTCTTGCCGCTCTGCGTCATCGCGGCCACCGCCTTGATATCGAGGTTGTTCGCCGTGAAGGCGGTCGCGCGCGCAATCGATCCTTCGACCTCCGCCGGCGCGATGGTGAAGCGCCGTTCCTGCGACAGCGTGTCCTCTTTCTCCGCCTCGATGCAGACGCGAGCCATCGCCGCCACGGTTTCCACCGGATACTTGCCGGTGGCGGTTTCGGCGGAAAGCATGACCGCGTCCGTGCCGTCGAGTACCGCGTTGGCGACATCCGAGACTTCCGCGCGCGTCGGGATCGGATTGCTGATCATGGACTCCATCATCTGGGTTGCGGTGATCGTGATCCGGTTCTTCTCGCGCGCCATGCGCAGCATGCGCTTTTGCAGCGCCGGCACCGCGGCATCGCCAACCTCCACGGCAAGGTCGCCGCGCGCAACCATGATGCAATCCGACGCGTCCAGAATGTCGTCCAGCGCCGGGATCGCTTCGGCGCGCTCGATCTTCGCCACTGTCAGCGCTCGCCCGCCCGCCTTGTGCATGAGGTCGCGCGCCCACTTGATGTCCGCCCCCGAGCGCGGGAACGAGATCCCCAGAAAATCCGCCTTGAGCTCGGCCGCGGTGCGGATGTCCTGCATGTCCTTCTCGGTCAGCGCCGGCGCGGTGAGCCCCCCGCCCTTGCGATTGATCCCCTTGTTGTTCGAGAGTGCGCCGCCTTGCTCCACAACGGTGGTGATGCGCGGGCCCCTGACGGAGGCGACGCCCAGCACGATGCGCCCGTCGTCGAGCAGCAGGGTGTCACCCGTACGCACGTCGTTGGGGAGATTCTGATAATCGAGCCCGACCACGTGCTCGTCTCCGAGCCTGCATTCGGCGTCGAGCACGAACTTCGCGCCGGCGGCGAGCGTGATCTTGCCGTCTCGGAAACGCCCGATGCGGATCTTCGGTCCCTGCAGGTCTACCAGCACGCCGACGGCATGGCCCGCCTTTCGAGCGAGCGCGCGCACGAGATCCACGTGCTTGCGGTGCTCGGCGGCGCTGCCATGGGAGAAGTTCACGCGCACGACGTCCAGCCCCGCGTCGATCATGCGCGCAAGCGTCTTCGGGTCGCTCGAAGCGGGGCCGAGGGTTGCGACGATCTTGGTGCGGCGGGGCATGTGTGAATCAGGATTGAGGTACTAGGATGGAGGATTGAGGGGAGTGTAGTAGCGGGCAACCGCAAACTCAATCCTCATCCCTCGTTCCTCAATCCTGCTTCGAAGCGCGCTGCTCGAGCACCTCGACCGCCGGTAGCTTCCGGCCTTCAAGAAACTCGAGAAACGCGCCGCCCCCGGTCGAGATATAGGATATCCGGTCGGCGATGCCGAATTTCGCGATGGCGGCAAGCGTGTCGCCTCCACCCGCGATCGAATACGCCTTCGAGCCGGCAATGGCGAGCGCGAGCGTTCGCGTGCCGCCGGCAAACTGGTCGAACTCGAATACCCCGACCGGTCCGTTCCACACGATGGTGCCCGCTTTCTTGACCATCTCCGCGAGCGCCTGCGCAGTCCGGGGGCCGATGTCGAGGATCATGTCGTTGGGCCTCACTTCCGTCGCGGCGACGTGGTTCGCGCGCGCCAGCACCGAAAGGTCATTGGCGACGACGACGTCCTCCGGCAGCGGCACGTGCGCGCCGCGCGCGCGCATCGCCTCCATGACGGCGCGCGCATCCCCCGCCAGCTCCGGCTCCGCGAGCGATTTCCCGATGGCGAGCCCCGCGGCGAGCATGAAAGTATTGGCGATGCCCCCGCCGACGATCAACTGGTCCACCTTCGCGGCGAGTGATTTCAGGATGGTGAGCTTGGTCGACACCTTGGCGCCGGCGACGATGGCGACCAGTGGCCGCGCGGGATTGCTGAGCGCCCGACCCAGCGCCTCGAGCTCCGCCGTCATCAGCGGGCCGGCGCAGGCGACCGGCGCGAAGCGCGCCAGGCCATGGGTGGTCGCCTCGGCGCGGTGCGCCGTGCCGAACGCGTCGTTCACATAGACATCGCACAGCGCCGCCATCTTGCGCGCGAGCGCCTCGTCGTTCTTCTTCTCGCCCTTGTTGACGCGGCAGTTCTCCAGCATCACCGCTTCGCCCGGCGTCACCTCGAAGCCCCCGTCCACCCAGTTCGCGATGAGGCGCACCGGGCGGCCGAGCATTTCGCCGAGGCGCTTTGCAACCGGAGCCAGCGAATCCTCGGGCGCGAGCCGGCCCTCGGTGGGCCGCCCGAGGTGCGAGGTCACCATCACCGCGGCGCCACCTTTCAGCGCGTACTCGATCCCCGGGATCGACGCGCGAATGCGCGTGTCCTCCGTGATGTTGCCGGCGTCATCCTGGGGAACGTTGAGATCGGCGCGGATGAACACGCGCTTGCCCGCGACCGGCAGGTCGGTCAGGCGCAGGAACGTCATTGCTTCGCGACCACCCGGACCATCTCCAGCACCTTGCACGAGTAGCCCCACTCGTTGTCGTACCAGGCGACCACCTTGACGAAAGTGGGATCGAGCGCGATGCCGGCTTCGGCGTCGAACACCGACGTGCAGATTTCGTCGCGGAAATCGGTCGAAACCACCTTGTCCTCGGTGTAACCGAGTATGCCCTTGAGCGCCCCGTTTGACTGTGCCTTCATCTCGGCGCAGATCTCCTTATAGGTGGCGGGCTTGCCGAGCTCGACCGTGAGGTCGACGACGGATACGTCCGACGTCGGGACGCGAAACGCCATCCCCGTCAGCTTCTTGTTCAATTCCGGAATCACGACACCCACCGCTTTCGCCGCGCCGGTGGAGGACGGGATGATGTTCTCGAGCATGCCGCGCCCGCCGCGCCAGTCCTTGCTGGAAGGCCCGTCCACGGTCTTCTGCGAGGCGGTCACCGCATGCACCGTCGTCATCAGCCCGCGCTTGATGCCCCATTTGTCGTTCAGCACCTTCGCCACCGGGGCGAGGCAATTGGTGGTGCAGGACGCGTTGGAGATGATGGCCTGCCCGGAGTAGGTCCGGTCGTTCACGCCGAAGACGAACATCGGGGTGTCGTCCTTCGAGGGCGCCGACATGATCACCTTCTTCGCACCTGCGGCGATATGCTTCTGGCACGACGCTTTGTCGAGGAAGAGGCCGGTGGACTCCACCACCACGTCGGCCCGCACCTCGCTCCACTTGAGGTCGGCCGGGTCCTTCACCTGGGTCAGCCGGATCCTGCGGCCGTTGACCAGCAGGGTATTGCCGTCGACGCCGATATCGCCCTCGAAACGACCGTGCACGGAATCGTAGCGCAGCATGTAGGCCAGGTACTCCGGCTCGAGCAGATCGTTGATGCCGACGATCTCGATGTCCGGGAAATGCCGTAGCGCCGCCCGGAATACCATGCGTCCGATGCGTCCAAACCCGTTGATGCCGACCCTGATAGCCATGTGGTTCTCCAGAAACGTTCGATCAGAAACGAATTTTCATAGTAGCGATTTGACGGCGGCCACGATCTTCTCCGGCGTGAAGCCGAAGTGCTTGAACAGCTCCCCGCCCGGCGCCGATTCGCCGAAGCGGTCGATGCCGATGACCACCCCTTCGAGACCGACGTACTTGCGCCAGTAATCGGTGACACCCGCCTCCACCGCCACCCGCGGCAGCCCGCGTCCGAGCACCGAGTCGCGATAGGCCGCGTCCTGGCGGTCGAACACAGTGGTGGAGGGCATCGACACCACGCGTACTGGGACGCCCTCCTGCGCGAGCAGCTTCTGCGCCGCCAGTGCCGGCGCCACTTCCGAGCCGGTGGCGATCACGGCAGCGCGCGCGGGACCGCCCGCGGCCTCGGAAATCACGTAGCCGCCGCGGCGCACGGACTCGAGCTGCGGGCGCTCGCGCTTCACAAACGCCACGTTCTGGCGCGTGAGCAGCAGGCTCGTGGGTCCGTCCTTGCGCTCGAGGGCGCACCCCCATGCGATCGCCGTCTCCACCGTGTCGCAGGGCCGCCAGACCTCCATGTTGGGGATCAGGCGCAGGCTCGCCGCGTGCTCGATCGGCTGGTGGGTCGGCCCGTCCTCGCCGAGCCCGATCGAGTCGTGCGTGAATACGTAGATCACGCGCACGCCCATCATCGCCGCGAGCCGCAGCGCGTTGCGCGCGTAGTCCGAGAACACCAGGAACGTGCCGCCGTAGGGAATGAAGCCGCCGTGCAGGGCAATCCCGCTCATCACCGCGCACATGCCGAACTCGCGCACGCCGTAGAAGACGTAGTTGCCACCGCCCTGGGCCCCGACCACCTTCGAAGTCTTCACCATCGTGAGGTTGGAATTGGTGAGGTCCGCCGAGCCCCCGACGAGCTCCGGGAGCACAGTCGCAAAGACCTCCAGCGCGTTCTGCGACGCCTTGCGCGTGGCCACCGTCTCGGCCCGGACGTCGGTCTCGCTCACCAGCGCCTCCACCCGGGCGCGGAAATCCCGCGGCAGCTCGCCCGCCGCGCGGCGCCGGAACTCGGCGGCCTCGGCGGGATACTGCTTTTCGTAGGCCGCGAGGAGCTTCTTCCAGCGGCGCTCCGCGGCGGCGCCGCGCTTTCGCGCATTCCAGCCGTCATAGACCTCTTGCGGAATCTCGAACGGCGGGTGCTTCCAGCCGATCGCCTCGCGCGTGGCAGCGACTTCCTTCTCGCCGAGTGCCGCGCCGTGCGCGGCGCCGGTATTGGCCTTGGTGGGCGCGCCCTTCGCGATCACGGTCTTCGCGCAGATGAGCGACGGCCGCGCTCTTTCCCGCTTCGCCTTCTTGAGCGCCCGGTCCACCTGCGTGACGTCGTGGCCGTCGATGGGACCGATCACCTGCCAGCCATAGGCCTCGAAACGGCGCTTCACGTCGTCGGTATACCACTGGCGGATCGTGCCCTTGTCCGAATCGATCGAGATGCCGTTGTCGTCGTAGACCGCGATCAGCTTGCCCAGCCCGAGCGTTCCCGCGAGCGCGCACGCCTCGTGCGAGACGCCTTCCATCATGCAGCCGTCGCCGAGAAAGACGTAAGTGTGGTGATCGACGATGTCGAGGCCGGGGCGGTTGAACTCGGCCGCGAGAAGCCGCTCGGCGAGCGCCATGCCCACTGCGTTGGATACCCCCTGCCCGAGCGGGCCGGTGGTGGTCTCGACCCCGGGCGCGCAGCCGTATTCCGGATGCCCCGGCGTCTTCGAATGGAGCTGCCGGAAGCGCTTCAGCTCCTCGAGCGGCAGCTCGTAGCCGGCGAGATGCAGCAGCGCGTACAGCAGCATCGAGCCGTGGCCGTTGGAGAGCAGGAAGCGGTCGCGGTTCGCCCAGGCGGGATTGGCGGGGTTGTGCCGCAGGTGGTGGTTCCACAGCGTCTCCGCGATCTCCGCCATGCCCATCGGCATGCCGGGGTGCCCGGAATTCGCCTGCTGTACAGCGTCCATCGCCAGCGCGCGGATCGCGTTGGCCAGCTCGGCACGGGCATCCATTCGGGTGTTCCTGGTGCGGGGGCGGGAAAAGTGCGCCAATTATATATGGCGCGGGCGGCCCTTCGCACGGCGGTCCGCCGCTACGCCTCCCCGTTGCCGTTCTTGCGGGCGAGGCGGATGCCGAGCTGCTTCAACTTGCGGTAAAGATGCGTGCGTTCGAGCCCGACGGTTTCCGCCACGCGTGAGATGTTGCCGCCCTCGCGCGCGATGTGATACTCGAAGTAGGCGCGCTCGAAGGCGTCGCGGGCGTCGCGCAGCGGCAGGTCGAGGGGCAGGTCGTGCCCGGGCCGCGACGCGGCGCCGCGCGCCGGCAGCGCGTGGTTCACGTCCTCGAGCGAAATCTGCTCCTGGGACGAGGTCAGCGCGAGCGTGCGCACCGTGTTCTCGAGCTGCGCGAGGTTGCCGGGCCACTCGTAGTTGCGCAGCGCGTTCAGCGCCGCGGTCGTGAACTGGCGCGGCGGCGCTTCCCGGGCCTCGACCAGGCGCGACAGAATCATGTTGGCGATGTCGGGGACGTCCTCGCGGTGCTCGCGCAGGCTCGGCACCCGGATAGTGGTCGCCGCAAGGAAACCGTAGAGGCGGCTGTCGAAGGCGCTGTGCGCCACCAGCTCGGCGACATCGCGGGAGGCGCCGCTGATGACGCGCACGTTGTAGCGCTCGAGCTTGGACATGGCGAGCAGCAACCCCTTCTGCTCGACGCGCGAGAGATCGGTCACCTCGCGCAGGAACAGCGTCCCCTCGCGCGCCTGGTTGAGGAGATCCAGCGGCGCCTCGGCCAGCACGGAATGGTTCTCCGGCGCCACCCACGGTGCGTTGCGCGGGTGGAGGAAGCGCGCGGCGAGCTCGAGCCCGCATCCCGGCTCGCCGGTGAGCAGCAGCGGCGCGCGCAGGCTCATGACGCGCTCCAGGCGCTGCTTCAGGTCGACCACCAATGCCGCGCGCCCGAAGCTGGCGAGCGACAGCGCCGCCTGGGTGCGCTCGCCTCCGTGCTTCAACGCCCGGCCCACCGTCGCGAGCAGCTTCTGCAGCGCGATCGGCTTCTCCAGGAAGTCGTAGGCGCCGATGCGGGTTGCCTCGACCGCGGTGTCGATGGTGCCATGCCCCGACATCATCACCACCGGCATGGTGAGCAGCCCCGAGGCCGCCCACTCCTTGAGCAGCGTGATGCCGTCGGTGTCGGGCATCCAGATATCGAGCAGCACGAGATCGGGGCGCGCCTGGCTGCGGAGCGCGCGTGCGTCGGCCGCGTTCTCCGCGAGCCGCACCTGATAGCCTTCGTCGCTCAGGATCTCGGACAGCAGCTCGCGGATGCCGATCTCGTCGTCTACAACCAGGATATGTTGCATATCGGGGGCAATGCCCGTCTGATTCTACACCCGCGCCCGCGCCGCGACGCGGCGCGCCGTGTCCTGCGCCGCCGGCAACTGGATGGTGACGCAAGTACCGCGCGGCGCAACGTTGGCGATGGCCGCGGTGCCGCCGTGCTCCTCGACGATCTTCTTCACGATCGCGAGGCCCAGCCCCGTGCCCTTGGGCTTGGTGGTGACGTAGGGCTCGAAGGCGCGCGGCATCACGTGCTCGGGGACGCCGCAACCGTTGTCGGTGACCGTGAGCCGGATGCGTCCGCCCGCGTGCCCGGTCGCCACCGTCACCCGCGGCTCGGTCGTGTCGGCGAGGGCATCCTGCGAGTTCTGCAGGAGGTTGTGGATCACCTGCCGCAGCTGTGCCGCATCGCCGATGACCGGCGGCAGGCCGGCCGTGAGCTCGAGCCGCACCACGCTGCCGAGCGACGATTCATACAGGGTGAGCACCTCCCGCGTCAGCGCGTTCAAGTCGATCTCGTGCACGTCCATCTCCGGCGTGCGCGCGTACTGGCTGAACGCGTCCACCATGTTCTTCAGCGCCGCGACCTGGTTGACGATGGTCTCCGTCGAGCGCGCGAGCACCTCCGAGTCGGCCGGCGCGAGCTTGCCCTCGAGCTTCGCCTTGAGGCGCTCCGCGGAGAGCTGGATCGGGGTCAGGGGATTGCGGATCTCGTGCGCCAGCCGCCGCGCCACCTCGGCCCACGCCGCCGCGCGCTGGGCCTCGGCGAGGTGCGTGATGTCGTCGAACACGACGACCGCGCCGCCCTCGGAGCCCGCCGGCAGGCGCGTACCGCGCAGGAGCAGCAGCCGGGTCGCGCCGCGCACGATCCGTTCCACCTGCTGCTCCCATTCCCTGCCGCCGGAATGCTGGAATGCGGACGCGATTTCCCGCCCCAGCGCCCCGACGTCGGGCGCCGCCGCCTCCCACCGCTCGGGCGCGGCGCCGATGACGGCCGCGAAGTCGATCCCGAGGATCGCGCCCGCGCTGCGATTGGCGGCGCGGAGATTCATCTCCTCGTCGAACGCCAGCACGCCGGCGGACAGGTTGGCGAGCAGGCTCTCGAAGTATGCCTTGGCCTGGCTCATCGCCGCCTGGTGGCGCTCCGCCTGGGCGTGCGCTTCGGCGAGCTGCAGGGTCATGCGATTGAAGGACTGGGTGAGCGTGCCGATCTCATCGCGCGAGACGACCGCCGCGCGCTGGCTGAAATCCCCGCTCGCCACCGCGCGCGTGCCCTCGACCAGCGCGCCGATGGGCGCGGACAGCCGGTCGGACAGCACGAATGCGAGCGCCGCGGCGGACAGGAAGGCGAGCAGCAGCGTGAGGGTGAGCGTCACCCCGTAGAGCCGCTTGAGGCCTCTGCGCGAGAGCGTCAGCTCCTGGTACTCGCGGTAGCCCGATTGCACCGCTTCCGCGTCCTGGCCGAGCTGCTTCGGCACCGGTTGCACCAGCTGCAGCACGCGCTGCTCCTCGCCGGAATCCGCCAGCGGCACCAGCGCACGGAGATAGAGGCCCTTGTCGGGAATGGACTCGACCACTCCATGGCTCCTGCCCGCGCGGATCTCCTTTTGCGCGGCGCCGCCGGGCAACTCCGGCAGCAACCCGCCGCGGCCCGGGCCGGAATGCGCCACGACCCTCCCGCGCCCGCTGTACAAGGTCGCCTCCAGCACGCCGGCCTGCTCACGCAGGGCGCCCAATACCATGGCTTGCTCCTCAGCGGGGCGCTGCGCCAGCGCCTGGGCCATCGTATTGGCCTTGCCCGTGAGCTCCTTCAACGCGCTGTCGAGCATGCCGCGGCCGAGGTTGAGCCCGCTGTCGAGCGCCTTGTCGAGCCGCACCTCAAACCAGGACTCGATCGAGCGAGCGAGAAATTGCACGGACATGCCGTAGATCAGCGCCCCCGGCAGCACCGCCATCAGCGCGAAGAGGAGCACCAGCCGCAGCGTCAGGCGCGAACCGAACACTCCGGCCTTGAGCCTGCGCCTGAGGGTCACGAGCTGGTAGACGACGAGCGCCGTCAGCATGAGGGCCACGGTGCCGTTCAGCGCGAGCAGCAGCGGGTAGCGCTCCGCGAAGGACGCCGGGTTGGCGCTGGAAGTCGCCACCAGGAACAGCGCAACTGCAACGAGCCCCACGCACAGGATCAGCAGGTAGCGCACGACCGCGCTCGACAGAGCCGGCCGGGGCGGTGGCAGCGTGGTGCTCACGGGGACACCGTCCAGCGATGCCAGTCGGAGGAGATGGTCCACTCGCGCGAGCCGACCGCGCTTACCCGGAACGCGCGCGGGAGCTGAGAGGAATCCAGCCGCAGCCGTAACGCGGCCCGGTAGCTACCGCCCTTGTTGAGCGCGCCGGCCTCGGCGACCTCGCGCACGCGCACCCGGCTCAGGAACTCGAGGGCTTCGGCGACCGACGTGAAATTGCGGTAGAGCGTGCTCAGGCCGACGCGATACTGGCGCGTCAACGCGTTGTACGAGAGCCGATACTCCAGCCGGGTGTTGGCGAGCGTTGCGTTCAACCAGTACCAGCGCGGGCGCACCAGCTCGAACTCGAGCGTGAAATAGAGCGGCACGCCCTTGTTGAGCGCCTCCTGCAGGGTGTGCGTCAGCGTGACCTCGAAATCGGCCTCGAGGACATAGCCATCCCCCGCCGAGATCAGCGCGGCCTGCCGCACCTGGATGCCGTCGGCGGCGGCCGGGGCCCCGGGCGCGAGCCACAGCACGAGGAGCGCCGCAAGGCAGCTAATGCTTCTGCAGCAGCGCGTAGAAGAAGCCGTCATGCCGTGCGTCCGGAAGCAGTTGGCCCGCTCGTGCGTGGATATCGTGGTCGACCGCAGGAAGGGCGAGGCGCCGCGCGTCCCGATGGCGCTCCAGAAACCGCTCGATCTGCTCGCGGTTCTCCTCCCGAAACACGGAACAGGTGGCGTACAGCAATTTACCACCACTGGAAAGCGTCTGCCACAGCGCGTCGAGCATGCGGCTCTGCAGTTGCGTGTACTGCGCAATGTCGGTCGCGCGCCGCAGCCATTTGATGTCGGGATGCCGCCGCGCGATCCCCGACGCGCTGCACGGTGCATCGAGCAGGATGCGGTCGAACGCGATGCCGTCCCACCACGCGGCCGGCTCGCATGCGTCGCCGCGGACGACGCGCGCCTTGAGCCCGAGCCGCTCCAGGTTGGCGCGCACGCGCTCGAGCCGCGCGGCGTCGTTGTCGAGCGCGCTGAGGTCCACGTCGGCGAGCTCCAGCACGTGCCCGGCCTTGCCGCCGGGCGCCGCGCAGGCGTCGAGCACGCGCATGCCGTTGGCAAGGTCGAGCAGCGGCGCCGCGAGCTGCGCCGCCGCGTCCTGTACCGAGACCTCCCCTTCCTTCAGCCCGGGCAGGCGCGCGGCCGGCAGTGCCTTCTTCAACAGCACCGCCGCTGCGCCATACTGCTCGCCCTCGATGCCGTGCTGCCGCAAGCGCTCCAGGTAATCGGCGACCTGCGCGCGGCGGCGGTTCACCCGCAGCGCGAGCGGCGGGTGCGTATTGCCGGCCTCCAGTATCGCGGCATATTCGTCCGGAAACTGGGCGCGCAGCTTGTCGATCCACCACTGGGGATGACAATAGCGCGCGGGCTCCGCGCGCTGCGCGCTCTTGCCGAGCGCCACGCGCCTGCGCAGAAAGTTGCGCAACACCGCGTTGACGAGCCCCTTTGCCGAAGTGAGGCCCAGGGCATGACAGGTGCGCACCGCGTGGTCGACCACGGCATGCGGCGCCGCGCGGCCGTGCTCGAGCTGGTAAAGCGCGACCAGCAACAGTGCGTGCAGCCGCGCGTCCTCAAGCGGCTTCACGAGCAGCGCCTCGAGCAGGGCTTCGAACCGCCCCAGGAAGCGCAGCGTCCCGTACGCCAGATCCTGCACCGCCGCGCGGCCGCGCTCGTCGAGCTGGACATGAGCGCGCCAGGCCGCCGCGAGCTCGGCATCGAGGCTGCGCCCGGCGAGGACGCCCCCTACGACCGCAGCCGCCAGGCGCTGGGCCTCACCCATCGCGCGATTCGAAGCGCGCCCCGCTTGGCAGCCTGGAGCCGGCGAGAAACGCGCGCGCCGCAAGCCTCTTGCCCCCGGCGCGCTGGAGCTCCGTAATGCGCAGCGCATCCGTGCCGCACGCCACCACGATGCCGGCGGGCTCCACCGCACACACGGTTCCAGGCGCCGCGCGAACTCCGCGCTCGATGCCGGCGCGCCAGATCTTGAGGACAGCGCCCTCGTGCCGCGTCTGCGCGCCGGGAACCGGATCAAGCGCCCGTATCCGGCGCTCGATCGCCGCTGCCGTGTCCCGCCAGTCGATCTCGGCATCGTTTCTTGCGATGCGCGCCGCATAAGTCGCCGCCTTCGCGTCCTGCGCAACCGGGGCGGGCGAAGCTTCGAGCGCGCGCAGCAACAGTCGCGCCCCGAGCGCGGCAAGCTTGTCGTGCAGGCTTCCTGCGGTGTCGTCGGGCGCGATCGTAATCGCCTCCTGGAGCAGGATCGGACCGGTGTCGAGACCCTCGTCCATCTGCATGATGGTGATTCCGGTCGTGGTGTCGCCCGCGAGCAGCGCGCGCTGGATCGGCGCTGCGCCGCGCCAACGCGGCAGGAGCGAGGCGTGAACATTGAGACAGCCGCGTGGCGGCAGCGCGAGCAGCGCCGCCGGCAATATCAGGCCATAGGCGGCAACGACCACTGCCTCGGGCTGTGCCGCGGCGATGGCCGCGAGTGTCGCGGAATCAGTGAGCCGGGGCGGCTGCAGCAGCGGAATGCCGCGCTCCAGCGCGAACTGCTTCACCGCCGAGCGCTGGGTCTTGAGGCCGCGGCCAGCGGGGCGGTCCGGCTGCGTCAGTACCAGCGCCACATCGTGGCGCGCCCGCAGCAGTGCTTCGAGCGATACCGCAGCGAACTCCGGGGTTCCCGCGAAGACGAGCTTCAAGGAATCAGAGTACGAGCCGCCGGGCGTCGGGCTCCACGGTGCGCCGCTCCTGCTTCCTCAACCGGGAGAGGATGCGCTTCTGCTTGAGGCGCGAAAGCTTCTCGACGAAGACCTTGCCTTCCAGGTGATCCATCTCGTGCTGGATACACACGGCGAGCAGACCTTCCGCCTCCAGCGTGAACGGCGCCCCGGTGGCGTCGAGCGCGCGCACCGTCACGCGCTGCGCGCGGCGCACTCTTTCGTACACCCCGGGCACCGAAAGGCAACCTTCCTCGATGTCGGAATCGCCACTGGCCGAGACCAGTTCGGGGTTGATAAAAACCTGCAACTGGTCGCGCAATTCGGAGACATCGATCACAATGACGCGCAGATGAACATTGACCTGTGTTGCGGCCAGGCCAATGCCCGGCGCGGCATACATAGTCGCAGCCATGTCTTTGATTAATTTGCGGATATCTTCTGTGACCGCGCCCACCCTGGCGGCTCGCTTGTGCAGCCTCGGATCGGGATAGCGAATGATCAGTAGCAAAGGCATAAAAAGCTTGCGAATTTAATCAGCTAGATGCAGAATTTAAACCAAACTCTCGGGCGCAGTTCCGTGATCGGGGCTGCGCCTGTTAGTCTGTCATTTGGGGGCGCAACATGCGTAAAGCAATTATATCCCTGATTTTGCTGATGACTCCGCTCGTGCCGGCGCCCGCCCACGCCGCCGACGCCAGCGCACTTCAGGAGGGAGCGCCAGACCAGTACATCGTGGTTCCGGGTGACACGCTTTGGGGCATATCCGGGCGCTTTCTCAAGGATGCCTGGAAGTGGCCCGAGGTCTGGCGGATGAACCAGGAACAGCTCCGCAATCCCCACCGCATCTTCCCCGGTGACGTGATCGTTCTGGATCGCTCCGGGGCCGAGGTTCAACTGCGGCTGCTGAGGGCCGATGATCCCGCTGCGGCAGCTGCCGCGGGAGCCCCAGCCCCGGGCGCGCCGACCGCAGCGCCGTCTCTCGACACCGTCAAGCTCTCGCCCAGGCTGCGCGCGGAACCGCTCGCAGACAAGGCCATCCCCGCCATCTCGCCCTCGGTCATTGAACCATTTCTTTCGCGGCCGCTGGTGGTCGGACGAGATGAGCTCGCCAGCGCGCCGGTCGTTCTCGCCAACCAGGAAAACCGCGTGGCGATCGGGGCAGGCAACATCGCATATGTCGAAGGGCTCGACCACGGCAAGGGCCTCACCTGGCAGGTTTTCCGCCGCGGCGACCCCCTCATCGACCCCGATACCAATGAAACACTCGGCTACCTGGCGATCTATCTCGGTGACGCCCAGGTAATCCGCCGGGGTGATCCTGCGACGATCGAGGTCACCCGGTCCGCGCAGGAAGTCTACGCCGGTGACCGCCTGCTGCCGGCCGCGAAGGAAGTGCCGACGTTCTCGTACGTGCCGCGCGCGCCGAAGCGTCCGGTGCGGGGGCGCATCATGTCGACCTATGGCAGTCTCGGAGAGACCGGGCCCATGGGCATCGTCGCGCTGTCCAAGGGGTCGAAGGACGGCCTCGAAGTGGGACATGTCCTCGCGATCCACCGCAGCCAGAGCACCCTCAGCTTCGGTACGCGCATGGCGCCGCTCTATGGAACTCAGGGCTTGACCATGAACGACTCGCCGCGCGCGTATTACAGCGAGGACATCGCGCCGCGCGATGCGCCGCTCTACCAGCGTGGCCGCAAGATCACCGTGGACGATGCCGCCCGGCTGCCCGACGAGCGCTTCGGGCTGGTCATGGTATTTCGCACCTTCGACCGCGCTGCATTCGGTCTCGTGATGCAAGCCTCGCGTCCGGTCGCAGTCAACGACGTCGTCACCAACCCCTGATCCGGCCGGGTGCTGCTCGACCCGGACCTCGCTGCCTGGCTCAAGCTGAGCCTCACACCCGGCCTGGGCGGCGAGGCCCTGCGCCGCCTCCTCACCGCCCTGGGTGACCCCGCGCGCGTGCTGGCCGCGAGCCGCGGCACGCTCGCGCAGCACGTCGGCAATGCCGCCGCTGCCGCGATCCAGCGGGGCGGCGCGACCGAGGCAGTGGCCGCCGCAGGCCGGTGGCTCGAGGATCCCGCGAATCACATCCTGACCCTCGCCGATCGCGAGTATCCGCCCCGCCTCCTGCAGATCGCCGATCCGCCGCCGCTCCTCTATGTCAAGGGCCACACCGAGCTGCTGTCGCGCCCGTCGCTCGCAATCGTCGGCAGCCGCAATGCGACCGCCCAGGGCATGGCCAACGCGGAAGCCTTCGCGCGAACGCTCTCCGACGCCGGGCTGGCGATCGTAAGCGGGCTCGCGCTCGGCGCGGACACGGCAGCCCATCGCGGCGGAATCGCCGGCGCCTCCAGCAGCGTCGCGGTCCTTGGCACCGGGGCGGACATCATCTATCCCGCACGCAACCGCGCACTCGCGCATGATCTGGCCGGGCGTGGCGCCCTCGTCACCGAGTTCGCGCTGGGTACCCGCGCCCTCGCGGGAAATTTTCCGCGCCGCAATCGCGTCATCAGCGGCCTCGCGCTCGGCTGCCTCGTGGTGGAGGCGGCCGCCGACAGCGGCTCGCTCATCACGGCGCGACTCGCCGCCGAACAGGGCAGGGAAGTGTTCGCCATACCGGGGTCGATCCACTCGCCCCTCGCGAAGGGTGCCCATGCCCTGATCAAGCAGGGCGCGAAGCTCGTCGAGAGCGCCCGCGATATCCTCGAGGAGCTGCAGATGCCGGCGCCGCCCGCAGGCGCAGCGCCCGTCGCCGCCCCGGTCGACGCGCGCGCACACACACTGCTCGATGCGCTGGGCGAGGATGCCTGCGACCGCGACGCGCTCGCCGCGCGCTGCGACCTGCCGCCGGCCGAGGTCGCCGCGATACTGACCCAGCTCGAGATCGACGGGCATGTCGCGGTGCTGCCCGGTGGCCTGATTCAGCGCGTGCGGCGCTAGAATTCGGCACGGCGCACGGCATGCCGAGCTTGCGTAGACGAATTTTTGTTCTTATCATCTTGCGCTATTTTTTTGCATCGCCGCGCAATCGCGCGCAAGCATGAGCAAACAACTGATCATCGCCGAAAAGCCCTCGGTCGCCGCTGACATCGCACGCGCCGTCGGCGGCTTCAAGCGCCACGGCGACTACTTCGAGAACGGCGGCTACGTGCTCTCCTCGGCGGTCGGGCACCTGCTCGAGCTCGCCGTTCCGCAGGAGTACGAGGTCAAGCGCGGCAAGTGGTCGTTCGCTCACCTGCCGGTCATCCCGCCGCGCTTC
>Ga0208685_1000137_pt1 | contig 28918 bp, 33 predicted proteins | sample EasRivMeERMLT890_FD_187533 | JGI IMG/M metagenome (GOLD analysis project Ga0208685, IMG submission 187533) | Soil microbial communities from meander-bound floodplain in the East River, Colorado, USA - East River MetaG ERMLT890 (SPAdes) (version 2) | ecosystem: Environmental > Terrestrial > Soil...
ACAACGAGGAGCACCTACCCGATGCGGTCAACATTCCCTTGAAGGAGCTGACCAGGGAAACGGTTGACGGTCTTGATACGCGGCGCGCCGTCATCGTGTACTGCTGGGACTACCAATGCGACCTGAGCCCGCGTGCCGCGTGGCGCCTTGAGACCCTGGGGTTCGAGGAAGTCTATGACTACCTGGCCGGCAAGGCCGACTGGTTGGCGGCCGGGCTTCCCACCGAGGGAGAGTCAGCCAGCGTGGCACGCGCCGGCGCCTACGCTCACCGGGACGTGCTGACCTGCGATCTTGGCGAATCTCCAACGGCGGTCCTGGAGCGGATGCAGATTGAGGACGACGAAGTCTGCATCGTGATTAACTCTGATGGAATCGTGCTCGGCCGGCTCTGGAGGAAGGATCTCAGCGCGGCGGATGAATTCACGATCGAAGAGGTGATGGAAAGCGGCCCAAGCACGTTCCGCCCCAGCGTCACCCTGGAAGAGATGGCGGAGTACATGCGGAAGCATTCCATGGATTCCGCACTCATCACGACCAATGATGGCGTTCTCGTTGGCACACTCGATGCCGACGCCGCGACGGCGCCCCGACAAGCACAAGAATTTGTCCCCTCTGGAAAGGGAGGATGACGGAATGAAGGCAACACTTCTCTGGTTCGGCGGAATGGCGGTACTGACCTACATCTTGATGATCGCCGCCGTGGGCGCCGTAGCTCAGTAGACCCAATCACGAAACGGAGGGCCAGGCAATCGCCTGGCCCTCCGTTTTCATCCTCTACGACTGCTTACTTGTGGGGCTTGCCCATTACCTCCTCGACTGCGTCGGAGAGGTCCTCGATGTCGAAGGGCTTGTGCACGAACTTGTCCGCGGAATGCTGTGCCGGCTCGCCGTGAGCGCTGATCATGATTACGGGAAGATCGGAGCTCGTGCCCTTTCGAATGGCGCGCACGAACTGGGCGCCATCCATCCCGGGTAGTCGCCGGTCCACGATCATCAGCGAGATGTCTTCGTGGTCCACTATCTCCAGTGCCGATTCGGCATCGGATGCTTCAATCGTGTCGATGCCCATGCCGGACATAACCAGGGAGATTACGCGCCGGATCGGTGCTTCGTCATCGACCACCAGGCAAGTCTCCTGGTGTCTCACAACAACACCATAGATGTATTAGTAACGAACATTGGGGTCATCGTACGGGTAAAGGTCTAACCTCTTGACGGGTGGCTAAGGGTTAGGTGTTTCATTTGCGTTGCAATGGCGTCTGACCCCAGCGAAACCATTTCCGGGCAGGGGTGATACTCGGCTAGAATACGTAGGCCACCACGGGGCACAGCATGCCCCAGGGGGGATGTGCCCATGCAGCAAGAGATTGAGTCCAGACCACCGGCCCTGAATCCGCGCCAGGGCGGCAACGGCCACTCCCAGCCGGAAACCCTTGAGCCAGGCGAGGTTGAACGCTATAGAAGCTTGTTCAATTCGCTGGGTGTCGCCTTTTACACGACCGACGCAGAAGGGCTGATCACCTACTTCAACCCCGCCGCGGAAGAATTGTGGGGGCGCTCCCCCGAACTAAACAAGGACGCCTGGTGCGGCTCCTGGCGTATCTACCACTCGGATGGGAGCGAGATGCCCCTCGCCACGTGTCCCATGGCGGTCACGCTCAAGGAAAACCGTGCCGTCAGGGGGGCCGAGATCGTCGTCGAGCGGCCAGACGGGGAGCGGCGAAACGTGCTGCCGTACCCGTCTCCCATCCGCGACCGCGAAGGACGACTCCAGGGTGCTGTGAACGTCCTGGTTGACGTCACTGAGACAGCCCAGTCCCGGAAGGACCTCGAGGCGAGCGAACAGCGCCTGCAACTCGCGCTGCGGGCCGGTGGCCTCGGCGCCTGGGAATGGAATATCGAGACGGGCCAGATCACCTGGTCGCCGACACTCGAGAAGATTCACGGTATCCCGGAGGGCTCTTTTGCGGGGACGTTCGAGGCTTACCAGAGCGATGTTCATCCTGACGACATGCAGTTGCTGAACGATTCCATCACGGAGGCCCTTCAGTCCGGAACATACGGGATTACGTATCGGATAGTCCGGCCGGATGGGAAGACGCGGCACCTCACGGCGAGCGGCCTGGTCGTGTATTCGCCGTCTGGCGAGCCTGTCAAAATGACCGGGGTTTGCCAGGATGTGACCGACCGCGTTGCGGCCCAGGAAACCGATGCCCGGCTCGTCGCCATCGTGGATTCGACGGAGGATGCGATCGTCGGCAAGACGCTGGACGGCATCGTGACCAACTGGAACGCCGGTGCAGTCCGACTTTACGGGCTGGAGGCGCGGGACATCCTCGGCAAGCACATCAACACTATCATTCCCGAGGCGGAATGGGGCGAAGAAGAGGCAGTCCTGGAACGCGTGCGGGCGGGCGAAAGGATCGAACACCACGAGGTCCACCGGAAGCACAAGGATGGACGGCTGCTTGATGTGGCGTTGTCGGTATCGCCGATCAAGGACCCGGATGACCGGATCATCGGCGTCTCTGCCATCCACCGGGACATCACCGCCAGCAAGCGGCACCACGAGCTCGAAATACTCCTGTCCGACGTCTCTGCCCGCTTGGTGGAGGCAAGTGGCGCTTTCAATCTGCCGATCGCCGTGGCAGCCGTCGGCCGGCTAATGGTTCCGACCCTCGCGGACTGGTGTGCGATAGACCTCCTGGAAGAGGACGGTACCATTTCCTGCGTGGCCGTGATTCACGACGACCCGGACCATGTATCCACCGTTCTCGAACTACGCAACCGCTTCCCGATGCATATTGACTCGCCCCAACCGCTGGCAGAGGTCATCCGGACGGGCCAATCGGCTATTGTTGACGTCACGCCGGAATTGATCGATGAGGCTCTCGTGGACGACGAAGCCACCCGCCTCACTGTCCACGGACTTGGCTTAAGGCAAGCCGCCAGCGTGCCCATTTCATCGCGCGGAACAGTCCTGGGAGCGCTGCGCATCGCCATGGCTGAGTCGACGCGGAGAATCGATGCAGAAACAGTCGAGTTCGCCGAAGAACTGGGCCGGCGCATCGGTGTCGCCCTGGACAATGCGGCACTTGTCACTAAGCTGGAGGATGCGCTCGAGTGGAAAGACGAGTTCCTCGCCCTGATATCCCATGAGTTACGGACGCCGATCACGACAATTTACGGCGGTGCTCGGTTGCTCCGGACCCGGTCAAAAACCTTCGATGATGAAACGCGCGGCCAGGTGCTGGCAGACATCGAAGACGAATCCGACCGCCTCTTCCGGATGGTGGAGAACCTCCTCGCCCTTAGCCGCGCTGAACTCGGGAAAGCGCAAACCGAGCCCGTATCACTAACGGCGGTCATCGAGACGCTCGTCCGTACCTTTGGATCCAGGTACCCCGGCCGGCCAATCTGGGCGGACATCGCCCCGGGACTCCCGGTCGTCGATGCTAACTCGGTGTACGTTGAGCAGATCCTGCGCAACCTAATCAGCAACGCAGTCAAGTATTCCCCCGACGGAACGCCGATCGCGGTCCGCGCCGCCGTCAATGATGGCCATGTGGCCGTCTCCGTGGAAGATGAAGGTTCCGGAGTTAGTGAGGAGCAGGCCGAGCAGTTGTTTGAGCGTTTCTACCGCTCTGACGAGGCGAAGGCCAAAGGCCGCGGATTGGGGCTGGGATTGACAGTTTGCAAACGTCTGGTTGAGTCGATGGACTGCACGATCCGCGCAGTATCGCGAGAGCCGCAGGGGTTCGCGATTGTGTTCACCCTGAGGATACACGAGGAGGAAAGGAATTGAGTACAGACCCACTGATCCTTGCGATCGATGATGAGCCGGCGATCCTCCGGCTGTTGAAGCTGGAACTGGAAGACCAGGGATTTACGGTCGTGACGGCGCAGAACGGTGAGGACGCTCTGGCCGTCGCCCAGACCAATCGTCCGGACCTTGTCCTCCTCGATGTCCTTATGCCGGATATAAGTGGACTCGAAGTGATGCGCCGCCTCCGCGAGCAGTCGGATGCCCCTATCGTCATGGTGACGGCGAAAGATACTGACAAGGACAAAGTCGTGGGGCTGGACATGGGGGCAGATGACTATGTGACCAAGCCATTCAACCCGGACGAACTTGCGGCCCGGATCCGGGCGGTCCTGCGCCGCGGCCAGGGACCCGCCTCCGCGCGCGTAATCGCGCACGGCACCCTGGAGATTGACCTCGACAGCCGCCTCGTCAGGCGCGACGGTGAGCAGGTCACCCTGACGAGGACAGAATGGCTGTTACTCCAGGTCCTCGCAGCCAATGCTGGCAGGGTGATGACTAACCCGGAACTACTCAGTAAGGTTTGGGGTGCCGAGTACAGAGACGACGTTCAGTACCTCCGAGTCTGGGTCTCTCGCCTTCGCCACAAGCTCGAGGTAAACCCGTCCGAACCTGCAATCATTAAGACCATGCCCGGTATCGGCTACATGCTGGCGGCCGGCGACGAGGAGGCTGCGGCCGAGGAATCTCCGGCGACTGATGCACAGCAGGCGCCCACCACGGACGACGAACTACTCGCTCCGGCCTAAACACCGCACAAACTCAGCCCGCGATCAGGGCCGGGTTCTCACATAGCGCCCTCGGTTTGGACCGCTCGTTCGGTCTCAACCCCCCCTGAGAATGGGGCAGGCCGTGCTCCTGACCGCAGTTCCTGACCCCACTCCGTTTTCCTGCTCCGGCGACCGCGATGTAACGGTTCCGTTACCTTGTGTCATCACCAGCGATATGTGGCCGACACCAGGGTTTCCATAACTTGGTGTTAGAGAACAAGTCAGGCGGGACCGTGGTTCGCGCCATGCCGAGAAGGAGGCGAGAAGTTGGGCGATCTAAAGCAGGAAGGTATGACCGATCAGTTCAAGGGAAAGGTCCGCTCTACCTGGGGTGACGTCACCGATGACGACGTCCAGTCCTCAAAGGGAAACATGGAGCAGCTGATCGGCAAGATCAAAGAGAAGACCGGCGAAGCCGAGGACGACATCCGAAAGCAGCTCGACAAGCTCCGCGACGACAACTAGACAACCCTTGAAGGAGGAACGTGATGGCAGTAATGGAACGAGAAATTGAGGTGAACGTGCCCGTGAGCACGGCATACAACCAATGGACCCAGTTCGAGGACTTCCCGAAATTCATGGAAGGAATCGAGGCTGTGGAACAGATCGATGACACAACCATCCGGTGGCGTGCCAATGTCGCCGGCCGTGACAAGGAGTGGATCGCACGGATCACCGAGCAGATTCCTGACGAGCGCATCGCCTGGCAGAGCGAGACCGGCGCTAACAACGCTGGCGTCGTAACGTTCCGCAGGCTGGACGATCCGGCGAGCTGCCAGGTGGCGCTCCAGATGGAGTACGACCCGGAAGACTTCGTTGAGTCGGCGGGAGACGCCCTCGGCTTCGTTAAGCGGCGGATCGATGGCGACCTTGAGCGGTTCAAGGACTTTATCGAGGGCCGCGGTGTTGAAACAGGCGCCTGGCGCGGCACCGTCGGCGGTCCGGTTCAACGCTCATAGTTCCGGCAGAGAAGGAACTGACCAATGCCTCGCTCAAAGCATCAACACACGGCGAAGGCCGACCGGATGGCCAGTCACATCGAGAGGAGCGCCCGTGCCGAAGGCCGGTACCGCGGCCGGGAGCGCCAGGTTGCCTGGGCCACCGTTCACCAGGAGATGTCCAAACGGGAGGCTCACGGGAAGTCCCGGGCATCCAATCGATAAACAGCACGAGATGAGCCAATACATCCTTGTGGAAGGGAGGTGAGCAGAAATGTGTGTTTCCTGTGGCTGTGGAAAGTATGAAGAAGACCACGGTGATGACCGCAACATCACGATGAAGGACCTGAACGCCGCTGCCAGCGCGGGCGGAGTCTCCTTCGAGGACGTGTTCCGGAACATCCAGGAGGCGAGTCGCCAGGGCGCTAACCAGCGCGGCGGACAGACCTCTTAGACTCGCACCGAGTCGAACGAATAGCGCCAGAAAATCACAACAAGGTGGGCCGCTTACCCCCGGCGGCCCACCTTCTGGCTCTTCAGGGGGGTGGGGATCCCCGGGACGATGGCCGCCAGTTAGGTCTTCCCACGCCGGCCCGGCCTACGGGGTACCTGGCACAAAGCTCAACGGCGAGTGAGAATCCGCCAGTCCCCAGGTGCCTGGCGCGTGTTACGCCACTGCAATCATCGGCCTGATGGCGCTTATGTCGGCGCAAGCTGGCCACCCGTAGCCTTGAGATCAGCCTAGATAGGAGGTTGCTCATGAAGTTCAAAGGCTGTCCTCGTTGCGGTGGCGACTGCTACCCCGAGGACAACTACGAGGGGCGAGACCTCGTGTGCCTGCAATGCGGCGGCGAGCGCCGGAAGCGCCCGAACTCTCGAACCGGTCGGGAGTGAGCTGGGTCCCCAGTGCAGGCGGAGCCGGAAGCTAAAGGAGAAAGTAAATGACCACAAGACGAGTGACAGAAACCACTGATGGCGACAAACGCGTCGTCCACGAGGACGACACGCCGACGCGCCGTGAGGAAGTTGTCTACGAGAGTAACGACGTTTCGCGGGACGAGTCCGTCCACGACGAAGTCGTCGAGCAGCGCGCCGTATCAGATCCCTGGGACGTGACCAGGAACATCGTCCGCACAATCGGGCTGGTGGCGATCGCGATCCTGGCCGTTGTCGAGACCCTGCTGGCGTTCCGCCTCGGGTTCCTGGCCGCCGCGGCGAACCCCAACAACGATTTCGTGAACTTCATCTACGACGCCACGGGCTGGCTCGTGGAACCGTTCGAAGGAATCATCGCCAATGACGCCGTAGACGGCGGTGGCGTGTTCGAGTGGGCTACGGTGATCGCGATGGCCGTGTACTTCGTCGCTACGATCCTCTTCGTGATCCTGCTGACGGCGCTTACGTCCTTCCCGTCCTCATCGCGCTCGACCACGACACGCAGTTCGCACGGCGAGCGAACAGCAACCGAGCACTAGGCGATTACCTGTGCAAGCATTCGGTGGCACCTGCCCAATGTGCTGTGGAGACATGGTGGAGGCAGCGGGTGCCACCGTTTGCATTTGCTGTGGCGCGACATGTGATGACTCGCGCCCGGCAGGTCAGCGGTCGGCAAGGATCTCCCTGGACGGATCGACCCCGGGCATGAGCCAGGTAAACACAATGAGACTCATGGCAGCCGACTTGATGAGCAAGGTACGGGCGGCGCCCGGAGATATAGTCCCCGCCCTATCCCGGTCCCTCGAAACCCGAGTCCAAGGGTTCGCCCCTCACGACGCCCAACCCACCAGCGAAGCCGCTTGGCCGGCCGCCGCCACCGACTGAATCCAGTACGGTCCACGTTTCCGGTGTAACCCTGCAAAATTGCCCTTAGCAGCACTCCTCCGGATTCTCCCCCCTTAGTCTGCAATGTCTATGCGATTGATCCGCGTGTCCCCGTTACCCTCCCGCAACGAACCTCATTGTAGATTAAACGCAGGAAAGGAGGACTACCATATGAGTGTCCATGACCACCATGGTGGGACTGACGCGAGCGGAGGTGCGTGGCTGGCGGCCATCGCGACTCTTCTCCTTGCCGTTGTCCTGCTAATCGCGTTATTCGTCTGGGCTCCGTGGGATGACGACGACACGTCGTCGGTAACCCCGGACACAGGGACTGAAGAAGGCGCCGGCGATTCCGATGTCGACATTGAGGGCGATATCGATGTAAACGACGGCGACACAAGCGAGGGAGATGGCAGCGGATCTGGCAGTGAGCCGCAGCCGTCACCGTAAAGAAAGGAGATAGGAAATGCTGGCATTACTACTTGTAGCACTGCTCTTCATCATCCTGTTCGCAGGACTCGGAGTGGCAGTATCACCACTATTCTTCATCCTCCTGCTGGTCGTGCTGTTACTGGCACTGGGCGGCGGTTTCTACGGCCGCGGTCACGGTTAGACTGCCGATAGCCAGGCCGAAAGGAAAAGTGGGATGCAAGAAGATCAGACTTGCCCTGGATGCGCAATGCCACGGCGCGACTGGCGCGGCAATAACGGCGAGGGATACATGGCTGACGACGGCGCTTACTGCTGCGAAGGCTGCGCCGACGGCAGCGGGTGCACCTGCCAATAGGATCCGGTCTCAGCGACAATACACGGCCCTTCTTCGGAGGGGCCGTGTTAAGTTGTGCCTGGGTCCCGTGACGCAGCTTTCGCGGACGGGCCCGCGCGCCGTCCCTGTCCGGCTTGACACCTTGCTCTATCAGGCGTAGCGTTCCCCATACCGAGCGCTCGCTTTCCAGGGCAAAGAGGAGGGGTGAATTGCCGAAGCTCAAGCCAGAGGAACTGGAATCCCGGCGGCAAGAAATCATTGTCGCGGCCGGCACATGCTTCCTGCGCAACGGCTTTCACCAGACCACCACAGACGAAATCTGCCGCGAAGCGAGCATCACACCAGGTGGCCTCTACCACTACTTCGCAAGCAAGGAAGAGTTGATTGCAGCGGTCATAGATCACTCGGGAAGCACGGTTGTTCAGCGCCTCCAGTCGATACTCCGGGAGTCGGATAGCGCGGAGACTGCTCTTCGGCAGGCCCAGGTCCTCTTCGTGCAAACTCTACAGGACGAGGAGATGGACAAGGCCACCAGGCTGGAGATCGAGATCTGGGCAGAGGCCTTAAAGAACGAGAACATACGAACCAAGCACCAACGCGCCTGGGCGATGCGCCAGGGTTGGCTGGAAGCCCTGGTCCGGCGGGGCATTGAGGACGGTGTCTACGATCCCGAGACGGTAGATCCGAAAGCGATGGCCAGCCTCCTGCTTGCCATATACACCGGCCTCCGCGTGGGCCGTCTCCTCTGGAAGGAGGACTTCGACACGACTGGAGCGGTCCGGTCGCTATTCCTGATGCAGGCCGGCCGTATCGCCACCGACATCCCGGTGCCGGCGGTCCCCAAGCTGTAGACAAAAAGAGGGCCGCCGTACCGGCGGCGGCCCCCCTCCCATTTTCTGAGCCGCCGTGGAGCCCAAATTACACGGCGGCTCTTTCGCGTCTCAGTGGAGGTGGCGAACCCCCAGGGGTGCGGCTTTACCCCAATCGGCCAAGACGCCTAACTCGGACCGCCCATCGAACGGACGGCGAGCGCAAAGACGAGCACCCCTCCCAGACATGCCCGCGGCTGCCGCGTTGTGTGTTCCCCTCATCATTTTGTCTATACGCTCCATTTGCTGGTGCTATTAGATGGCCACCCCCGGGCCCCGTCAATAGGTTTTGTCTATTCTGCGGTCATTATCAAGCGAGCGCTCATAATACAGAGCAAGCGCTCGGTAGATTGGATGCACGGGGAATTGCTATCGGAACGTGATCGCATTTAAGCTTCCAACCCGGCGACGAGACGTATAATTTACCGGTAGCGCAGCGAAAATGAAGACGACAATTGGTGCCAAACTCAACGACCCCGCCCGGCGGAAGATTCTCGCCGCAGTTGCGGGGGTTGCCATGCTCGGAGCCATAGTCATGTTTGCCTTCATCGGTTTTCAATTGGGCGATTCCGAAGGTGGATTGCTCACAGGGGAGCCTTCATACGAACAGTACGCAAGTGGCCTGACGGGTTCCGAGCGCTACCTGGCGGAACCAGGCGGCGTCTACGACCGCGTGTACCAACCACGCTGGGCCAGTTACTCCCGGAATTACTCGACGTCATACGTAGTAGACGCCGGCTCTATCGGGCCGCTGGAGCGGCGCACATTCCGGATTCAGATCGAGAAGATCGACGTCAACGCACCCGTGAAGAGCTACGGAATGAACGCAGACTATGTACCGGAGGTGCCGCTCAACGGGCAGGAAGTCGCCTGGTATACGTTCTCCGCGGCCCCGGCCAGCGGAAGCAACGCGGTGTTCGCGGCGCACTACACGTGGGCGGGCGGCGCGGTTTTCAGCAAGCTGAAGGACCTGAAGCCGGGCGACATCGTCAGGCTGAACGACGCAAAAGGAACGGAACTCACGTATACCGTCAGAGAGTCATTTACCGTCGACGCCAGGGACAAGGAAGGCCTCAAGGTGATGGGCCCGGCTAACGAGGACATCCTCACCCTCATCACCTGCGCCGGAAGCTCGAGGGCCACCGGCGATACCACTCTCGGCCGGGAGTATGACAAACGGCAGGTAGTGCGCGCTGCCCTAACGAAGATCTATGCCCCGCCCGGCCACCCGTGGAACCCGGGGTAGCACGCGACGCTTCCATCAAGCTAATCGATACTCCCAGCCTTCCTGCCAAACAAACTTCTCCGCAGCCAAATCTTCCAGGGAACGCCCGCTGAGGTAGTGCTCGAACCCCCAGCGGGTGGCGATGTGGCCGATCACAAGGCAGCGCCCGCCGTTCCAGCGTGGAGGTAGATCCGTCAGGATGCGGCCAACGCGTTCCACAGCCTGCCGCCAGCTTTCTCCGTTGGGATACGCCGTTTCGAGATACGCGGCGCGATCTCCATGGACGACTTGCGCCGACGCTCCGTTGAGATCGCCGTAGTCACATTCGCGCAGGCGCCAGTCGAGTAGGATTGGGATGCCGGACCCTTCGAAGGCGATCCTGGCGGTGTCAATCGCGCGCTGGAGATCGGACGCGAAGACCACGTCGATGCCGTCGGTGCGCCGCCTATCCCCAAGCTCACGCGCCTGTTCCCGCCCGGCCGCGGATAGCTGCCCGGGGTTCCAGCCGGTGGCGATGCCGGTCTCGTTGTCCTCGGTGGTCGCGTGGGTCTCGAAGACGATGGTCGTCGGCAGGAGTTGCTACCAGTCGTAGTTCTCGCGCTGCAACGCCAAAGACATGCCCATCCCGGCTCCCATGCACAGCGTCACCAGACCCCACTCCGCGTCGCGCCGCTGCATCTCGTAGGCGATGGTTCCGATAAGCCGTGTGCCACTGGCGCCAAGAGGGTGGCCGATGGCGATGGCGCCGCCATTCGGGTTGACCTTGTTCCAGTCCCAGCCCAGGTCGTTGCCGCAGGCCAGCACCTGGCAAGCGAAGGCCTCGTTTATCTCGATAACGTCGAAGTCGTCCAGGCTCATCCCGCTGCGCTTCAATAGCTTCTGAGTTGCCGGGACCGGGCCGATACCCATGATTGTCGGATCGACCCCCACCGTTGCCGCGTGCCGGAACGTGACTAGTGGTCGCAGCCCCTTCTTCTTCGCCAGCTCCTTCTCCATGATGAGGCAGATCGTCGCTCCGTCTGTGCGCGGGCTCGCGTTACCGGCCGTCACCTGGCCCTCCGCCGTGTACGCAGGCTTGAGCGTCGACAGCTTTTCCAGGGTAGTGTCTTCCCGCGGGTTCTGGTCCTTGTCGACCGTCACCGTTGACCCGTCGGAGTAGTTGATCGCAATCGGCAGTATCTCGTCGGCCAGGAGCCCTTCTTTCTGAGCTCGGACCGCCTTCTTGTGGCTCTCGTAGGAGAAGCTGTCGGCGTCCTCGCGCGTGATGCCGCGCTCCTTCGCCAGCTTCTCCGCCGTCTGGCCCATGTCCATGATCCAGGGCTCCGTAACCTGGTACCAACGCTTCGTCCACTGTGGCGCCTTATCCGGGTCTGGCCACGGCTGGAGGAACTCTTTCCCCATGACTTCCGAAGTCTGGATCTGCTGCAGGTTGCGCTCGTCACCCGGTGGGATCGGATTGGTCCGGTCCATGGTCTCGACTCCGCCCGCGATGACGACATCGGACATCCCGGCCATCACGGCGAACGCGCCCTGGGTGCTCGCCTGCAGCGAGGACCCGCACTGCTTGTTCATGTCGGTCGCGGAGATCGTGTAGGGAAGCCCCGCCTCGAGCACATAGTGCCGGGAACGGGTGAGCATCCCGGCGATTCCTACCGAGCCCCACAGCACCTCGTCAACCTCGTCTCCCGATACCTTGTTCCGCTCCAGCACTTGCTTGAGCAGGGGGATGACCATATCGACGTGCGAAATGTCGCGGAAAACGCCTCTCTGCCCGGCTTTCCCGAACGGCGTGCGGATCATGTCGACGAGAACGGCTTCTCGCATGGGGCGGACCTCCTGGGGAACTCGGTTGATTTAGCGAGCGCTAGTCTAACACACGGGCTGGTGGCTTTACGGAATCGCAACCATTTACCAGTCCTTTACCAAGGTTCGAGCTCCGTTAACCGCCCTGTTCACTTGCGTGTCGGACTATGGATGAACACTCACCAATACCCGCATGGAGGAGTAAGAGTCATGAAGATCTTCAGCAAGCGCACAGGCACCAGCTCCGGGGAGGACCACAAGACCACAAAGATCGTCCGGCGCGAGGAGGGCGCACCTTCCACTCCTTCGCAGGCCTCCACCCTCAGGCCGTGGGAACCCGTAAACCCGAAGTTCCAGGGCTTCGACTCTCCGCCTGGCAGGTTCTAATCCTCAAAACGAAATTCGCATAGTTGATGTGGGCCCGCTCCGGCGGGCCCCTTTCCCTGCCCTGGCGATGTTGACAACTTTCGCCTGACTGCTACACTCGAATTGCCACCGATCCCTCCTCGGAGGGGCGGCGAGCAAGGACATCTAAAACCAGGACCCGCTTGGATCCTCACGGACCGAGACGGCACATACCGCGGCTAGCCGCGTACTGGTGCCCTTTCGGTTGCGAAAGGGCTTTTTCATGCGCACGATGATGAAGAGCAAAATACACCGCGCCACCGTCACCGGCGCCGATATCAACTACCAGGGCTCGGTCACCCTCGACCCCCTCTTGATGGAAGCCGCGGACATCCTCCCCTTCGAGCAGGTTCACGTCGTGGACGTTGATAACGGCGCCCGCCTCGTCACCTACGCCATCGAGGGCGAGCGCGGCTCCGGCGACGTGGTCCTCAACGGCGCGGCTGCGCGGCTGGTGACAAAAGGCGATCTCGTGATCGTCATCTCCTACCAGCAACTCAGCGCCGACGAACTGGACGGCTACAAGCCGACCGTCGTGTTCGTGGACGCCCACAACCGGATCCAGGAAGCAGCGGCCGGTTTGGTACCGGCCCGGGAGGAAGCAATTGCCAGGTAAGAAGGTACTGATCACCGGTTCCGCCCAGGGCATTGGCCGGGCATTGGCCGAGACGCTGGCCGCTAAGGGCTACGGTGTCCTCGCCACCATGCGCACGCCCTCAAAGGGTGCCGATCTACTGGATGCGGCAAAGTCCAACGGCTGGGACCTGCAGATCCTCCAGCTGGACGTCCGCGACGAAGAATCCGTCAAAGCTGCGCTCGCCCAGGCAGGCGAGATCGACGTCCTCGTCAACAACGCCGGATTCGAGGTCTGGGGTCCCCTCGAGGAAATGACCGTTGACGACCTCAAGGACCAGTTTGAAACCAACGTCTACGGGCCTTTCCGGCTGATCACGTCGGTCCTGCCCGCCATGCGCAACCGAGGCAGCGGCGTCGTCGTGAACGTGTCGTCCGTCGCCGGCCGAGTGGCGGCACCCCTGAACGGCGCCTACGCCGCGTCCAAGTTCGCCCTGGAAGCCCTCACCGAATCCCTCCGCATCGAAGCCGGGCACTTCGGCATCCGCTTCCATCTCATCGAGCCTGGCCTCGTGGCCACCGGCTTCGGCGACGCCCGCCGGCTCGTCGGCGCACCAACAAACGCCGAATCCCCTTACCGGCCCATGGTGGACGAATGGGAGAACGTCGTAGTTAAGAGCCTCGAAGGCGATACCGGCCGGTCCACCGCCCAGGATGTCGCGGACACAATCGTTGAGGCCATCGAATCGGGCGAGAAGCTCCGCTACCCTGTGGGAAAAGACGCAAACATGGTCCTCATGGCCCGCAAGGCCATGGATGATGAGCAGTTCATTGCGGCGATGAGGACACAACTCGGTCTTAAGTGGTAGTAGCAGTCTGATTAGGCGGGCATCCCTCGGGACCCCGACCAGGGAGGTCAGAATGGAAAAGCGAACTTCGATAACGGATCTCAAGGCGATGAAGGGTCGCGGCGAGAAGATCGTCATGATCACCGCCTACGATTACCCCTCCGCCCGCCTTGTCGAGGCCGCCGGCATCCCCCTCATCCTCGTCGGCGACAGCCTCGGCAACGTCGTCCTCGGCTACGACTCGACAGTCCCCGTGACGATGGAGGAGATCCTCCACCACGTCCGCCCGGTCGTTCGAGCTACCAGCAAGACTCACGTAGTAGCGGACATGCCCTTCATGAGCTACCAAACCGGCCCCACCGACGCCCTCCGCAACGCTGGGCGACTCCTGAAGGAGGGAGGCGCTCAGTCGGTAAAGCTCGAAGGTGGCGCCCATGTCGCCGAAACAGTGCGGGCGCTCGTTAACGCTGGCATCCCCGTCATGGGCCACCTCGGCCTGACCCCGCAGTCGATTAACCAACTGGGCGGCTACAAGGTCCAGGGCAAGACCCCCAAGGACGCTGTTCGTTTGCTCAATGACGCCATGGCCCTGCAGGAGGCAGGCGCCTACGCGATCGTCCTGGAAACCGTGCCCGTCAACGTCGCCCAGATCATCACAGAGAAGCTCAGCATCCCCACAATTGGCATTGGTGCCGGGGCGGGCACAGATGGCCAGGTGCAGGTCTGGCACGACCTTCTCGGCCTCTTCACTGACTTTGTTCCGAGGCACGCCAGGCGCTACGCCAACCTCGGCGAGACTGTCGTCGCTGCCCTTAAGGACTATGCGACCGAAGTCCGCGACGGCGCCTTCCCGACAGAGAAGGAATCGTTCGTGAAGAAGCCTGCATCGCGGGAAACCGAACGGGTGGCTGACGCCGTATAACTTGACACGCCACAGCACTTTACCCCTCCCTGTCCTGGACAGGATTGGAACGCTCCGCATACACCCCCTGCGGGGCGTTCCGCATTTCCCGGGATTGCGTCCTTGAACATCGTCAGATCCGTGTCCGAGATGGAGACGTTGCGTTCCTCGTTGACGGGCAGCGTCGGCACGGTTCCAACGATGGGATACCTCCACGAAGGGCACCTTTCCCTTGTTCGGCGCTCCGTTGCGGGAAACGACCACACAGTCGCCTGGATCTTCGTCAACCCGACGCAGTTTGGCCCGAATGAGGATCTCGCTCAGTACCCCCGCAACGAGGAGCGTGATCTTAAGTTGCTGGATGCCGAAGGCGTCGATGTGGTCTTCATTCCGGCCCCGGATGACGTCTACCCGCCCGGCTTCGACGAGTGGGTGGAGGTGCGCGGCAGCATCACCGAGCGTCTAGAGGGCGCACACCGCCCCGGACACTTCCGCGGTGTCACTACTGTCGTCGCGCGGATGTTCCGCATCATCCAGCCGCACCGCGCCTACTTCGGCCGCAAGGACGCCCAGCAGCTACGCGTGGTGGAGAAAATGGTGGAGGAGCAGCGTCTCGCTGTCGAGATCGTCGCGATGCCAATCGTCCGGGAGGAGGATGGACTCGCCATGTCGAGCCGCAACGTCTATCTGTCGCCTGAGGAACGACGTGCCGCCCTGGTCCTGTCGCGCGCTCTCCAGCTCGCCGAGGCCTCGGTTCTCGCCGGAGAAACAGACGCCGGTCGTATCCGGGCCAAGACGGAGGCGCTCATCGTGGCCGAACCCCTCGCATCGCTTGATTACGTCAGCGTTTCCGATCCCCGGACTTTCGAGGAGCTCACCACAATCGATCGCCCGGCGCTACTCCTGGTAGCGGCGCGGATAGGCTCAACCAGGCTGATCGACAACGTATTACTTCAACCAGTACTGGTCATTGGCTAACTCACTCGCGGTGTACGAGGTGGGTAGTGGATTCGGGCAGTTGCGCCAGGACGGTGCGCAGCAGTGCGGGCTTCAGGGGAATCCCGTTTAGCTCGTGAACGCCGTGCCAGCGGAACAATAGCGGCGTCCCGTCAACCTCTTCCGACGACCATTCGTCCTCGAATACAGGCGAACCGCGCGGGAAGTCGGCCGTAAAGTACAGGCCAACCTCGTGCTCCCGCGTGCCTCGGTACGTGTAGAAGTTCTCGATCACCCATAGCAACCGGCCAATTTCCGCCGCTTCGCCGCACTCTTCGAGGACCTCGCGGCGCAACCCGGTTTCCGCATCCTCGCCGATCTCGATGCGGCCGCCCGGCAAGCACCAGAAGTCGTGGTCTCCGATGCGCTGGAGGAGGACGCGATCGCCGTCGAAAGCTACCGCCGCAGCACGCAGTAAGAACTTATCCTCGTCGGCGCCGAAGTGGATCATCTGTCCCATAGCTCCGTGTATGATATTCGCTCATGCCGAAGCCCCGCAGCATGCCGTTCTACCTGAAACCTGCCGCCTGGGTGATCTCCAGCCGGTACGGCGGGCCGGTCTTCATCAAACTCGCGACGCCGGTTGACCGCTGGCTAATTCCCGCAACGAATGGCCGGCTCTCGGTCCTGGTCGGTCAGCCCGTCCTTGTGCTGGAGATGGTTGGTGCTAAGTCGGGCAAGCGGCGTCGGATCCCTCTGGTTCACATGAGGGACGGTGACCGAGTGATTCTCGTCGCCTCGTTCGTAGGCAAGCCGCGCAACCCGGCCTGGTATCACAATCTGAAGGCGAATCCGCGTGTAAAGCTGTTTCTCAAGGGACGCACCGGCTATTACACTGCCGAAGAAGCAACGGGTGCGGAGCGTGAGCGTCTCTGGGCGGACATCACGGCCGTCTACCCCGGCTATGCGAAGTACCAGGCGCGCACGGGCGGGCGTGCAATCCCCCTGATGATTCTCACTCCCGAACCGTCGCCGGCCTGACGCTTCGCGCTTGACCACGATACCGCCGCGGGCGGTACAATTTGGCCACCTATGGGTGGGCATTCACATTGGTCCACGATCAAGCGGCAGAAGGGTGCCTCTGACGCCAAGCGGGGCCAACTTTTCACGAAACTGAGCCGCGAGGTCTCCGTGGCGGCGCGCGAGGGCGGCATGGACCCCACGATGAACCCGCGCCTGCGCCTCGCGATCGACAAGGCCAAAGAGGGCAATATGCCTGCAGACACGATCAAGCGGGCGATCGAACGTGGGGGACCCGGCGATGCCTCCAACCTCCAGGAGATCACGTTCGAAGCCTATGGGCCTGCCGGCGTCGCCATCCTTATCCAGGCCGTTACCGACAACCGCAACCGCACCGTCAGTGACGTGCGCACTGCTCTCAGCCGCAACAACGGCACGATGGGCGAGTCCGGAAGCGTCGCCTGGCAGTTCGAGAGCCGCGGCGTCATCGGCATTGAACCCAACGGGTCCGACGCAGACGAACTCGCACTGACGGCCATTGATGCCGGCGCTGAAGATGTGCGAGTGGAACCGAGCTACATAGAAGTGATTACCGCGCCGACGGACCTGGACAAGGTGCGTCGCGCGCTCGCCGATAACGGCACGAAGATCGTCAACGCGGAATTGTCCATGGTGCCGAAGAACAGCCTGCCCATGGAGGACAAGGCCGCGGCATCAGCGTTGAAGTTGCTCGACATCCTCGAGGACCTGGATGACGTGCAGAAGGTCTACTCGAACGCAGACTTTCCTGAGGCGGTTCTGATGGAGTACGCCGCCGGACTTTAGTTCGGCGCCCGAATGTCGCCTACCCGGCCGCTCATCATATTTGGCATCGACCCCGGCCTGAAATGTACGGGCTACGGCGTGATCGCGGTGGAAGGGTCCTCGTATCGATGCCTCGATTTCGGTGCAATCAAGCCTGATGCGCATCCACGAAGGGTTGTTCGACATAATGCACGCGAGCCAACCTCACGAGGTGGCGATCGAGGACTTTATCATCGGCCACACCCGCGCCGCCGTCGCCATCGGCGAAGCGCGCGCAGCCGCGTCCCTCGCTGCGGGACGGATGGGATTGCCCGTCTCCCTCTACAAGCCGTCCGAGGTCAAGCAGTTCGTGACGTCCTACGGCCGCGGCTCCAAAGAGCAGGTAGGCGCCATGGTCCAGGCGCTGATCGGCCTCCGCGAGCCACCGTCTCCACCCGACGCCGCCGACGCCCTCGCCGTGGCACTCTGCCACGCCCTCCGCCGTCAATCAGGTTCTTTTCACTCCCCTGAAGGCCGGACTTCAGTCCGGCCGGTCGCCGGCGCGCCGCAATGATCGCCCGCCTCACCGGCGAGGTCGTCGACCGCGCCGCCGACAGCGTCATCATGGACGTGAGCGGTGTTGGATACCGCGTTTACGCGCCAGCTTCCGTCGTCACACGCCTCGCACAGGGCAAGACCGCCACGCTCCACACCCACCTCGTCGTCCGCGAGGACGACATGACCCTGTACGGCTTCGACGACGCCCACCAGCAGCGCCTCTTCCAGACGCTCATAGGTGTCTCCGGTGTGGGCCCGAAGGTTGGGCTGGCACTCCTCTCCCTCATGGACGCGGACGAGCTGTCGTTCGCGATCGCTTCGGGAAACGCCGCCTCGCTGGCCCGTGCACAAGGCGTCGGCCAGAAGTTGGCCGCACGGCTTGTCGTTGAGCTCCGGGACAAGATGGTCAAGGGTGGCGCAGCGGGCGTCACGCCTGGGGTCGAATCGGAGGAAGTGGTCGGCGCTCTCATGGCGCTCGGCTACTCCCAGGCCGAAGCCGTGGACGCCGTCGCCCGCGCCGAACTCCCCGACAAAGCCCCAATCGAGGAAAAAGTGCGCCTCGCTCTCGCCTACTTCGCGAAAGCTCGCGTCGGTGACTGAACACCCGAACGTCGCACTGGTGAAGCGGCTGTTCGACGCTTTCGCCACCTACGACATCCCGGGCATCATCGGCGCCATTCCGGAGAGGGCCGTGTGGACCTTCCCGGGGACGCGGAGCCAGCTTGCCGGGAGGCACCGCGGTCGCGAAGCAATCGTCAAGTTCCTCACGAAGGTCATGGTGCTTTCAAGCGGGACGTTCTCGCTCGAACTGCATGACATCATGGCTTCAGACGAAGGCGTCGTAGCCCTCTTCACCGGGACAGCGAAACGCGGTGGCAAGAAGCTGAACAACCCGACTGCTCTACACGTGAACATTCTCAACGGGCAGATCGTAGAATTCCGGGAGTACGTCTGGGACCTGGAGCACGTCGAGGACTTCTGGGCGTAGGCCTTCTTCACAACCCTCTCTTTCTCGCATATCATCAGGCCGCAATCACCGAAGGAGGCTCCCAATGGTCACGGAACAGGCATACAAGTACATCCTCTTCGAGCAGCGGGACCGCGTCGGACTTATCACGCTCAACCGGCCAGACCGCCTCAACGCCTGGACTTACGACATGGGCGACGAGGTCAACGCCGCCATCGAAGCTTGCAACCAGGACCCCGGCGTCGGCGCGATCGTCGTCACAGGCGCCGGCCGCGGCTTCTGCGCTGGCGCCGATGTTGCGGGGTTCAACCGCAGCATCGAGCAGCGCGAATCCGGCGAGACCAACACGAACGGCCTGGGTGAGGGCGAGTCGCGGCGCGAGACAGAGCACCTCTCTGCCTTCCTCCGCCGCTCGAAGCCGCTGATCGCCGCCGTCAACGGGCCTTCTATCGGCGTCGGAATGACGATGACCCTGCCCATGGACATCCGCATCGCCTCCGACACCGCGCGCTTCTCGATGCGCTTCATCCGCATGGGCATCACCCCGGAGGTCGCGAGCACCGTCTACCTCCCCCAGATCGTCGGGCTACAGAACGCCCTGGACCTCATCCTCACAGCCCGCACTATCGAGGCGGATGAAGCCCTTCGCATGGGCCTGGTCCGATCAGTCGTCCCCGGCGACCGGTTGCTGGACGAGGCTATGGCCCTGGCCAGCGAGATCGCCAATAACCCCACCGACGCCGTTATCGAAGGCAAGCGCATGGTCCACGCCCACATGGTGGAGCAAGATGTTGACGCCATAGTCCGCGAGGAAAACCGGACGTTCTACAAGGCCTCGAAAGGCCCGGCGCACAAGGAGGCGGTGAGGGCGTTCCTGGAGAAGCGTAAGCCGGAGTTCAACCGGGGATAGGGGCGAATCTGCCAACTGGGAAGTAAACCTGTAGTCCATCCTATTGAAGGTGTCGATAAGGCGGACATAAGATTGTAATCGTCCAACGGGAGGGACTTTCGTGGGGGTGCGGCTGAGACCTCCGCCCGTGAGGGCAGAACGGGGACCGGCAACGGCCCCCGTTTCTTTTTCTCGGTGCAACCACCTGACATGGCGTTGTCAGTTGCGTTGATACAATGCTTGCATGGCGCTATCTGATCGCCCAGCCCTGACCGCACTCCCCTTTGCCAAACCCTTCACCGTCACCTCCGACTTCGCCCTCACAGGCGACCAACCCGAGGCCGTCGATGCCCTCGTCGAGGGCCTGGCGAAGGACTTCAAGCACCAGACCCTGCTGGGCGTGACGGGCTCTGGGAAGACGTTCACGATGGCCAACGTCATCGCCCGCTACGGCCGGCCCACGCTCGTTCTCTGCCCCAACAAGACCCTCGCCGCCCAGCTCTACTCCGAGTTCCGCGACTTCTTCCCGGAGAACGGCGTCGAGTACTTCGTCTCCTACTACGACTACTATCAACCCGAGGCCTATATCCCCCGCTCCGACACGTACATCGCCAAGGACGCGGACATTAACGAGGAGATCGACAAGCTCCGCCACGCCGCCACGCGCGCCCTCTTCGAGCGCCAGGACCTCGTCATCGTCGCGTCGGTGTCCTGCATCTACGGTCTGGGTGAGCCGTCCGAGTACTACCAGTTCGTCCTCTCCTTCAAGAAGGGCGAGAAGTCGAACCGGTCCCGGGTCCTCCGCCGTCTCGTCGACATGCAGTACGAGCGCAACGACGCCAACCTCGTCCGCGGCCGCTTCCGGGTGCGCGGCGACAGCCTGACCATCCTGCCGGCGTACGACGAACTGGCCGTGCGCGTCGACTTCTTCGACGACGAGGTGGAGCGCATTCTCCAACTCGATCCCCTTACCGGGGAGGTACTATCCGAACTGGACTCCCTGGACGTTTACCCGGCGAAGCACTTCGTGACATCGCAGGACAAGCTCGAGCTGGCGATCGCCGGCGTGGAGGAGGAGTTGGCCGAGCGCCACCAGTGGCTCCTCGACCGCGGCAAGCTCCTGGAGGCCCAGCGGCTCGTTGAGCGCACCCGCTACGACATCGAGTGCCTGCGCGAGCAGGGTTACTGCTCCGGCATCGAGAACTACTCGCGGCACCTTGCCCAGCGGGCGGAGGGGAGCACCCCCTGGACCCTCCTCGACTACTTCCCCGACGACTTCCTGATGATCATCGACGAGTCGCACCAGACGATCCCCCAGGTGCGCGCCATGTTCCACGGCGATATCCGCCGTAAGCAGACGCTCGTGGACTTCGGATTCCGCCTGCCATCGGCGATCGACAACCGGCCCCTGAACTTCCAGGAGTTCCTGTCCCACCTCAACCAGGTCGTCTACGTGTCGGCCACGCCCGGCCCCTGGGAAGCGGAAATGAGCGAGCAGGTCGTCGAGCAGATCGTCCGTCCCACCGGCCTCATCGACCCGGAAGTCGAGGTCCGCCCCACGAAAGGCCAGGTCGACGACCTCCTGCACGAGATCCGCGTCCGTGCCGAGCGCGGCGAGCGCACGCTCGTGACGACGCTGACCAAGAAGATGGCAGAGGATCTCGCCGACTACCTGGTGGAGATGGGGGTCAAGACCAACTACCTGCACTCCGAAATACAGACCTTCGAGCGCGTCGAGATCCTCCGCGATCTCCGCCTCGGTATCTACGACGTCATTGTCGGCATAAACCTGCTCCGCGAAGGCCTCGACCTGCCGGAGGTTGGCCTCGTCGCCATCCTCGACGCTGATAAAGAGGGGTACCTGCGCTCCGAGTGGTCGCTCATCCAGACGATGGGCCGCGCCGCCCGCAACGTTAACGGCCACGTCATCATGTACGCCGACCGCGTGACCGACTCGATGCGTCGGGCAATCGGCGAAACCGAACGCCGCCGCAACATCCAGCGCCAGTACAACGCGGAGCGCGGCATCGAGCCCGAAGGTATCCAGAAGGCGGTGCGCGACATAACCGAGCGGGTCCGCATGGTCGCCGAAACCCAGGCAGACTACCGCACCGATGGCATCCCAAAAGACGAGATCGCCCGCCTCATCAAGGACTTTGAGAAGCAGATGAAGGCTGCCGCCAAGAACATGGAGTTCGAGAAGGCCGCGTTGCTCCGCGACCGGGTCGTGGAGTTGCGGCGCGAACTGGTCGGCGACGAAGAGGGCCTCCAGTTCATCGACGCCATGCGCAAAGGCGGCCGCAGCTCAGTGACCGGAGTCGGCCCGATGTCCCGCCCCCGCCACGGCGGGTCGCGGCCACGGAAATAAGCGAGTAGCCGCATCCCTCGCTCGATGCGGCTGATGTAGCCCTTCTTGTATCCTCCCCATATGACCAAATACCAGGCGGCACGCGGTACCCAGGACATCCTTCCGGACGACCAACTGTACTGGCACTTCGTTCGCGAAATCGCCGCCCGGGCCGCCGCTCGCTTTGGCTACGACCGGATCGAGACGCCAATGTTCGAGGACTCATCGCTCTTTCTCCGCGGCGTTGGCGATACCACGGACATCGTCCAGAAAGAGATGTACGTCTTCACGGACCGTGGAGATCAGGAACTGGCCCTGAGGCCTGAAGGAACCGCGCCGGTCTGCCGCGCCTACCTGGAGCACGGGATGCACAACCAACCGCAGCCGGTGCGCCTGTGGTACACGATGCCTAACTTCCGCTACGACCGCCCCCAGGCAGGCCGCTACCGGCAACACCATCAATTCGGCATCGAAGCGATCGGCGACGGCGATCCCGCTATCGACGCCGAGGTGATCGAGCTGCTTTGGCGGTTCTACGAGGAGCTCGGCCTGGCTGGCCTAACCCTCCGTCTCAATTCCATCGGCGACAGCATCTGCCGCCCCGCGTACCTTGATGCTCTCCGCGCCTACTATGCCGACAAGCTTGACCAGGTCTGCGCCGATTGCCGTAGCCGCTACGAGCGCAACCCCCTGCGTCTCCTCGACTGCAAGAATGAGCGTTGCCAGGCGGCGATTGCGGGCGCACCGTCCTTTGTCGACTTCCTGTGCGAGGCTTGCGCGGATCACTTTTCAAAGCTGAGGGTCTACCTGGAAGCCGTCAGCATCCCCTACGAAATCGATCCCCGCCTCGTCCGCGGTCTCGACTACTACACGCGGACCGTCTTCGAGGTGCAGCCACCTGAAGAAGGTGGCCAGAGCAGCATCGGCGGTGGTGGCCGGTACGACGGGTTGATCGAGGAACTCGGCGGCCGTCCGACGCCGGGAATCGGTTTCGGGACCGGGATCGAGCGCATCATCATCAACATGAAACGGCAAGAGGTGCCGCTTCCGGAGGCAGACGGTCTGGCCGCGTACATTGCGCACCAGTCAGAGGGAGCGGCGGCAACGGCATACAAGCTGGCGTCCGATCTGCGCCGGAGCGGCGTGTCGACGGTGCTGGCGACGGGTGATCGCTCGCTGAAGGCTCAGATGCGGCACGCCGACGCTCTGGGCGCGCGGTACGTTGCGATCATTGGCGAGCGGGAACTGGCAGACGGGACGGTGACGCTTAAGGACCTTCGCGACGGCAAGCAGGAGGCAGTTGCTCTGGGGGATGTGGCGGGGCGGATCAGTCCAGCGGCCTGATGAGGTGGTCCGCGATCGGGATCTCAAGCTGCCGAATGTGACCCATCAATGTGGAGCGGTGGTGAAGGTCATGGGCGAAGCGGTGATAGGCGACGTAATGTCCGTCGTATACTTCGGGATCTCCGACGTACTCCGGTCCGCTGTCTACTGGTGACTCGTAGGTCGCGTTCAGCTTCGCCTCGTCCGAGAGGAGGCTGTCCAGCAGGTCCCATGAAGAGGCGAGGTGCCTCTGCAGACCCTCCCTCGTCCGAGACTCCTGGATGACGGTGCTTATGAAGTCGGGTGGGGCACCCTGCGCCGCAACGTGATGGTGCCGAGCGAGAATGATGTGCACCACGATGACGCGGATGCTCCATTCCGTCGGTGCCGGGGTCCAGTCCAGCTTGTCCTCCGGGACGAGGCCAACTATATCGATGAGGTTCGAGTTCATCGTTGCCCAATGCTGGGTGATGTTTAGGGGTGGGTAGGATGTTGCGGGCATAGTGCGACCTCGATTCGCCGATTCTACAACGCCGCGCCGGTGATACAATCGCGATGAGGCCCCCATCAGGGGGTCTCGGTGTGTAAGGACATGTGGGACAGACTTTCGAGCATCGAACAGCGCTACAACGAGCTATCCGAGGAGATGGCGAAGCCGGAGGTTATGGCTGACTACGACCTCCTGCAGAAACTCGCCCGTGAGCATTCGCAACTCGGCGAGATCGTGCGTTTTGGCGAAGCATACAGCCGCGCTCAGGAATCACTGGCACAGGCGAGAGCGATCCTCGATGAAGGTGCCGATCCAGAGATGATCGAGATGGCGGAGGAGGAGATCCGCGCCAATGAGGCGGAGATCGAGTCGTTGGAAACCAAACTGCGACGCGCACTCATTCCGAAGGGTCAGTTCGACGACAAGGATGTCATCGTGGAGATCCGGGCCGCAGCTGGTGGCGACGAGGCGGGGCTGTTCGCCGGTGACCTCTACCGCATGTACACCCGCTATGCCGAACGCCACGGCTGGAAGGCCGAAATCATGGACGCTCACGACAGCGACCTCGGAGGCTTCAAGGAGGTCGTCTTCGAGGTGCGGGGCCAGGGCGCCTACAGCCGGTTGAAATACGAGAGCGGCGTCCACCGCGTTCAGCGCGTCCCGGAAACAGAAGCGCAAGGTCGCATCCATACCTCCACGGTTACCGTTGCCGTCCTCCCCGAGGCGGACGATGTGGACGTGCAGATCGATGCCAAGGACCTGCGAATCGATACCTACAACGCCGGCGGTGCCGGAGGCCAGAACGTCCAGAAGAACGACAACGCTGTCCGCATCACCCACCTCCCGACAGGGATCGTCGCAACCTGCCAGGACGAGCGATCGCAGCTCAAGAACCGCAACAAGGCGATGGCGGTGCTCCGCGCACGCATCCTCGACGTCGAACAGAGTAAGCAGCGGGAAGAGATCGATTCGTCGCGCCGGTCACAGGTGGGTAGCGGCGAACGAGCCGAGAAGGTCCGCACCTACAACTATCCGCAGGATCGGATGACGGACCACCGCATCAACTACACGCGCCACAGCCTCCCGCAGTTGCTCGACGGTGACATGGACGACGTTATCGATGCTCTACAGGAAGCGGAGCAGGCGGACTTGCTCGAGGCGCAGCTGGCCTAGGCGACGTGAAGGTCGGTGATGCTCTGCGAGAGGGTAAGGTCCGCCTCCGCGACGCCGACCTTGATCTCTCAGAACTGGAGGCCGAATCCCTCCTTCAACACATCCTCGGGTTGGACCGGGCAGGACTTTTCCGCGACCTCGGCCAGCCAATAGGCGACGTGCTGCTCGCGTCATACAGGAAGCTCCTCGACAGGCGCTGCGCTCACGAACCCACGGCCTACATCATCGGTCATCGCGAATTCTTCGGGCTTGACCTGCGAGTGACGCCCGCGGCACTGATCCCGCGGCCGGAGACCGAGGCCCTGGTGCAATCCGCCATCGACTTCGTGCGGTCCACGCTGCCCCACCGCGAAGTCTCGATCGTTGACGTCGGGACCGGTTCAGGTGCGATTGCCATCTCACTCGCCGCGAACCTGCCCAACGCCATCGTCACTGCAACTGACCTTTCTTCCGAGGCCCTCGACCTTGCCCGGGGGAATGCCGAAGCGAACGGTGTCGCGGACCGCGTCCGATTCGTTCAGGGCGACCTCCTGGAGCTCATCCACGAACCGGTTGATGTGATCGCCGCGAACCTGCCGTACGTCACGTCGAGCGAATGGCAGGGGCTGCCACTGGAACTCAAGGACAACGAGCCAAAGCTTGCCCTGGAAGGCGGTGCGGATGGGCTTGATCTAGTCCGTCGCCTGCTCGCGCAGGCTCCGGCACGGCTTGCTCCGGGCGGCGCGCTCTTCGAGGAAGTCGGAGACGGGCACGCGTCCACAGTGCTGTCCCTGGCAGCCGCCGCCTTCCCGGACGCGCGCATCGAGATGGCGCCGGACCTGGCCGGAACGCCTCGCGTGCTCTGTGTCTATTCTTGAGGTTTGTTGAAGTTGAACTTCGCGGCGTACAGGCGTCGCGCTTCGATGTAGGCGTATGGCGCCGTTCCCCAGAAGCCAGCATCGTCCCAGTCGTCCCCACCGTACACCTCACGTAGCTGCTCCTTGAAACCGTCATACTCTCCCGTCGATGTATCGATCTCGACGGCGCGTCCGTGGACGATCACCACCAACTGCTCGCCCCGCATGTGGGTGGCGCTCACCTGGGGCCGGGCGCGGATGTGGCGGAAGCGCACGGAGTTCGCGGCGGAGCCGAACCAGAACTTGCCCTGGTAGAAGTGGCCATCGACCGGTGCCACCAGGGGTTCGCCCGCAGCGTTCACAGTGGCGAGGGCCAGCAGGACCATCCCCTGCAGTTCGTTGGTAAGCTGCTCCGCCGATATCCGTTGCTCTGGCGTGATGATCGATCTTAAATGTTCCCCCGCGCTTGCGTAGCTTTCGTCGAGGAGGCGCTGGAGCGTGGCGTGTTGATCGGGCGTTTCGTGCATCGGCGCAACCATTATATCGCCGTCAGATATACTTTGAGACCGCTCAACTTTACCCGGAGGACGCCCATGACCACTCAAGAGCTTGATTTCCAGACAGCTCGCGGCATGTCCGAATCGGACGCCGCCTTCTTCTACCTGGGTCCACCACAGCGCGTGACGGACCGCGTTGCGTTTACTCCGGGATTGGGCAACGTCTCCACCTTCATCGGCGACGGCGGTCTCTTCCTCGTCGACACCGCCACGGGGCGCTTCACGCCCACCGTGCTGCAGGGGATCCGCAGCCAGTTCAGCGAGGCGCCGGTCGAGGGCGTCGTTTTCACCCATGGCCACGTCGACCACGTGACTGGCACGGGCGTGATTCAGAGAGAGGCCGACCAGCGCGGTGACCGCCGACCGCGCGTCATCGGCCACGACCTGGTCGTCCCCCGCTTTGACCGCTACCAGTTAACCGCCGCCCACAACGACCATATCAACCAGATCCAGTTCAACCTCCCGCCGGAAGTCCGCCCTTTCACCGATGCGGAGTGGACTTACCCTGATGTCACTTACAGCCAGGGAATGGAGACGCGGGTCGGCGGCCTGACCTTCGAACTTCACCACTCGCGAGGGGAGACCGACGACGAGACCTGGGTCTGGTGCCCTGAGGAACGGACATTGTGCACAGGCGACACCTTCGTCTGGTGCTCGCCTAACGCAGGGAACCCGTACAAAGTGCAGCGCTATGCGAAGGATTGGGCCGACGCCCTTGAGGAGATGGCTGCGCTCAAGCCGGCACACCTGCTTCCCGGCCACGGCCCAGCCATCAGCGACGAAGGCACGATTGAAGAGGCTCTTCTTTCGACGGCGCATCTTCTGCGTTCGATCCACGACCAGGTCGTCGGCGGAATGAACAAGGGCAAGTTGCTCGAGGACATCGTCCGGGACATCGAGTGGCCCGCGACCGATAAGCCGTGGTTGCGCCCGATCTACGACCACCCCGAATTCATCGCCCGCAACGTCTTCCGGCTGTACGGCGGCTGGTGGGACGGCGATGCCGCAAACATGCTGCCCGCGCACTCATCGGAGGTAATGGGGGCGCTCGTGGAAGCGGTGGGGGCGCAACCCATCCTCGATCGAGCAAAGGCGGCGCGCGACGCGGGCAATCTGAAGGTGGCCTGTCACCTGGTGGACTTCGTGAGAAAGGGCGATCCGGACAACCGCGAGGCCTGGGGACTGTGGCGCGACCTGTTCACAGCACGCGCCGCGGAGGAGGAATCGCTGATGGCGAGGGGCGCGTTTAAAGCGGCGGTGCGGGAGGCAGAGGCCCGGCTCAAGGAACTGGGATAGGCCGATGTCAAAAACCTCGGTAAATGGTGTCGAGATCGAGTACTACCAGGAGGGAGAAGGTCCACCGCTCCTGATGCTGGCCGGCGTCGGATCGCACTCTGGATCGTGGGGGCCGAGGTTTCTCGACGCCATTCGAAAGAAGTTCACTGTAGTCAGGGTTACCAACCGCGGGATGGGGCAAAGCAGCATCGATGGGACGCCGCTCACCCAACGGCTGATGGCGGATGACGCCGCGGCAGTCCTCCGGTCCCTCGGCATCGACAGGACGCACGTCTTCGGGTACTCGATGGGGGGATACATCGCACAGGAGTTCGCACTGGCGTACCCGGAGATGGTAGACAAGCTGGTGCTGGGCTGCACGAACTGCGGTCCAGCGCGGAGCCTCCCTCAATCGCCCGAAGAACTCACCAGTGTGGGACGCATCATGTCAGCAGCGGCGGGCGACCAGGTACGGGGGTTCTGCCTCGTGATGGTGAGTGACGAGTTCGCCGAAACTGAGGGTGCTTACATGGAGGAATTGATCGCCATTCACCGTGGGACTTCGATGGAGGCGTTCGGGCGGCAGATGCTGGCAATACAGGCATTCGATAGCCTCGACCGGGTTGGCGGGATCCAGGCCGAGACGCTGGTGATCTACGGCGACAGGGACTTGATCATGTCGCACCAGAATGCGGGCCTGCTTGCTTCGCGAATCCCGGGGGCAACCGTGGAGATGATGCCGGGCGTCGGTCACATGTTCATGTGGGAACGGCCGGACGAGACCGTCGACACGCTGGTGAAGTTCCTTGGCGCCTGACTTCGATCCCGTCGCCCACAACCGTGACGCGTGGGACAAGCTCGTCGCTGATGGCAACGAGTGGACACAGCCAGTCTCCTCCGAGGTCATCGAGAGGGCGCGGCAAGGCGAATGGTCGGTTGTCCTCGTCGGTTACAATCCGGTGCCGAAGGAATGGTTCCCGGCTGACCTTGGCGACGTCGATCTGCTGGCGCTGGCGTCGGGT
>Ga0208685_1000138_pt1 | contig 28916 bp, 25 predicted proteins | sample EasRivMeERMLT890_FD_187533 | JGI IMG/M metagenome (GOLD analysis project Ga0208685, IMG submission 187533) | Soil microbial communities from meander-bound floodplain in the East River, Colorado, USA - East River MetaG ERMLT890 (SPAdes) (version 2) | ecosystem: Environmental > Terrestrial > Soil...
CGAGTGGCAGATGCGCGCCTGGTGGTCCATGTTGTTGGTGCCGAACATGGACACGAACTTGCGGAACAGGTAGGCCTGCTCGTTATTGTGCTTGGAGGAGCCGATCCAGAACGTCGCATCCGGTCCGCCCTTTTCCTTGTCGTTGCGGATGGCGAGGAGCTTGTCGCTCACTTCCTTCAGCGCCACGTCCCAGGAAATCTTCTGCCACTTGCCGCCCACGAGCTTCATCGGGTACTTCAGGCGGTGCGAGTCGTGCGTCATGCCGTGTTCGCGGATCGACGCGCCCTTGGCGCAGTGCGCCCCGAGATTGATCGGCGAATCGAACACCGGCTCGTGCCGCACCCACACGCCGTTCTGCACCACGGCCGTGAGGGCGCAGCCAACGGAGCAGTGCGTGCAGATCGTGTGCTTGTTCTCGGTCGCGCCGCCGCCCGCGCCTTGCGCAGCCTGCGTGCTGTCGACGATATTGAACGGCAATTGCGAGGCCACCGCGCCCGCGCCGAGCGCAATGCCCGAGCGCTGGAGGAACGTGCGGCGGTCTATGGTCTTGCCGAGCATTCCCGAAACGGAGCGGGACAGCCGGCCTTGCGCTGCCCCGTGTATATCGGTGTGACCGGAGGATTTCCTGGTGAGCAACATGGTTACGCCCCCTCAGACTTTGGTAGTTTCGTAGTACTTGCGAACGTGTTCCGTCAGCTGGTAGCCCTTGGATCCATTCACGGCCTCCGCTTTCTTGGGCTGAGATTGGGGCACTTTCGTGGCGACCACGGCGGCCGCGGTGGCAGCGCCACCGGCACCGACTGCGAACAGGAATTTGCGGCGGGACAGCTTGGATGTTGAGGCTTTCATCCCATTCTCCTTTTAGGAAGCGAGCAGCGTATTTGAATAGTGAAAAATTTACGCTCTAAAGGGGTGCAAATCAAGAACAATTGGGCGAATTCTAAGAATGAGAAGTATTCGCAACCGCATTTCCAAGGGATGGATGCGAATCGTTCTCAACACATGATGCATCACTCTGCATCGGACATGTCGAACGCCGTTCTCTCGATCTCGAAGTAGGACCAGGTGAGCGCAGCTACGGACTTGTAAAAGCTCGAAGAAGACGCGTTTTGCACTGCAATACAAAACGGCAGGACCCCCGGATAGGCAAACTCCTCGAAGAAATACCGCTGCCGTTCGACGCTCTGCCCCTCCGCGATCAGCCAGCGCATGACGTCGCAGATTCCCGAGATGTGGTCCTCCACTTCGAACACGGTTTCGCGGCGCCCCAGCCCCCAGCGCGACAGTTGCTGGCGCAGCCGCACCAGGTAGCGGTCCGGCGTGGCCGCCTCGGCATAGCCCGACAGGTACGGAGACACCTCAGACTTGCCCACACCGATGAAGAGCGAGTCGTACTCCTGGCGCACCACCGCCGGGAATGCGCCGCGGCACGCCTCCTGCACACCGCGCCACGCAGCAACGAGCCCGGTCTCGCCCCCTTCCCCGCCGGCCTCGCTGCGGGAGATCTCGGCCAGCAGGTTGGGATCCGGCGGCGCGTAGAACAGGCGCCCGATCAGCCCGTAGAGATTGGCTCGCGCAACGTCTTCCGGATCGAGCGATCCCGCGGCGGCATTCCCGGTATCCGTCATGTCCGCTCTATCCCTTGCCGGTCACGTCGAAAATGGTGCCGTCGTTGCCCTTCTCGAACAGGTCCACTACCCGGCAGTCCTGGCACATCTGCAGGCGGCGCAGCGCCTGCGGGTCCTTGAACATCGAGTGTGCGGCCAACTTGCCCAGCATGTTGTCGATGATGCGCTGGTTGGCGAACGGCTTGCCGCAGCGCACGCAGGCGAACACCTTGTCCTCGTTCAGCACGGCGGGCTGCGTCGCGGCAGGCGCGAGCAGGAGCCGCGTCGCAAGGGAAATCGCGTCCTCCGGACAGGTCTTCTCGCACAGTCCGCACTGCACGCAGTTTCTTTCGATGAAGCGCAGCTGCGGCTTGTCCTTGGCGTCGATCAACGCCCCTTCGGGACAGGCGCCGACGCAGGCGAGGCACATCGTACACTTCTGCTTGTCCACGACGACCGTGCCGTACGGCGCGCCCGCCGGCAGCGGCACCTCGTCCTTGCGCGCCGGCGCGTGCCGCAGCAGGTGGTCGAATACGAAATCGAGCGTGGCGCGCTTGTCGTTGGTGAGGTTGAACGTCGCCGGCAACAGCACGCGTGGAGTTTCTGCCGCCCATACCGCCTTCTCGAGTGCGGCTGTGTCGCCGGCTTCGATCAGGCCGAAGCGCCCGCCATCCAGGCCCAGCCCGCTCATGATGGCGCGCGCGTAGCTCATCTGGCGCTCGAGCGCCTCGCGGTAGCCGGCCGGCTCCGAGCCTGTCGAGAGGATGACAAAGCGAGAAGCGCCCAGCGCGATGGCCCCGAGCATCAGGTCGAGCCCGAGTGAGGCAACGTGGAACACTTCGAGCGGGATCATGTTGGCGGGCAAGCCCTTGCCGCGCCGCGCGAGCCGGGCGATCAACTCGCGCCCGTCGGTCGTGTTATGGAGAAGCAGGCACGGGTTCTCGCCACCAGCCTCGCGGTAGACCTGCAGCACGGCTTTCAGCCGCGCGCCCAGGTCGGAGACGCGCGGGTAGGCGTAAGTCATCGCGCCGGAAGGGCACACGGAAGCGCAGCCGCCGCAGCCCATGCACAGGTGCGGCTCGACCTTGATGCGGTTCGCCTCGAGGTCGCTCGTTATGGCGCGCGTCGAGCACACGTCGATGCACTTCGTGCAGCCGGTGATCTCCGAGCGCCCGTGGGCGCAGATTTTTTCCCGGTACTCGAAATATTTCGGCTTCTCGAACTCGCCGACGAACTGCGCGAGCTGCTGCGCGGCAAGCGCCTGCTCGAGCGGATCGCGGCCGGGCGCGAAATAACCCTGGGGCGGCTGCGGCGAGCGGATCAGGGACTCGCGCGACAGGTCGAGCACCATGTCGAAGGCCTCGCTACGCCGCGTCTCCTTGCGCTCGAAATCGATCGCCCCGATCTCGCCGCACGCCTTGACGCACTGCCGGTGCGCCTTGCACTTCTCGAGATCGATCTGGTACGAAAAATCGATCGCCTGCTCGGGACAAACTCGGATGCAGGCATTGCAGCGCGTACAGGTTTCGAGGTCGATCGGGTTCGCCTGCTCCCATTCAACCTGGAACGCGCCGAGATAGCCGGTCACTGCGCGCGGTTCCCCGGAGAACACGGGGTAGCCGCGCACCGCGGGCAGCTCGTGGCGCTCCGCGTCCTCGGTCACGAGCACGCTCACCGAGAGTTGCTCGGCCAGGCGGTCAGCCCACCGCAGTGCCGCCGCCCCGGGACCGATGATGAGGAGGCTTCCGCCGGACTGGTACGACACCACCGGCACCGGCTCGGGATCAGGCAGGTCGGAAAGCGCCAGCAGTGCGGCGATCTTCGGCGTCGCGTCCTTCGCCTGCGCCGACCAGCCCGCGGTCTCCCGGATGTTGACGAACTGGATGCCGCCCGCGCCCTTCAACTCGCCGTGCAGCTCGCCGAAGAGCGGCGCCTCCTGGGTACAGGCGACGACGAGGTCGTTGCCTCCCTTCACCGCAGCCTCGAACGTCGAGACATGCTTGCGGCACAGCTCCGAGCTCACCCGCACGGTGGAACCGAGCTTCAACGCGCGCGCCAGCGCCGCGGCGTCGAGCGGCATGGTGCGGTTGCAGTTGCAGATCAGCTTGTCTTTGGCCATGGTTCCGGACGCGCGCTTGTTGGGCGGCGAAGCGCGCTGGTGGTGCGGGAGAGTAGTGAAAAGCGCGGCTTCGCGCTACGCGTCCTTGCGCGGAGCGTCCGGCGCGACGGGCGCCACCTGGGAGGCCGCCGCCTGGGATGTGCCGGCAACGGGCGACGCTGCGGGCGGCTCGAGCGCCTTCTGCTTCGCCGCGGCCTGCTGCGCCTCCTTCCGGTCGAGCGCCTCCTTGTCCTCTCTCGCCCACCGCAGGATGTCCTGCGCCGACTTCATCATGGCCATCATCGCCGGTGGGATTGCCTCGGCCTTGCTGTAGTCGTCGATGTAGGTGTCGAGCCCGTCCATCACGTTGAAGCGCGGGTCGCTGAAGAGCTTTTTCAATGCCGCGCGCCGCACGTCCTCGTTGACCTTGGGATGGAAGAAGGCGCGGTAATCGGATTCGGGGGTGAGGCTCTCGACCGGCGGCAATTCCGGGGCGGGAGACTTCGCATCGGCTTCCTGCTTCGCCGGCGGCGGCGCCTGCCGCGCCTCCTCCTTCTTGCGCGCCCAGCGCGATAGGAACGGCTCGCCGCGTTCCTGTTCAGGTGCGTCGTCAGGTTTGCGCATCACTTTGGCCCGTCGCGGTGCGACCCCACGCCCTTGTCCCGGCTGCTGGCGTAGCGCTTCTTCTTTTTCGGCTCCTCCGTGTAGTGCGCCGCCCCGAACTCGGCGATCCACTGGAGCAGGTCGGGTGGCAGCGCCACGCCGCCCACGTTTTCCTCGGCATCCATCCAGCGCGCGCCTTCGTGGTAACTCACGGTGAGCGACTCCGGCCGCGCGATTCCGTCCTCGCCCACGCGCCACATCACGAACACCTTGGGCTGCGGCGAGGTGATGTTGTAGATATAGCCTTCGGCCTCGTCGATATGGAGCCTCAGCATGAAGCCCGGGAACAGCACCTGGAGCGCGCGCTCGTCATTCACGATGACGCGCTCCCCGCTGCCCGGCGGCTCCGAGTCGCGCACGACCCCCTTCGCATCCCAGCGCTCCGTTCCCCAGCGATCCGCCAGCCGCACCCGCTCCATGATGACTGCGAGCGGGTACGGCGCGAGAGGATTCGGGGCGGTGTTTTCAGCCATGGCGGCATTGTGCGCCAGCCCCCGCCGCCACGCAACGGGAAACACGCCCAAATACTTGATTTGAAAACAGTGTTTTCCTTGCCTCCAGGCCGCCTCATTTGTCATAATCCGCACTCCATCGTACCCCTTCCGATTGGCACCCTCCACATGCCTGGACCGCAAGGCACCGCCACCTCCCCCACCGCGCACGACCGGCTGGGAAGGGCGCTGCGCGACCTGCGCATTTCGGTGACCGACCGTTGCAATTTCCGCTGCGTCTATTGCATGCCAAAGGAGGTCTTCGGCAAGGACTACGCCTTCCTAGAGCGGCGGGAACTACTCACCTTCGAGGAGATCGCCCGGCTGGCGCGCATCTTCAGCGGCCTCGGCGTGGAGAAGGTGCGCCTGACCGGAGGCGAGCCACTCGTCCGCCGCAACCTCGAGCAGCTGATCGAGCTCCTCGCCGCGATCCCGGGACTGGATCTCACGCTCACCACCAACGGCTCCTTCCTTGCCCGCAAGGCCCGCGCGCTCAAGGCGGCGGGCCTCAAGCGCATCACCGTGAGCCTTGATGCGCTCGACGACGCAGTGTTCCGGCGCCTGAACGACGTGGATTTCCCGGTTGCCAAGGTGCTGGAGGGGATCGAGGCGGCGGCCGCGGCGGGGCTGGCCCCGATCAAGGTGAACATGGTGGTCAAGCGCGGCGAGAACGACACGAGCATCCTGCCGATGGCCCGCCACTTCCGCGAAAGCGGCCACATCCTGCGATTCATCGAGTACATGGACGTCGGGCATACCAACGGCTGGCGCATGGACGACGTCGTGCCCGCGCGCGAGATCGTCGAGCGCATCGGCCGCGAGTGGCCGCTCGAGCCGGTCGATCCCAATTATCCGGGGGAGGTCGCGGAACGCTGGCGCTACCGCGACGGCAGTGGCGAGATCGGCGTGATCGCCTCCGTCACCCAGGCGTTCTGCCGCACCTGCACGCGCATCCGGCTCTCCACCGAGGGCCAGCTCTATACGTGCCTCTTCGCGACTAGCGGCCACGACTTGCGCGCGCTCGTGCGCGGGGGCGCCTCCGACGAAGACATCCTCGCCGCGGTATCCGGGATCTGGTCGCGGCGCGCCGACCGCTACTCCGAGATCCGCACGAGCCAGACCGCCCGGCTGCAGAAGATCGAGATGTCCTACATTGGTGGCTGACGCCATGGGCAATCGCCACCGTCCTCAGCTGACAAGCGCCAGCCGGCCGCTCACGTTCGAGGTCGAAGCCGTCAACGAGCGCGGGGAGCTTCTGCCCACGCCCATTGCCGGGGAGCACCCGCTCACGCTCTACCTCGACAAGCGCGAGATCGTCACGCTGATGACCCTCGGGCAGGCGCCCGAGGCGCTCACCATCGGCTACCTCCGTAACCAGCGCTTGGTGGGTTCAATTGAGGAGATCGCCGCGATCCAGGTGGACTGGGAGACGGACTCGGTCGCCGTCACGACCCGCAGGGGCGTGAAAGGATTGCGCGAGCGGCTGAAGAAGCGCACCGTCACCACCGGCTGCGGCCAGGGCACGGTGTTCGGTGACCTGATGGAGGAGATCGACTCCATCCAGCTGCGCGACGACGTGAAGCTCACTGAGGAAACGCTCTACGGGCTGCTCGACGCAGTGCGCCACCGCGAGACCATATACAAGAGCGCGGGCGCGGTGCACGGCTGCGCCCTTGCCAACGGTGCGAATGTCCTCTACTTCGTCGAGGACGTCGGGCGCCACAACGCCGTGGACGCCATCGCCGGCCAGATGTGGCTCGACGGCGTGGACGGCTCGGACAAGATCTTCTACACCACCGGCCGGCTCACCTCCGAAATGGTGATCAAGGCCGCCCAAATGCGGATCCCCTTCCTGGTCTCGCGCTCGGGCCTGACCGAGATGGGCCACAGCATTGCGAGCCAAGTCGGCATCACCATGATCGGGCGCGCGGTGACCAAGCACTATCTCCTCTTCACTGGCAAGCACCGCTTCGTCAAGACTGCCATGCCCACGATGCTGGCCTGACAAAGGGGACGCACACATTTTCTTGTGCGATTCCTTGGGCGCGTCGTCGAACGGATAGGAAAATGTGTGCGTCCCCATTTTTGACCCGCGTCACCGGTGTTGTCCTGGCCGGCGGCCAGGGCCGCCGCATGGGCAGCGTGGACAAGGGCCTGCAGCCGCTGCGGAGCAAGCCCATGGTCGAGTGGGTGATCGAGCGCCTTGCACCGCAGGTGGACGAGGTCCTCATCAACGCCAACCGCAACCTCGAGCGCTACGCCGCGTTCGGCCGCCGCGTCATTCCCGACGAGATTGGCGGCTTCGCCGGCCCGCTCGCCGGCCTGCACCGCGGATTGAGCGAGGCCGCGCATGAGCTGGTCGCAACGGTGCCCTGCGATTCGCCGTTCCTGTCGCGCGATCTCGTGGCGCGCCTACGCGCGGCGCTGGAGAAACACCAGGCGGATATTGCTGTAGCGCGCACCGGCGACCAGCCGCACCCCGTCTTCTGCCTGTGCCGCAAAAGTGTCCTGCCGGGCCTCGCCGCATTTCTCGCCGGCGGCGGGCGCAAGATCGACGCCTGGTACGCAAACCTCAAGGTGGCCGAGGTCGCCTTCGACGACAACCCGGGCGCATTCAGCAACGTCAATACGGAAGCCGAGCTTAAGGCCTTCGAAGAGGGACCGGTACCCTGAGTCGGGTTGCCGTCAGCCTGATTTGCCGCCCACGAGGCGGGCTGCCTCGAGCAGCGCGCCGAGGAGCCCGACCAGCGGGTTCATGACCACGTGCACGGGCATCGTCGCGAGCAGCTCGGAGAAGCGGCCCTTGCTGGTGAAGGCGCGCATGAACCCCCCCTCCTTCAGCTTGGGGGCGATCTTGGGGGCAATCCCGCCGGCGATGTAGACGCCACCGCGCGCCACCGTCGCGAGCGCCAGGTTTCCGGCGAACGCGCCATAGATCGCAACGAAGAGATCGAGCGCGCGCACGGCGAGCGGATCGAGCTTGGCGAGGCCGAACTCCGCGATCAGCTCGGCGGTGTCCTTCCGCGATTTCTCCGCGTCCTGCATCTGCTTGGACGGAATCCCGACGCCGGTTTCCTGCAGGAAACTGAAGATGCGCATCAATCCGGGCCCGGACACCACCCGCTCGTAGGAAACGCGCCCGTAGGTGCGGCGCAGGTGTGCGAGCAGCCGGTCCTGGAGCTCGTCCACCGGCGCGAAATCCGCGTGACCCGCTTCCGAGGCCTGCACCGCGTAGCCGTCGTCCTGCCAGGTCAGGAGTCCCACGCCCAGCCCGGTGCCCGCGCCGATGATGAGCCGCGCCGCCTTCGCCGTCGGGCTGCCCGCCTGCAGGGTCTCGAGCTCACCGGGAGGAAGCCGGCCGATGCCGAGCCCGGCGGCCTCGAAGTCGTTCACGAGGCGCACTTCCGGCAGTCGCAACTCGGCGGCGAGCGCGTTGCCGCTCACTTTCCAGCCGAGGTTGGTAAGCGTCGTCGTATTCAGCGCGACCGGTCCCGCCACCGAGAGGCAAGCCGCGGCGATCGCGGCGCGATGCTCCGCCACCGGCCGCTGCTGCAGAAAATCCGCGAGGATCGGTTGCAGGCCGTCGAAGTCCCGGCACGCATACACGCGGTCCGCCACGATCTGGGGCCGCGCGCCGCCGGCGGTCGCGAGCGCGAACGCGGCCTTGGTGCCGCCGACGTCTGCCGCAAGGAGGTAGCGCCGCCTTGCGGTCGCGCTCACGCGAACAGTGCCTTCTGCTGCTCCGCGGGCTCTTCCCCCAGCGCCTCGGGCTCGGCGACGAAATAGCCCTGCGCGTAATCGAGCCCCAGCTCGGTGATGCGCGAGAGCGTTGCCGCATCCTCCACCGACTCGGCCACCGTGCGCATGCCCAGGACGTGGCCGATGCGGTTGACCGAATCCACGATCGCGTAGTCCATCGGGTCGGTCACCATGTCCTTGATGAAGACGCCCGCAATCTTGAGGAAGTCGACCGGCAGGTACTTAAGGTAGGCGAACGAGGACATGCCGGTGCCGAAGTCGTCGAGCGCGAAGCGGCAGCCCATCCCCTTCAGCTCGTGCATCAGCTCCGCCGCCTTCGACAGGTTCGAGATCGCGGTGGTCTCCGTGATCTCGAAGCACAGCAGGTCGCTCGGCAACTGGTAGCGCGTCAGCAGGTTTCTCAGGAAGTCCGGGAAGCTCTTGTCGTTGATGCTCGCGCCCGAGATGTTGACCGAGTAGAAGCCGCGCTCGCCGCTGCCCTGCAGGTCGTGGGGGATCGCGCCGGCTGTCCACTGCCGGTTCAGGAACTCCACCAGCGAGCTCACCACCCAGCGCTCGATCGAGGTCAGCAGGTTGTAGCGCTCCGCCGCGGGCATGAAGCCGGTGGCCGGCACCAGGTTGCCGGCGCGATCCAACATGCGCACGAGAATCTCGTAGTTGCGCTCGCGGTGTGGTTTCGCGTCGAGCCGGTCGATGCGCTGGCGGTAGAGCTTGAACTGGCCGAGCTCGAACGCGCGGTTGATCTGCGACACGAGCTGCAGCTCCTCGCGCCGCCCGCTGCGGCTGGGCTCCTCCGGCCGGTACACCTGCACGCGGTCGCGCCCCCGGTTCTTGGCCTCGTAGCAGGTGGCATCGGCGGTCGCCAGCGCCTGGTTCACGTCGCCGCTCGTCGCGTCGATGGGCACGAGGCCGACGCTCACTCCAATGCTGAACGTCTTGCCCTCCCACACGAAGCGAAATTCGCGCACCGTCTCGCGCAGCCCGTTGGCGATGCGCATCGCCTGGTCCACCGGGCAGGCCTCCAGCAGCGCGCCGAACTCGTCGCCGCCGAGGCGCGCGAGGGTATCACTGCCGCGCATGCGGGTCAGCATGATCGCGGTCAACTGGCGCAGCAGCTCGTCGCCCGCGCTGTGGCCGCAGGAATCGTTGACCGCCTTGAAGTTGTCGAGGTCCATGAACAGCAGGGCGTGCTCGCGCCGCTGGGTTCCGGCGGTCTCGATCAACCCGGCGAGCCGCCGCTCGAATTCGCGCCGGTTCACGAGCCCTGTCAACGAATCGTGGCTCGCCTGCCACAGCAACTGCTGCGACATGGCGCGCAGCTGGCTCACGTCGTGAAACACCACGATCATCCCGTGCACGGTGCCGTCGTGGCCCAGGATCGGCGCGTGGGAGTAGCGCACCGGGCATTCGCGCCCCTTGCGGTCCACCAGCCGCACGGCCACCAGCTCCGCCTCGTTGGCGGCGGAAGTCTCGGTCAGCGGCAGCGGATCGATCGGCTTGGCGGTGCGCTCGTCGAGCACGCGGTAGATCTCCGATAGCGGTTTGCCGAACGCTTCCAGGCTGGACCAGCCGAGGTAGCGTTCGGCTACCGGGTTCAGGTACTCGACCCGTCCCGCGGCGTCCGTGGTAATGACGCCGTCCACGATCGAGTGCAGGGTCACCTGCGCGAGCTCCTTCTCGTGCTCGAGCTTCGCCTCGGTCGCGGCGACGATGCGGATGACCCACACCGCGATCACGATGCCCGCCAGCAGGGCGAGGAGCCCGCCGGCTCCAATCAGCAGGAAGCCGTTACGCATGCCCTGGTTCGCAGCAGCGATCGCCTCCGCGGTGCGGCCGTGGTTGGCTTCGAGCATGAGGTAGAGCGTTTCCTGGAACCGGGAATCCTCGAGCACCGCCTGCGTGAGGTTCAGCTCGGACGCGCGCGCGATCTCCCCTTTCATGAGCAGCGCGACGATGTCCTCGCCGATCGCCCGGGAACGCGCCGCCGTGGCAATCGCCTCGTCGCGCGCTGGCTGCTCGGAAGCGTCGAGCTGCAGCGCGCGCAGCCTCTCCACCGCGCGGTCGTAGGCGCCGATCGCCCGCCGATATTGCTCATGCACGGTCCGGCGCGCCTCACCCATCTCCGCCCCGAATAGCTTGTCGATCAGCGCGGAGCGCTGCCCGTTTCCGAGAAAGAGCTCGGACGCAGTGCCGATCTTGCGGCCCTGCGCCGCGGTCAGGGAGTGGATCTGCTGGTTGAAGGACTCGATGCGCGCGAGGCCGAGGGCGATCAGAGCGGTCAGCGCGGCGAGCAGCAGTCCGAAGCTGGCGAACAGGAGGTACTTCGACTTCGGGCTGGCCAGCGAGGTATTCATCACCCTAGGCAGTGCCTTCCTCGGCCAGCGGCTGCCGGGCGAGCCGCGCCCCCGGATCCTGCCGGTAGAACGCGGCGAGCTGACGGTAGACCTCGCCGTACTCTGCGAGTACGGCGCCGGGGGTCTCGAAGAAAGCCTCGCTCAGCACGGCGAAGAACTCCGCGGGGTGCTCGGCGGCGTAGGGGTCGATCCCCGTCGCCACGCCGCGCGCCACGCGGTCGCGGAAGTCTTCATAGGCCGCACCGAAGACGCGGGACCAGCCGGCCCGGTCCATCCCGGGATGCAGCGGCGGGAAGCCGTTGGCGTCGCCGTTCAGCATGTCGATCTTGTGCGCGAACTCGTGGATCACCACGTTGTAGCCCGGGTCCCCGCCCCGCAGCTCGGCGTCGGCCCAGGACAGGATCACCGGCCCCTCGTGCCACGATTCGCCGGTCAGCGGCGCCTCGACATGATGCGCGACGCCGTCCTCGTCCACGTAGTCGTACTCGGCGACGAACTCGTCCGGATACACGATGACCTCGACCCAGCCGCGGAAGTAGTCGAGGCCGAGATTGAGGATCAGCATACAGGCCTGCGCCGCGATGCACACGCGCATTTCATCACGCAGCGCGAGACCGCCCGCGCCGACGATTGATTTCTCGTGCAGAAACAACACCACGAGCTCGCGCAGGCGCGCGCGCTCATCCGCGGCCAGCGCGCGCGTGAAGGGATTGCGGTCGAGTGCCGCGCGCCACGCGCTCTCGTCGAGGGCGGAGCGCCGGAGGATCCTCCCACGGCGCCAGTTCGTGAGCCACTGCATGACCTATTCGACGGCCTTGAGCTTCGCCATGTCCGGCACCTCGAGCTCGGCGGATTCGATGCGCTGGAACTGCTGCGAGATCTTGTCGCCGGTGATCTGGATCTTCTGGGCGTCGTCGTGCGCCTGCCGGATGTGGTCGGCGAGCTTGCGCAGGCGGTCGTCGAAGCGGCTGAATTCGACTGCGAGCCGCGCGAGCGCGTCCTTGATGAGATGAACCTGCTGGCGCGTCTCGACGTCCTTCAGCACGGCGCGCGCGGTGTTGAGCACGGCCATCAGCGTCGTCGGCGACACGATCCACACGCGCTTCGCGTTGGCGTACTCCACCACCTCGGCGTGGTAGGCGTGAATCTCGGCGAACACGGCCTCCGCCGGGACGAACATCACCGCGCCTTCCGCGGTCTCATTGGGCAGGATGTACTTGCGCGCGATGTCGTCCACATGCCTGCGCACATCGGCCCGGAACTGGCGCTGGGCGAGCGCGCGCTCCACGTCGTTCGATCCGGGCCCGACCATCCGGTGGTAGTTCTCCAGCGGGAACTTCGAGTCCACGCAGAGGAGCCCCATGGGCTCCGGCAGCTTCAGGACGCAATCCACCCGCATACCATTCGAGAGCGTGACCTGGAACTCGAACGCCGTGGGCGGCAGCACGTTCTTCACCTGCGCCTCCAGCTGCACCTCGCCGAAGGCGCCGCGCGTGCGCTTGTCGCCCAGCAGCTCCTGCAGGCTGACGACGCTGCCGGTCAGGGTGTCAATCTTCTTCTGCGCCTCGTCGATCGTGGCGAGGCGCTGCATCACGTTGACGAAGGTGTCGTTGGTCTTCTTGAAGCCTTCCTCGAGGCGCTCGTTCACCTTTCCGGCAATCTGCTCGAGCCGCTGGTCGATGCGCGCGCTCAACTTGTCGGTGGTCTCGCCCAGGCTCGCGGCCAGCGAGCGCTCGAGCCGGTGCAGGGTATCGCGGGTCTGGTTCAGCTCCTCCGAGAGGCGGGAATTGAGGCGGTCGGACTGCTGGGCGAGGCCGCCGTGGAGATCGCTCAGCATCGCGCGGTGGCGCTCCTCCAGCACGCGGCCGAGATCCTCGGGCAGCTTTGTGATCGCGGTGGCCTGGCCCGCCAGCCGCGCGGTCAGGAAGACGAGGACGGCAAGGACAGCGAGCGCCAGAATCACCAGCAGGATGTCGGGCATCGCCTGCGAATTATATCAGCCGAGCGCGCGCAGCACCTTGAGCGGCGCGACCTCCAGCACCCGGCGCGTGCCAAGGTAGCCGGCCGCCGTCACGCCCAGCGCGCCGCCGGCGATCCCGATCAGCCACACCGCCGGGTCCGGGGCGTAGGCGAGGTGCAAGAAACGATTCGCGATGAAGTAGGCAAGCCCGCTCGCGCCTGCCGCCGCCACGAACCCGGCCGCCGCGCCCGTCAGCCCGAACTCGGCGAGGTGCGCGCGGCGAATCTGCGGGCGGCTCGCGCCCAGCGTGCGCAGGATGGTGGCCTGGTAGAGGCGCTCGTCCTGGGTGCTGGCAACCGCCGCGTACAGCACCACCAGCCCGGCGATGAGCGTAAACAGGAACACGAACTGAACCGCGAGCGCGGCGTGATCCATCATCCGCTGCACGTGCGAGAGCACCTGCGCGACGTCGATGAGGACGATGTTGGGGAAGGCCTTCACCAGGGCGGTGAGCACTTCGACGTGCCCCCCCGCGAGGTGAAAGCTCGTCACGTAGGACGCGGGATAGCCTTCCAGCAGCCCGGGCGGCGCGACGACGAAAAAATTCACGTTGAAGCTGTCCCAGTCCACGCTGCGCAGGCTCGTCACCCGGGCGGTGACGGCCGCGCCCGCAATATCGAAGGTCAGGGCATCGCCCATGGCAATTCCGAGCGCCTCCGCAAGTCCGCGTTCAACCGAAAACTGGTCGGCGCGCGCGACTGCACCTTCCCACCAGCGGCCGGCGACGATGCGGTTATCGGCCTGCGGTCGCGTCGCCCATGACAGGTTGAACTCCCGCGTGACGAGGCGCCGCGCCCGCTCGTCCGCGTAGCCGTCCCCCGTGACCGGGCGATCGCCGATCCTCACCAGCCGGCCGCGCACCATGGGGAAAAGCTCGGGTGGCGTCATTCCGCGCTCGGAAAAGAAGCGCCCGATCGCCGGGACCTGGTCCGGCTGAATGTTGACGATGAAGCGGTTGGGGGCGTCCCGCGGCAGGCTGTCGCGCCATGTGCGCAGCAGGTCCGAGCGCACCAGCGTGAGCGTAAGGAGCGCCATGATGCCGAGCGCGAGCGCGACCACCTGGAGTATCGTGCCCAGCATCTGCCGCCGCAGGTTGGCCACACCGAAACGCCATGAAACTCCGCGCACGCGGAGCGTGCCGACCGCGCGCAGCAGCCCCCAGGTCAGCCCGAACGCGCACGCCATGGCCGCGATGAACCAGCCGAGCACGGTGAGCCCGAGCCGCAGCTCCTGAGCCCGCCACAGGATCATCACGGTCACGACCGCGGCGCCGAGCAGGTAGGCGAAGAGCGCCTCCCCTCGTGGCGCGCCGAGCTCGCGCCGGAGCACCCGGAGGGTCGGCACGCGGGCGAGGCTCATAAGCGGGGGCAGCGCAAAGCCCAGGAGCAGCAGTAATCCCACCGCCGCCCCGTGAACCGCCGGCAGCGGGCTCGCCGCGGGCAATGTAAACTCGACCACGCGGGCGAGCCCCGCCGCCAGCACCGCCTGGGCGCACGCTCCAATCGCGATCCCGATCGCGGCGGACAGGGTGCCAAGCAACGTGAAATGCGCGACATAAAGCCGCACGATCAGCGCGTGGCTGGCGCCGAGGCAGCGCATCATGGCGCAGCCGTCGAGGTGGCGCTGCAGGTAGCGCCGCGCCGCGAGCGCAATCGCAACCGCCGCGAGCAGAACGCTCGTGAGCGCGGCCAGATTGAGATACTTTTCGGCGCGTTCGAGCGCCGAGCGCACTTCCGGCCGGGCGTCGCGCACGCCTTCGATCCGGGTTCCGGGCGGTAGCCGAACCTGCGCCCACGCCCGGTACGCGTCCACGCGATCGGCCTCCCCCGCCAGCTGCAACCGGTAGCGGATGCGGCTGCCCGGCTGCACCAGGCCGGTCCCGGCGAGATCCTCGGAATTCAGCACGAGGCGCGGCGCACCGCTCAGAAATCCCAGCTCCACCCCCGGCTCGTGGGTGATCACGGCCCCGACCGCGAACCGGCTGTTGCCGACCCCGATGCGATCCGCCGCGGCGAGGTCGAGCGACGTGTGCAGCCGCTCGTCTACCCATACCGTCCCGGGCGCAGGAATCGCGCCGGCGACGCGGTCGGGCGCGAACAGGCGATCGGCGATACGCAGTTCGCCCCGCAGGGGGTAGCCCGGTGAAACGACCCTGACATCGGCGAGAACGGCACGGTCGCGCAGGACCACCATGCTGGGAAAGCGGATGACCTCGGCCACGGTGAGCCCGCGGCGCTCCGCCTCGCGCCGCAGCTCCGGATCGATGGGCCGTGAGTCGGCGATCACGAGGTCGGCGCCCAGCAGCCGGTTCGCTTCCTGCTCGAGCACCCGCTGCACCCGGTCGGTGAAAAAACCGACGGTGGTGACCGCGGCGACGGCCACGACGATCGCGGTCGCGATCAGCGTGACCTCTCCCGCGCGGTAGTCGCGCGCGAGGAGCCGCCACGCCAGCCGGATTTCCCGCGTGAAGTTCATTGCAGGCGGCCGGCGGCGAGGTGCAGCACGCGGTCGCAGCGCCCGGTGACCGCCTCGTCGTGGGTCACCAGCAGCAGCGTCGTGCCGCTCTCGCGGTTCAACTCGAACAGAAGATCGATCACCTGCTGGCCCGTCGCCGCATCCAGGTTGCCGGTTGGCTCGTCCGCGAACAGGAGCTTCGGCCGCGTCACGAACGCGCGCGCGATCGCGACCCGTTGCTGCTCGCCGCCCGAGAGCTGCTTGGGATAATGGTGGAGCCGCTCGGCGAGGCCGACGCGCTCGAGCATTGCCCGCGCAGGTGCGCCCGCCTCGTCAGCGCCGGCGAGCTCGAGCGGCAGCATCACGTTCTCGAGCGCCGTCATCGCCGGCAGCAGCTGGAACGACTGGAACACGAACCCGACCATGCGCCCGCGCAGCGCGGCGCGCCCGTCCTCGTCGAGCGCGAACAGATCGTGGCCGTCGATCCGCACCGAGCCGGCGCTCGGGGTATCGAGCCCCGCGAGCAGGCCCAGCAGTGTGGACTTTCCCGAGCCCGACACCCCGACGATGGCGACCGCCTCGCCCGCACGGACCTCGAAACTCACGCCGGCGAGAATGGTCAGTTCGGTGGTGCCGGTGGTAACCTGCTTGCCGATTTCCGAGGCTCTGAGAATGATCTCTTGGTTGTTCGACATCGTGGTGCGTTCAGTATTGGCGTGCGCGCTGGCGATTCCAGCCGCGGCGTCCGGCGCCGCGACCATCCTGGTCTTCGGCGACAGTCTGTCGGCGGGATACGGCTTGCCCCAGGAACAGGGCTGGGTGCACCTGCTCGAGCAACGCCTGCGTGCGGAAAAGCTGGATTATAAGGTAGTCAATGCGAGCATCAGCGGGGAAACCACGCTCGGCGGACGGAGCCGCATCGAAGCCGCGCTGAAGACCCACCGCCCTGCCCTCGTCATCCTCGAGCTGGGCGCCAACGATGGCCTGCGCGGAGCAACCCCGGAGTCGATCCGCCGCAATCTCGAGGCGATCAGCGATGCGTGTCGCCGCGCCCAGGCCCGGGTTCTGCTGGTCGGCATCCGCCTGCCTCCGAACTATGGCACGGCCTATACCGAGAAGTTCCACGACGTGTTCGGCGCCGTGGCGCGCAGCCGGAAGCTTCCGCTCGTGCCCTTCCTGCTGGACGGTTTCGCCAACGACCGTATGCTGTTCCAGGATGACGGCATCCACCCCAGTGCTGCCGCGCAGCCGCTGATGCTCGACACGGTCTGGAAGGAGCTGAAACCCCTGCTCGCCAGGAGGTGAGTCAGACCACGACGATGCGGGACGCGCCGGCGCTGAGCGTGCCAATGCGCGCCGCGTGCTTGAATCCCTCCTGCTGGAAGACGTCCATTACCGCAGGCGCGGTGGACGCGTCGCACGCGACGAGCAGTCCGCCGCTCGTCTGCGGGTCGGTCAGGATCTTGCGGCGCCATTGCGGCCACTGCGCGGGCAGTTCGACCTCCGCCTGGCAGCTCGCCCAGTTACGATCCGATGCACCGGTCGCGTAGCCGGCCTCCACCAGGTGGCGCGCCGCCGACAGGATCGGCACGCGGTCGAACTCGAGCCGCGCCTGGAGCTTCGAGCCGCGGCAGATTTCGAGCAGGTGCCCGAGCAGCCCGTAGCCAGTGACATCGGTCAGCGCATGCACCCCCTCCATCTCGGCGAGCTGGAGCCCCGGGGTGTTGAGCTGGGTCGCAGTCTCCAGCATCTGGCGGTAGGCCTTGTCCTTCAACTCCCCTTTCTTGAGCGCGGCGCCCATCACGCCGATGCCGAGCCCCTTGCCCAGGATCAGAACGTCGCCTGCCCGGGCGCGATCGTTGCGCTTGACCTTGGCGGGATCGATCAATCCCAGCGCCACCAGCCCGTAGAGCGGCTCGGGCGAGTCGATGGAATGCCCGCCGGCGATTGGCACGCCCACGCGCTCGCACACGTCGTGGCCCCCGGCGACGATGCGCTGCACCGCCCACGTCGGGAGCTTGCCGAGAGGCACGCCGAGCAGCGCGAGCGCCATGATGGGGCGCGCGCCCATCGCGTAGACGTCCGAGATCGCGTTGGTCGCGGCGATCCGCCCGAAGTCGTAGGGGTCGTCCACGATCGGCGTGAAGAAATCCGTGGTCGCGACCAGGGCCTGGGTATCGTTCAGGCGATACACCGCGGCATCATCGCTCGTCTCGTGACCGACCAGCAGGTTGGGCCACGTCTTCCCCAGCGGCGTTCCCGCAAGCACCTCGCTCAGCAACGCTGGCGTGAGCTTGCAGCCTCAGCCGCCGCCGTGGGCGAGCTGGGTCAGCCGGATCGTCGTGCCTTCCGTCGGCTTGTTCATGATTTCCCGTAAACTAATCCGGTGCGCACAGAAAAAACGCGAATTCCCGCACGGGGACCGGCTACGGCAACCGTAGCACACCTCTCCGACTTTGACGAGGTCATCGACGTCCGCTCGGAGGGAGAGTTCACCGAGGACCACGTTCCCGGCGCGATCAACTGCCCGGTTCTAGACAACGCCGAGCGTGCGCGCGTCGGGACGATCTACAAGCAGCGCTCCGCGTTCGAGGCGAAGAAGATCGGCGCGGCGCTGGTAAGCGCCAATATCGCGCGCTATTTGAACGAGCACTTTCTCGATCGCCCGCGCGAGTGGCGGCCACTGGTGTATTGCTGGCGCGGGGGCAGCCGCAGCGGCGCGTTCGCGCACGTGCTGCACCAGGTCGGCTGGCGCGTCGGGCAGCTCGACGGTGGCTACCGCGCCTACCGCCGGGCGGTCGTCTCCGACCTCGAACGCCTGCCGCGGCGTTTCCGCCTGCACGTGGTGTGCGGATTGACCGGCAGTGGCAAGAGCCGCCTGCTGCTCGCGCTGCGCGCTGCCGGCGGCCAGGTGCTCGATCTGGAGGCGCTGGCCGCGCACCGCGGCTCCGTCCTCGGGGAGTTGCCGGACGTCCCGCAGCCGACGCAAAAGATGTTCGATAGCCGGGTATGGGCGGCGCTTCGTGGATTCGACCGCAAACGCACCGTCTACGTCGAGGCCGAGAGCCGCAAGATCGGCGCGCTGCGCGTGCCCGAGGCACTGATCCAGGCGATGTGGGCGGCCGATTGCATCCTGCTGGAAGCGCCGGACGCGGCGCGCGTCGATCTCCTCAAGCGCGAGTACGCTCATTTCTTCGAGCAGACCGAATTACTCGCGCGCCAGCTGGAGTGCCTGCTGCCCCTGCACGGACACGCGATCATCGCCAAATGGAAGGAGCTCGCGGCCGCGCGACGCTGGGACAAGCTGATCGTCGAACTGCTCGTGCGGCACTACGATCCGGCCTACACCCGGTCCACCGGCAAGCACTACGCCGAGCTCCCGCATGCGCTGAGGCTCGCGCTCGGGAGCGTGGATGACGCGGCATTCGCCGCGCTCGCCCGTCGTTGCCTCGAGACGGAACAACTCCGCGAACGCGTGACCGCATGAAGCTCGGCCTGCGCATCGAGGTCGCCACGTTGCGCGGCACGCGCGAAGCAGCGCCGAGGCTCGCGGCCGCGCTCAAGGCCGCGGGTGCGGGCGCAACGTTTCTTTTCAGCCTCGGCCCCGATCACACCGGACGCGCGCTCGGCAGTCTGCCGCATGTTCCACGGCTGAAGTGCTATGGCCCCGTCGCTCTCGCCTCGGGCACGCTGCTGCCCGGCGCCGACATCGGCCGGCGCGGCGCCGAGGCAATGCGTGCGGTGAGCGCGGAGGGGCACGAGGCGGGCATTCTCGCCTACGACCGCGTGGGCTGGCTGAAGCGCATCGGTTCCGCGGACGAGGCCTGGACCGCGGCCGCGATGGGGCGCGCACGCGAGCGCTACGAGGAGATCTTCGGCGCCGCCGCGCTCACTCAGGGCGCACCGGGATGGCGGATGAACCGCTACGCCTTCCGCTACACGCAGCGGCTCGGCTTCCGGCACTGCTCCGACACGCGCGGCACCGGCCCCTTCATTCCGGTCATCCGGGGCGAGATCGTCGCTTGCCCGCAGCTGCCGACGACGCTGCCCACGCTCGAAGAGCTGCTGGCCGAAGGCGACGCGCCCGACAATGCGGTGCGGCGGCTGCTCGAGGCGAGCCGCGATCCACCGCCGGCCGGTCACGTCTATGCGTTGCGCGCGGAGGTCGAAGGCACAGTGTTTGCGCCGGCGTTCGCCGCGCTGCTCGCGGGCTGGAGTGCGCTGGGCTACAGCGTGGTTTCCCTGCACGATTACGCTGCCGGCCTGGATCTCGCTCGATTGCCGCGCCGTGACGTGGCGCTGCCATCGGGGAAAGGCATGGAAGCCACCACCGAAGGCGAGGAATTTCTCCTCGGCGCAGCAGGCCGCGACCCATGACCGCGCGCTTGCGCGGGGCGGCGGTTTCCTTCACCATGCTCAAAAAAAGCCAGAGCGCGAGGAGGAACCGCTCAGCCGAATGCTAGATAAGCCAGCGCCCGACTTCGAGCTGCCGATTACCGGCGGCAAGACATTTCGACTCTCGCGCGCCAAAGGCGCGTCCCTCGTGCTTTACTTCTACCCGAAGGACAATACCCCGGGCTGCACCCAGGAAGGCCTGCAGTTCCGCGATTTGTATCCCGAGTTCCAGAAGGCCGGCTGCGCGATCTACGGCGTGTCGCGCGACAGCATCAAATCGCACGAGGGCTTCAAGGCGAAGATGCGATTCCCCTTCGATCTGCTGTCCGACGAGGAGGAAACCGCGTGCAAGCTCTATGGTGTCATGAAGATGAAAAACCTGTATGGCAGAAAGGTGCGGGGCATCGAGCGCAGCACGTTCGCGATCGACGCCAAGGGGATCCTGCGCCGGGAATGGCGCGGGGTCCGGGTCCCCGGCCACGTGCAGGAGGTGCTCGAATTCGTCAAGACACTCATATGATCCACCGCAAGACCGCGTCCACACCCGCTTCCGTCGTCGCCCGCTTTCCCTCCGCCACGAAGCTCTTCGTGCTCGACACCAACGTGCTGATGCACGATCCCACGAGCCTGTTCCGGTTCGAGGAGCATGACCTCTACATCCCGATGGGGACGCTGGAGGAGCTCGACCATAACAAGAAGGGCGTCTCGGAAGTCGCACGCAACGCGCGCCAGGCGAGCCGTTACCTCGACGAAATGCTCGGGCGCTGGGACGAAGGGATCACCGGGGGGATCGCGCTCGCCGTTCACGGCGACAAGAGCGCCACCGGGCGCCTGTTCCTGCAGACCGAATCGATCAACGGCGACATACCCGCGGGCCTTGCCGCGGGCAAGTCCGACAACCAGGTGCTCGCGGTCGTCAAGCACCTGCAGGAGCGGCACCCCCAGCGCCAGGTGATCCTGGTGTCGAAAGACATCAACATGCGCATCAAGGCGCGCGCGCTCGGACTCGCCGCGGAGGACTACTTCAACGACAAGGTTCTCGAGGACACCGATCTTCTCTACACGGGCTTCCGCGCGCTGCCCGCGGATTTCTGGGACAGCCATGGCCGCGAGATGGAATCTTGGCAGCAGTCCGGGCACACCTATTACCGCGTGCGCGGCCCGCTGTGCAGCGAGCTGCAGGTGAACGAGTTCGTGTTCCTCGACGCCGAGCGCCCATTCCATGCCCAGGTCAAGGAAGTGAGCGGCCAGACCGCGGTTCTCGCCACGCTGCGCGACTACGCCGGCCAGCGCCATAACGTGTGGGGCATCACCGCGCGCAATCGCGAGCAGAACTTCGCGTTCAACGCCCTGATGAACCCGCAGATCGACTTCGTGACGCTGCTCGGGCAGGCTGGCACCGGCAAGACGCTGCTCGCGCTCGCCGCCGGCCTGATGCAGACGCTCGAGCACAAGACCTACACCGAGATCATCATGACGCGGGTCACGGTGCCGGTGGGCGAGGACATCGGCTTCCTGCCCGGCACCGAGGAGGAGAAGATGAACCCGTGGATGGGCGCGCTCGACGACAACCTCGACGTGCTCAACAAGTCCGACGACGAGGCCGGCGAATGGGGGCGGGCGGCCACCCGCGATCTCATCCGCTCGCGTATCAAGGTCAAGTCGCTCAACTTCATGCGCGGGCGCACCTTCATCCACAAGTACCTGATCATCGACGAGGCGCAGAACCTGACGCCGAAGCAGATGAAGACCCTCATTACGCGCGCGGGACCCGGCACCAAGGTGGTATGCCTCGGCAACATCGCCCAGATCGACACGCCCTACCTGACCGAGGGCAGCTCGGGGCTCACCTACGTCGTGGATCGCATGAAAGGCTGGTCGCACAGCGCGCACGTCACGTTGACGCGCGGGGAGCGCTCACGCCTGGCGGACCATGCCGCCGAAGCGCTCTGATATCAGAGACGTCCGGGATCCGCGAAATTCTCGAAACGCGTGAACTCGCCGCGGAACGTGAGCTTCACGGTGCCGATCGGGCCGTTGCGCTGCTTGCCGATGATGACCTCCGCGATGCCCTTGTCGGGCGTGTCGGGTCGGTAGACCTCGTCGCGGTAGATGAAGAGGATCAGATCGGCATCCTGCTCGATCGCTCCGCTTTCCCGCAAGTCCGACATCAGCGGGCGGCGGTCGGTCCGCGATTCGACGCCACGGTTCAGCTGCGAGAGCGCGACGATCGGAACGTGCAGCTCCTTCGCCAGCGCCTTCAATGAGCGCGAGATTTCAGAGAGCTCGGTCGCCCGGTTCTCGTTGTCGCCGCGGGAGGCCGACATGAGCTGCAGGTAGTCGACGACCACAAGCCCCAGCTTTCCGCACTGGCGATAGAGGCGGCGCGCCCGCGCGCGCAACTCCAGCGGATTGAGCGCTCCGCTCTCGTCGATGTAGATGTTGGCGTTCTGCAGCTTGGAGAGGCCCGCGGTGACGTTGGCCCAGTCGTTCTCCTCCACGCGGCCGGTGCGGATCTTGTGCTGGCTCACGCGCGCGATCGAGCCCAGCATCCGCATCGCAACCTGCTCCCCGCTCATTTCCATGCTGTAGACGGCAACCGGCAGCCCGTAGTCGATGCCGACATGCTCGGCGATGTTGAGCGCCAGAGCCGTCTTGCCCATGCTCGGGCGGCCGGCAACGATGATGAGATCGCCGGGCTGCAGGCCCGCGGTCTTCTGATCGAGGTCGGTGAAGCCGGTCGGGATGCCCGTGATGTCGCTCGCGTTCTCGGAGTGGTAGAGCTCGTCCATGCGGGTGACGACCCGCGCGGCGAGCTCGTCGATCCCGAGGAATCCCTGCTTGCCGCGGCTGCTCGCTTCCGCGATCTCGAATACGCGCCCTTCGGCGTGGTCGAGCAGCTCGCCCGCCGTCCGGCCGCCGGGGCTGAACGCGGCATCCGCGATCTCGGCACCGACCGCCGCGAGGTGGCGCATGACGGAGCGCTCGCGCACGATCTCGGCGTAGCGGCGGATGTTGGCCGCGCTCGGCGTGTTGAGCGAGAGCGAGCCCAGGTAGGCATTCCCGCCGACCTCGGAGAGCTTGCCGCTGCGTTCGAGGCTCTCGGCGACGGTCAGCGTGTCCGCCGGCTTGCCGTGCTCGATCAGCGCGCCGATATGCTGGAAGATCAGCCGGTGATCGGCGCGGTAGAAGTCACTTTCGCCAAGGAGATCGGCGATCCGGTCCCACGCCGTGTTGTCGAGCAGCAGACCGCCCAGAACCGACTGCTCGGCCTCGATCGACTGGGGCGGAATCCGCGTTGCCTCGACCTGGGCATCCTTGACGATCGAGGTAACCTGGGCCTGGGCCATGCCGCGTGCCGCCGCTGTCTCGGTAAAGGTGTGCTGTGTCCGGGGGATTCATCGCGCCGAAGCCGCGCGACGTTCTGGCAATCTACCGAAAAAAAAGGGCTGATGCCAGCCCTTTCTTCCGGAAAAAATTTTCTTGTTTCGAATGAATGACAAGCGCGCCGCGCGCGCCATCGTCATTGCTCTCCCAGTACCGACACCGTCACCGTGACGACGACATCGGCGTGCAGCGCGATCTTGAGCGGGTGGTCGCCGACCGTCTTCAGCGGCCCCTGCGGCATGCGGATCGCGGCTTTCGGCACTTCGAAGCCCTGGAGCTTCAGCGCCTCCGAAACATCCACGTTGGTGACGGAGCCGAAGAGCTTGCCGTCCACGCCCGCCTTCTGCGTGATCTGCACCATGAGGCCCTCGAGCTTCGCGGCCTTTTCCTGGGCCTTGGCGAGCGCATCCGCCTGCGCCTGCTCCAGCTCGACGCGGCGCCGCTCGAACTCGGCCACGTTGGCGGGTGTCGCGCGTTTGGCCTTCCCGTGCGGAATCAGGAAGTTGCGGGCGAACCCGTCCCTCACCTTGACGACGTCGCCGAGGCCTCCCAGGTTCACGATCTTCTCGAGCAGGATCACTTGCATGGCGCGTGCTTCCTCTTTAGTGCAGGTCCGTATACGGCAGCAGCGCGAGAAAGCGCGCGCGCTGGATCGCGACGCTCAGCTGGCGCTGGTAGCGCGCCTTGGTGCCGGTGATGCGCGCCGGAATGATCTTGCCGTTCTCGTTGATGAATTCCTTCAGCACGCCGATGTCCTTGTAGTCGATCTCCTTGACCTTCTCCGCGGTGAAGCGGCAGAAGCGCCGGCGCCGGAACAACTGTCCGCGGCCGCCGCGTGTGTCGCGGCCCTTGCCGCCCTTGCCGAACTTGCCCTTCCCGCGGCCCCGGCCTCCGCCGCCTCTCGACATGCCCTGCCTTGCCATTGCCATGACTATTCCTTTATCGCCTGTGCTTCCGTTGCATGCAGTATCAGTTGCGCGCCCATCCGGCTCCTGCGGTTCAGGAACCCCTTCACCCGTGCCGCCTGCCCCGGCCTCAAGTGGGAAAGCGCCACCGCGACCTCGGCCATCGCCACGCCGCTCACCTCGCATTCCACCTGGCGTTTCAGCCCCGCCTCCGCCTGCTGCGAGCGATGCAGCAGCCGGAAGTTAACGAGGGGAATGCCGGCGGGCGTGTAGCGCAGCGGCTCGATGGCGGTTAATTCCCCGCTGAGCGCGACCTCGTTCGTCAAGCTCGGGCCGTCGCCTCTTCCGCGGCCGGTGCGGGCTTGGCGCCTTCCTCGGCGGCGGGCGCGAGCGATCTCGACTTCTCTTCCTTCATCATCGGCGACGGCGCCGTCACGGCCCCGGTCGTCTTGACGATCAGATGGCGCAACACCGCGTCGTTGAACTTGAAGGCGTGGTCGAGCTCGTTCAGCGTTTCGCCGTCGCACTCGACGTTCATCAGCACGTAGTGCGCCTTGTGGACCTTCTGGATGGGAAAGGCCAGCTGGCGCCGCCCCCAGTCTTCCAGACGGTGAATCTTGCCGCTGCGCCCAGTGACCATCTGGCGGTAGCGCTCGACCATGCCCGGGACCTGCTCGCTCTGGTCCGGATGGACGATGAAAACGATCTCGTAATGCCGCATCGGCATGGCTCCCTATGGGTTGAGGGATCCTGATCCCAGGATCCCCAAGCCTCCCGCACTCTGCACGCGGTGAGGCAAGGATGATGATTCCGGCAAGCGGCCGAAATCATGAAGGCGCGGATTATACAGCACTTCTTGGCATGGTTAAACCGAGCCGGGTTACGCTTCGGGAAGTGGCCGTTCAGAATTGCCTACCGCGCCCCGGCACGCAGCAGCAGCTCGATGACCTCGGCGCTTCCGCCCCTGCGCGCAAAATCCAGCACGGAGCCACCCGGCGCGCGCCGGTTGGGATCGGCACCGCGCTGCAGGAGCAATCGCGCCATCGCCACGTAACCATTCACCGCTGCCGCCATGAGCGGCGTGCGCCCATTTGAGTCCGGATGGTCCACCGGCCAGCCCAAGTTTAGCAGCACGATCACTGCCGCCGGATCTCGAAACATGACCGCCGTCATGACGTCGTTGTACTGCAACGCCCTCGGGCCCGGGAAATCCGCCGGCCCGGGCGCTGCCCCCGCCCCGCGCGGATCAGCCCGGCCTTGTGCTGCCGGTTTCTCCCAAGGTAGGGCCGCCATTTCCGGTGCTGGCTCCGCCGTCGCTGTCGGCGCCAGGGTCAGCGGCGCACTCTTTGCAGCAGGCGCCACCACGAGGGTTACGGGTTTCGAATCCTGCGTGGTGCATGCTCCCGTCGCCCACTCATTCGCAGCTGTCAGCAATGCGGAACCATTCGTGCGGTTCGAGGCCGCGCAACCGGAGCCATTCCCGGTCGAGGCCCCCGTTCCGAGCTGCTGAAAGCCACCGACCACCAGGTTTGTCGCCACGCCGAAGATGCCCGCCCCGGGCTGCGACACGGCCCCGCTCGTCACGAGCAGCGTACCGTCGACGTAGGTTATCGCGTAATTCGTCGAGCCCTGCCCGAATGGTGCGATCGGATACGGGCCCGGGGGCGAGCCGATTATCGCCGTGGTACTGAAGCTTAATGTGCCCGTCAGCACCGCGGGAGTTTCTCCGAACCGGAAGCCGTTGTAAGTGGCGGTGAACGGCGGATTCGGTGTTCCCTGTAGTCGGCTCGCGTCATCGGCAGTCACGTTCAGGGCCGCCGGGGTGATCGTGAGGGTCCCGGTGCCGTTGAACGCAATGCTGTAACCGGCACCGGAATTGAACGTGCCCTGCGTGATCAGACGGGTTCCGACCGCTTCGCCCACCGCCCGCCCGAAGGATCCCGCAAGGCCTGCGGTAGTGGTGGCGTCGAGCACGCCGTCGTCATTGACGAATCCCGCCGCGACAAAAGTCTGCGCCGGGTCATTGGCCCCGTAGATCTTGCTCTGGTTGTCCGGGGCGATCGTCAGCGCCGGTTGCGCACTGTAGATCAGGTGATTGCCCGGCTCCGTGACCGACGCGGGCGGGTTGCCGCCGAAGGTGCGGTTGTAGAGCCGCGGCAGGGCCGATCCGGCGGCTCCGTTAAGCCCATTCTCGCTCGATCCCGCGGGCGACGTCGAGTACACGAGCCAGCGCCCCGGGCTCGGGTTCAGCGCGCCCGCCCCGACGCTGTTGACGAAATCCTGCGCGGCGGCGAGCACGATCGAGTTGCCCGTCCCCGCGGCAGTGATCCCGCCGCTCACCGTGAGGTTGCCGCTCAAGGTTTGCGCCTGGATGGTATCGACGCTCGCGCCCGACAGCGTTAGCGCGTTCGCGTCCACGAGCGAGACCGCTCCGCCGCTCGTGATCGCGACGGTGCCGAAATTATTGGCGGCGTTATTGAACGTCGCGGCACCGCTGCCGGTGTCGAGCGTTAGCGTCCCGGCGATCGCGGTGACCGTGCCGGGCGCGCTGACGCTGCCCCCGGCGGTCGTGCGCAAAGTCGTTGCGGCCCCCAGCGTGGTGCCGTCGTTATAGCTCTGCGCGCCGGTGGTCGTAACGGCTCCACCATTGATTGCCGTCGTGCCCCCGGCATTGGTGGTGAGGCTTGCAAGTGGTGTTACGCCCCCGACCGCTCCGCCGAAGGTCGTCGCCCCGGTGCTGTTCACCGTCAGCGCGCCTGCCCCGTCCACCGTCGCGCCAAACGTCACCGCGCCCGTGCCCGAGCCGATCGCGCTCGCCCCAGTGAGCGACACGGCATCCCCGAGGGACACCGCCGCGTTGTTGGTCGAGATGTTCGCCCCGATGCTGGTCGTGCCCCCGGCGTTGGTGGAAAGGCCCGTCAGCGGGGTCACGCTCCCGACCGCCCCGCTGAACGTCGTGGCACCGGTCGTGTTCACCGCCAGCGTCTGCGCCCCGTTCACGGTGCTGCTAAACGCAATCGCCTGGCTCCCCGTGCTCGTCAGCGTCGTCGCCCCGGTGAGCGTCGCCGCATCGCCGTAGTTCTGGGCGCCCGCGGTCGCGACCGCGCCCGTCAACTGCGTCGTGCCGCCGTTGCCCGTCGAGAGGTTGTTGATACCGGTGAAGTTCGCGCCGTTGATGGTCGTCGTGCCGCTGAAATTCAGCGTGAGGTCGAAGCCGCCGCCGTTCACGGTCGAGCTCAACGTCGGCGTCGTCCCGGTGAGCACGGCGTTCCCCGTCAGTGTCATAGCATCGCCGTAGCTCTGCGCCCCGGTTGTCGTCACATCGCCGCCGAGGCTCGTCGTGCCCGTCGCATTAGTCGTGAGCGAGGTGAGGGCGAGCGCGCTTCCCACCGCGTCGCCGAACGCCGTGGCGCCGTTCGTGTTGACCGCAAGCGTGCGGCTTGCACCGGAGGAGTCCAGCGTACCGCCAAAGCTCACGTTGCCACCGGTGCCCACGCCGGCGCTGCCGCCAGTCGCCGTGATCGTGGTGTTAGCGCCGAGCAGCGCCGCATCGGCGACCGTTATGTTGCCTCCGGCACCAGCGGTGCCGGTGCCGGCCCGATTCCCTCCAGTCATAGTGATGCTCGCGAGCGTGATGGTCGAGACGGCGCCTGCGTCCAGGTTGACGGCGCCGCCGTTTCCTCCGTTGGCGTTGCCCGCGCCGGCGTTGCCCCCGCTCGCGGTGAGCGTGCCCGCCGAGACGTTGATTGCGCCGCCCGCGCTCACCGTGATCGCGCCCGCGTTGCCGCCCGCCTGGTTCGCGCCATTGCCCGCCGCGCCCGAAGTGGTGATCGCCCCCGTCGTCGTGACGGTCGCCCCGTCGAGCGTCACCGCGCCACCGTTCTGCCCCGAGGTGCCAACGAGCGCCGCGCCGCCCGAGGTAAGGATCGTCGCTGCGGCACCCAATTGAAGCGCACCCTGCGAGGACAGCATGACCGCGCCGCCCGCACCGTTGTTGTTCCCGCGCGTGTCGATCGCCCCGGTCTGCAGCGACGCTCCCACAGCATCGTTGGTCACGGAGATCGAGCCCGGGGCGCTCAATGCAGTGCCGGTTCCCGCGCCCGCTCGCGCTGTCAAGTTGACCGTCGTAATGTTCCCCGCAGTGTTATTGGCAATGTCGATGGTACCGCCGGCGCCCCCGCTCACCGAACCCGCGCCTGCCGCACCGCCGCTCGCGGTGAGCGCACCCGTGGTCATGCCATTGCTTGAATCGAGCTGGATGCTCCCGCCCGCGCCACCCGCAAACCCCGGCGCGCCTGCGCTACCGTTTGCCGTAATGGCACCCGTCGTGACTCCGGCACCCGTGATGCTCACGGTTCCGCCAGCGCGACCTGTTCCGCCCCCGGGAGCACCACCGGTCGCTGTAACTGCGCCGGCGAGATTAACGATTCCGGTCGCACTGATCGTGACATTGCCGCCATTCTGCGCGGTGCCACCGGTGGAGTTGATGGCGCCGACGGCAGTGCTGGTAACGCTCGCCCCCGACAGGGTGATGCCGCCGATATCCGAATTGAGGGCGGCGTTCACCGCCAGCGTGCCGGCGCCCGAGGCGTCCGCGTCCGCGGTCAGGGTGATTGAGGGGCGCACGGTCGAAGGCGTGCCCGTGTTCGTCACCGCGGCGTTGATGGTGATATTGTTGTCGGACTCGAAGCGGATGGTGTTGCCGGCGCCCATCGTCAGCGCGTTCGAGACCGTGATGTCGTTGGTTGCCTGCAGGTAGAGCTCGGCGTAGCCGGTCACGTCC
>Ga0208685_1000139_pt1 | contig 28872 bp, 37 predicted proteins | sample EasRivMeERMLT890_FD_187533 | JGI IMG/M metagenome (GOLD analysis project Ga0208685, IMG submission 187533) | Soil microbial communities from meander-bound floodplain in the East River, Colorado, USA - East River MetaG ERMLT890 (SPAdes) (version 2) | ecosystem: Environmental > Terrestrial > Soil...
AGTCGCCTCCGACCCAACGACGCCCATCGTCGTCAAGCTGGATCCAGGGCCAGCCTCGGCCGTCGCCCTTGGCCCGCTCGCCACAGCCGCGGACATCCGGTCCCCGGCGGCAGCCCCAGGAACGGCATCCGCTCCAGACCCGGCCCCAAGGCTCACAACGGCGCCCCTCGCGGCCTCGGCGGCCGCCACGGCTCCAAACCCCTCAGGCCGGGTGGTCGCGCCCACAACGGCCGCCCAGGCCCTCGCCACGGCGAATGACGTTCTCGGTCGAATTCTTGCACTGGCGGCACCCGGGATCGCCTCCGCCGTCGTTCCCCCTTCGACGGCAATCCTTCGGACCTCGCCCGCGCCGGCGAGCTCCTCGGCAACAGCCCCGGACCCGAAGGGACGGGTCGTCGTCAACCCCGAGCCCGCAGCGGCGTCCGCCTTTGCCCAGAATCCGACGGTCGGGAGCACGGACGTCGCGAACCCCTCCGCGGCCGCTGCCTCCGCGGTCGCCCCCCAGGCGAAGGGGATCATCTTCGTTTCGCTCCCCGCGGCCGGCGGGAGCGCCGTCGCGCCTGACCCAGCGGGGGCGATCGTGTGCGGCCCACTCTCGGCGCCTGCGCTCGGGACCGCCCTGGACCCGGCCTGCGCGTTCGTGGCGCGTCCAGTCTCGGCGGTCGGGTCCGCCACCGCGAACGACCCGCGCCAGATCATCTTCATTCTCCTCGCAGCGGCGCAAGCCTCGGCGGTGGCGAACGATCCGACCACGATCCCGAGCGCCGTCGTCTTCGTCCCCGGCGCCGAGGCCTGGTTCTCTCCCGGGCGGGAGCGGGTATGGCGGGCAGCCGAGCGAGCTCGGGCGTGGGCCGCCGAGGCGCGCGAGCGCACCTGGCGAGGCGGTAGCGGTTAGCATCAGGGGTAATCCACGGCGGACCAGAGCTGCGTTGCCGGCCCGAGTCCCTTGAGCAAGGACATCGCGCATGGCTTCACACTGGCAGGGCAACGCTGTTCTGAAACTGATGCAGCGTCACGCCGACGCGATCGACCTCGACACGGACGCCTCGATCAAGGCGATGCTCACGGGCACTGGGCACGTGCCGAACCCCGATGACAGCTTCGTGAGCGACGGCGGCGCGGACGACGCCGACGACTTCGAGGCTACCGGCACGAACTACACCGGTGGCTTCAATGGCTCCGGCCGCCACGCGCTGGCGTCGAAGACGACGACCTACAACACCTCGACGAACCGCGGCATCTTCGACGGGGCCGACGAGCTGTGGACGGCGTACAACCCCACGAGCGCGGCGGCCCATCTCGAGGTCATCAAGGAGATCACGTCGGACGCGCTCTCGCCGATCATCATCAACCTCGACTTCGCCTCGGTGGATCCGAACGGGAACGACCTGGTGGTGCAGTACCACGCGGACGGGATCGGCTACATCGCGGTCTGAGAAAGAAGGAAGCACATGGCACACGTTGACCCGAACTGGACCTTCGAGGCTTTCATGGAGGCTGTGGCGAAGAACTCGCTGGCGCTCGACCGCGACGAGAAGGCGCGCACCTTCAACATCTGGCACGGCGATGAGTTCCTCGGGACCTTCGAGAAGCCCGAGGGCCGGGTGTTCTCCGCCGACCTGCTCGAGACCCTCATGGAGGCGAAGCCGCGGAAGACGCGCCTCGTCGTGGCCTACCTCCGCGAGAAGTGCGGTTACGTGAAGGTGACGGACCGCATGAACTCGAGGGACCCCGCCGACCATTGGTGGATCGGCAAGGCGCCGAGCCTCGACTTCATCGCGGACGTCGAAGCCGAGAAGGAAGAGGCGACCGCCTAAAGCTATCAATCGCGGACCGGAGTCCCTCGAGCGGACCGGAGTCCTGAACGAAACGGATTCCGGTTCATGGTCGAGATCTCACGCAACCCCGAAGACATCCAGTCGATCGGCGACTTCGCGACCATCGTGCCGGGCGCCGAGAAGGGGCACTTCTTCTGCGAGGGCGGCGGCCGACCCGGTGACCCCGGCGTGCCGCCCGGCCAGGACTACGGGGGCACGGTCGAGCCCGGGAAGTGCGGGAAGAACCTCTCGAGCGCCGCGACGAAGGTGATCAACAACGGGCAGGACTACGTCGTTCGGTGCGGGCGCTGCGGGCGGACGCTCTTCTTCAACGCCGGCTGGCTCGCCGCGAAGATCATCAAAGCCCAGCAGCAGGAGGCAGCGCTCGGGATCGCGCCCGCGGTCGGCAGCTTCCCCGACGTCCTCCCGCCGCACAGGGAGGAGCCACTCCCCGATGGGCGGAAGCGGATCATCGTCACGCCGGGCGCTGCGATCCAGCGTCCCCGCGCGCATCGAGGGAGGACGGTCATCCGGTGACGGCGGGCCAGCAGCTCATCAAGAGTCCCTATGAGGACATGATCTTCCACTTCGACTTCGGGGCGGACCTCGAGGAAGGCGCGAGCCTGCTCCCGACTCCGCTCCCGACGCCGACGGCTACGCCTGTGACTGTCCCGCCGCTCGTCATCACGGACTGCGTCGTCTCGAGCCCGCGCGTCCAGGCGACCTACAAGGGCGGGAAGGGTGGAACGGCGTACCACGTGAAGTGTCAGGCCCCGTCGACGACGGAGAAGCTCGAGCTCTGCGGAACCCTTTACGTTGAGGACTGCTAATGAACTGGGCGCAAGTGAAGGAGAAGTTTCCAATGCCGTCAGGAATAGGAGCGGTCATCGCTCTCGTCGTCATCGTGCTCGGCGTGCTCATCGCGCTCGAGGTTTTGGCCCTGGGCCCGGTGCTCGTGGGCTGCCTCTTTGTGGCGCTCGGCGCGGCGCGGATCACGTGACCGACGGCCAGCTCCTACTCGTCCTCTCCGGAGTCTTTGCCTTGTTCCTCTTCATGGGCTGCTCGGCACGCAAGTGCCCGCCGGATGTAGCGGCGGCCGCGTCCAGGGAGCGCACGCTCGCCGGGGTCGGGATCAAGACCGAGAACGCGGAATCGCGCGCGATCGCGGCGTCCCTCGAGTCCGTGGCGCGCTCCGCCGCGGGCGACCTGAACGTCCTCGTCCTCTCCGGCGGCGGCTCGCATGGAGCGTGGGGCGCCGGCGTCCTCAAGGGCTGGCGCAAGGCAACACCTCCGAGGCCTCAGTTCCAGGTCGTCACCGGCGTGAGCACCGGGGCTCTTCTCGCGACGCACGCTTTCCTCGGCCAGGAGGCCGACGACCAGGTCCTCGAGACCTTCTACACGACCGTGCGCGACGGGGACATCTTCAAGAAGAGGTGGTTCTTCGAGCTGCCGTTCTCCGACTCGCTCGCGGTCCTCGATCCGCTCGAGCGCCTCATCGCGAAGGTGATTACGAACGACGTGATCGATTACGTGGCGACCGAGGCGAGGAGCCGACGCCTCTACGTGGCGACCACGAACCTCGACGCGGGCAAGCTCAAGGTCTGGGACATGACGGCGCTCGCAGCGGCGAAGGACTATGCGCGCTACCGTCAGGTCCTCCTCGCGAGCTCGGCGGTGCCGGCTCTCTACTCGCCGGTCGACATCGACGGCTACTTCCACTCGGACGGCGGCGTCCGCGAGCAGCTTCTCGTGCGGAAGGTCATGCTCGAGCTCGCGCGCGCTCGCGCGACGGGCGTCAAGGTATGGGTGATCCTGAACGGACAGATCGACGTTGATCCGACCTGCGTCCAGCCGCGGCTCCTGTCCCTCGCGCAGCGCGGCGTGGAGATCCTGGCGGCGGCAAGCGGCATGGGGAATCTCGTCCAGTCGAAGGCCGTGGCGGACTCGGTCGGAGCAGCCTGGTACCTGTCGCGGATCCCCACGGGGATCCCTCTGTCCTTCGGCGCGCAGGAGTTCGACCCCGAGGGCATGAGGCTGCTCTTCGAGTGGGGAGAGACCTTCGGCATCGAGGGCACGTGGGAGACGGCGGTTCCGGTGATCGAAGACGCAACACGAGTTCTCGAAAGGTAAGACGGCAATGTCAAAGCTCGCCCTCTGCGTCGGGATCGATTACGTCGGGACGGGTTCGGATCTTCCGGACTGCGTCATCGATGCCAACGATTGGGCCGCCGCCCTCAATGCTCGCGGCTTCGAGGTGGAGAAGCTCCTCGACGCTCAGGCAACGAAGGCTGCGCTAACGAGCGCCATCCGAGCGCTCATCTCCAAGCTCAAGTACGGAGATCTCGGGATCTTCTCCTATTCCGGCCATGGCACATGGACCCCCGACCTCGACGGCGATGAGAAGGACCATCGCGACGAGGCGCTGTGCCCCATCGATGTCTTCACGATCGGCCCGCTGGTTGACGACGAGCTGGCGGAGATCTTCTCCGAGCGCGAGAGAGGATCGCGGGTCATCTTCATTTCCGACTCCTGCCACTCGGGAACCGTCTCGCGCTTCATGTCCGTGCGCTCCTCGTGCTCGGAGCGAAGCCAGCGGCGCGTTCGTTTCATGCCTCCGGAGGTTTTCCTCAAGGCCGAGAAGCTGAAGAAGGCAGAGGCCGTCGCCGCGCTACCGTCCACTGGGCGGATCCTGGCATCGTCCTCCGTCCTTCTCATGGCGGGCTGTACCGACAGCCAGTACAGCTACTCGACCGGCACGAACGGGGCGTTCACCAGGGCCGCGCTCGACGCTCTGGCGGACAATCCGCTGAGCTACATGGACTGGCAGCGAGGCATCCGTTCCCGGCTTCCGACGAGGGAGTACCCACAGGAGCCGATGATCACCGGGCCGAAATACATGCGCAGGTGGGGCGCACTCGAGGAGGGACGATGACGCTGACGAGCACGCTCGCTGTCGTTGCTGGAACCACCCTCGGCCTCGGCGTTGGCTGGGAGTCCTCGCAGACTCTCGGCGCGAGCATTGATATCGGTCCAGGCCTGATTGGCGTCCTCACGATCCTCCTCGCGTCCGCGGTGCAGATCGCGATTGCGACGATCGCGTACTTCTCCGCCAAGCTCGCCAACAAGAAGGCCGACGAGTCGCGGGGTCTGGCCGTCGCCGCAGCGAAGGAGCTCGATTCGGTCAAGGGGACTGTGGTGACCACAGAGAAGCTGGTCAACGATAAGTCCACAAAGCAGGACGCCAAGATTGCCGAGCTCGAGGACATGGTCAGGCAGCTCAAGACGGCCGCTTCTGATGTTCGAGCGCAGACCGCCCTCCAGAATCCGCCGCAGGCCACCGGATGACCGATGCCGAGACCGAGGTCCTCGTCCAGGAGAAGCGCGCGCGCGCCGTCGCGCTGAAAACCCAGGGGCTTTCCTATTCGCAGATCGCCGAGCAGATCCAGTGCTCGAAGTCGCGGGCCTTCCAGCTCTACCGCGAGGCGCTCCTCGAGATCCCCGCCGAGGAGGTCGAGGAGCACCGGAAGCTCGAGGCCGAGCGCCTCGAGTACCTCTGGCGCCAGGTCTGCGTTGGCCTCTCGGCGGGCGCAGACCCGCAGTGGGTGCAGGCGGGGATCCGCGTCCGCGAGCGGTGGTCCAGGCTCTTCGGCCTCGACTTGCCGTCGAAGGTCCAGGCGACCATTGACGTGAAAACACATGACCCCCTCTCCGAAAGAATCCTCGACGACCCCGTCATCGCAGAGCGCTACCTCGAGCTGGTTGAGCTTGCGGCGGCTGGCCTACCTCGGGCCGGCGGGCCTGGCCGCTCTCGAAATGGGGCACAGGTACCGCCAGCCGCCTCACCTGAAGGCCCTCATACGTAAGCTCCTCGACGTCACCTCTGGCCGGACGCGTCGCCTCCTCGTGACCATGCCACCCAGGCACGGGAAGTCGGACACCGTGAGCGCGTTCTTTCCGGCGTGGTTCCTCGGGCGCTTCCCAGACAAGCGGGTCATGCTCGCGAGCTACCAGGCCGGCTTCGCCGCGGAGTGGGGCGAGAAGGCGCGGGACATCCTCTTCCGCCACGGGCAATCCGTCTTCGGCGTCCGCGTGAGCCCCTCCACCCACGCGCGCGCCGCGTGGAGGATCGAGGGCCGGCGCGGCGGGATGGTGACGAGCGGAATGCGCGCGAGCCAGACCGGCCGCGGAGCGGACGTCTTCATCATCGACGATCCGATCAAGAACGCCCTCGAGGCGCGGTCGAAGACCATCCGGGATGCGATCTGGGACTGGTACCTCTCGACCGCGTACACCCGCCTCGAGCCGAACGGGTGCATCGCGCTCATTCAGACCCGGTGGCACCAGGACGACCTCGCCGGCCGGATCCTCGATCACGCGAAGCAGACGGGTGAGGCCTGGGAGCACATCAACTTCGCGGCGATCGCGGAGGAGGGCGACCAGCTCGGCCGCGCCGAGGGCGAGGCGCTCTGGCCTGAGCGCTACCCCCTGGAGGTCCTGGAGCAGATCCAGCGCACGCAGACGGCCTACTGGTGGTCGGCTCTCTACCAGGGGCGTCCAGCCCCCGAGGAGGGGTCGCTCTTCAAGCGCTCCACGTTCCGCTACTTCACCGTGGAGGATGGGACCTACGTCCTCCACCGCCCGGACGGCGAGCCGAAGCGCTTCCTCGCCGTGGACTGCATGAAGTCCTTGACGGCGGACCTCGCGATCTCGCTCAAGACGTCCGCCGATTTCACGGTCATGATGGTCTGGGCGCTGACTCCGGAGAGTGACCTCCTCCTCCTCGACGTCGTGAGGAAGCGGCTCGAGGGCCCGGACCAGCTCGCGCTCCTCCACGTCCTGAACTCGCGCTGGAGCCCGAAGAAGATCCTGATCGAGGGCACGCAGTACCAGGCAACCCTCGCGCAGTACGCGAAGCGACAGAGCCTCCCGGCCGTCTCCGTGAAGGTGGACAAGGACAAGTTCTCGCGCGCGCAGAACCCGGCGGCGCGGCTCGAGAACGGGTCGGTGTTCTTCCTCCAGGGAGCGCCGTGGCTCGACGCGCTCGAGTCGGAGCTCCTGACCTTCCCGCGCGGGGCGCACGACGACCAGGTGGACAACCTGTCGATGGCCGGCGAGTACGTGTCACGCCCGAAGGACGGGATCAGCTACGTGGGCGCGGTGACTACGAGGTACGGGGAGAAGGCTCGGGAGGACGACGAGTGGCGGGACCCGCGGGAGGGATAGGGGCCATCACAGGAACCTCTCCACCGGGGCTCCGAGGATCCGCGCCAGCTTCTTCGCCATCTCCTTCGAGATGCCGCGCCGTCCGGCTTCCATGTCCGCAACGTGAGTCTTCCGCGCGGTGGGACCGAGCAGCTTCGCAAGGGCCTCCCTGGCCAGGCCGCGGTTCTCTCGGTAGGCGCGGAGGGCGCGCCCCGGCGTCAGGGTAGCCTTCATCTTCCGGTACCACTCGGTCTTGAAGACATCCACGAGCTCGTCATCGTCCTTCGCCATCGATCGCCCTCCTCAAAAATCAGCGCTGGCGTCCTCTCTCATCAGGTTGATTAGTTCCTCCCGTGAGGCCGCGGCCTTCTTGGCGGTCTCCACCTGGAGATCGAGGAGCCTCGCGATCAGCTCCGTGGTGAAGTAGTAGGTGGAGGTCTGGAAGTCGAAGTACCCGCCAAGCGCATGAAACTCGTCGGATGGGATGGGGGTTCTCACGGCTTCTGGCACCAAAGCCACACGACGAGGACAAGCGCCACGCCGACTGGTATCCACCAGAGCCACGTCATTGTACTTCTCCGCTTACAGCCAGCGCCGAAGCCTTCCTTCGGAGTTGCGACTGGCACGACGACGGGACGTGCCGCCGCTCAAGGTACACGATCGCCCGGCGAAGGAGGAGCGCGCACTCGTGAGGGTCATCGCCTGTCGCCTTTACGACACCCCGCGCGATCGCCCGGGCCATCCTGTCGAAGTCATCAGTCGTCATCCGCCCATCCTTCTCCGCCCGGCTCCTCACAATAGCACGGGTAATCCAGCGACGCCTCCGGCCGAGCGATCTCCCGCCGCTGGATCTCGCGAAGCTCCTCCGGACCGCCAATCCGCCTGAGCCTACTTGACCCGCAGAAGCGCTGACGGGCCACCTCGAGCGCCGCCTCGAGCACCTGCACGACTCGCGCATCGTCGCGGCTTCTGAGGGGTTCGCCCGTGAAGAGGGCAACGACATCCAGCCGGACCGCGGCTTCGAGCCTGCGGTCCCTGCGCTCTTCATTCCCCGGTCCGTAGCGGGCCCGTTCGCGACGAATCGCGGCAGAGCGGTCCACGACCTTCTTTTTGCGCCGCTTTTTTCCAGGGCGCTTAACTACTCTCTTCATTCCACCTTCCAGGGTAGCCCAAACGTCATCGGCTTGCGCTACCCCTGCGGCAATTTGTGCTCTCGGCGAACATGAGGGGTGGCGGCCTGAATCGACACCACTCGGATCGGAGTCCCATGCGGACCGGCGTCCACCGCAACAGGTTGGGACCTTGGCCCGGACGAAGACGCGTAAGACCAGAGCGACGCGAGAAGAGAGAGGGCCGGGCGTTTACGTCGTCTCGAAGGCGGCTGAGCCAGCGGATGACGTCGAGTCGCAACAGCTCGAGGTCGACTTCAGCGGCCTCTACCAGCAGGACCGGGCTGTGGAGCCGCCGTTCGATCCAGCGCGCCTCCTCCTCCTCGCGGAGGAGAATTCCGTCCACGCGGCGTGCATCGACGCGAAGACCGTGGACTCGGTCGGGCACGGCTGGACCTACGAGTCGCGCGAGAAGGAGAAGAGCCATGAGGAGGACGCCGAGGCGGCCGCGGACGGCCAGGCCGTAGACGAGCACCTCCTCGAGATCTGCCCACAGTTCCCCTTCGGCGAGCTCCTCGACCAGGCGCGATGGGAGGCCGAGGCCGTGGGGTGGTCGGCGTGGGAGATCGCGCGGAAGGGCGGCAAGCCCGAGGGCGACATCGTGGGCATCTTCCCGATCCCAGCCCACACGCTCCGCGCGGTCCCGCGGGATCAGAAGCGGAAGGATCGAAAGGGGATCTGGGTCCAGCTCATCGAGGAGCAGACCCGGTACTTCGTCGAGTTCGGCTCGCCGCTCAGGATCCATCCGGAACACGGAAGGGACGTCACGAAGGGGGAGCCCGCGGCGCGCGAGGTCATCGTCTTCCGCCGCTACTCCTACCGCTCGCCTCGATACTACGGCGTCCCTCGGTGGCTCGCGGTCCTCCCCGCCGGCGCCGAGCTCGCCGCGATCCGCCATTACAACATCAGCTTCTTCGAGTCCTCCGGCCTCGTGGACACGATCATCCACGTCGCGGCGGACGACGCGGCGCTTGCCGACGCCAGCGCGGCCAAGATCAGGGAGAAGCTCGCGGAGGCACGCGGCCGCGCGCACACGGACATCGTCACGAGTGGCGGCCCCACGAGCTCCGTCAACGTGGAGCCCCTCCGCGCGTCGAACGTCGGGCACCGCGAGGGGCACTTCGGGGAACGAAGCGACGGCCTGTCGAAAGAGTTCCTCATGGTTCACTGCGTGCCGCCCTACCGGATCGGCCTGGCAGTGGTCGGATCCCTGGGCGGGTCCTCCGCGCGCGAGATGCTCCGGGCCTACCGATACGGCGCGATCGAACCCGGGCAGGCGCTCATTGAGAGCCGCCTCGAGCGCACCCTCTTCGGGGAGCGAGGCCTGGACCTGAAGGCGAGGGGCATCCGGTTCGTGCTCAAGGATCTCGACTGGGAGCAGCTCGAGCTTGAGCACGACGCCGCGTGGGAGGGAGTCCGCCTCGGGATCCTCTCGCCGAACGAGGCACGCGAGAAGCTCCGCATGTCGAGGAAGGACGAGAAGGTCCTCGACCTCCACTATTTCCAGGGCGTCCCCCTCGGAGAGCCCGTGGAGCCGCCGCGCACGCCTCCAGAGACAGAGACCGCTCCACCGGAGCCGGGGGCTACTTCTTCGGAGCGAAACGAGGAGAAGAAACCAACGGAGGTGAAGGCTCCGGGGAAGGCGGAGCGCCGCGAGAAGGCGGCCGACACGGACAAGAAGCGCGAGAAGCACGTATCCCGTGCGCGACCCGACCTTCAGCGAATCTTCCGCGCGTCAAAAAAAAAGTGGCCGATCAGGTCCGTCGCGGCGGGGGCCTCGGAACCATGATGGCCCGTGTAGAAACCGCCCTCTTCGCGATGCGGCCTGAGCTCGAGCGGTGGTACGCCGAGACGTACGCCGAGACCGTCGACGAGTTCGCGATCGCCACGCTCCAGGACCTCGCCGACAGGAGCGGCCGCGTGACGAAGGCCATCGACGACGACCCGGGCTTCACCGAGGCGCTCGTCGATTTCCTCGGTGGATCGCTCGCGGCGGAGAAGATCAGGGACCGCTGGCAAGAACGCGTCTCGCGTTACCTCCGCCGCGAGGCGGGCACGAGGATCGTTCAAATCACTGGGACTCAGCGGGACTCCATCCGCCGCGAGCTCAAGATCGGCGTCGACGCCGGCGAGGGGATCAACGAGCTCGCGAACCGCATCGATGGTCTCTACGGCTCAGAGATCATCCCGAACCGCGCGGAGGTCATCGCGCGGACGGAGGTCATCGCCGCGTCGAACCTCGGGGGCCAGGAGGGCGCGGTGGCGGCCGGGAATGCGGTGGGCCTCCAGCTTGAGAAGCAGTGGGTCTCTCTCCACGACGACCGCGTGAGGAGTGCCCACTCCGCCTATGACGCCAAGGAGGTCTGGGTGGACGCGGAGAAGCCGCACCAGGTCACGTACCAGGGAAGGACAGAGCAGCTCATGTTCCCCGGCGACGCGAGCCTCGGGGCCAGCGCGGGGAACACCATCCAGTGCAGGTGCACGCAGGTCTACAGGACAAAACCATGATCTCGACCCGCTTCAATCTGACTGGCGACAGCGGCGTGAACGCCGCGCTCACCCTGACGAAGACCGGCGTCGCCGGGAAGCGCTACTTCGTCACCGGGTACTCGGTTGTCATCTCCGGCGCCGCGGCCGTGAATGACATCTCGATCCTCCTCGTCGACGGCTCGACCACGATCTGGAAGGACTGGATCGGGACGGCGGCGCCGCGCGGGACGAAGGCGACTCACCAGTTCGCCGACCCGATCGCGATGACGAAGGGCGCCGACGCGAAGCTCGTGTGCATCGCCGGTGGGGCGGGCGTGGTCCTGACGCTCAACCTCCGTGGGTACGAGCAGGAGTTCTGATGCCGGTTGCCGTCGAAAGGAAAAGCGCTCTCGCGAAGTCCGCTGGCCGCGGGCTCATGGTCGCCTTCCTCCTCCCCGAGGACGTCGCCCAGGCGATCGCCATCCCAGGCGGAGAGCCGCCGGAGGACCTGCACATGACCTTGTGCTACCTCGGCAAGCTCGAGGACCTGGCGCAGGAGACGGTCGAGCGGACCCTGGCCTGCGTCCAGGCGTTCACCGCCCGCCGGCCCCCGCTCGCAGGCCAGATCAGCGGCATCGGCCGGTTCGACGCCTCGACTACCTCGGACGGCGACGAGGTCATCTACGCCTCCTTCGACTCGCCCGAGCTCGCGGGCCTCCGCGAGGACCTGGTGCGCGAGCTCGAGTACGAGGGCGCCTACCCGAAGAATGATCACGGCTTCACGCCGCACATCACCCTCGCCTACGTGAAGCCGGGCGAGCCGGGCCCGGAGCGTACCCTGCCGATCGCGCTTCGCTTCGACCGGATCCTCGTGGCCACCGGCGACGTGCGCGAGGAGTTCCGCCTCCGCGGCCGCCCCCTCGAGGAGCGTCTCGACATAGCGAAGGGAAAGATCGTCGCCGAAGAATGGGCGGCGCACTGGCACGAGGCCATGCCGCGGCGCGGGCACCCGCGGGCCTTCTGCGTCCAGACGAAGGAGCTCCGGAAGGGGAATGCCTGGGAGACGTCCTCCCTCCTCCTCCATTTCGACGGGCCGCTCCCCTGGGGCTTCGGGATCAGGGGCGGGACGTTCCCCGCCCCGACGGCCGCCGCGTGGCCGAAGGCCCCCGGCGTTCCCGCCTTCAGGGACGGCAGCGGGAAGCGCGCCCGGTGGAAGACGAAGGGCGCGGGGACCTACATCCTCGGGCACGCAGCCGAGAACGCGGTCGAGGTCATCCTCCAGGGCGAGCGCTTCGCCCCCGGCCGGCTCCTCTTCGAGCGGACCGGCGAGGCCTGGACCGCGGCATGGACCGAGGATCAGGCGCCGTGGGCCGCGCGCCAGGAGCTCGTGAAGTCGCTCGAGATCCTCCGGGCCCGCGGGGTCACGCGCGCGATCCTGCCGCGGGATCCCCTGAACCTCTCGCGCGGGCACCGCCTGGTCGACGTCAAGAAGGCGACCGACAAGCTCGCGAGCTACCGACTCGTGAAGCGCGCGGACGAGCAGCGCTTTTCGCTCGGGGTCGCCTACCCGGCGAACAGCGTGGACGCGCACGGCGAGTACGCGGACGCCGAGGAGCTCGAGAAAGCCGCGTGGCAGTTCATGCAGGACCCGAAGGTCGGGATCATGCACCGCTTCGGGACGGAGGGCGCCGGCCGGGTCGTCGAAAGCTACGTCTGGCGGTTCGAGAAGACGACCATCGGCGGCCAGGTCATCTCGCCCGGTGACTGGCTTCTCGGGGTCGTGTGGGAGCCCCAGGCCTGGGCGCTCATCAAGAGCGGCGACCTGAACGGATTCTCCATCCAGGGGTGGGCGGCACGGGCATGAAGGATATCCATTGCCCCCAGAAAAGCTGCCAGCGGCTCCTCGGGAGGATCGAGGAGGAGACCGGGGAACTCGAGCTTTTCTGCCGGCCCTGTAAGCTCCTGACCCATTTCAGCCTGAAGACAGGCGGCCACGGCGCCATCCTTTGCCTGACCTGCGACCGCCCGATCGGGGCGTGGGACGGGAAGATTTTCGAGCGGCGCTGTAGGACCTGCAAGGCGACCAACCGATACCTCCTCCGACAGGAGGAAAATCAGAACGCCCTCCTTGCAATCGCTGTAAGGGGTAGCATCAGGTAAGCAACCGGGAGGTAGAGCCCTCCCACCCGCAACAGCGGACCGGCGCTCCTCGAGAGCCTGAGTCCTTCGAGCAAGGGACTCAGACCATGACCAGCGCTCTCAAGGACCTCGAGGTCGACCGTAGCGATGCCGTCGACGAGCCGGCCACGGGGCGCAAGTGGCTTGTCCTCAAGACCGAGGACCCCGACGAGCTCGAGGCGAACCTCCAGGAGCTCGCCGATCACGCCGCCGGAGCGATCGAGGCCCTGCAGAAGGGGGCCGTCGCGCTCGACCGCCTGAGCCAGAAGAAGCTCGAGCGTCTCGTCAAGATGCTCGGCCCGAAGCACTTCAAGGGCACGTTCACGCTCCGGAAGGCCGAGGACGAGAAGGACGCCGCCGGAGAGAAGCCCGCCGCCGGCGCCGCGGAGGCGACCACGCCCTCGAAGGACATCAGCCTGTCGAAGGACTCGCTCGAGACCCTGAAGGGCTTCACGGGCGCCGTGGGCGACCTCAAGACAACGGTCGAGAAATACTTCGCGGCAGGGCCCGAGGAAGAGGAGGAAGAGCCGGAGGAAGATGGGCAGACGAAGCGCGGCCTCAAGAAGGGCCGCAAGGACGAAGACCCGGAGTCGAGTCAGCTCGAGGCGGGCCGCCGCGTGAAGAAGACCGCGCCCAAGCTGGGCGAGGGCCTCTTCCAGAACATCGTGTACGGCGAAGACTGAACGACGCACCGTTCGGCGAAGACTGAACGAAGACTGTAACTGAGGGCCGGCGCCCCATGAGGGCCGGAGCCCCACAACGGAGCTCCGATCCACATGCCCTCAGTTCTGAAGCCGAGAAGGTGGCTGGCAAAGGCGACGTTCACGAGCCCGGATCTTTCCGGCGGCACGAACGGAGGCCTGCTCTCCCCAGACCAGTTCAAGGAGTTCATCCGCGTCGCGACCGACGAGGCGGTGATCCTCAAGGAGGCGCGTCAGGAGTTCTCGAACGCCACGAAGTTCGAGGTCCCGCGCCTGTCCTTCCACGGTGTCCGCATCCTCACGAACGGCGTCGAGGCCACGCGCCTCGCGGACGCCGATCGGAAGAAGCCCGTCACGGGCATGGTGACCCTGAGCACGAACCTCTTCCGCGGGGAAGTGCCGGTGTCCGACGAGATCTTCGAGGACTCGGTCGAGCAGGCCGGTATCGGCGACACGATCATGGAGGGCCTGGGACGGGCCGTCGGCCGCGACATCGAGGACTTCGCCATCAAGAGCGACACCGCGAGGATCGCGGGCGACAATGAGGGGTGGCTTGACTCGTTCGACGGTCTCATCAAGACCGCTCAGACCGAGCTCGGCGCCACGCAGGAAATCACCATGACCGGCATCTCCGACCCGGAGACGGTCATGCGGAAGATGCTCGAGGGGATGCCCTACCGCTACCGCGGCGACCCGTCGCAAATGCGGCTCTTCGTGCCGGTCAAGTTGTCGGACGCGTGGACGGATCAACTGTCCGCGCGCGGCACGCCGCTCGAGGTGCGAGACCCTGGTCGGCGGGAAGCTCCGCGCGTTCCGCGGGATCCCCGTCGTCCCCACGCCGCTCCTCTCGGGCACCGGGACCATCAACTCGGTCGCGCAGGATTACACGAAGTTCGCGATCCTCACGAACCCCAAGAACATCATCGTCGGCTGGCACCGCCGGCTCCGGGTCGAGCGCTTCCGCGACCCGCGTGAAGGCGCGACGTCCTTCTGCGTGTCCCTCCGCTATGACGTGAAGTACGCGCTCCCGGAAGCAGTCGTCCTCGGTTTCGCCATCGACGCCATCTGATCCACCTGGGCTGACGGCCTGCCCGCTCCCTGAGCGGGGGGCCTCGGTCCCGCGGAGAAAGCAAACATGCCCGGACTGAATCTCAAGAAGATCGCCGCGAGGCTCGGTGGACGGACGCCCGACGTCGGCTTCGGGGTGGCGGCCGGCGCCGCCGCGGACACGAACATCACCATCACCGGCATCAAAGTCGGGGACATCATCGTGGCCGCGGTCCAGTTCCCGCCGCCCAACGACACCGGCACCGTCGGGATTTTCAACCGGACGGCCGTCGCGAAGGTCACGGCCGCGAACACCGTGCAGTTCACGGCGCAGGCCACCAACTCACCGGCGAACAGCATCGTTGCGCTGCTGTGGCTCTCGACCGGGAAGTAAGGAGGAGGAGTGCCGTTAACGGTCGGCGCGGTCAAGGAGAAGCTCAGGATACTCACAAGCGACACGTCGAAGGACAGCGCGGTGGGCCGGAGCTTGAACGCTGCGAGGCAACACCTCCAGCGCCGGACCCGTTACGACCTCGAGGCCCAGACCGGCGTCATCGACATCTTCGAGCGCATCCAGGTCGGGACCGTCATCACGCTCAAGCATCGGCCCGTGGCCACCGTGACGAAGGTCGAGGCGCGGCACCTCGAGCAGACGGGCACCTGGGGTGACGCCGCTTACGACCTGGTCGACGCCTCCCGCGGCCGGCTCGTCCTCCTCGGTGGGGCGCTCCAGGTCGGTTGGCCCCCGCACGAGCCCGCGGCCGCCTGGATGGCCTACACGGACCCATACTGGCCCCTGGTGCGGGTGACCTACAACACCTCGGGCTTCCTCCTCCCGGCGGACCTGGAGGACGCCGTCCACGCCCTGGCGGCCTACTGGTACCAGAAGCACAGCCCCACCGGGGCGAAGATCTCCGAGACCCTCGCCGGCGTCGGCTCGGTGACGTACGCCGAGGGGCGGAGCTGGTCCGCGCCGCCGTGGTTCGAGACGGTCATCGCGCCCCACGCCGTGGAGGTCTCGCTCGCATGATCGTCGAGGAGCTCTCCAGAACCTTCCTGACGCTCCGCTACACGGTGCGGAGGAACACCCCGTCCACGGACCTCGGAGGCGGCCAGATCCCATCCTGGGCCGACCTGGGCGACGTGGACGGTAGCGAGCTCGTGCCGGTCATGGCGCGAGAGACCTACTTCACCCACCGCCTCGAGGTCCGGCGCCAGGGGTTCGTCGTCGTGTCCGACACGCTCGGCATCCTGGGCTCGGACCGGATCCTCGACTCCGCCGGCCAGGAGTGGGAGATCCTCGGGGTGGGGACCTACGGCGGGCTGATCCAGCTCCGCCTGGTGGAGGCGCGCCCCACGTGACCCTCCAGCTCCGAAACGGCGTTGATATCTCGGTCGAGCTCACGGGGACGCGCGAGCTGGCCGGGAGGTTCCGCGTGCTCTCGAGGCAGGCGAAGCTCGAGGTGGCGCAGGCCATCACGCGCTCGGCGCTCGCCATCCACGCCGGCGCGGTCCGCCGCTGCCGCGGGGACACGGGCAGGCTCCGGAGCTCGATCCGGCTCATGACGCTCGATGGCGGCCTCGCCGCGGCGGTGGGGACGAACGTCAAGTACGCGAAGTTCGTCGAGTTCGGGACCGGGCCCCTCGGCGCTCGCACCAACAAGCAGCCGCTCCCGCCTGGGTACACCCACGGGGCGAGCCACAAGATGCCTCCCATCGCGGCGCTCATCCCCTGGGTGCGTCGGCACGCGAGGTCCTTCGGGGCCACGAGGCTCCGCGGCGCCGGCTTCGGCGCGAAGGTCGTCAACGACCAGGACGCCATCCGCGGCCTGGCTTTCGTCATCGCCCGGAAGATCAAGCAGCGCGGCGGGAACGTCGCGCGCCCGTTCCTCTATCCGTCCTATGCGGAGGAGCGGCCGAAGTTCATGTCGGCCATCCGCGTGGCGCTCAGGAAGGCCGGGGAGGCGGCGAGATGACCCATGCTCCTCCGCGTCCCACTCGCGCCCATGCAGAAGGCCCTGTACGCGCGGCTCTCCGAGGACCTGGGCCCGATCAAGGTCTTTGCGTACGTGCCGTTCGACAAGCAGCATCCCTTCGTGACGATCCACGATTTCTCGATTGCCGACGAATCGACGAAGGGCTCGGGGATCGGCGCGGTGACCTACTCCATCGGTATCGCCTCCGCGGAAGAGGGAGTGCTCGAGATCCAGGGAATCATCGACAAGGTGGTCCACTCCGTCTCGCGCGCGCCGTTCGACCTCGAGGGAGGGTGGAAGCACGTTCTCACGCGCCTCGAGTTCTGCGAGGCCTTCCCGCTCTCCGGCGAGGCGGAGGTCATCCAGACCGCCGAGCTCCGGTTCCGGTTCATCGTCCAGGATCTCGAGATTCAGTAGCACACGACCTTGCAGGCCGGCGCTCCGTGCGAGCCAGAGCCTCTTCGACAGGAGAAGGCTCATGGCGGTTCTCACGGTAGCAGTCCTCAAGCACACTGGGCACACGCCGGCTCTCGTGGCGGCCTCCGCCGGCGGAGACGACTTCCCGAACGACGGCCGGACGTTCCTCCACATCAAGAACGCCGGAGCGCAGATCACCGTCACGATCGACTCGAAGATCAAGTGCTCGCAGAACGTGGAGCACGACGTCGCCGTCATCGTCCCTGCGACCACCGGGGAGAAGCTCATCGGGCCATTCCCGAAGAACGAGTTCGACGATTCGAACGGCCGCGTGAACGTGGCGTACACAGGCGTTACGACCGTCACCGTGCAGGCAGTCTCGCTCGCGGAGAGCGGCAGGTAAGACCACAGGCGCCAGAACGAAACCGACTTAAAGCACCGATTCGCGGGCCAGCGCTTCTTGAAGGCCGGAGCCCCTCACGTAGGAGGCCCCGGCCATGGCTGTTTGGGCTGGACGACAAGTCAAGTTGAAGGTGGACCTGAACGGCGTCGGCGGAGCCGGCGCCAACTGGGTGGCCATCGGACAGCAGCGTGGCGGGTCCTTCGGACGAACGACGGAGACCGCTGACGCGACCCACAAGGATGACAACGGGTGGCCCGCTGGGGTCATCACGCGGACCCCGTGGAGCATGGGCTGCGACGGCGCGCTCAATCCCCTGGACTCCGCGTGGGGCTACATCACCGCCGCGTGGGCGGCGAAGACGCAGGTCTTCGTCCAGATGGACGCCTCTCCCATCGGCGGGGAGAAGAAGGAGGGCAAGGCGATCATCACCGACATCTCGAGCGAGTTCCCGGAGTCCGACGTCGTTTCTTTCACAGCGGAATTTCAGGGAGCCGGACCGCTCGTCAACTCACCGTAAGCACCGCTTGGCTGAGTCCTCGCCGGCCGGTCCGCACGCCGCGCCGGCGGGGCTCGCTTTTTACCCCACGGCTTTCGGGCCCGGCGTCTCTTTGAAGACCAGCGCCCAGCAGGAGACCCATGAACAAGTTCCGCGGCGAGGTGGCGATCATGCTCGACAAGGAACGCACGCTCAAGTTCGACGCGAACGGGCTGGCGAGCTTCGAGACGGAGTACGGGAAGCCAGCGCTGACGCTCCTCTACGAGACCTTCACCAAGGCCGCCTCGGCCGGCGGGAACCTCATGCGGCTCGGCTCTGTCCTGGGCTTCCGCGAGACGCGCGCCCTCCTCTGGGCGGCGCTCCTCCACGAGGACGAGCATCTCACCATCCGCCAGGCCGGCGACCTGATCGACCAGGCGCCGCCTGATGACCTCATGGGGAAACTGACCTACGTCCTTACGAAGGTCATGGAGGCGATCAAGGGAACCGTCCCCGAGGCCTCAAAAAAAAACGTGGAGGACGTGCTGGAGTCCCTGCCTCCGGACGTGAGGGAGATGCTGAAGAAGGCCGGCTCGTTACCGACTGGCGAGAACTCGAACGCCTCGCCTGCGGGCTCTGTGGCCTGAAGCCGGATGAATTCTGGAGGCTGACCCTCCGGGAGCTTCAGACGGTCTTCGACGGGAAGGAGCTCGAGGTGTCGCTCATGCGGAAGCAAAGCGCGGCGGAGGTCGCGGCCCTGGTGAAGGGGTTCCGCGAGAAGAAGCCGAACCTCGCGCGCATGGTCCGGCAACTGGCCGGCGAGGACCACGAGGGCGCAGACCTCGAGGACCTCCGCGGCATGCTCGAGGAGTCGAACGCCCGCGTCGATCCCGAGGCGCGGAGGAAGCAGCTCGAGATGAAGAAGTCGCTCGAGAAGAACCGGGAGAACTGACGTGGGCGCCAAGATCCACGAAATCAGCGCCGGCATCTGGCTCTTCTACTGCCCAGGCTGCAAGTACGACCATCCCTTCCACGTCCTTCCCCAGACGCCCCCCCGCCCCATCTGGTCCTGGAACGGCTCCACCGAGAAGCCCACCTTCAGCCCGTCACTCATGGTGTTCGGGAGCGTGCCGGAGCAGCGCTGCCACTCTTTCGTCACTGACGGCCGCATCCAGTTCCTCTCAGACTGCCACCACGCACTCGCGGGGCAAACCGTCGATCTCCCCGATTACGGAGAGGACACATGAACCTCGGGGAGCTCTTCGTCAGGATCGGTGCCAGTCTCAAGGGCTTCGACGAGACCATGGGCAAGGTCGAGCAGAAGCTCCACAAGGTGGGCGAGAAGCTCCAGCGCACAGGCGTCGGCCTGTCGCTCGCCATCACCGCCCCCATGGCCGCGCTCGCCGCAGGTGCGCTCAAGAGCGCTATCGGCTTCGAGACCGCAATGGCCTCCGTCCGGAAGAACGTGGACGGCACCGAGGAGGACCTGAAGAAGCTCGGCCACGGCTTCGAGGACCTCTCGACGAGGATCCCCGCGACCACGAAGGAGATCGCGGCCGTCGCCTCGGTGGCCGGGCAGCTCGGCATCGCCTCGGAGAACGTGCTCCAGTTCACCGAGGTCATGATCGCGATGGGCGAGACCACGAACCTATCCGCCATCGACGCCGCGACGGCGCTCGCGAAGATCGCGAACATCACGCGCCTACCCGAGACCCAGTTCGATCGCCTCGCCTCCACGATCCTGAAGCTCGGTAAGACCACGAAGGCGCAGGAAGCGCAGATCACCGAGTTCGCGCTCAGGATCTCCGGCGCCGGCACGGTCGTGGGAATGACGCAGGCGGAGATCCTCGGCTTCTCCGCGGCGCTCGCCTCGGCGGGCGTCGAGGCCGAGGCTGGCGGCACGGCGATCTCGAAGCTCATGGTGAAGATCGCGAGCGCGGTCGAGAAGGGCGGCCAGGAGCTCGATGACTTCGCGGCCGTGGCCGGGACGAGCTCGGAGGAGTTCGCAGTCGCCTTCAAGAAGAACGCTGCCGACGCGATCGCGACATTCCTTGAGGGGCTCCAGGGAATCACGGAGGAGGGGAGCCAGACCTTCCGGACCCTCGAGGAGCTCGGCCTCGACGCTGACCGCCTGCAGCGGGTCGTCCTCAACCTGTCGAACGCGCAGGACTCGCTACGCGACACCGTGGCGAAGGGTCGGGCGGAGTGGGAGCGGAACCTCACGCTGACGGAGACGGTCGGCATCGCCTACGGGACGACCGGCTCCAAGCTCGAGATGCTCAAGAACCGCGTGGATATCGCGGCGTCAAGGCTCGGGGACGCATTGATCCCATCGCTCAAGGTCGCCATGACCGCTTTCCGCGGCCTCCTCCAGGTGATGACCGTCGTCATAGGCGGCTTCCACGACCTGCCGGAGTCGATCCAGTTCGCCACGGTCGGCCTCGCCGCGCTCGTCGCCGGCCTGGGCCCACTCCTCTTGATCCTCGCCGCGGTGACGAAGGCGGCCCAGGGAGCCTCGGTCGCTCTCGCATTCCTCTCGAAACATCCTCTTGTCGTCCTGGGGACAGCGGTCGCGGTCGCGGTCCTCGCGATCGGGACTTTCACTCTCGGGATGAGCAAGGCGGCCGCGGAGTCGAGGAAGCTCGGCGAAGCTGCGACCACGGCCGCGGAGAAGGTCAAGATCCTGAGCACCGCCTTCGAGAACTTCGGCGGTACGGAGAAGATCCAGAAGCTCGAGGCCGAGCTCAAGGCCATCAACGAATGGCTGGACAAGGTCGCGAAGGGCGGAGACAGGACGCAGCTCGGCCCGGCCTTCAAGGAGATGGAGACCCGCGCGGCCGGGCTCACCCACAAGCTCGAGGCGCTGCGATCGATCCAGGCGCGCATCGCTGAAGAGGCGAAGCAGGCTGGAATCGACGAGGCGTGGAATCGCGCGGCCGACGCATCGAAGCGCGCGAATGACTCCTTCAAGCTCCTGGGCGATGACCAGAAGCGACTCGCGGCGCAGATCGCGATCGACGTCCAGCTTCTCGAGGAGCTTGTCCCGCTCCTCGGGGCCGAGGACGAGCGGGTCCTCGAGCTCGCGAACACGATCAAGCTCCTACGCCTCGAGCAGCTCAAGTCGAACGAGGAGACCGAGGAGGCAGCCAAGGTCGTCGCCGGGGCGGATAGGGCGTACAAGGAGCTCGGAGCGACCCTCGCGGCCATCGACCTCACGGGCAGGATGCTCGGCGGCTTCGACGTCCTGGGCGCCAAGATCAAGGAGACCGAGGGCGCGATCGCCGACATGATCGCGAAGGGCAAGGAGCAGAAGCGCACCGACATCGAGATCGGCGAGACGCAGGGCGTCAAGGACGCCGTCGCGACCCTCGAGAGGCTCAAGGGCCTGGCGGCAACGATCGAGTTCGGGCCCAAGCTCGCCGGCCAGTTCGAGGGCCTCGAGAAGAACCTGCGCGACGCCGAGACCGCTGTCTTCGACTACGCGGCCAAGCTCGAGGCCGCCGGCGCGAGCACCGAGGAGCTCCGCCAGGACGAGACCTTCCAGGCGCTCGTCGCCAACTGGCAGCAGGCGCGTGGGGAGATCCAGGGATTCAAGACCGACTTCGAGACAATGCAGCAGGCGATGACGACCTGGCTCGAGGACATCCGGGTCTCGAGCGCCGACGTCTTCGTCAGCATCGTCGATGGGCTCAACAGGATCGCGGAGGCGGCTGCCCATGCCTTCGTCCAGATGCTCGTCAGCGGGACGAACTTCGCGGACGCCATGTCGGGCGTCTTCGCCTCTCTCGCCGCGGACCTCATCGCCTGGGTCCTCAAGATGCTGATCGAGTACGTGGCGGTGAAGATCACGGAGATTGTGTACGGGTCCATCGCGGCTTACGCGGAGTTCCCGATCGTGGGTCTCGCGCTCGGCATCGCGGCGGCTGCGGCCGCCATCGGTGCGGCGAAGGCCTTGAGCTCGAGCCACGGCGGGAAGACCCTGAAGGAGGGCGGTATCACGACGGGCCCGACGCACGCCCTCATCGGCGAGGCGGGCACCGAGGTGGTGGCTCCCCTGGACGAGCTCCTCGCGATGATGCGGCACGTTGTCGAGGGGGTCATGGGCGTCGTGCTTGGGCCGAACCTCACGGCCGCCACGGCGGAGGACCCCATGGACTCGGGTATCGCCGCCATGGTGCGGAGCTTCAAGCCGCAGCCATTGACCATCAAGGTGGAGAACACCCTCGTGACCAACGCGCGCGCCCTCGCGCGCACAATGGCCGAGGAGCTGCCCTTCGTCCTTCGGAAGAAGCTCGGAAACGCGTTCGGGTGAAAGGAGACCCACATGAATCGAGCCCTGCTGTCACTTTCCATTCTCGTCCTGCTCGCCGGGTGCGGGATCCCCGCGCGCGTGCGCGAGAGCGTCATCGCCGGCGAGGCCCGCGCCCGCAGGGCTGCCGAGCTCGTCCGCGCAGGGACCGCCAGCGCCGACGAGATGAAGGCCTACATTCTGGGCGAGGAAGCTGACTGGAGCGCCGTACGCCGGGCGATCGAGCAGCCATAGAAAGGAGCGCGTATGAGCTGGCTACTTCAATCCCTCCAGAACGCCCACGAGGCGGCCTTCAACTCCATGATGAACGCCTCCGCCGGCGAGGCTCCGCTCTGGCAGGCCTCCATCGACGCGATCGAGGCGACCATGGCCCGGTCGGATCTCCTCGAGAGCATGGGCCCCGAGAAGCTGAAGGAGCTCCTCTCGGGCTGGAGCGGCTCGGCATCGCTCGCGACCCGGCTCGCTTTCATTCGGGGAGCAGGGTCCCTCGGCGAGCTGACGGCCGACGCCCTCGCCGACGCTGAAAGCCTGGACCAGGACACGGAGAGCCGCCGCAAGCGGCACGAGGAGCTCATGGAGTGGCTCATGGCGCTCGGCCAGGTGGGCACGAGCCTCCTCGTGAAAATCCTCTTCGTTTAGCCCTCTGGCGTAGCATCACAGGGAGACTGCCCCAACAGGGGGGTAGGCTGGCTGACCCAAGGCCTGCCCCCCTCCTACCTTTACGGACCGGCGTCCCTCGCGGACCGGCGTCCAGGAGCCATGGATGCCGACCCTCGACGAGGTTTTCAACTTCGCCATCGCCACCCTGAGCCAGGGCTACAGCTCCTCGGCCACGTCGATCCAGGTCGCCACCGGCGAGGGCTCCAGGTTCCCCACAACCCCCTGCAACCTGGTCTGGTGGAACGCGACCACGTACCCCAACCCGGCGGACGATCCGAACCGGGAGATCGTCCGGATGACCGCGCGGAACACCGACGTGTTCACCGTCATCCGCGGGCAGGAGACTGGGAAGGGCGGCCTCGCCGCGAGCGCGAAGAACGTGGCCGGTGTCGTCTACAAGATCGCGCTCATCTCGACCTCCAAGCTCCGGGACGACCTCGAGGCGAAGGCGGTGGACATCGGGGCGCAGACCATCTACGCCACAGAGAAGGGAGCGAAGGGCGACGGGACGACGGACGACACGACCGCCTTCGTGAACGGCCTGGCGCCCGCGAGCCTTTTCATCATTCCGCCGGGGACCTACGTCATCGACGGGGATCTCCTCCCGCACTCGAACCTGACGATCCAGGGAGCGGGTATGGGGGCAACGATACTGAAGCTCAAGGCGAGCTCCACGAAATCGATGTTCAAGTCGACCGCGCTCGTCGATCGCTGCACCTTCCGCGACCTGACGATCGACGGCAACGAGGCAAATTGCCCCTCGGGACTTGACGGTATCTACCTCGAGAAGACGACCCGGCTGACGCTCAAGAACGTCGAGATCATCCGCTGCAAGCGTGACGCGGTCTTCCTCTCCGGCGCCTCTGGAGGGAGCTGCAAATACCTAACGCTCGAGGGCTGTCACTTTACCGAGTGCGTCTCGAACCTCGTCGAGATCCAGAACCGCTCGAATGACAACATGGGGAACCGGATCACCGGCTGCCACTTCTCCACGCCGGCCTTCGGAGTTTCCTCCTACAGGCTGGGCCTCGTCGCCTGGGGACCGGTCGTGGTCACCGGCTGCACCTTCGAGGGGGTGGCAACGATCGCGGGCGGGATCGACCTCCAGGCGGATGACGGCACCTTCGGAAACGGCGCACACGGGAGCGTCATCTCGAACGTCCGGATCCTCGGGACGAGCCACGCAACGAACGTCTGCTTCGGTCTCGTCCAGCGGGCGAAGCGGTGCCGCCTCTCGAACGTCACGATCGAGGGCCCGGACATCGGCTTCGAGGTCCTCGCGACGAACGGCGATGACAACGCCTTCGAGAACTGCGTCGCCTTCAACTGCGGGGACCGCGGCTTCCGCATCGCTGGCGACCGGAACACTCTCATCGGCTGCCACATCGAGGGATCCACGAAGTCGATCGAGATCACCTCCGCGGCCGCCGACACGTCGCTCCTCGGCAACTTCATCGGTGGAACGTCTGGCAACCGGGTCCAGAACGACTCGACCACGACGCACGCGCGAAACAACCGGAACTGGAAGACGCACGGCGTCTTCAAGCATCCGGCGGATCCTGGCGAGGCGTGCGACGGAGGCACGGACACGTTCTCCGTCGTGCTCGACCTCGACGTGACCCCGCTCCCCGAGAACTTCCGGGTGACCATGTTCCGCTTCTCCGGGACGAACCTGCCGGCGGCTCGGGAGATCGTCATCGTAGGAACTCCCAGCGCAACGCAGGTCGACGTCCTCGTCCAGCAGACCGCGGCTGCGGCCACGACCTTCTACAAGATCGGCGTGGAGGTGGACGCGCTGCCATGAGCTACGGCGTAGGGCCATCACCGTGGGGGGCTGATCTCTGGGGAGGGGTCCTCGGGCAGGTGGTCTCCGGACCGCCGCCGCCGGTGCCTGACGTCACCCCGCCCGCAATGCCGACCGGGCTCGACGCAACTCCGGGGGACAACTCCATCGCGCTCGTCTGGGACGCCAACACCGAGCCGGACCTCGCTGGCTACTTCGTCTACCGGGAGGAGAAGGTTGGAGGGGTCTTCCAGCCAGCGCTCCGCTTCAGCTCCTCCGTTGCCTCGTACGACGACGACACGGCCGTCAACGGGCACACGTACCGATACAGGATCTCCGCCTTCGACACGGCGCCGTCACCTGGGCCGAACGAATCCGCGCGGACGGCCTACACGGCGGAGCTCACCCCGAGCGGACCGCCACCGGCGGACACCCCGCCGGCCGCGCCGACGAACCTCGTGGCAGCCGCCGGTAACTCCCTCGTCTCCCTCGACTGGAACGATAACGGCGAGGCGGACCTCGACCATTACAAGGTCTATCGGGAGACCCTCATCGGCGGATCCTGGGTCGCCGAAACACTCCTCTCCGGGAACGTCCCCGACTCGGCCTTCATCGACAGCCTCGCCGTCAACGGGTCCACCTACCGATATCGGGTCTCCGCGGTGGACACGCCGGCGAATCAGGAGAGCACGAAGTCAGCGTACTCGAATCAGGTCACACCGGTCGCGTCGGTGCCGGCGACTCCCGGCATCCAGGTCTTCGTCGGCGGTGTCGAGCGAACCGGGGCGCTCATCACCGAGTCGCTTTCGGTCTCATGGGAGCTCGGGAACCGCTGCGAGGCGAGCTTCCAGCTCTTCGACGTCACGCGACAGATGCACTTCCGCGCGGGCGAGCAGGTCCGCATCACGCGCGACGGCCCAACGATCTTCGCCGGGGTCGTCCATGACGTGCAGGAGAACATCCTCGACGGCTCCGAGGACCTCTTCCTCGAGATCGGCTGCGTGGATTACTCGGCGCTCGCGGACCGACACATCGTCGCGGCGAAGATCGCGTTCCCGGGCCAGACCCTCTTCGACGTCGTCAACGCCATCGTGGTCACGTACTCGGGCGACATCGGGGAAACGCTCTTCGACGCCGGCATCACGATCCAGGGGACCATCGAGCCAGGGATCAAGCTCGGCCCGCTGACATTCAACTACCAGACCGCGAAGGAATGCTTCGACGACCTCGCCGAGCTCACGGGGACCTTCTGGTACATCGACTTCAACAAGTTCTTGTGGTTCCGGTCGAATCTGCAGATCAAGGCGCCGTTCGACCTCGACGCATCCACCTTCGGCCGCTACCGCGGGCTCCGTGTGGAGCGAAGCCTCGAGCGTTACCGAAACGTCCAGTACCTCCGCGCGGGCAAAGACGTGAGCGACGTACGCGTGGAGCGCTTCCGTGGGGACGGCGACACGCGGAGCTTCACGCTCGCGCTGCCGCTCGCGGAGACGCCGATCATCCAGGTCGACACCGGAGGCGGGCCGGTAACGAAGTCGGTCGGCATCCAGCAGAAGGAGAAGGACAAGGACTGGTACTACACCATCGACTCGAACACCGTGAGCCAGGACGGCGACGGTACGGTCCTCACCTCGTCGCACACGGTCATCGTCACTTACCGCGGCTTCTTCCGGATCATCCTCCAGGGCAGGGACGAGGCGGAGATCGTGACCCGCCGCGGGGTCGAGGGCGGCGTCGGCACGTACACCCACGTGGAGGAGGACGAGAAGATCAACGACGACGACCTGGCCGAGGAGAAGCTCTCGGCCCTCCTCCGCCGCTTCGCGTTCATCCCCAACACGGCCGGCTACCAGTCGGACCAGAACGGCTTCATGCCCGGCCAGGTTCAGAAAGTGAACCTGCCGGGCCACGAGCTCGCCGGCGAGTACCTCATCACCAAGGTCGACTTCGGCATCGTCGGGCAGATTGGTGGCGTGGAGAAGTACAGCTACACGATCCAGATCACGGACGGGGAGTTCGTCGGTGGCTGGACGGACTTTTTCCTCCGCCTCGCCTCGAAGGGCCGGGCGCTGGTCCTCCGCGAGAACGAGAGCTTGCAGCTCCTCCGGGAGCTCCAGAGCCCGATCGGGATCACGGACACGCTCTCCCTGGTCGACGCCCTCGGGACATACAAGCTCGACCTGACGACCATGCATACCGGAGGGGTATCGCGGACTGGCGGCTACCGCCAGGTCGCGGCTGAGGACCCAGCCCAGGGCGTCCCCTGGGGGCCCATGACCGGCTTCCCCTTGGCCTTCAGCCTGAGCTGACCCATGCACTGCGGAGAACGCCTGAAGACGCTCCTCGACGCCCTGGAGGCCGCCAGGCAGGAACGCCGGCAGCGGCGCCGCGGATGGCCCAGGATCTACGCCCCCGCACCGATCTACGTCAACATCGGGATAGAGGTCCGCCGAGCCGATACGGGCGAGCTCCTCAGCGAGGAGTGGGTTAAGAACCGCGTGACCGGGAGCGGCCGCGACATCATGCGAAACCTCCTCCTCAACGTGGGACCAGCGCCGAATTACATCGCGGTCGGGACGGGCGGGACTCCCGCTGCCGACGACAACGTCCAGCTCGAGGCCGAGGTCCTCCGGAGCTCGCCGACCAGGAAGATCCTCGGGACGTCGCGCGCGATCTACAAACTCTTCCTCTCTTCGGCGGACGCGAATCAGCGGTTCACCGGCCTCGCGTGGACGCGCTCCGGAACCACGGCGACCATCACGAGGACCGCGCACGGGCTCTCGAACGGGGCCATCGTCATCATCGGTGACTCGACGGACATCGTCGCCCTCCCAAACCAGGCTGGATTCGTGTCGGGAGTCACCGCGAATACCTACAACGTCCCTGCCGTAAACGCCGGCGGGACATCGGGCACGTGCTCCGAGTCGACCGGGAAAAGCCTCCAGGAGATTGGGCTCTTCACGGGGGCAAACTTCTCGGTGGGCCAGCAGCCGCTCGGCGGTGGGGTGCTCTTCGCGCGCGCCGTGTTCACGCCCGTGACGAAGGATGCTCAGACCGAACTGACCTTCACGCTGGAGTACCTCATCACGAGCGCGAGCTGAAGCAAATGGCAACTGTCTCCGTAACCAATCACGCGGTCTTCCCCACGAACCTCGACATCCACGGCGGCAGCGCCGGTAACGGAACCGTCTGGACGGAGCAGAGCGCGGGCACGCTCTTGAAGTTGATCGCCATGCAGCGTTGCTTCGTGCTCAGCGGCTTCGACCCGGTGGGCACGGGCGGCACGCTCACGAAGACCATCAACGGCGGCGTGGCGGTCATCGATGGCTACCTCGTGAAGGGCACGGGTGGAAACAACATCACCTTCGACGCCTCGACGACGAATCACCTGTACCTCCAGCTCGTCGTGGTCGCGGGGGTGGTGACGGCGGTCCAGCTCGTCACGAATACGACGGGCGTGAAGCCGGCGAACTCGGTCAAGCTCATGAAGGTTGTCACCAGCGGATCCGCGCCGACGGCGGTCACGGACGAGCGAGCCGTCCCGCAGGTGATCTACGGGAAAGTCAGATACCCAACTGGTGGCGGGACCCTGACCCTCCTGAACGCGGGGAGCGCCAACTGGAGCATCTCGGGAGCGAACGTGGTATTCGCGTCGCCATTCGGTCGGATCCCCACATCGATCTACAGCGGATCCATTGCCTTCGCCGCCGATGCTGACCAGGCAGGCATCGCGTTCAGCGGCAGCCCTGGGACCAACGCGGACATGGCCTTCCTGATCGTGCCGTAAGCCCATGGGTAACCTCGTCGCTACCATCCGGTCCACTTACCCTCGGTGCTTCGGCCTCATCAGCACCGACAAGACCGCGCTGACGGCGAGGACCAACTCGACGAGCTCGTGGAAAACGCTCTGGGACACGGTCTATCTCCCCTACTGCGACACGCTCGTAAGCCAGTCGGACATGCTGGTGGCCGCGACCTCGAGCGGCACGCCGTCAGACCTGGTCCATCGGAAGTTCTTCATGCTCGGCCTCGCGGGCTGGATCGAGAACTCCACGACGTACCACAACAAGCTCCTCTCCGCTGCGAAGGCGCTCGCCAACAACGACGGCTGGTGGCCGGGGTGGACTACTCTTCGCTGGACGTCGTTCGCGATGGCTGCGGCCATCGACTTCCTCCAGACCGGGGTCATCACCTTCACCGATGCGGACAAGAAGACCATCGGCGACTCGATGATCTCCCGCATCGACTACACGAATGCGCAGTCGC
>Ga0208685_1000142_pt1 | contig 28629 bp, 24 predicted proteins | sample EasRivMeERMLT890_FD_187533 | JGI IMG/M metagenome (GOLD analysis project Ga0208685, IMG submission 187533) | Soil microbial communities from meander-bound floodplain in the East River, Colorado, USA - East River MetaG ERMLT890 (SPAdes) (version 2) | ecosystem: Environmental > Terrestrial > Soil...
GAGCCGGTGTACGAGGGCATGATCATCGGCATCCACAGCCGCGACAACGACCTGGTCGTCAACCCGATCAAGACCAAGCAGCTCACCAACATCCGCGCCTCGGGCAAGGACGAGGCGATCCTGCTCACCCCGCCGATCGAGCTCACGCTCGAGTACGCCGTGGAATTCATCGGCGACGACGAGCTCGCCGAGATCACGCCCAAGTCGATCCGCCTGCGCAAGCGCTTCCTCAAGGAAAACGAACGCAAGCGCGCCGAGCGCGCGGCAGAGTAACTGGCTAGTACAGCGGTTCGCGCTTCTGGAGGTTGACCGCGACCCGGGGAGCTGTAGCGCGGGGTTGCAGTGCACTGCCCGCCCGGCTGGCGCTCAGGGTTCCCGTAACCGCGGAAACCGATACGCCTTGACCGCCAGCCGTTGCAGTGATGCTGCGGGACCCGGCGACAATCGGACCAGACGCCGTGCTCGTCGCGGTCCTTGCTGCCTTCGGCGCTCCACCGCTTTCCGTTATGTAGATCCCTGAGCCCGTTGCGCCGCTGCTACCGAAGGTCGTCAGGCCTACACCGGTGGTGGTAAACCTCACGGCGCCGCCTGAGCCCGCGCCGCCTGTGATCAGTCTCAATGAACCGCCGGCGCTCAGCTCCACGGGGGAGCTCAGTATCACGAAGTCCCCGCAGCAGGTCGTGGAACTCCCGCCTGTGCTTGTTGCGCCGCCGTTGTTGCCAATTGCCAAGATCACACCCGCTGTCGTCTGAACGCCAGACACCGCAGCCCCGTTCTCCGGGATTAGGGTAAGAGTGTTGATCGGCGTCACAATCGCGGCAGTCACTAGGTCGCCTAGCAAGGCAGTCCCGCCGCTCGTGGTGAAGTTGAGCGCTCCACTGCTAACGATATCGCCCGTAGCCGTGATGCCATCCGGGCCTATGTTCAGGTCGCCCGATACCATCGAGAGCTCGCCGGTGAAGCCCAGCGTGCTGCCCGCGCCGGTGCCCGGGAACGGATTTCCTGCGAGGAAGGACGCGTCGGAAACATTCGCCGTGGTCGCCACGAAGGTCGCCGTGTTCACCCGCACGCCCGCACCGAGCAGGATACCGCTCGGGTTAATGAGGTAGACGCCGCCGTTGGATTGCAGCGAGCCGAAAATCTGCGAGGGGGCGCTGCCGACGACGCGATTCAGGACCACGCTGGACGCCGACGGCTGCGTGAAGCTGGCGGTCTCCCCGGCGGCGATCGAGAAGGACTGCCAGTTGATGATCGATTTCGGCGCGTGGCTCTGGATCTGCAGCGTGGCGCCGTTCTGCTGGATCTGGACGTTGCCCGAAACGACGCTCGGGCCGGTGGGGGTCGCGGTGGCAGCGCTCGACAAGGCGAGCCCAAGCGCCAGCGCCATTTCGATTCTCCCCCCCACACCGCGATAGTATCAAAAGTGCTGGCGCAGAAGGAACCACCCCCGGGGACGGCGATCGGGATCGGTCAGGGGCACGCCGCTTGCCCTCCAGGCAAGAATAAGAGCGGCATCAAAGACCGCCGGCAGCGCCGCTCCAAGCGACATTCCGTAGCCCGAAATCGTGCGGCGATTGTCGACGGTACCGGGAAGGGGATGCTTGTCGATGCTTGCCTGTGCCGCATCGAACAGCACCCCCGCAGCCCATTGCCAGCGTCCTTCGGTCGGGATCAAGTGGCGATACTCGATGGTCGCCATGTAGCCCTGGTCGGCAATCAGCTCTTCCGCCGGGTAGGCACGCACGCCTTCGACCCCGCTGAATTGCATCTCGCGTCCCTCGTCGAGGTTCTTCGAAGCGAATTGCGCGGTCAACGACATCAGGAGAAACGCTCGCGGGGACAGGGTCTGCACGCGCTCGACGCGCAAGCGGCTGCGATTGAAGTCGCCGGCCTGCTGCAACGTCGCGGCGTCCACCGCAGCGACCTCGGGCGTATCCAGGTACACGCGCCCATGCTGATACTCGACATAGGCACCGCTGCGCGCGCGCCCGAACACGCGGTCGGCCCAGTCGCCGCTCAGCGCCACCGTGCCGAAGCGATGGCGGGTATCGCTCACGAAGCCGACCGCGTCGATGCGATCCTGGAACTCCACCGCCGAAAGCGCGAACGAGCCGTACAGGTTGCGATCGTGCGTCCGCAGGAACGGATGGGTCGCCTCGAGGTTGGTGCGCTTCCAGCGATTGCTGAACTCCAGCGGCGCGAAGTCGCCGCCCAGCCTCGAATGCTGGTTCTGGACGATCACGGCGAGGCGCGTCCCGGCGTGGTTGACCGGCACGCTGTAGGCGAGCAGGCCGAATTTGCGCCCGCCGCCCTCGGACCCCAGGAGCTCCGCCGTTGCAAGATCACCGATCCCGAGGGGGTTGCGCAGGCGCAGTTGACCGCTCAGCTGGTACTCGCCGAATTCGCGCGCGTCTGCGTGATTGTCGAAGCGCACGAAGCCGGCGGCGACCGGCTGATCGGTGACGCGAATCGCGAGATCCGCCGTGCCGGGCTCGGCGCCGCGGCTAAGCGACGGCGCCACTTCCACGCCCGGCAGGTCATTCAGCAAAAGCAGCGGCGTGTCGAATTGGCCGCGCGCAATGAGCACCCCGGGCTCGAGCGGCGCGAGCGTGCGCTCCGCGACCGACGGCCGCAGGCGCGATTGCGGGTCCAGATCGAGCTCGATGCGGCCGATCCTGCCCTCGACCACCCTGATCTCGGCCTCGCCCTGGGCGAAGGCCTGGTTGGGAAAAAAGGCGACGGCGGCAAAAAGCCCTCGCTCGCGCAGCTCGGCCGTCGCCATGCGCGAGATTTCGGCGAGGTCGCTTGCCGAGAGATCGCGGCCAAGCCAGGGCGCGAGCAGGCGCTCGAGGGCGGCGGGATCGAAAGCCGACAGCCCGGTAATGCGAAAGCGCTCGATGCGCACCGTGCCATCAAGGTCTGGCACCGGTATTTCCGGCGCCCGCAGTTCGAGGCCAGGCGGTTGCTGCGGCGGCGACACGTCGGGAACGCCGATGTCGCGGGCGGCCTCACGCGGCACCTGCGCCATCCCGGGAAGCGGAAACCACGCGAAGAACGCAAGCGCCAGCACCAAAGTACCCAGAATTTCGCGGGCGGCGCGGATGCCGCTCGCCAGCGCGCCGCCGACCGTCCCGGACTGCTCCACGTCTGTCGCTTCGCCCGCAAAGTAAAGCGTCTCCTCGAGCGGCTCGGCCAATCGCTCGCGCGCGCCGGTACCGCCGACTCTCACGTAGCTGTAGCCGCCGCGTGCATGCGGATCGGCCTGCCAGTCGTGGACAAGAAACGCGGTCGGCTCTTCGCGGTTTCCCAGAACGGACCGCACGCTCACTAGAGCGTGGCTCAGGAGTTTTTCTTGTGACAGGCCGGTGAGCCGTGCGGCTTTCGGTCCGCCCGCCCACGCGGTGAGCAACGGCGCGCGCATCGGCAGCGGGGTCCAGAACGTCGGGAACGGCGCCTGAGGCGAATGGAAGAACGCAATCCCGGGATGATCCTTCTCCCAGAACGCCGAGCGGAACGCCATGGCGACGCGGATGACCGGGCCCGACCCGAGCTGCGTCAGCGAAGGTTTCTTGGAAATGAGTCCTGGGACAAAACCGACGGTGTTCGATTGCAGGACCCCGAGCGGAAGCGTGATCACCGCGTGCGGCGCCGACGCGCGCCAAGGCTCGCCGCGAAACGTTCCTTCGACCTCGACCGAGCCGCGCGACCAGCGCACGCGCCGCACCACGGTCTCGAGCTGCACCGAAATCTCTCTCGCCAGGACTTCAAGTAGCGGGCCGTAGCCGCCATGCGGACGCGGCTGCGACGAACTCAGCCCGGACCACTCGTCGACGATCTCGCGGGCACTCGCCTGCCGCGGATCGGCGGCATCGAAGCCCTGGACCATCATCGTGCCGAGAGCGCGCGTGAGGCGCGGCAACCGCTGGCGCGCCAGGAAGGCGCGGAAGGAAATGTCCCGGCCCTTCACCGGCCGTCGCGCAACGCGCTGCGCTTGCGCAAACATGTTGACCGGCCGCAGCATGCCCTCGAAAGCGATGAGCTGGCTGCGCGTGGAGTCGACGGCCGGGATGCCCGCCTTTTGCAGGAGAGAAAGCGTGGCTTGCGGGCGGCCATGGATGAACTCGGCGCCGAGCTCGACCGGGACCGCAAGCCCGGGCAGGCGGCGCGTGAGGCAGCGACCGCCGACCCTGTCCCTTGCTTCCACCAGCAGGACGGAACGGCCGGCGCCCGTCAGCTCGTCCGCGGCGGCAAGGCCCGCCGCGCCGGCGCCGATAACGATGACTTCCGGGGACGCCTCGCTCAGGCCACGTAGCGGCACTGCGACGCCGGCGCGCGCGTGTCCATGTTGCGGCCGCGATTGATGTGGTCGTCGATCTCGGCGGCGCAGCCGATCATGCGGCCGTAGAGGAAAATGGTGAACGCGGCGATCTCGAGGTCGTGCTCGGAGAAGCCGCCGCCGCGGTAGCGCTGCCAGAGCATCTTCAAGAGCAGCGCGCCGATGACGCCGTCGATGTTGACGCAGAACACGTTGCGCGTGACCCCCGACTCGAACAGCGCGCGCGCGAGCTCGTGGTAGTACTCGTGAAACACGTTGTATTCCCCGCGGCCGCGGAACAGCTCGCGGATGAACGCTTCGCGCGGATCCTGGTTCACCGGCTTGTCGCGGAACACCGGGTGGTTGAGCCCGGCGATCGCGCGCATGCGCTCGGCCCCCGATTCCTTGAGCTGCGTCTTCTGCCGCGCGTACCCGGCGGCGAAGCGCCCGGCCATCGCCTTGAGGTCGAGGCCGTGCGCCGGGCTCGCCGGGTCCTTCAGCCCCGAGTCGCGGAACTGCTCGACGAGGAAGATGATGCCCTCGTAGCCGGCGCCGCCGTGCGAATAGCCGGTGTGCGTGAGAAAGCCGACCATCGCCTTGTTGATCTGCACGCGGCCCGGCGTTTCCGGCCCGTCGGAGGACACGGCGCCCTTGCAGCCCTGCGCCGAGATGCTGCCGACCGCGTTCGAGATCAGGAGGCCGGTGAGCACCTGGAAGGCGAACAGCTCTTCGGGCTTCGCGCGCTCGCCGATCAGCGTGAGGTAGGCGAGCTCGGTTGCCGACCATGACGCAGCCAGTTCCTCATTGGGAATCCCGCAGAACCGGTTCGGTTCGTGCCGCGCCGCGTCCACCGAAGCGCCGATCAGCGTCGCCCACAACCCTACGTGCCAGGGCAGGCCGCGCACCGTCTCGCGCGAGATCCGCTTGCGCATCAGCGGCCCCCAGGCGAGGGTGGCGCAGATCGCGGCGAGCACCGCGTCGCGCGTCGGCAGACCGCCCAGCGCGCGCAGGTAACGCACGAAAACCGATCTTGTTTTGCGTGCAGCAAGAGCGTCAAGCATCGCTTCTGCCTTCGGGTCGGGCTTTGGGCCGACCAGCAGCGGCCTCTCCGGGTCGCCGATGCTCATCTTGCTGAAGTCAAATGCCTCGTCGCCCGCGTCCTGGAGCCCGGAATTTGCGAACAAGTCGATCAGCGCGTCGGTCGCCTTGCGCACCGCTGCGACGCGGTTCGGCCCATAGATGCTGCACGCGGCGGCGAGCACCGAGTTGGGTGCGTTGCCGGCTTCGCGCGCCGCCTGCGCTGCCGCGAGCATGACGTCGCCGTGCAGATTGACGCCGGCGGTGATGGCGACGTTCATCAGCGCGCTGTCGTTGGCGCCTCCGGGCTCGCGCAGCAGCGCGTGGCACAGATTGGACTCGAGCGGCCGCTTTGCCGCCTCCAGCACCGATACGCCGTGCACCTGCGTGATCTGGGTCTTGGCGTCCATCACCGAGGCGCCCGAAGTGTCCCTCATCGACTGGCGCGGAAACGTGCGGCCGATCTGGCGGTTGAGCTGCGCGATGTGCTCGTGGTAGGGCGCCACTGCCTCGACCACGGGAAGATCGAGCTCGGGCGGCAGCGCGAGGCCGCGGCTGGCGCCGAACCAGGGCTTGAGCGCCAGGCTGCCGCGCGGCGCGAAATCCGGCTCGATGCGGTTCAGCTTCATCACGCGGGTGAGCGCGAGCGGGATATGCGCGATGTTGGTCACGACCGCGCCGCGCGGCGAGCACACCGGGTCCTCCGGCGTGAAGAGCTTCTCGACGCCGAAGCTCTGCATGAACCAGCGCTCCTTGGCGAGGGCGTCGTCGCCCGAGCCGCCCATGGCGCCGGCATGGCCGACGGCGCGCGTCAGGCGCGCTTTCCAGCGGCCCACGACGCAAGCGACCACCGGCTTGGTGAAGTTGAGGTCGTATTCGTAGTAGCCGCCCGGCTCGGCGTAGATCACCGCCGCCTTGCTGCGCCGGTCGTTGGCGAGCGCGAACACGAACTCCGGCGCGGCGAAATGGATGTACACGTCCTTGCCGCTCGAGACCAGCGTGGTGGTTCCCCAGCCGGCGGCTGCGAGGTACTGGGCGATGGTGGTGGTGAAGTTGCCGGAATTCGAGTAGATCGCCACCGAGCCCTTGACGAGCGACTCGGCCGGATCGTCGCCGCCCAGCGCGCCGCCGATGCGCACCCGGTTCCACGAGTCGGCGACGCCGAGGCAGTTGGCGCCGAAGATGTCGATGCCGCTCTGCTGCCCCATGGCGCGGATCTCGCGCGCGTCGTGCACCGCCACCTTCTCGGTGACCATCACGATCTTGCGCAGGTCGGGGTTGACGCGCACCAGCTCCGCGACGCCGTCGCGCACCCCCGAAGGCGGCAGGTAGACCACGCCGACGTTGAAGCGGTGCCCGGCGTCGAGGCCTTCGCGCACGCTGTTGTAGACCGGGACTTCGCCGATCGGCGTCTTCAGCACCTGCCCCTGGCGCCCCGGCGAGGTGCCGAACACCACGTTGCCGCCGGAATAGGCGTGACTGACCGGCGTGACCTCGCTCGATTCGCCGCCGAGGATGTTGAGCACGCAGACGCGATCCTTGCGCGTCGCCACTTCTTCCAGCGAGCTGATGCCGACGAAATACTTGAAAGGCCCTACGCCGCGGCTGCGATCCATATCAGTTCTCCAGACCCATTGCCTTGGCGACCTGGGCGCGACCCCCGCTCTTCATCCAGCGGTCGGCGGCGAGCGCATAGTTGACCACCTCGCTCATCGCGGAGTCGAAGCCGAAGAAGCGGTACGGCAGGCCGAGCGCCTGCATCGTGTCGCGCATGGCGCCCATGCCGCGCACCAGGTTCGGCCCGCCACGCCCGATGACGACGAACAGCGGCGTCGGCCCGTGCGCGCCGAAGTGCTCGCGCAGCGCGTCGGCCATGGCGCGCAGCGTCTCGAAGATGTCGGTGTTGTTGGACTTGCCGCCGATGATGAACAGCACGTTCGACTGCGCCAGCCAGTACTTGAAGCAGATGCGCGCCACGTCGTGCATCTTCTCGTAGGGCGGGTTGCCGCCGAAGTCCGACGAGATAATGGCGTCGTCGCCGAGCGCCTGGGTGACGAGCGAGTTGGCGCCGCCGCCGAAGGTCGGAGCGAGGATCGTGCCCTTCGGGTTGATCACGAACACGTCGCTCTGGCCCTGGTAGGTGCGCAGCTGGTTGATCTCGCGCTCGAAGTCGGAGTAGTCGCCCGCGAACAGGCTCGCCGGCAGGTTGAGCCGCTCGCGCCGCGGGTCGTCGCGGTCGAAGCCGCACTTGAAATCGCAGGCCACCGGCACGAGGCGCCCGCCGCGGCCCGGGCTCATGCGGATCGGATTCAACTCGAGCGTGGTCAGGCCGTAGTGGTGGAACAGCTCCCACAGCTTCGGCAGGTTCTGCACCAGCGGCGAGATGATCTCGCGCGGCGCGCCGATGTCGGTGAGGGCGTTGGCGATGACGAAGGCCTTCAGGCCCGTGAGCGCCTCGAACGGCACTTCGGCGACGTGTTTCCTGTCGAGCTCCTCGATCGCCACGCCGCCCCTGTGCGTGAGCGTGATGGTCGGGGCGCGAAAGCGCGTCGAATCGCCGATGGCGAAATACACCTCGTGCTCGGCCGGCACCGCGCCCTCGAAGGTCACGCCCTGCGCCTTGGAAACGACGTTGCCGACCCGGTGCTCGACAAAGTACAGGCGCTCCTTTTCGGCAAGCGCGGTCTTGAGATCCTTCGCGCGTCCGATCAGGCCGCTCTTGCCTTTCTTGCCCACCCCGCCCTTGAAGATCGGCTTGACGAACACCGAGCCGTGGCTCTCGATGAGGGCGCTGATCTCGTCCTCGGAGGCCTCGGGGCCGAGCACTTTCGCCGCAGGGAAGTCGACGAACTGCAGCAGCTTGGAGCCGTGCAGCATTCCGGTGAGTTGCATGGGACCCTCCTTACGCGGGCTTGCGGCGCAGGCGCCCCCAGTGGCGCACGATGAACGGCACGACGATCAAGGCGGCGGTGATGGCCAGGAATGTCGCCGAGATCGGTTGCGTGAAGAACACGCTGGCGTCGCCCTGGCTGATCGAGAGCGCGCGGCGGAACTGCGTCTCGGCGAGCGGCCCGAGGATGAGGCCGATCACCGCAGGTCCGACCGGGATGTCCCAGCGCCGCATGGCGAAGCCGACCAGGCCGAAGACGTACAGCGTGGCGAGATCGACCCAGGACTGGTGCAGGCTATACGCGCCGAGCGTCGCGAATACCAGGATGCCGGCGTACAGCAGGTCCTTGGGGATCTCGAGCACCTTCACCCAGATGCCGATCAGCGGCAGGTTGAGGATCAGCAGGATGATGTTGCCGACGTAGAGGCTGGCGATCAGGCCCCAGACCAGGTCTTTCTGCGATTCGAACAGCAACGGTCCGGGCTGCAGCCCGTAGTTCTGGAACGCGCCGAGCAGGATCGCGGCCGTCGCGGAGGTGGGTATTCCCAAGGTCAGCAAGGGAACGAGAACACCGGTCGCCGCCGCGTTGTTGGCCGCTTCCGGGCCCGCCACGCCCTCGATCGCGCCCTTGCCGAACTCCTCGGGGTGCTTGGTCAGCTTCTTCTCGGTCGCATACGAGAGAAAGGTCGGTATCTCGGAGCCGCCGGCGGGAATCGTGCCGAAGGGAAACCCGATCGCGGTCGCGCGCAGCCACGCCGGCCAGGAGCGCTTCCAGTCGGAGGCGGACATGAGGAGCGATCCCCGGACCTTTTCGACGGTTTCCGCCAGCCGGCTCTGGTACGCCGCGACGTAGAGCGCCTCACCGACGGCAAACAGGCCTACGGCCAGCACCACGACGTCCACGCCGTCGAGGAGCTCCGGGACGCCGAAGGCGAAGCGCGGCTGGCCGGTCTGGCTGTCGATGCCGATCAGGCCGAAGAACAGGCCGAGGAACAGGCTCGTCAGGCCGCGCGCGGTGGAGTTGCCGAGCACCGCGGCCACGGTGATGAAGGCGAACACCATGAGCGCGAAGTACTCGGCCGGCCCGAACCTGAGCGCGAGGTCCACGACCAGCGGCGCGAGCAGCGTGAGGAGGAGGGTCGCGATGCTGCCGGCGACGAACGAGCCGATCGCGCTCGTCGCGAGCGCCGGCCCGGCGCGTCCCGCCTTGGCCATGCGGTTGCCCTCGAGCGCGGTAGCGATGGAGGCGGATTCGCCCGGCGTGTTGAGCAGGATGGTGGTGGTGGAACCCCCGAACATCGCGCCGTAGTAGATGCCGGCGAACATGATGAGCGCGCCGGTCGGATCGAGCTTGACGGTGAGCGGCAACAGCATCGCCACCGTAAGCGCCGGCCCGACCCCCGGCAGCACGCCGACGAACGTGCCGAGCGTGACGCCAATCAAGCCCCATAGGAGATTCATCGGCTGGAGCGCCACGCCGAATCCGGCGATCAGGGCATTCAGTGCTTCCATCTCAGATTCCGGCGCCGCCGAGGAGCGGCGCGAGCCAGCCTGCAGGCAGGTTCACGTTGAGCAGCTTGACGAAGAACAGATACACCCCGAGCGCGAGCACGATGCCGATCGAGAGATCCCGGATCAGGCGCCGGCTGCCGAAGCCGCGCGCCACGCATACGAAAAGCACGCTGCCGGCGATGACGAAACCCGCCCAGCCGATGAGCGCCATGTGCGCGAAAAGGCCCGCGCTGACCCAGAGGAACGGACTCGCCTCGAACACCGCGTCGTGCTCGGCGACGTCGCGCCAGCCGCCGGTGAACGCCTCGACGCCGAGCCACACGCCGAGCACGATGATTCCGCCGGCGACCACGGCAGGGATGAAGTTCGGCCCGATGCCCGAATAGCCGCCCTCGGAGGGCAGGGTCGCGGTGACCGCGGCCACGCCGACGCCGAGCGCGAGCACGCCCAGCGAGAGCGCGATCTCGGCCGGCGAGCGGCGCATCACACCGCTATTTCTTCAAGCCCAGCGATTCGATGATGGCCGCAACGCGCTTGGTGTCCTCTTCGAGAAATTTCTTGTACTCCTCGCCGCCGAGGAACCACGGCTCCCAGCCGAGCTTTTCGAGCGTCCCTTTCCAGGCCGGCGTCTCGGTCGCGGACCGGACCAGCTTCACCAGCGCGTCGCGCTGCTGCGGGGTGATGCCCGGCGCGCCGAAGATGCCGCGCCAGTTGCCGAGCTCGACGTTGATCTTCTGCTCCTTCAGCGAGGCAATGCCCTCGACCTTCTTCGGCGCCGACTGCGCCAGCGCGCGCATCTTGCCGGCCTTGATCTGCTCGGCGAATTCGCCGATGCCCGAGACGCCGGCGGTGACGTGCCCGCCGAGGATCGCGGCGATCGCCTCGCCGCCGCCCTTGAACGGCACGTAGTTGATCTTCGCCGGGTCGACGCCGACGTCCTTCGCGATCAAGCCGACCAGGATGTGGTCGGTGCCGCCCGCGGAGCCGCCGCCCCAGGACACCTTGCCCGGGTTGTCCTTGAGCGCCTTGACCAGATCGGCCATCGTCTTGTGCGGCGAGTTCGCCGGCACCACGATCACCTCCCACTCGCTCGTCAAGCGCGCGATCGGCGTGACCTGCGAGAGGTTCACCGGCGACTTGTTGAGGATGATGCCGCCGACCATCACCATGCCGCCGATCATCACGGCGTTGGGATCGCCCTTGGCGGAGTTCACGAACTGCGCGAGGCCGATGGTGCCGGCCGCGCCGCCCTTGTTGTCGTACTGCACGCCGGAGACGAGCTTCGCGCTTTGCATCGCCGCGGCAAGGTTGCGCCCGGTCTGGTCCCAGCCGCCGCCGGGGTTTGCCGGGATCATCATTTTCAGGCTGGGCTGCGCGGCGACCAGGCCCGCGACGAGCGTCAGGGCCAGCGCGAAAAGCGTCTTGCCGATGACAAAGCGCATGAACCACCTCCTCGGTATGGGTTTCGGTCGACAATTTAAGCGATAATCCGCCCCCTTGAAAGAGCCTCTCCCCGCAATTGCATGATCCGCATTGAAAATCTGGTGAAGAGCTTCGGTACCAAGCGCGCCGTCGACGGCGTTTCGTTCAACGTCGAGCGCGGCGAGGTGCTCGGGTTCCTCGGCCCGAACGGCGCCGGCAAGTCGACCACGATGCGCATGATCACCGGCTTCATGCCGCCGAGCGCGGGCAAGGTCACGGTCGGCGGGCACAACGTGGCCGAGTCGCCGCTCGAGGCGAAGCGGCTGATCGGCTACCTGCCGGAGAACGCCGCCTCCTACCCCGACATGACGGTGAAGGGCTTCCTCGAGTTCGTCGCCGAGCTGCGCGGCCTCAAGGGCTCGAAACGGAAGACAGCGGTGAACCGCGTGGTCGAGCTGTGCTTCCTCGACTCGGTGCTGCGCCAGTCGATCGATACCCTTTCCAAGGGCTACAAGCACCGCACCTGCCTCGCGCAGGCGCTCATCCACGACCCCGAAGTGCTCATCATGGACGAGCCCACCGACGGCCTCGATCCGAACCAGAAGCACGAGGTGCGCAACCTGATCCGGACGCTGGGCAAGAACAAGGCGATCGTGTTCTCGACCCACATCCTCGAGGAAGTGGACGCGGCGTGCACGCGCGCGATCATCATCGACCGCGGCAAGATCGTCGCCAACGGCACGCCGGAGGAGCTGCGCAACATGTCCGAGCTGGCGGGCGCGGTGACGCTCTCCGCGCACGGCGCGAGCGCGGAGAAATTGTCCGCTCTGGGCAGGGTCGAAGACCTCGGTGGCGCGTTCCGCATCTATCCGCGCGACAAGTCGAACGTCTCGCAGCTGGCCCAGGCGGTGGTGGAGCTGGTCGCCGCCGAAGGCTGGAAGGTCGAAGGGATGTACAGCGAGCGCGGCGAGCTCGACGAAGTGTTCCGGCGCATCACGCTCCCCGACACGGTGAAGCGATGAGAATCATCTGGACCATCGCCAAGCGCGAGCTGAGCGCGTACTTCACCTCGCCGGTGGCGTACGTCTTCCTGGTCATCTTTCTGCTCCTCACCGGGTTCTTTACCTATACCGCGGGTAACTTCTTCGAGCGGGGAGAGGCGAGCCTGGCCGCGTTCTTCGGTTGGCATCCGTGGCTGTACCTGGTGCTGGTGCCGGCGGTGGGCATGCGCGTCTGGGCGGAAGAGCGCCGCTCCGGGACGATGGAGCTCCTGCTCACCATGCCGGTCACGACCTGGCAGGTGATCGTCGCCAAGTTCCTCGCCTCCTGGGTCTTTCTCGCGCTCGCCCTCGCCCTCACTTTCCCGGCGATCATCACCGTGAACGTGCTGGGCGATCCCGACAACGGCATCATCGCGGCGGGCTACGTCGGCAGCCTGCTCCTCGCCGGCGCGTACCTCGCAATCAGCTGCATGACCTCGGCCATGACGCGCAACCAGGTGGTCGCATTCATTCTCTCGGTCGTGGTGTGCCTGTTCCTGATCCTCGCCGGCTTCAACCCGGTGACCGACCTGCTGACGCGCTGGGCGAGCCCGCAGGTGGTCGACACGGTCGCGGCGTTCTCGGTGGTCACGCACTTCGACGCGTTCCAGCGCGGCGTGATCGACAGCCGCGACCTGCTGTTCTTCCTCTCGCTGATCGGGTTCGCGCTGTTTGCGACCGGCGTGATCATTCGCGGACACCGCTCAGGATGAGGAAATACGAACACCTGATCTACTCGGCGGTCGGGCTGATCGCGCTCTTCCTGCTGCTGGTGGCGGTGAACTTCCTGGTGTCGCGGGTCCCGGCGCGCCTCGACCTCACGCAGGGCAACCTCTACACGCTCTCCCCGGGAACCAAGAAGGTCCTGCGCGGCCTGCAGGCCCCGGTGAAGGTGAAGCTCTACATCTCGCAGGGCGAGGCGGTGCCGGTGCAGCTGCGCGGCTTCGCCCAGCGCGTCGAGGACCTGGTGCGCGAATTCAAGAGCGTGGCGGGATCGAACCTCGTCGTCGAGCGCTACAACCCGAGGCCCGATTCCGAGGAGGAGGACGCCGCGCAGCTCGACGGCATCGAGCCGCAGCAGCTCTTCAGCGGCGAGCAGTTCTACCTCGGCGTGGCGGTGAACCAGCTCGACCGCAAGCAGTCGATCCCGGCGATCTCGCCGCAGCGCGAGCGCCTGCTCGAGTACGACCTGGTGCGCGCGATCGCGCGCGTCGGCGCGACCGAGCGCCCGAAGATCGGCCTGATGGCCGGGCTGCCGGTGCTCGGCGAGCGCTTCAATCCGTTCACGCGCCAGTCCTCGGAGCCCTGGGTGCTCGCCAACGAGCTCAAGCGCGAGTTCGACGTCAAGGAAGTCCCGCTGACCGCGAAAGAGATCGACAAGGACCTGAACGTCCTGCTTCTCATCCATCCGCGCGACGTGCCGCCCTCGACCGAATACGCGCTCGACCAGTTCGTGATGCGCGGCGGCAAGCTGATCGCTTTCGTCGACCCGTACGCCTACTTCGACCAGGGGCCGACCATGCCGGGCATGCCGCCGATGCCGTCGAGCTCGACGCTTCCCACGCTCTTCAAGGCGTGGGGCCTGAACATGGAGCCGGGCAAGGTGATCGCCGACGTGGTGTTCGGCTCGGGCGGCGGCGCGCGCTACACGCCCACCGTGCTCTCGCTCAACCGCACCGCGTTCAGCCGCGACGACATCGTCACCGGGCAGATCGAGACCCTGCTGTATGCCTTCGGCGGCGCCTTCGAGCTCAAGCTCCCCGAGAACCTGAAGGCGACCGAGCTGGTGAAGAGCTCGCCCAACTCGATGCTGGTGGACGCGATGAACGCGACCAAGTCGGGCGACGAGGCGACGCGCGCGTTCAAGCCCTCGGGCAACGCGATGGCGCTCGCGCTGCGGCTCACCGGCAAGTTCAAGACCGCGTTCCCCGAGGGACTGAAAGAAGACGAGAAGAAGCCCGCCGCGCAAGGCACGCCGGCGCTGCGCGAGTCGCCGGAGAACTCGGTGATCGTGGTGGCGGACGTGGACATGCTCGCCGACGGCGCCGCGGTCGACGTGCAGGACGTGTTCGGCCGCAAGATCGTCGTGCCCTCGAACGGCAACCTCGCGTTCGCGCTCGGCATGGTGGAGCAGTTCGCCGCGGGCGACGAGCTGATCTCGCTGCGCAGCCGCGCCGCGTCGTTCCGGCCGCTCACCGTGGTGCGCGAGCTCGAGGCCGAGGCGCAGAAGGAATATTTCGGCAGGATCCAGGCGCTGGAGGAGGAAAAGCAGAAGACGCAGGCGCGCCTCCAGGAGCTGCAGAAGGCGCAAGGCGCGGGGGCGGCGAAGGGCGCGCAGATCCTGAGCGCCGAGCAGCAGGCCGAGCTCGAGCGCTTCAAGAAGACCTACATCGAGACCAACCTCGCGCTGAAGGAGCTGCGCAAGAACCTGCGCCAGGACGCCGAGGCGCTCGTGTTCTGGACCAAGGTGGCGAACATCGCCTTCATGCCGCTGCTGGTGGCGCTCCTCGGGCTGCTGATCGCCTTTCTGAGAAAACGGGCTGCATGAACGCGCGGGTCGCCGCGATCCTGGTCGTTCTCCTCGTGGTGCTGGGAGGCGGAGCGCTGCTCTACCAGCAGCAGGAGCGCACGCAACGCCCGCAGAACGTGGCGACGCTCGGCCGGAGCCTCTTCAAGGATCTCAAGGTCGCCGACATCGCGGTCATCCGCATCGTCGAGCCAAAGGGCGCGCTCACGCTGCAGCGCAAGGACGATCGCTGGGTGATCGCCGAGCGAGGCGAGTTCCCCGCCGACCTTTCCCGGGTGCGGGAGTTCGTGCTGAAGGTGATCGGCCTCAAGGTCGGCCAGAGCGAGCCGCTGGGCGAGAAGGACCGGGCGCGCCTCAACCTTGACGCCTCGGGCACCCGGGTGGAGTTCGCCGGCGCGGACGGCAAGGACCTCGGCGCCTTCATCGTCGGGCGCAAATACTTCAAGCGGGAGGTGGAGAACCCGGAGAAGGCGAACCCCGACGGCCGCTTCGTCGGCCTGCCGGAGGAGGCCGGGACCGCCTATCTGGTCGGCGACCCCCTCACCCAGGCCACGGTCAAGACCGCCGAATGGATCGAGCGCAACTCCTTCCAGGTGGAGAAGGTGAAGACCCTCCAGGTGCGCTATCCCGGGGGGGAGGGCTGGCGCATTGACCGGCGGGCGGACAATGCCGAATGGAAGCTGGCCAACGCCAAACCGGGCGAAAAGCTCGACATTTCAAGAGCTAACGCCGCGTCCTACTCCCTCTCGCTCCTTGAGCTCGCGGACGTCGCACCCAAGGCCGACACCGATATGGGCCTCGACAAGCCGACCACCATCGACGCGACCACGCTGGAGGGTGCTGCGTACGCGATCAAAGTCGGCAAGCTCGCCGGAGAAAACTACTACGTCACTTTCACCGCCTCCGGCCACAAGCCCGACGCGAAGGACGCCGAGCGCGTCAAGCTGCTCTCGCAGCACGTGCTCCTTATCCCGAAGTCCAAGCTCGAGGACACGCTGAAAAAACGCTCCGAGCTACTGGAGAAAAAAGCAGACAAGAAATAAAAACCCTTCCTAGCGGACCACTTCCGGCGGCCTGTCGCCGATAGTCCGTGTAGCGCGTCTCCTCTTACCCTTTCGGCATCTTTCGGAGAGGAGCGTTTCACCATGAGTAGGGGCATGAAGCAATTGGCGGCATTCGCTGCCTTCGTCTGCGTGGCCACGCCGAGCGCCGCGTTCGACACTCTGTCGCAGCAATCGCCCGGCGTGATGTTCTACTTCAGCATCCCGCTCGACGCGCCCAAGGCGAAGGACGAGACCTTCTCCGCGGGCTTCGCGATCCAGGGCAAGCGCGAGTACGAGACCGTGAAGATCGACTCGCGCATGCTCAACAACTTCATCGGCGGCGGGATCGAGGCGAAATGGATCATCGCCGGGGTCTTGGGCGCCGGGGCCGCGGTCGCGGTGGCGAGCAAGGACAAGTCCACCAGCACCAGCCAGCAACAGCAGCAGCAGGCGGCGGCGCAGCAACAGGCCCAGCAGCAGGCTCAGCAGCAGGCCCAGCAGACCGGGGGTGGCGGTAACGGCGGCGGCACGCCCTGCCCCGTCAAGCCTAGCTGCCCGTAGCAGCGAGCGAAGCTAAACTGGGGGCGTGGCATTCGATCCGCACGTCCCCGAGATTGCGGGGGTGATCCAGCTCGCGATCGCCCCCGTCTTCATGCTGACGGCGGTAGGCACGGTGATCGGGGCGCTCAACATTCGCCTCGGCCGGGCCGTGGACCGCCGCCGCGAGCTCGAGGAGCGGCTCTCGGCCATGTCGCAGGCGGAGTTGCCCTCCGCGCAGGAAGAGCTGGGCACGATTGCGCGCCGCATCCGCTTCGTCTACCTTTCCATCGTTTTCGCCGTCATTTCAGCGCTGTTCATCGCGCTGCTGATCGCGGGCGCGTTCGTGGGCGCGTTCGTGCGCACCGACCTGTCCTTCACTATCGCCGGCATGTTCATCTGCGCCATGCTGGCCCTGATCGTCTGCCTGCTGCTCTTCCTGAGGGAGATCTTTCTCGCGGTCTCGACCCCGCGCCACGTGCCGCGGTAAGATAAATTTCGAGGAAGAGGAGGCAGGCCCGTGGCCCATTCGATCAAACGCATTAGGACGATGGCGCTCGTCGGCCAGTCCGGGGCAGGCAAGACCACCCTGGCCGAAGCGCTGCTCGCGAAAGCGGGGACCATCCCCGCGGCGGGCAGCGTAGAGCGCGGCACCACCGTTTGCGATTACACCCCGCTCGAAAAGCAGCTGCAGCACTCGCTCAAGCTCGCGGTCGCGAGCTTCGACTTCCAGGATCATCGCATCCACCTTCTGGACACTCCGGGCTACCCCGACTTTCTCGGGCACGCGCTGCCGGCGTTCGCCGCGGTCGAGACCGCCGCCATCGTGATCAACGCCCAGAACGGCCTCGAGATGATGACCGGGCGCTTTCTGCAATGGGCAGCGAAGCGCGGCCTCGATCGCCTCATCATCGTCAACAAGATCGACGCCGACAATGTCGATCTGGAGGACTTGCTCGAGCGCATCCAGGAGGCCTTCGGCAAGGAGTGCCTGCCGCTCAACCTGCCGGCCGCCAACCGCACCAAAGTGTCGGATTGCTTCTTCGCGCCCTCGGGCGAGTCCGACTTCTCGTCGGTCGACGAGGCGCACCGCAAGCTCGTCGACCAGGTGGTCGAGGTCGACGAGAAGCTGATGGAAGCCTATCTCGAGAAGGGCGAAGTGAGCCCTGACGAGCTGCATGAGCCGCTCGAGCGCGCGCTGCGCGAAGGCCACCTCATCCCGGTGGTGTTCACGTCCGCGAAAACCGGCGCCGGCATCGGCGAGCTGCTCGACGTGATCGTCAATCTGCTGCCCAATCCCACCGAAGGCAACCCGCCCTCCTACGTCGTCACCAAGGCCGGCAACGGCCAGGGCACCGACCTGACGCCGATTCCCGATCCCGGCAAGCACGCGCTCGCGCACGTGTTCAAGATCGAGATCGACCCGTACATCGGCCGGCTCGCGGTGTTCCGCGTGCACCAGGGCCGCCTCACGCCCGGCGGCCAGCTCTTCATCGGCGAGGGCAGGAAGCCGATCAAGGCGGGGCACCTCTACCTGCTGCGCGGAAAGACACAGGTCGAGGTGCACGAAGCGATCCCGGGCGACATCTGCGCCATCGCCAAGATCGACGAGATCCAGTTCGACCACATCCTGCACGACTCGGCCGAGGACGCGCACGTGCACGCCCGTCCGCTCGAGCTGCCCACGCCCGTGTTCGGCCTCGCGGTGCAGCCGAAGAAGCGCGGCGACGAGCAGAAGGTTTCCGACGTGCTGCACAAGATCATCGCCGAGGACGCCTGCTTCCGCATCGAGCACAACTCGCAGGCGAACGAGATGGTGATGCGCGGGCTGGGCGAGATGCACCTGCGGACCATCCTGGAAAAGATGTCGACGCAGTACAAGCTCGAGCTCGACACGCGGCCGCCCTCGATCGCCTATCGCGAGACCATCGCCGCGCGCGCCGAGGGCCACAGCCGCCACAAGAAGCAGACCGGCGGCGCCGGCCAGTTTGGCGAGGTCTACCTCAAGATCGAGCCGCTGCCGCGCGGCAAGGGCTTCGAGTTCGTCGACAGCGTGAAGGGCGGCGCGATCCCGAACCAGTTCATCCCGTCGGTGGAGAAAGGCGTGCGCGGAGTGCTCGACCACGGCTTCCTCGCCGGCTATCCGCTGCAGGATGTGAGAGTGACCGTGTACGACGGCAAGCACCACCCGGTCGACTCGAAGGACGTCGCCTTCGTCTCCGCCGGGCGCAAGGCGTTCCTCGACGCGCTCGCCAAGGCGCGGCCGATCGTGCTGGAACCCATCGTGAACGTGGAGATCGTCGCGCCCGAGGAGCGCATGGGCGACATCGCGGGCGAGCTCTCCGGCCACCGCGGCCAGATCAAGGGCTCCGACGCACCGCGCCCGGGCCTGGTGCAAATCACAGCGCAGGCGCCGCTCTCCGAGCTCGAGCATTTCCCCGCGCGCCTCAAGTCGCTCACCGCGGGGCACGGCACCTACAACCTCGAGTTCAGCCACTACGAGCCCGCGCCGCCGCAGCTTCAGCAGAAGCTCGTCGCCGCGCACAAGCCCGCGGTCGGCGCGGAAGACTAGGCCTCTTGCATTTCGTGCGCCAGGGGCGCGGCGCCCCGCCCCTGGTGTTCGTGCACGGCTTTCTCTGTAGCCACGAAGACTGGAAGTTTCAGCTAAAAGAACTGCAGAAGAGGCATGAAGTCGTCGCCTGCGATCTGCGCGGCCACGGCGAAACGCCGGGACGCCCGCAGGAATGCTCGATCGAGCATTTTGGCGGCGACGTTGCCGCGCTCGTCAACAACCTCGAGCTGCCGAATCCGATTCTCGTCGGCCACAGCATGGGCTGCCGGGTGGTGCTGGAAGCCAATCGAATCGCGCCCGAACGCATCGCCGGGATCGTGCTGGTCGACGGCAGTCGCTTCAGCACGGGAGACCCGGATGCCGCGGAAGCGGCCGCGCGCAGCCAGATCGAGCAAGTGGGATTCGCCGCCTGGGCGGAAGAGCTCTTCCGGCAGATGTTCCTCACGTCCACGCCGGCGTCGGAGCGCCTGGTCGCGCGCGCGGTGCGCCAGGGCGCCGAGATCGGCGCCGCGTTGTGGCCGCGATCAGTGCGCTGGGACGCAGGCACGCTGGAAGCGGCGCTCGCTGCCGTGCGCGCGCCGGTTCTCGCCATCCAGACCACCACGCGCGACCCGCAGTCGGGTAAGCGCGGACCGCTCAAGGCCGGGCAAACCACGCCATGGCTTGATCTTTTAAGAACAAGAATTCCAACGTGCCGCGTCGAGATCCTGCCGGGCCTCGGCCACTTTCCGCAGCTCGAGGCGCCCGAGCGCGTCAACCGCCTGATCGAAGAATTCTGTCGATGAAGCGGTGAACCTTCAGCGCCTCGGCGCCGCTCACGCGCGGCTCGCGGTTCTGCTCGATCGAATCCAGGAAGTCCGCCAGCACGCCGCGGTGCCAGTCGTGCGGGAAAGCCATCGGGTCGGCGCCGGTGCCGCCGCCGCCGGCTTCGGTTTTCATCTCGAAGGACTGCGCGTCGCTGAAGCTCATCTTGAGCGAGGTGCCCTCCAGCAGCGCCGTGCCCTGCGTGCCGATGAGCTCGATGCGCTCCGGGAAGCCCGGGTACGCCGCCGTGGTCGCATGCACCGTGCCGAGGGCGCCGTTCTTGAAGCGCACCGCCGCGGCCGCGAGATCCTCGGTCTCCATCCTGTGCACCGGCGTCGTGGTGACGAAGCTCTTTACTTCGGCCGGTTCGCCTGTGTACGAGAGAAACAGGTCCAGCGTGTGGATTCCCTGGGTCAGGAGCACTCCGCCGCCGTCGCGGGCGCGCGTGCCGCGGCCTGGCTGGTCGTAGTAGCTCTGCGGCCGCCAGTTGGGAATCGCGGCGGACGCCGAGACCAGGTTCCCCAGGAGCGGCAGCATCTCGCGCAGCTTCTCCGCGGCGGGGCGGAAGCGGTGCTGCAGGACCACCCCTAGCTTTATGTTCTTGCAGGATTGGACGAGACGTTCCGCCCTCGCGGTGGAAATCTCCAGCGGCTTCTCGAGAAGGACATGTTTGCCCGCAGCGGCGCAGCGCTCGACGATCTCCCGATGCGTGTTCGGCGGCGTCAGCACGAGCACCGCATTCACCGAGCGATCCTCGAGGATGGTCTCGAGACGATCGCACTGCGGGAAGGGAAAGCGCTCTGCGAACTTCTTTCTTCTTTCGGCGGAAGGGCTGTAGGCGTACGCGACTTCGACGCGCAACCTGAGATCCTGCAGGCTCTTGGCATGCGGCGTCACGGCCATGCCCAGGCCGATCAGCCCCACCTTAAAAGCCATAGAGCTTCGCGGGGTTTTCCACCAGAATCTTCTTGCGGTCGTTCTCGATAGGCGCCCAGTTGAGAAGTAGATCGAGCAGGGCCGCGTCGTCCGGCGGCGCGGGCTTGCGCGCGGACGGATGCGGCCAGTTGGAGGCCCACAGCATGCGCTCGGGGGCTTTCTTCACCAGCGCTTTCGCGAGGCGGCTGACGTCTTCGTACTTCGGCGCGCCGGTCTTCGAGGTTTCGTAAGGCGCCGAGAGCTTGACCCAGCAGCGGCCGGTGTCCACCAGGCGAAGCAAAGATTTGAATGCTTCATGCTCGGGCGCAACGGGCTCCAAGAACTTGCCCGTGTGGTCGATGACGAATTTTCCCGGCAGGCGTTTGATCTGCGCTTCGTACTTCGGCAGCTCACGGCCGTCGAGCTGGATGTTGGCGTGCCAGCCGAACGGGTGCACGCGCGCCATCACCTGGTCCATCACGTCGAAGCCGAGCGTGCCGCCGTGCAGCGTCATGATGCGCACCGCGCAAATGCCGGCCTTGGTGAGGCGCTCGATCTGCGCGTCGGCGACGCCCGGCATGACCACCGCGACGCCCTTGGCGTTCTTGCCGAGCTTCTTGATCGAGTCCACGATGACGCGGTTGTCGTCCTTGTAGGCGTTCGCCTGCACGACGATGACACGCTCGAGGCCGAGCTTCTTCTGCAGGGCGCGGTAGTCCTCCACCGGGAAGTGGCCCGGCAGAAAAGTGCCCGGCGCGCCCGGCACCGCCTGGTCGTAAAAATGCATGTGGGTGTCGCAGGCGCCCTTCGGCACCGAGATCTTCACTTCTTCTTTCCTTTCTTCGCCTTTTGCTTCTTCTGCGGTGCTGCGGGATTCGGCACTTCCTCGGCGGTGCAGAAGACTCCGCCCTGGTGCGCCTCGGCGATCGCGTCGCTGCCCGGCTTCTCCTTGCGCAGGATCTCTTCGGCGAACGGCTCGGAGTCGTCCTGCGGCCGGTAGCCGAGGCGCGTGGCGTTGGAGTTGTCGTACCAGTTGCGCTTGTTGCCCGAGACCCCGTAGACGATCTCGAACTTGATGCCCGGGTGGTCGATGCCGATCGAGACGAGCTGCGCGATGTCGCGCGGACTGATCCACAGCGAGAGCCGGCGCTTGTCGAGCGGCGCCGGGTTCACGTTGCCGATGCGCACCATCAGGAATTCCATGCCGTACTTGTCGGCATAGAGGCTGCCCAGCGCCTCGCCGAATACCTTGGAGACGCCGTAGCGGCCGTCGGGCTTCGGATAGACCCGGTGGTCGATCGTCTGGTCGCGGCGGTAGAAGCCGGTGGCGTGGTTGCTGGTCGGGAAGACGATGCGCTTCACGCCGTTTCTGCGCGCTGCCTCGAACACGTTGTAGCAGCCGACGATGTTCGCCTGCAGGATCGCTTCCCACGGCCCTTCGACCGAGTACCCGCCGAGATGCACGATGGCGTCGACGCCCTTGGTGATGCGCAAGGCATCGGCCATTTTCGAGATGTCGGCTTTGATGAAGTTCTTTGCTTTGAGGGGCCGCCGGTCGGAAAGGCGCAGCTTGTATTTGGCCGCGAGCTCGCGGGCGAGATGCGTGCCCACGTCTCCAGTGGCGCCGGTGATGAGAACGGTCTTCACAGGACTCTCCCGATGATGTCGTTGAACTGCGCCGCGCGCTCGAAATAGACCGAGTGCCCGGCGGCCGGGACCCGGACCGCGCTTCCCCTAGGCGCGATGCTTGCGAGCGCCGGGCCGGCCGCAGGCGGAAATACCCAGTCTTCGTCGCCGGTGATGAATTGAACCGGCATGGACAGCTTGGCCAGAAGGGAAGGCGTCTGGGTGCGGAGATCCCTGATGCGCACGCGCACGTCCTCGCGGAACGATGCCGGAGCCATCTCCGAAATCTGCCAGTAGAGCTGCGCGAGCGCCGGCTGCTCGCGCGCCATGCGCTCGCCACCCGCGGGGTGGATGCCGCGCGACTGAAGCTCGGCGAGCCTCGCCGGAGATCGGTCAATCCACTCGCTGATCTCCGCGTTTTCGAGATGACTGAAATCGAGCGTGCCCGACGTCGAAGCCATGACGAGCGCCCGCACCTTCTTGGGCTCGCGCAGCGCATATTCGAGGCAGGTCCAGCCGCCCATCGACTGCGCCACGAGAGCCACGTCTTTCAGATCGAGCTCCTGGATCAGGGCCGCGAGGTCGTCGGCATACGAATCGGGAGCGCTGCTCCCGGGCACCGGGCTGGAGGGCGGAAAGCCGCGATGCGCGAAGGCAACGCAGGTGTACCGGGGCGCGAAGTGCGCGATCTGCTGCCACCAGGAAAGATGATTGCCGCCCAGCCCGTGCGCGAAGATGACCGCGGGTCCCTCGCCGACGGCTTCGTAATAGATCTCGGCGCCTGCTCCTTTTCCCCCTTCTTGCCGCAACCGTCCGGCTCGTCTCACGGTTTTCGTGTCCAATGCTCGGCGTTCACGGCGCCCTTGGGAACGCGGCCTTTGACGATCTCCGCCGCCTGCGCCACCGTCTCGAGCGACTGGTGCTCGATCGCCGGCATCGTCAGGCCCGCGGTGTGCGGAGTGGCGATCACGTCGGGGCGCGCCGCGAGCCGCGGCGTCGGCATCTGGTCGCTCGCGCGGCCGACGTCCATGGCGCAGCCCGCGAGCCGGCCCGAATCGAGCGCCGCCTCGAGCGCCGCCTCGTCGACCAGGTTGCCGCGCGAGACGTTGATCAGGTAGGCGCCCTTCTTCATTTTGAAGAATGCTTCGGCATTCATCAGGTTTTCGGTCTCCGCGGTGGCCACCGCGAGGGGCACGACATAGTCGGACTCGCGCAGGAGCGTGTCGAGCGGCACCTGGTCCACCTGCTGATAGGGATCGTGAACGAGGACGCGCATCCCCAGCGCCCGTCCTATGCTTGTGACCTCTTTTCCGATAGCGCCGTAGCCGATGACCCCGAGCGTGCTGCCCTTGAGCTCGCGGCCCATCGTCGCCTTCGGCACCCTGCCCTGGTGGTAAAGGGTCGCCGAGCGTGTGATCCCGCGCGAAAGGTCGACCAGGAATCCCAGCACCATCTCGGTCACCGAAGTGATGAATCCGGCGCTTGCCTGCGTGACCAGCACGCCGGCCTTACTCGCGGCGGCGACGTCGACGTTGCGGATGTCGATCGCGCAGCGCAGAAAGGCGATCAGGCGCGGCAGGCGCTCGAAAACCGCGGCGGGACCGGGCGACTGGCGATAGGAAACGATCAGATCGCAGTCCTCGGCGGCCTTGATGAGGTTTTCACCCTCGAGGGATTGCGCGCCTTGATGAAGCTTCACCTCGCCCACCGTTCTCAAACCCGCAAGCGCGCGCTCGCCGTAATAGTTGGCCATCGCCTCCGGCGAATGGGTCAGCAGGATCTTCAAGCCGCTTTTTTCTGTTCGGCCGCTAACTTGCGGTAGCGCTCGAGCGAGCGTGTCAGGTGGCGGCGCATCGCTTCGCGCGCGCCTTTGGCGTCGCCGCTCTCGATCGCCTGGCAGATCCGGCGGTGCTCTTCCTGGATGAGCGCGAGGTAGGCGCGCTCGCCGCCCATGCGCTCGGGCAGGCCGCTCACCGTGCGCCGCGGGATGAGGTGGCGGCCGATGAACTGCAGGAAGCGCGGAAACTCCGGATTGCCGGTGGCATCGGCGATCGCGCGGTGGAATTCCAGGTCCTCGTCGACCGCCGAGCGGCCCGCGGCGCTTGCCTCTTCAATGGCATCCAGGGCGTTGGAGATCGTGCGCACCTGCGCTTTCGAGGCGCGCTCCGCCGCCAGCCCCGCCGACTCGATCTCGACCCCCAGGCGCAACTCCATCACCGCGAGGATGTCGTCCAGGGTCTGCATGCGCTCGGGCTCGATGCGGAACGGCGCGCGCTGCGGCTCGGCCGACACGAAGGCGCCCACGCCCTGGCGCGTCACTACGAGCCCCTCGGCGCGCAGCGCCGCGACCGCTTCGCGCACCACGGTGCGGCTGACGCCGGCGGCCTGCGTCAGCGCCTGCTCGGTGGGCAGGCGCGCGCCCGGAGCGAAGCGCCCGCTGCGGATCTGCTCGGCAAGCTGCTCGAACAGCCGCCGCGACAGCTTGCGCTCGGCGGCGACGGGGCGGATGCGCATGGGCTGGAGGCGAGCCTTGACGGCAAATGCTGCGGTTGTATGATGACTGACGAATCTTATCAGAGGAGGATTCATGTTCCGTCGTCATTTCATCGGCGCGGCCAGCGTGGCCGCGGTATCCGTTTCTCTATTGAGCGCACTGCCCGTGCAGGCGCAGCAGATCATCAAGGCCACCGACGTGCACCCGCTCGGCTATCCGACGGTCGAGGCGCTGGTGCGCATGGGCAACAAGCTCGAGAAGGCGACCAGCGGCAAGTACAAGATGCAGATGTTCCCGTCGATGCAGCTCGGCGGCGAGAAGGAGATGATCGAGCAGGCGCAGGTCGGCGCGCTGCAGATCGCGCGCATCTCGGTCGGCCCGATGGGCCCGATCGTCGACGAGCTCAACGTCTTCAACATGCCGTTCGTGTTCAAGGACGAAGCGCAGATGCGCAAGGTGATCGACGGCCCGATCGGCGAGGAGATGCTCACCAAGCTCTCCAACAGCTCGGCGCGCCTGGTCGCGCTCGGCTGGATGGACGCCGGCACGCGCAACGTCTACTCCGACAAGCCGGTGACCAAGCCCGCCGACCTGAAGGGCATGAAGATCCGCATGATGGGCAATCCGCTGTTCGTCGAGACCATGAACGCGATGGGCGGCAACGGCATCGCCATGGGCTTCAACGAGCTGCACCAGGCGCTGCAAAGCGGGGTGGTGGACGGCGCGGAGAACAACGAGCCGACGCTGTTCGCGCAGAACCACTACCAGACGCCCAAGGGCAAGGTCTACAGCCTCACCGGCCACCTGATCATTCCCGAGATCTTCGTCTACTCGAAGGCGAGCTGGGACAAGCTGCCGAAGGCCGACCAGGACCTGATCAGGAAGCTCTCGCGCGAGGCGCAGCTCGAGCAGCGCAAGCTGTGGGACGCGTACGTCGCCGAGGCCACCGGCAAGCTCAAGGCCGCCGGCATCAAGTTCGTGCCGGCCGACAAGGAAGCCTTCTTCAAGGCAACCCAGCCGGTGCGCGACAAGTACGGCGCCAAGTACTCGAGCCTGATCCAGCGCATCCGCGACACCAAGTAGCGTCACGTCCCGGAAAACGGGCCGCCAAGGTGAAAACTAAGGCGGCCCTTTTTTTGCCATGAGACAGAGCTACCGGCGCCTGATGCAGCGGCTGTACCTCGGCTGCATCGTGCTTTCCGGCGTCGGGATGGTGGCGATCACCATCATGATCCCCTCGGGCGTGTTCATGCGCTACGTGATGAACGACCCGCTGCAGTGGCCCGAGCCCGCCTCGGTGATCATGATGGTGTTCTTCTCCTTCATCGGCGGCGCCGCGGTGTTCCGCGCCAACCAGCAGATCGCGGTCGAGGCGCTGATGCGCGCGGTCAATGCGCCGAGCCGCGCCGCGATGCAGTGGGGCGTGCATGCGTGCATGCTGTCCATAGCCGCTTTCATGCTCGTCTACGGCGTGCACCTGTGCTGGCTGACCCAAGGCAACACGATCGCCGAGTTCCCCTGGCTTTCGGTCGGCATCGTCTACCTGCCGATCCCGATCGGCGGCCTGCTCACGCTGCTCTTCATCATCGAGAAGATCTGGCTGGGGGACCCGCCCCAGGACGACGTCATGTACAGCGACGCGCCGGCCGAACTGGAATAACGCTTGGATATCCTTGTCCTGCTCGGCGGTTTTACGGTGCTGTGCGCCTTGGGCGTGCCGGTCGCGTACGCCCTCGGCCTCGCCGCCCTGATCGCGGCGTTCTACGTCGACATCCCGCTCGAGGCGGTGATGATCAAAATCTCGGACGGCACCGACGACTTCGTGCTGCTCGCGATCCCGTTCTTCGTCCTCGCCGGCGGCATCATGGCCGAAGGCGGCATGGCGTCGCGCCTGGTGATGCTGGCCAAGGTGTTTGTCGGCTTCATCCGCGGCGGCATGGCGGTGGTCAACGTCCTGGCGAGCACGCTGTTCGGCTGCATCTCGGGCTCGTCGGTCGCCGATACCTCGGCGATCGGCTCGGTGATGATTCCGCAGATGGTCAAGCAAGGTTATTCGCGCGTCTTCGCGACCAATGTGACCATTTGCGGCTCGGTGCAGGCGCTGCTCATCCCGCCGTCGCACAACGCGGTGATCTACTCGGTCGCGGCCGGCGGCACGATCTCCGTGGCGTCCCTCTTCCTCGCCGGCGTGTTTCCCGGGCTCCTGTTCGGCCTGTGCCTGATCGGCCTGGTGCTGTGGACCGCGCACAAGCGCAAGATGCCCAAGTCCGAGCCGATCCCGCTCAAGGACGTGCCGCGCATCGTGCTCGAGGCGCTGTGGGGCCTGGTGACGGTGGTGATCATCATCGGCGGCATCCTTTCGGGCGTGTTCACGCCCACCGAGTCGGCCGCGGTGGCGTGCGTCTATGCGTTCCTCGTCACCTTCTTTGTCTACCGCGACTACAAGTGGCGCGACCTGCCGCACCTCGTGCACCGCGTGGTGAAGACGGTGGCGATGGTCATGATGCTGATCGGCTTCTCGGTCGCCTTCGGTTACATGATGGCCATCATGCAGATCCCGGCCAAGATCACCGCCTTCTTCCTCACGATCTCGGAGAACAAGTACGTCTTCCTGATGCTGGTGAACATCCTGCTGCTGGTGCTCGGCACCTTCATGGACCTCGCGCCGATGCTGCTCATCTGCACGCCGATCTTCCTGCCGGTGATCGCCCAGCTCGGCATCGACCCGGTGCACTTCGGCATGATCATGATCCTCAACCTGGGCATCGGGCTGATCACCCCGCCGGTGGGGCCGACGCTGTTCGTGGGCTGCGCTATAGGAAAGGTCACGATAGAGCAGGTCACGAAGGAGTTATGGCCCTTCTACGGTGCGATGTGCATCGCGCTGCTGCTGGTGACCTATATCCCGGCGATCTCGCTGTGGCTACCCGGCCTGATGAAGTGAGCTGGCAGCCCAGCGCCCGCGTGCCCGACGCCGCGGTCCGGGAGGTCGACGCCTCGTTCGCGCGCTATCGCATGGCGCTCTGCAAGATCGAGCGGCTAGCCGGCCCGCCTCTCAGTCCCTCTATACGCTGGGCGGAAGGCCCGGTGTGGCTCGGCGACGCGCGCTGCCTGCTGTGGAGCGATGTGCCCGGAAACTGCATCTGGCGCTGGGACGAGGAAACCGGCGCGGCCAGCGTCTGGCGCAAGCCTTCGGGCTACGCCAACGGCAACACGCGCGACCGCCAGGGGCGCCTGCTCACCTGCGAGCACGGCGGCCGGCGCGTGTCGCGCACCGAGCCGGATGGCCAGGTGGTCACGCTGGTGGATTCGTTCGAGGGAAAAAAGCTCAACTCGCCGAACGACATCGTGTGCAAGTCCGACGGCTCGATCTGGTTCACCGACCCGACCTTCGGCATCGTCGGCTTCTACGAGGGCGCGAAGGCCACACCCGAGCTGCCCACGCACGTCTACCGCCTGGACTCTGCGGGAAACCTGAGCGTGGCGGCCGAAGGCATCAACCAGCCCAACGGCCTCGCCTTCTCGCCCGACGAGTCGATCCTCTATGTGGTCGAGTCGCGCTCGGTGCCTCGCAAGATATTGGCTTTTGATGTCAAACAAAAAACTCTCGCAAGTCGTCGCGTGCTGATCGACGCCGGCCCCCAGGGCACGCCCGACGGCTTCCGCGTCGACGTCGACGGCAATCTCTGGTGCGGCTGGGGCATGGGCGAGGCCGGCCTCGATGGCGTGCACGTTTTCAACCCAGAAGGCCGTCTCATCGGCTGCATCGACCTGCCCGAGCGCTGCGCGAACGTGTGCTTCGGCGGCCAGCATCGCAACCGCCTGTTCATGGCGGCGACGACGTCGCTCTACTCC
>Ga0208685_1000143_pt1 | contig 28462 bp, 31 predicted proteins | sample EasRivMeERMLT890_FD_187533 | JGI IMG/M metagenome (GOLD analysis project Ga0208685, IMG submission 187533) | Soil microbial communities from meander-bound floodplain in the East River, Colorado, USA - East River MetaG ERMLT890 (SPAdes) (version 2) | ecosystem: Environmental > Terrestrial > Soil...
TCGAGGTATTTCTGGAGGTCGCCGGCGACCATGCCGACGTTGAGCAGCCCGCCCGGGGGATCGGTGAACCAGACCGAGCCGTCGGACTTCACGACGATGTCGTTGGGGCTGTTGAGCTTCTTGCCTTCCCACCGCGCCGCGAGCGTCGTGCGTGACCCGTCCTTCTCGAAGCGGAAGACGGTGCGCCCGCCCCACCCCGCGACTACCAGCCGGTTTTCGCGATCGAGGGCGAGGCCGTTCGCCTTGGCGGAAGGCCGCAGCACGCGCTTCAGTCCCGCGCGCGGCCGCCACTTCCAGATGGTGTCCCCAATGATGTCAGTGAAGAAAAACTGCCGGTTGGCCGCGTCCCACACCGGCCCTTCTCCGAAGATGATATTGCGGGCGATGACCTCGAGCGCCGGGTCCTTGCCAATAATCCGCTCCGCGCCCGGCGCCAGCATGTCCACTTCGATTTTCAATGAAGCCAGCGGCGGGTGCATTCTTCGTTACTGCTTCTGGTAGGTGCCGATCAGCTCGGCCTTCTCGAGCACGTGCCCCTTCATCGCCTGCTCGAGATCGGCCTTGGTGGGGTTCTCCATTGTGGGCAGCCGCTCATCGAGCGCATAGAGCTTGTGGAAATAGCGGTGGCGGCCGATCGGGGGACACGGTCCGCCGAATCCGGTTCGCTTCCAGTCGTTGAAGCCTTCCAGCGTCCCCTTCGGGAGCGCGTCCGGCTTTACGCCCTCCGCCAGTGCCGTTGCAGTCTGCGGAAGGTTGTAGAGGACCCAATGCACCCACGTCATGCGCGGCGCCTTGGGATCGGGCGCGTCGGGATCATCCACGATCAGCACGTAGCTCTTCGTGGCGGCGGGCGCCTCACTCCAGGCCAGCGGCACGGATACATCCTCGCCCTGGCAGGTATACCGGCGCGGGATCGCGCCGTTGTGAGCGAACGCGGACGATGTCAGCTTGAGCGCCATGGCGCGGCGCCGTCGTGGGGGCGACGGGCTAGAGCTGTTCCAGCATCTTCTCGGCCGAGCTGACTTCGAACTGGCCCGGCTTCTCGAGATTGAAGACCTTCACCACCCCGTTGTCCACCATCATCGAATAGCGCTGCGAGCGCACGCCGAACCCGCGTTCCGTCAGGTCCTGGTCGAGGCCGATCGCCTTGGTTAAGGCCGCGCTGCCATCGCCCAGCATGCGCACCTTCTTGCCCACCTTCTGGTCCTTGCCCCAGGCCGCCATCACCATGGCGTCGTTCACCGACAGGCACCAGATCTCGTCCACCTTCTTCGCCTTGAGCTTGTCGGCCAGTTCGACGTAGCCGGGCAGGTGCTTGCCGGAGCAGGTGCGGGTGAACGCGCCGGGCAATCCGAAGATCACGATGCGCTTGCCGCGCGTCAGGTCCGACACCTTGTACGCCTCCGGACCGGTGGGACAGCCCTGGGTGTATTCGACCGTCAGTTCGTTGAGCGTGGCTTCGGGAAGCCGGTCTCCCACCTTGATCATGGTGTTCTCCTTGCGGATTGCTCGGTTGTGCGAGGGAGGCCATAGTATATCTCCGCCCGCCCGGATATCCCGTTACACGATGCGGAATCGCGCCAAACGTGCGCGGTCGGGCCGCTAAAATCAGAGCTCGCCACCAGCCAGGAGTCCAGCCACGATGCCAGACCTCATGAAGCAATCGCCCTATGGGACCTTCCTCGAGCACTGCAAGAAAGGCGAGCTCGCCTATCAGGTCTCAACCGATGACGGAAAGGCGGTGTTCTATCCACGGGTCGTGGCGCCGGGCAGCGGCAGCACCCACCTCGAATGGCGCGTTTCGAAAGGCCTCGGCACGGTCTATTCCACGACGGTCGTGTACTACAAGGACGAGAAGCCGCTCAACGTCGCGCTGATCGATCTCGACGAGGGCTTCCGCATGATGAGCCGTGTAGAGGACATCGACTCCCTCGAGGTGAAGATCGGCATGCGCGTCAAGGTGAGGATTCATCCCGGCGACGAGAAGCAACCGCCCTACCCTGTCTTCACACCCGCTGGGAGGGGAGCATGACCCTCAAGCGCGGCAGCGTCGCCGTCGTCGGCGCCGCGGAATCCGATCTCGGGCAGGTCGCGCCCCACACCAGCCCGGTCGATCTCATGGCCCAGGCGACCCTGCGCGCACTGGAGGATTGCGGGTTGAAGCTTTCGGACATCGACGGCGTGTTCTCCGCCGCGACCCAGGTGCGCACTGCCCCGATGACGCTCGCGGAGTACCTGCGCATCAAGCCCCGCTACTTCGACGGGACGGCCATCGGCGGGTCCTCCTTCATGTCCCACGTCGCGCACGCGCAGGCCGCGATCGAGCATGGGTTGTGCGAGGTGGCGCTCGTCGCCTACGGCAGCACCCAGCGCTCGGTCTCGCGCGCGGCGGCATCGCCCCGGGAATTCAACCCCTACGAGACGCCCTACCGGCCGTTCATGCCTTCTTCGGCCTACGCCATGGCGGCTGCGCGCCACATGCACCAGTACGGCACCAAGCGCGAGCAGCTCGCAGAGGTCGCGGTGGCCGCACGCAAGTGGGCGCTCCTCAATCCGAAGGCCTGGGAAAAGGAGCCGCTCACGATCGAGCAGGTATTGAAATCGCGCATGGTGAGCTACCCCTTAACGGTGCGCGACTGCTGCCTCGTGGTGGACGGCGGCGGCGCGATCATCCTCACTTCTGCGGCGCGCGCGAAATCGCTCAGGAAGAAGCCGGCCTATGTGCTGGGCGTCGGTGAAGCGCTTTCGCACGCCAACATCTCCAGCATGCCGGACCTCACCGTGAGCGCGGCGAGCGAGTCCGGCCCGAACGCTTTCGGCATGGCGAAGTTGAAGCCGGCGGACGTGGACATGCTCTCGCTCTACGACGCTTTTACAATCACGCCGATCCTGTTTCTCGAGGACCTGGGCTTCTGCCGCAAGGGCGAGGGCGGGCCCTTCGCCGCGAGCGGCGCCATCGCTCCGGGCGGCAAGCTCCCGGTCAACACCAGTGGCGGCGGGCTTTCCTACTGCCACCCTGGCATGTACGGCCTGCTGGTGATGATTGAGGCAATACGCCAGGTGCGCGGCGAATGCGACAAGCGGCAGGTCAAGGATTGCGAGGTGGCTCTGGCGCACGGCAATGGTGGTGTCCTATCAAGTCAGTGCACAGTAATCTTTGGCTCCGATGCGACTCTGTAGACCGTGCGACGGCCGCCTCTGCGGTCGCATCCCCATGAATGGGGCCCCTGCTCCACGCTCCGGCGTCCACGGCAACGGCGGCGTGCTTTCCAGCCAGTGCACGGTGATATTCGGCGGGCCGTCAACGGTCTGATGGCAATCAACTACGAAAAGCTCGTCAACTGGGACATCCCGGAAGTCTCGCAGCACCTCACGCGGCGTGACACCATGCTCTACGCGCTGGGCGTCGGGCTTGGCGCCGATCCCTGCGACGAGGGCCAGCTCAAGTTCGTCTACGAGGACGGGCTGCAGGCGTTGCCGACGATGGCGATCATCCTTGGCTATCCCGGCCCCTGGCACGCGCATCCCGACACCGGCATCACGCGCAGTCACGTCGTGCACGGCGCGCAGGGCTTCCGCATCGCGCGGCCGCTGCCGGTCGAGGGCGACATCGTCGGCAAGACCCGGGTGACCGGCGTCGTGGATAAGGGCAAGGACCGGGGCGCGCTGGTCATGACCGAGTGCACGGTGCGCGAGAAAGCGAGCGGGAACGTCCTCTGCACGCTGGAATCGATCACGTTCTGCCGCGCCGACGGCGGCTTCGGCGGCCCCGACGGCCCGGTGAAGGCGCCGCATCCTCTGCCCGAAACCCCGCCGCAACATGTGTGCGACCTGCCGACCCTGCCGCAGGCGGCGCTCGTGTTTCGACTTTCAGGCGACACCAATCCGCTGCACGCGGATCCCGCGTACGCCGCCAAGGCCGGATTCAAGATGCCGATTCTGCACGGGCGCTGCACCTTCAGCGTCGCCGGGCATGCGATCCTGAAAACGCTGTGCGGCTACGATCCATCGCGTTTCGTCGCGATGGAGGGACGCTTCTCCTCCCCGGTCTATCCCGGCGAGACGATACGCACCGAGATGTGGCGCGACGGCAACAGCGTGTCGTTCCGCTCCACCGTTCCAGCGCGCGGCGTGACCGTGCTGAACAGTGGCCGTGCTGAGATTCGGTGACCAGTGACCCGTGACCGATGACTCGTAAATCAAGCAAGGACTGACAATGGCGAACAGAATGGTGGAAGGAAAGGTGGCGGTGGTGACCGGCGCGGGGCGCGGGATCGGCGCCGCAATCGCGAAGCTCATGGCGGCGCACGGCGCGAAAGTCGTGGTGAACGACATCGGCGCGTCGCTTGCGGGGGAAGGCGGCGACCAATCGCCGGCCGAGGAAGTCGTATCTGAAATCAAGAAGGCCGGCGGCACGGCAGTCGCCAACTACGACAGCGTCTCGGAATTCGCCTCCGCCGCGAAGATCATCCAGTGTGCCGTGGACTCGTTCGGGCGCATCGACTGCGTGGTCAACAATGCCGGCATCTTGCGCGACGTCATCTTCCACAAGATGACCGAGGACGACTGGGATTCTGTGGTCAAGGTGATGTTGAAGGGCGCGTTCAACACCAGCCGCCATGCCGCCGACCACTTTCGCAAACAGGAGAGCGGCAGCCTCGTGCACATGACTTCGACCTCCGGGCTGGTCGGCGCCATGGGCCAGGTCAACTATGGCGCCGCCAAGCTCGGCATGGTGGGTCTCTCGAAGAACATCGCGATCGACATGCAGCGCTTCAACGTGCGCTCCAACTGCATCGCCCCGGTCGCGTGGACACGCATGACCGCATCGATCCCGTCCAAGGACCCAACGTCTGCGAAACGCGTCGAGCAGCGCAAGCAGGTCACCGCCGAGCACAACGCCCCGCTCGCTGTGTTTCTCGCAAGCGACGCAGCGAAGGAAGTGACCGGGCAGGTGTTCTCGGTGCGCAAGAACGAGATCTTCCTGATGAGCCAGTCGCGGCCCCTGCGCGGCATCCACCGCTCCGAGGGCTGGACGCCGGAGACCTGCGCCGAGCACATGCTGCCCGCGTTGAAGAGCTGGTTCTTCCCGCTCGATCGCACGGCGGACGTGTTTCCCTGGGATTCCATCTGACGCCGGTGTAGCCCGTCATCCCCGCGGAGGCGGGGATCCAGCACATTGACCTCGATCGGCAGCACTTCGCGCAGCGATACCGGGTGGCTCTTCGAGCTTTGCCTCGCCCGCGTCGGCTTCGCGATGATGTTCACCGCCTACTCCGGGGTGCTGCCGCTGCTGCGTACGGACTGGAGCATGAGCGCCGGCGAGGCCGGCCTCGTCCAGTCGGCCTGGCATGTGGGCTATCTCGTTTCGCTTTTCACCGTAGGCTTTCTCTCCGACCGCTTCGGAGCCCGGCGCACCTTTCTCTCCGGCAACCTGCTCGCGGCGGCGGCGGCGATGCTGTTCGCGCTCTTCACCGACGGTTTTCTCTCGGCGCTGCTGCTGCACGGGCTGCTGGGTCTGTGTTCCGGCAGCTCCTACACGCCTGCGCTGACGCTCATCTCCGAACGCTTCGGCTCTCAGGTACGCGGCCGCGCCATGGGCTTCTATCTCGCCGCGGCCTCGCTCGGCTACGCGGTGGCGCTCATTCTCGGCGGCGCGCTGGTCGCGGAGATCGGCTGGCGCGGCGTCTTCATCGTCACCGCCTGCGGTCCGCTCGCCGCGGCCCTCCTCTCCTTCCACACCCTGCGCCGGACGCCGAATGTGGTGCACCCCGCGCCGGCGGGGATGGGCATCCTGCCTTCGCTCCTCGAGGTGTGGCGCAACCGCCCGGCGATGCGGGTGACCTGGGCCTACACGTTCCATAGCTGGGAGCTGCTGGGCATGTGGGCATGGCTGCCCGCGTTCCTCGCGATCTCCGCGGCTGCCGGCGGCGACGTGACCGCGCAGGCAGTGGGGCTCGGCGCCATGCTCTCCGCAATCACCTACCTGTCGAGCATGGCCGGCAGCATCGGAAGCGGCTCGCTCTCCGACCGCTGGGGCCGGACCGCCGTGATTCTCGCGATGTCGTGCGCGAGCCTGGCGTGCTCCTTCACCTTCGGCTGGATGCTGTCCTGGCCCTTGTGGCTGCTGCTGGTGGTGGCGGTGATCTACAACGTGACCGCCATCGGCGATTCTTCCGTGTACTCGACCGCCATCACCGAGCTCGTGCCCCCGCGGTATATCGGAGCCGCCTATTCGTTGCGCTCGGTCATGGGCTTCGGCGCCGGCGCCGTGAGCCCCTGGACGTTCGGGCTCGTGTTCGACTGGGCGCGGGGTGCGCCGCTGCAATCCGAGGCCTGGGCGTGGGGCCTTGCCTGGACCTCGCTCGGCGTCGGCGCCCTGCTCGGCCCATTGATGACCTGGCAGCTGCGGCGCATGCCGGAAGCGAAGCACATGGCGGGCGGCAAGCGCTGACAGCCGGCCATCCATATGGTGGAGCTTACGCGGCGCGGAGCCGCCGGCAACGGTAGAATTTCGCCATGAACGTGCGGCTCGAGAAAGACGGTGCGCTCGCCATCCTGACGCTGGACCGGCCGGACCGGCTGAACGCGATGGCCGACCCGATGTGGGACGCGTTGCACGGCCACCTTATGACGATCGCCGCGGATGACGTGATTCGGGCGGTGATCTTGACCGGCGCTGGCCGCGCTTTTTGCTCGGGTGGCGACGTCACGGGCATGGCGAAATCCGACATCTTGTCGGGCCGCGCCCGCTCGCAGCGGCGCCATCGTGCGGTGCTCGCGCTCTACAACCTCGAGAAGCCCGTGATCGCAGCCGTGCGCGGCGCGATCTACGGCATCGGCAATGCCCTCGCCCTTGCCTGCGACCTCGTCGTCGCCTCCGACACCGCGAAATTCTCGATGGCGTTCAAGAAGGTGGGCGTCGTCCCCGACGGCGGCGCGATCTTCTTCCTCACGCAGAACCTCGGCATCGCGCGCGCAAAGGAGCTCGTCTATACCGCCCGCGTCGTCCCTGCAGCCGAGGCGCTTGCACTCGGGCTCGTGGCACGCGTCGTCGCCGACGACAAACTGGAGATCGAGACGCGTGCGCTTGCCACAGAGCTGGCCGAATCCGCCACCTACGCGCTCGCGCTTGCCAAGAAGATGTTCCATTCCATGTACGTGCCGACCCTGGAGCAGCTGATGGAGCTCGAAACGCTTGCTTCGGGCGCGGCGCGCCTCACGCACGACCACAAGGAAGGGGTCGAGGCGTTCAAGGAAAAGCGTCCGCCCAGGTTCCAAGGGCGGTGACGGGTGACGAGATGAAACTACATTGGTCGCCGCGGTCGCCGTTCGTGCGCAAGGTGATGATCTTCGCGCATGAGGTCGGTCTCGCCGGACGCATCGAGCCGATCCGCACGGTGGTTGCGATGTCGCAGGCGAATCGCGACCTGCTGAAGGTCAACCCCATCGGCAAGATCCCGACCCTCATCACCGACGAGGGGGAGGCGCTGTTCGATTCGACCGTGATCTGCGAGTACCTCGACAGCCTCCACGGCGGACCCCGGTACTTTCCGCAGGCGCCCCGTGAACGCTGGCACGCGCTGCGCTGGCACGCGCTGGGCGACAACATGCTCGACAACCTGATCCTCTGGCGCAACGAGACCCTCCGCCCCAAGGCGCAGCAATCCCCCGAGATGCTCGTGGCGCTCGAAGCCAAGATCCGGTCGAGCCTTGCTTTCCTGGACGCCGAGGCCGCGGCGCTCGGGAAGGCGCCAATCAGTATTGGCCACGTCGGCATCGCGACCGCGCTCGGTTATCTGGATTTCCGCTTTCCCGGACTGGCCTGGCGCGATGGACACCCCAGGATCGCCGCGTGGTACGAAACGTTTTCGCAACGGCCGTCCATTCGAAGCACCCAGCTGGTCGACGACGGCAAGTAAGCGAGGCGCGCCCATCCCATGCCGGCGCAACCGTCACCCGTCGCGCGCAGCGTCCTGAAGCGCGGAGACGTCCGCATCGAGCACCTGGCGCAGGGATCGGGCCCCTCGGTAGTGATGATCCCCTCCCTCGGGCGCCCGGCGGAGGACTTCGACGACCTGGCGAGGCGCCTTGCGAACGCCGGCTATCGGGCGTTACGGCCGCAGCCGCGCGGCATCGGCGGCAGCGCGGGGCCGATGCAGGGCATCACGCTGCACGACTTCGCACGCGATATCGCCGCCGTGATCGAGTCGAACGGCAGCGGACCCGCCGTCGTCGCCGGCCACGCGTTTGGCAACTTCGTCGCGCGCACGACCGCGTCCGATTTTCCCAGGCTGGTCCGGGCGGTGGTTCTGCTCGGCGCGACCCACGTGTGGCCGGTGCCGCCCGACGTGCGCGCGTCGATCAACAAGAGCCACGACATGCGGCTGCCCGAAGCGGAGCGCATCCGTTGCATGCAGCACGCGTTCTTCGCGCCGGGAAACGATCCACGCATCTGGCTCGACGGCTGGCACGAAGAGGTCATGCACGCGGAACGTGCCGCGACGGAAGCAACGCCACGAGAAGAATGGTGGCATGCCGGCACGGCGCCCATACTCGACGTGCAACCGGCCCACGACGTCATGACGCCGCTGGCAACCCGGAACCGCTACCGCGACGAATTCGGCGCCGATCGGGTGACCATGACCCTGATACCGGGTGCGGGCCATGCCCTTCTCCCCGAGCAGCCTGAGGCCGTGGCCCAGGCCGTTCTCGCATACTTGAAGCAGATCGGCCACAAGTAACAGTGATGAATACGGCAAGGCAGCCCCGGACCGATCTGTCGCGTTTCCTCAACCCGCGCGGCATCGCCGTGGTCGGCGTGTCGAATGATCCCGGCCGCATCGGCGGGCAGGCGCTGCGGCTCCTCACGGACTTCGGCTACCCGGGGAAGGTTTACCCTGTCAATCCGAAGTACCGCGACATCAAGGGGCTCGCCTGCTACCCCGATCTCGCCGCCGTGCCGCAGCCGTGCGACGTCGCGCTGATTGCGCTCTCCGCACCGAACGTGGCGGGCGCGATCGAGCAGTGCGGACGCGCGGGGATTCCGTTCGCGCTGGTGCTGTCGAGCGGCTTTGCGGAGGTGGGCGACGCGGGGAGATCGCTCCAGGATCAGCTGCTTGCCGCCGCGCGCGCAGCCGGCGTGCGCGTGGTCGGGCCCAACTGCCTCGGGCTGCTCAACTTGAAGGACCATGCGCGCATCGGATTCGGGGGCACCGCACAGCTGAAGACACTGAAGCCCGGGCCCATGGCGATGGTCACCCAGAGCGGCGGCTTCGGCTTCGGCGTCATGGCCGCGGCCGCCTACTATGGCGTAGGCTGCAGCTACGCCATCTCCTCCGGCAACGAAGCGGATCTCACGCTCCTCGACTGGGTCGCCGACCTGATCGAGCGCCCCGAGGTGGAAATCGTCGTGGCCTTCATGGAGGGGGTCGACGACGGCCGGCGCCTGATCGAGATCGGCGAGCGCGCGCTGGAACTCGGCAAGCCGATACTGGCGTGGAAGGTCGGCAATACCGACATCGGTGCCCGCGCCGCAACCTCGCATTCCGCGCGGATGACCGCAGGCTATGCGCTCTATCGTGCGGCATTCCGGCGCGGCAGCCTGATCGAGATCCGCGACGTGGACGACCTGATCGACGTCGCGAAGGCGTTCGCGATTGGAAAGCTCCCCCGCGGCAATCGCGTGGGCGTGCTGACGCTTTCCGGTGGCGCCGGGGTGCTCCTGGCCGACCGCTGCGTGGAGGAAGGGCTGGAGCTGCCGCAACTCGCTGAAGCGACTACCCGGAAGCTGCGCGAAACGCTGGTGGAGTTCGCCTCGGTCGGCAACCCCGTGGACGCAACGGCGCACGGCTACAACGATAATTTCACCTCCTACCGCACGGCGATCGAGCTCCTGCTCGCCGATCCCAACGTCGACCAGGTGGTCGCACGCGTGCCGCGCGGGCGCGCGGCAGGGCCGTGGTCGCGGGCACTGGTCGACACGCTGCGTGGTACGGACAAGCCGGTGATCCTCAACTGGCCGACTTCGCCCGACGACAATGGCGAGGTGCTGACCTGGCTCGAGGAGAACAAGGTGCCGTGCATACTCGGCGCGGGCCGGGCGGTGCATGCGTTGGCCGCGCTGACCGACTTCGCGAGAAAACGCGACCGGCACCTGAAGGAAAGCAAGCGCGCCTTCCAGCGCGTCGTTGCGCGGCAGACGCTCGATGTGCCCGCGGGGCCGGGAACGCTCGGCGAGCACCGTTCCAAGCAGGTGCTCCGGCGCTACGGCATACCGGTGGTCAACGAGACGCTGCTCGCGCCGGGCGCTGTGGAAGCGTTGACGGCCTCACCCGTCCCCTTCCCCGTCGCCGTGAAGATCGAGTCGCCCGACGTCCCGCACAAGACCGAGGCTGGCGCCGTCCGGCTCGGCGTACAGGACCTCGCGGGCCTCAAGCAGGCGGCACGCGAGATCGTCGCTGCCGCCAGGAAGCACCATCCGGATGCACGAATCGAGGGCGTCCTGGTCCAGGAAATGGCGACGGGGCTCGAGGTGATCGTGGGCGCGGTCAACGACGCGACGTTCGGACCGACCGTTGCCTTCGGGCTCGGCGGCATCTTCACGGAGCTGCTGCGCGACGTGACCCACTGCTTCGCGCCGTTCGATGCTGACGCGGCGCGTGGCATGATCGGCGAGATTCGGGGCGCGGCGTTACTCAACGGCTATCGCGGGCGCCCCGCGCTCGACGTCGCAGCGCTGGCCGATGCGCTGGCCCGGGCATCGCAGCTCATCGCGGACCATGCCGACCGCATTGCCGAGATCGACGTGAATCCCCTATTCGTGCGCGAGAAAGGCGTGGTCGCGGCGGACGCGCTGATCGTATTGAAGTGAGATCAACCGCCAAGCACGCCAAGGGACTTAAACACCATGATCCAAGTACAGGTCACGAAGAACGAGTCACCTCTCTTGCTGGCGATCGTGATCTCGCTGGCACTGGCACCGTGTTCCGCCATTGCTCAGCCGTTTCCAGCCAAGCCGGTGCGGATTGTCGTTCCATTCCCGGCGGGCGGCCCGACCGACATTGTCACACGCGCCATGGCACAGAAGATGAACGAATCCCTGGGGCAGACCGTGGTGGTCGAGAACCGGGCCGGCGCGGGCGGCGTGCTCGGCACCGAGTTCGTGGCGAGGTCTCCCGCCGACGGCTACACGCTCCTGATGGGGACGATCGGCGGACTGGCAGTATCCATGAGCCTGCTGCCAACGCGCGGCTTCGACACGCTGCGCGATTTCGCGCCGATCACCCAGGCGGTGACTGTCACCAATTTCCTGGTGACGCATCCCTCAGTACCCGCAAGAACCGTGAAGGAGCTGCTCGCCCTGGCGCGGGCCCGTCCGGGCAAGCTCAACTACGCCTCGTCCGGCAACGGCACCGTGACGCATCTCGCTGGCGAGTTGCTAAAGCACATGGGCCGCGTCGATATTGTGCACGTGCCGTACAAGGGCGGGGCGCCGGCGCTGACCGCGCTGGTGAGCGGCGAGACCGACATGAGTTTCGAGAACGCCCTGATCATCGTGCCGCAGATCAAGGCGGGCAAGGTCAAGGCCCTGGCGGTCACCGGCGCAAAGCGCTCGCCGTTGCTGCCGGAGCTTCCCACCATTGGCGAGACGCTGCCGGGCTACGGGGCAAGCGGGTGGTACGGGCTGGTCGCGCCGGTGGCAACGCCCAGGGACGCGCTGGCCAAGCTCAACGCCGCGGCAGTCCAGGCGCTGCGTGCACCCGACGTCGCGGCGCGCCTGTCTGCGCAGGGCGCAGAGCCGGTTGGCAACACGCCTGCGGAATTCGCCGCGTTCGTCCGCTCGGAGATCGACAAGTGGGCAGATCTCGTCAGAGTCGCCCACATGAAGCCTGAGTGATGCGCGATCAGGAGAACGCCCAGGGGTGAAGCGCGTAGATACCGAGGGCCACCGCCGCGCCGATCGCGAGCGCGAACCAGGGCAGCTCCTGCCAGATCAGGCGATTGCGGCCGCCGATGATTGCTGCGAACGGCCAGAACGAGGACTCGGCGAAGAACTGGCCGAGCCGCTCGTTCTCGGTCGCGCGCTTGCGCGCGTCCTGATGCGCGGCGCCCGCCAGGCTGAAGGCGAGCATGCCGCCGAAGAATAGAATGTCGGTCACAAAGCCGTTGAGCAGCAGATGGGAGAGCGCCCACAGCGCGACCCCCATGAACAGCGGGTGACGCGTGATGCGCGTCAGCCCGCGCGCGCCCCACGCTTTCTTGATGCCTACGAACGCCGGGCTCGGGTGCCGGTAGCCCCCGGCGATCACCGCGATTCCGAGCACCGCCAGCGCCATGGCGAGCGGCCGCACTCCCGGCGTCGCCGCGAGGTTCCACACCACGCTCCCGCCGTGACGGTTGCCGAGATAGACCCACACCAGCGGTATGAAGGTCGCGAGCGCGACCAGGGAATAGAGGCCGAGAAAGGCTTTCTCACCCAGCCGGGCGATGAGCTGGCCGCGCACCGGGAGCGACGACAGCACCATGTGAGTGCCGGCGAACATTCCCCACCAGAACGCGATCCAGAACGCCGCGCTCACTTGTCGCTGGTCACGTTTCTCGGCTGGACGCGCCGGATGTCCCGCGCCATCTTCACCGCGGTCTCGACGCCGCGGTAGTAGCCCGGGATGTAGGACGTCTCCTTGTAGCCGCGCATGCGGTAGAACGTGCGCGCGGCGAAGTTGTTGGAGCGCAGCTCGAGGTTGATGGTGGCGATGCCGGCGGTGAGCGCCGCCTCCTCCAGCCACGCCATCATCTGGGTCCCGATCCCGCAGCGCTGGTGCGAAGGCTTGACCGCGAGCAGCGACAGGTGCGCCGCGTTGTCGCCGAAGTCCATGATCGCGAACCCGACCAGGTGCTGCCCGACGTCCGCCGCCAGGACGTCGGTCTCGCGCGCGCGGATCGCTTTCGCCACCCGCTCCGGCGGCCAGGTCCAGCCGCGCAGCCCGACCTCGATCAGGTAGCGCGACATCACGGCAATCTCGTACGCGTCCGCCGGGGTCGCGAGCCTGATCTTCGGGGAGGGCATAGCTGCAACTATACCGAAACCCGCGCCCCGTCTCCACGGGGATGACGATTACACCTTCCCGGTCTTGGGAATGAACTTGAGCGCCACCCCGTTGTTGCACCACCGCTGGCCGGTGGGCGGCGGGCCGTCATCGAAAACGTGGCCGTGATGGCCCCCGCAGCGCTTGCAGTGGTACTCGATGCGCGGCAGGAACAGGTGGTAGTCGGTCTTGGTCTCGAACATACCCGGTATCGTCGTGAAGAAGCTCGGCCAGCCGGTCCCGCTCTCGTACTTCATCGCCGAGGTGAAGAGCGGCAGGTCACAGCCCGCGCAGGCATACACGCCCTCGCGCTTTTCGCCATTGAGCGGGCTCGTGCCCGCGCGCTCGGTGTCTTCCTCGCGCAGCACCTTGAAGGCGGCCGGCGAAAGGCGCTTGCGCCATTCGTCCTTCGAGAGATTCAGCGGCTCCGTGGGGAGTGGAGCCTTGTAGCCTTCCGCCATGTAGGTCCTCCAGTTCTTGTGCAGCTCGGTGATACGCTTCATATCCTTCGCCTGCGGCTGGGCGGACGCGCTCCTGCCCGCGAGCCCGCTCCATAGGCCGGCCGCCAGCATGCCCTTCAACCATTCCCTGCGCCTCATCGTCTCTCCTCGGCTCCTGCCACTGACCACGGGAACCGCCCTTGATTCCCGAATGCCATCATATACGCACCGCAGCTCCCGGCGGATGCCGCCCCTCAGAACTCCGCCTTGATGCCCGCCTGCTTCACGACCTTGCCCCATTTGACGATCTCGGACGAGATCAGCTTGCGGAATTCTTCCGGGGTCTTGTTGACGGCCTCGGCGCCTTCGGTTGTGAACCATTTCTGGACTTCCGGGGAGGCGACAATCGCCGTGATGTCACCGTACAACCGTTTGGTGACGGCAGCGGGCGTGCCCGCCGGAGCAACGATGCCCCACCAGTTGAAAGCCTCGTAACCCGGAACGCCGGCTTCCGAAATGGTCGGCACGTCGGGCACGATGGCGACCCGCTTCAGGCCGCCGGTTCCGAGGAGCTTCAACCGGCCCGGGCGAACGTGGGGCAGCGTCTGGATCAGCGATCCGATCGAAATCTGGGCCTGGCCGGCCACGACCGCGAGCGTCGCCGGCCCGCCGCCCTTGAACGGCACGTTCACGATATCGATTCCCGCCATGACCCGGAACAACTCGCTGCCGAGGTGCTGGAAGGTGCCGAATCCCGCGGACGCGTAGTTCAACTGCCCGGGCTTCGCCCTTGCCATCGCGAGCAGCTCCTTCACCGAGTTGGCTCCCAGCCCGGGGTAAACCGCGAGCGCGTTTACGCCGGTCCCGATCATGACGATCGGGACGAACGCCTTTTCCGCATCGAAATTGAGTTTGTGAAGCGCGGGGGTAAAGGCGTACGCCACGGATATGATCAGGAGCGTATGACCGTCGGGCAGCGCCGCGGCCGACGTTTCGTAGCCGATCCGGCCGCCCGCCCCGCCGCGGTTGTCCACGACCACCGACTTCTCCAGCCGCCCGGTCAGGTGGGCCCCGATCAGTCGCGCCACGATGTCATTGCTGCCGCCTGGCGGGAACGGCACGATCAGCCGGATCGGTCGCGTGGGCCAGGCCTCGGCCGCAACTGCGTTTACATACGGTGCTCCGAGCACGATCGAAGCCGCCACTGCGAGCAGACAATGCGATTTCCTCATCACTTCCCCTTTCCTGTGTGCAATCTGAGCCCGGGCCCGCCTCTGCGCTTCATTCGACCGGAATCCCGGCCGCCTGGACAAGCGCGCGGAAGCGCTCGAGCTCAGTCCGGATATGCCGGGCGAAATGCTGCTGGGTGCTCGGCTCCGGCACGAACCCCTGTGATGCCAGTTTCTCACGCAAGTCCCCGCCCTGGAGGACCGCGGCAATATCGGCGTTGAGCCGGGCGAGGATGGCTGGGGGCGTGCCGCGGGGAGCCATCAGTCCGACCCAGGAGGCCGTGTCGTAACCCGGTACCCCCATCTCGGCGATGGGCGTGACCTCGGGCATTGCGGGCGAGCGCTTCGCGGTCGATATGCCGAGTGCCCGCAGCCTCCCGGACAGGACGTGGGGTCGCACCGATGCCGTCGAGACGAGCATGACCGACACGCGCCCGCCCAGCAAGTCGGTGATCATCGCGCTGGTGCCCTTGTACGGAATGTGCGTGATATCGATGCCCGCCATCATCTTGAACATCTCGAAGGAAAGATGGTTGCTCGTGCCGTGGCCCGGAGAGGCGAAGTTGAGCTGGCCCGGCTTCGCCTTCGCCAGCGCGATGAGTTCCTTCACGCTCATCGCCTCGAAGCCGGGATTCACGACCAATAGATAGGGCGAGGACGACATCATCGAGATCGGGTCGTAGTCCTTGATCGGATCGTACGGCAGCTTGCGCCGCAGGCTCGGCACGACCGCGAGCGTGGAGTTCGTCCCGAGCAGGAGCGTATAGCCGTCCGCGGGCGCCCGCGCCACGATCTCGGCGCCGATGATGGACGATGCCCCGCCGCGGTTGTCCACCACCCATTGCTGGCCGAGGCGCTCGCCCAGTCGCTCGGCGAACGCGCGCCCGAGGATGTCGTTGCCGCCGCCTGGCGGAAACGGGATGACGAACCGGATTGGCCGCACCGGATACTTCTCCGCCGCTTGCACCGCGGAAGCAGGCGCGGCCAGCAGGAAGCAGAGCGCCAGCCGCGTGGTGACGGAGGACTTCATTCTGGGCGAGGATGTTACCGCGCAGTTTTGCGCTTGGAAAGAAAGCCCGAGAGCTGGCGCAGCTTCTGCGCGAGCAGCGGCAACAGGACGAACCACTGCGCGTAACCGAGTAGCGTCAGCACGGTCCAGAGATAGAGTCCCTCGGTCAGCACGCCCGGCACGAGATTCAACTCGAGATAGAGCCGCAGCCGCAGCTCGATGCCCGCCATCACGCCCACATGCCCGAGCGGAAAGGCGAGCCAGTAGAGCGGCGTGAGATAGACCAGCGCGGACCGGCTGCTCCCGGTGATGTCAGGCCGCAGGAGCGTGAACGTGAGCATCAGGACCGATGCGAGCAGCCAGGCGGTCGCCACCAGCCGCATCACGGGGTGACGCGGGAAGAGCATCATCCTGCGCCGTATTCCTTGCGGAGGATCATCGCGGCTTCGACCATCGCGCGCATCTTGCCGAAGGCCACGTCCCACGGCAGGTACTTCATCCCGCAATCGGGGGCAATGATTACGTTCTCGGGCTTGACGTAGGGCAGCGCGCGCTTGATCCGCGCCACGACCTCTCCCGGCGTCTCGACGCTCATGGCGTTCAGGTTGATCGCGCCCACCATGATCTGCTTTCCGGCGAGCTTCGCGAGCACCGAGCAATCGAGCCCGGATTGCGCCGTTTCGATCGAGACCTGCTGGCAGCCGCAGCCCGCGAGCTCGGGCAGGAAGGAATAGCCCGAGGGACGCTGGTGGATGATCGCGGCGTAACCGAAGCAGATGTGCACGGCGGTGGTGCCCCGGATGCCGTCGAGCGCGCGGTTCAGCGCCTTCAGTCCGTATTCGCGCGCCTGCTCGGGGCGGGCCTGCATGTAGGGCTCGTCGATCTGGACGATATTGGCGCCGGCGGCGAAGAGATCGCGGATCTCCTCGTTCACCGCCGCCGCATAGTCCATCGCCGCCGCTTCGTCGGTCTTGTAGAAATCGTTCTGCGCCTGGCGCGACATCGTGAACGGGCCCGGCACGGTCATCTTCACCATGCGCCGGGTATTGCGCCTGAGAAATGTCAGGTCCTCGACTTCGACCGGGTGCTTGCGGCGGATCCGTCCGACGATGCGTGGCACCGGGTTGGGGTGTCCCGAGCGGTCGAGCGCGGTGCCCGGGTTGTCGAGGTCCACGCCTTCGAGCGCGGTGGCGAAGCGATTCGAATAGCTTTCCCGCCGGATCTCGCCGTCGGTGATGATGTCGAGACCGGCGTCCTCCTGCGCGCGGATCGCCATGATCGTGGCGTCATCCTGCGCGCCAGCGAGGAACGGCTCGGAAATCCGCCACAGCTCCCGCGCGCGCACGCGCGGCGGGAAGCGCCCCGCCAGCTTCGCGCGATCGATCAGCCACTCGGGCTGGGGGTAGCTGCCTACGAGCGTCGTCGGAAACAGCATCTAGAATTCCAGGCTGTCGCGGATCGCGGCGATGCCGGCTTTGGCGCAAACGTCGTCGCGATCGCCGCCCGGCGCCCCCGACACGCCGATGCCGCCCACGAGGGCGCCGCCGCTTTCGATCACCAACCCGCCCGCCACCGCCGCCACGCGCGGGCGGTTGCGAATGCCGCTCTGCGCCGAGCCGGGCTGCGTCGCCTTCGCGAGCTCGCCCGTGGGCGTGCGGAAGCTGACGGCGCTCCACGCCTTGTCGATAGCCATGTCCACGGTGTGCGGGCCGGCAAAGCGGTCGCGCAGCACGACCTGTGTCACACCGCTGCGATCCACCACCGCCACCGTGACCTGGAATCCGTCATCGCGGCATTTCTTGAGCGCGGCCTGCGCAGCTTTCAGGGCGGTCTCGGGCGTCATCAGCTTCACCGAGTAGGTCGCGTCCTGGCCGCGCGCGACCCCAACTCCCAACGCGAAAGCCGCGCACAGTACCCCGAGCGACCCTCTTTTCACCGCAGGCATATTGGATTTCCCTTTTGGATTCAGGCACCACCGCTGAATTTGCGCTCTATTGTGACTCCGAATGGCCTCCCGCGGACGACTTGGCGTTCCATATTTTGAACTCGGTCGCCGCGCGGAATATACTTTGCCTCAAAAGAATCGCGCCGCCGATCCCCGGCGGATCACAATGAGGAGGTGTCAGGATGAAACCGCGCGGCCAGACGTTAGTCGCCGTGGTGGGATTGCTTGCGGGCGCGATGGCAGTCCCGCAAGTCGCAGCGCAGAAGGCGGCCAACGATTTCCCGAACAAGCCGATCCGCTGGATCATTCCGTTCCCGCCTGGCGGGAGCAACGACGTGCTCGGCCGCTATCTGGGCATCAAGCTCACCGACCGCCTGGGACAGCAGGTTGTGATTGACAACCGCGGCGGCGCGAACGGAATCATCGGCGCGGAGCTCGCCGCCAACGCGCCGGCGGACGGCTATACCCTGCTCATGGTCTCCACCTCGTGGGTGATGAACGCCGCCGTGCGGGATCTGCCCTACGACATCGAGAAGTCGTTCGACCCGATCGCCACGATCGGGAGTTCCCCGAATTCGATCGTGGTCCATCCGAACGGCGCGTTCCGCGCGTTGCGCGATCTCGTGGACGCGGCGAAGGCGAAACCTGGAGCTCTCAGCTACGCACACACCGGTGTGGGTGGATTCAATCACTTCGGCGGCGAGCTGTTCAAGAAAGTCGCGGGCATCGACATGGTGCCGGTTCCCTACAAGGGCGGGGGCCCGGCCATGATCGACGTAATCGCGAACAACATCCCGGTGATGTTCAGCTCGGTCACGCAGACACTCGGGCACGTGCGCGCGGGCCGGTTGAAGCTCCTCGCAGTCGGTGCGGCAAAGCGCAATCCCGCCGTGCCCGACGTGCCGACCGTGATCGAGTCGGGCTTTCCCGGCTACGAGGTAGCAGTGTGGTGGGGCGTCGCCGCCCCCGCCGGCACGCCCGGCCCCGTGCAGGAAAAGCTGCACAAGGAGTTCACGGCCATTCTCACCGAGCCGGCGACGTTGAAGCACCTCGCTACCGATGCGGCCGAGCCGCTGCGGCTTTCGCCGTCGGAGATCCGCAGAATGGTGCACAACGACGTCAGGATGTGGCGCGACGTTGCGCAGACGGCGCAGATCCGCCTCAAGTAGGCGGAAAGTGCCGCTGGAGGAATCCGAGGAACGCGTCGTTGAACTCGGCAGGATTTTCCGCCCACGGGTAATGCCCCGAGCCGGAAACGACCGCGAACTCGCAACCGGCAATCATGCCGGCGACGCGCTTCATTCCGGCCGGGTGCCCGACCTGGTCCACCTCACCCGCCACCAGCAGCGTCGGCACGGAAATCGCGCGGAAGCCTGAAATGGCGTCCGCCTCCGGATAGCTCTGCACGGCCTTCACTGCCGCCTTTACCGTCTCCGGTGGCGTGTGCGAGGCCCAATGGCGCACCAGGTCCACTTCGGGCCCGCGCGAGGTCGGCCCGAGCATGGAATCCACTACCATCCTGTTCGCCGTCACCGGATCGGTGCCAGGCGGAGGCGGCGCGGTGCGCTTGCGCACGAACTCCTCCTGCTCTTCCTTCGTGCGGTTGGCGAAATAGCCGATCGTCGACGATATGACGATGCCGTGGACCCGATCCGGTACCTTGAGGCGGATGCGTGGCGTGATCTGCCCGCCCATGCTGTGCCCGTGAAAGACGTTGCGCCCGCTGCCGAGCGCCCGGATCAGCGCCGCGCCGGCCTCGGCCACCAGGTCAAAGGAGAAGGAATCAGGCAACGGCGACAGGCCGTAGCCGGGCGCATCCCAGGCCACGACGCGATAGCCGCGCCCGACCAGACGCTCGGTCTGGTAGCGCCAGTATTCCTTCGAGCCGTAGATTCCGTGCAGCAGGAAGACGGTCACCTTTCCATCGCCGGTGACCGTGTGGTCCGGCAGTCTCATGCGAGCACGTCAGTGGTCTGCTCCTGGCGCAGCATTTCGTAGACGAATTCCTTGAGCTCGGGGCCGAGTGCGTCGCGGGCGGAAACCAGCCCAACCGGGCGGCCGTTCTCGACCACCGGCACGTTGCGGAAGCCCCCCTCGTACATCATCTGGAGCGCAAGCGTGAAGGGGCTGTCGGCCTGGACCGTCCGGGGATTGGGGGTCATGACAGCGCCGAGCTCGGTGGCGTTGGCGTCGCGCCCCTCGGAGACCACCCGGTTCAGCGCGTCGCGCTCCGTGAACACGCCGGCCAGCTTGTCGCCTTCCACGACCAGGATCGCTCCGACGTTGTGCTGTTTCATCAGGCGCGCCGCTTCGCGTACCAGCATGTTCGTCGGCGCCGTGACGAGTTCCTGCCCCTCGATTACGGATCGGATGGTTCGTACCGACATATCGAACCTCCTTGAGTGGATGGACTGCCGGACGATGCTACGCCCGCTGGCAGGACGGGTCAATCAACGACCGCTGGTCCGCCCCATCGTCCTGCGACCCTTGGTCCGCGGACGGTTGTGCGGCTGGTCCGGCCGCATGCCTTTCGGCCGTTGGGGGCGCGCGTGCCCTGACATCGCCCCCTTACCGGCCGCGCCGGTCAGTCTTTTTACCCTCTCGATCTCCGCCGTCACGGCATGGATGTCCTCCGCGTGTTCCGCGCCCGGACCCGCCGACTGCAACCGCTTCCTTTCGTCGTCCAGAAGTTCATGCAGCCTGCGCAGAGCCTCGTTGCACGCCGCCGCGACATTGCTTTCCCTTGTCATGCCCTGCCGGTGCGCCTCGATCTGGGCAATGGCGTCCATCACTCTTTCGCTGATCATTATCACGCTTCTCCCTGCATAAACGCTGAGAGGGCAAGTTTACGCGTAACTCCTCAGCTGCTGTGAGAATTCCATCAGCTGCCGGATGCCGCTCGCCTCGGCCCGCCGGCACCAGTCCTGGAGCTGCCCGACCAGCTGCTCGCGCGTGGCCGTCGAGCGCCTCCAGACCGCCACCAGCTCGCTGCGCATGGCCACCATCGTGTGAAGCACGCGCGACTTCGGCAGTACTTCGGCGAGCTTCGCGCGTTCCGGGTCGCGCAGCATCCTGTCATCGCGGTCGAGCCAGGGCTCCAGGATTTCCAGCGCGCTCGCATCCGCGGGCGAGGTCTTCCGCAGCTTGCCGATTTCCTCGGCGAGGGCGCGCCGGAGCGATTGCGCATACTTCGCCAGGACGTCGTAACGGTTCGCGACCACCGCCTGCAGCGTTTGCGGGTCGACCGCCGGCCGGGGCACCGTAAAACGCGGGATCGGAGCGACATGCTTGACCCTGGCCAGCCCCATCGCTTCGAGAATCTGGATGTAGAGCCACCCGATGTCGAACTCGTACCATTTGTACGAGAGCTTGGCGGACGTCGGGAAGGCGTGATGATTGTTGTGCAGCTCCTCGCCGCCGATGAGGATGCCCCACGGCACGATGTTGGTGCTGGCATCCGGCGAGGACCAGTGGCGATACCCCCAGTAGTGGCCGATGCCATTGATCACGCCCGCCGCCCAGAACGGGATCCACACGATCTGCGTGAGGAGGATGAACGCGCCGGGTACGATCCCGAACAGGAGCACGTTGCACGCACCCATCAGGGTCAACCCCAGCACGCTGAACTTCGAGTAGACATGGCGCTCCAGCCAGTCGTCGGGCGTGCCATGGCCGTAGCGCTCGAGAGTTTCGGGCTTGTTGGCCTCCTTGACGTACAGGAACACTCCGCCCCACAGGACGCGGTTCAGACCCAGCACCTGCGGGCTGTGCGGGTCCTCGGGGGTCTCGACATTGGCGTGGTGCTTGCGGTGCACGGCGGCCCATTCGCGCGTCACCATGCCGGTCGTCAGCCACAGCCAGAGCCGGAAGAAGTGGCTCACGGCCGGATGCAAATCGAGCGCATGGTGCGCCTGCTGCCGGTGCAGGAATATCGTGACCGAGGCAATGGTAACGTGCGTCAGCCCCAGGGCCACGATCACGTGGCCCCACCACGGAAGGTCAAACACGCCGGAGAAAAGCCTCAATTCCACGTTTCCCTCCATCTTCAATGTCGTGCACCGCCGACGCGGTGCCCTACAATTCAGAATAAAGGTACCCACGGACGGTCGGATTGATCCAGGTCAAATCCATTCCCGACAAGACCACGCCCGGACCGGGCGCGCCAACGCTGGTGGGAATCACGGCACTGACACTCCTCGGCGCGCCGCTCGCGGGTGTCTGGCTCGCGGGGCAGCCAGCGGCCGATTACCTGGAGCTGCCACCACGCCCCGCATTCCTCAAGGTGGCCGCGTTCTCATGGACGGTCTTCTGGCTGATGGCGGCGTTCATCGCGGCAACCGTCTCGCCCTTTGTCTGGCGCTTCATGAAGACGCCCGCTCCCCGGGTCGAACGGCACGGCGCATTCCCGGTCTGGGGTTGGGCGGCTCTCGCATGGCTCGTTGCGTGCTGGACGCTCGCATGGACGCGTCTTTCCTGGTTCGAGCCCGTCCAGCAGCACACTTTCACGCCGCTCTGGCTCGGCTATATCGCCTGCGTCAATGCCCTGACGATGCAGCGCGCGGGCACCTGCCTGCTGGTCCGGGCTCCGGCGCGTTTCGCCGCGCTCTTTCCCTTGAGCGCGCTCTTCTGGTGGTTCTTCGAGTACCTGAACCGCTTTGTTGCCAACTGGCGCTACACGGGCATCGAGGAGTTTGACGCCCTCGAGTACACGTTCCTCGCCACGCTCGCCTTTTCCACCGTGCTGCCGGCGGTCGTGAGCACCGCGGAATGGCTTGGGACGTATCCCCGGCTCGATACTGCGTTCGCGCGCTGGTATCCGGTCAGCATTCCACGCCCGAAGCTCGCTGCCGCCGTCGTACTGATTCTCACGATCTTGTCTCTCGCCGTTCTGGGGATCTTCCGCGAGTTTGTTTTCCCGCTGGTTTGGATCTCGCCCGTCCTCGTCATCGTTTCCCTGCAAGCCCTCGGCGGCCGTTCCACCGTCCTCGAACCGCTGGCGCGCGGTGACTGGCGCGGGGTCGCCTGCTTTTCGGCGGCGGCGCTTGTCTGCGGCTTCCTCTGGGAGATGTGGAACTGGGGGAGCCTTGCCCGCTGGGAGTACAGCGTCCCGTACGTGGACCGCTTCCGTCTCTTCGAGATGCCGCTGCTGGGGTATGCGGGTTACCTGCCCTTCGGCATCGAGTGCGCGGCGATCGCCGCACTGGTGCGAAACCCCGCGGGCTTGGAACCCCGGTGATACAGTTACGGCGGATCGAATCCCGAGGGGAGGATGGAATGTCACTACACGCGAAAATCGCGGCGCTCGGCGTTGCGGCACATCTCGCCATGGCCAGCGCCGTCTGCCATGCCCAGGCCACTTCGACGAGCCCGGGACAAGCCTGGCCGAGCCGGCCGGTCCGCATGCTGGTCGGCTTTCCCCCGGGCGGCCCGACCGATGTGGTCGCCCGTATCGTGAGCGAAAAGCTCGCGGGCCAGATCGGCCAACGCATCGTCATCGACAACCGGCCCGGCGCGGCCGGCAACATCGCGGTCGAGATCCTCACCAAGTCCAATCCCGACGGCCATACGCTGCTCTACTCGTCGAACGCGATTGCGCTCTCGCCGGGACTCTACTCGAAGCTCGGCTACGACCCGAACAAGGACCTCGCGCCGGTCACCGAGATCGGCGCCGGCTGTCTCATTTTCGTGGTGCACCCTTCGCTGCCAGTGAAGAGCGTCCAGGAATTCATCGACTACGCGAAAGCGCGGCCGGGCCAGTTGAACTACGCCTCGTCCGGCGCCGGCACCAGCACGCACCTGGCGGCCGTACTGTTTTCGCAGCGCACCGGCATCCAGGCGCAGCACGTCCCCTACAAGGGTACGGCGCCCTCGCTGGTAGACATGATCGCGGGCCGGACGCAGTTCCTGATGGGCGCGGTCCTCACCGCGGTGCCACATGTGAAGGAAGGCCGGTTGCGGGCTCTCGCCGTCACCGGCAATAAGCGCATCCAGTCGCTGCCCGAGCTGCGCACCCTGGAGGAATCGGGGCTGCCTGGGCTGGTGGTGACGACCTGGCAGGGGGTCTTCGCGCCCGCCGGCACGCCCGCGGCGACGTTATCGAAGGTGCACGGTGAGATCGTCAAGGCGGTGCGCAGCCCGGAGTTGCGGCCAAAGATCGAGGCGCAAGACATGGACCCGACCGGGCCCACGCTGAAGGATTTCAACGCCATGTACTACGCCGAGCTGAAGCGCTGGACCAAGGTGGCAAAGGACGCGGGACTCAAGGCGGATTGAGCCCGGGTGAAAGCCATGCAATACCGGGACTACGGCGGGCCCGATCAGATCGAGTGCGCCGAAGTCCCCGCGCCGCGTCCCTCACCCTCGCAGCTCCTTGTGCGGGTGTCCGCATCGTCGGTCAACCCCGTCGACTGGAAGCTGCACAGCGGCCATTATCGCTGGTTGATGTCGGCGCGTTTTCCGTCCATCCCCGGCTTCGATGTCGCGGGCGAAGTCGTCGAGACGGGGACGCAGGTGACGCGTTTCAAGGCGGGCGACCGCATCTTCGCGATGTCGGATCTGCGCCCGGGCGGGGCCAGCGCCGAGTACACGGTCGTGGGCGAAAGCGCGGCGGCCCGAATGCCGGCAAGCCTGCCGGCGCTCGAAGCTGCCACCGTGCCGCTCGCCGGCCTCACGGCACTCCAGGCGCTGCGCGACCTCGGGCGAGTCGCCGCGGGAAAACATGTGCTCGTTATCGGAGCATCCGGCGGCGTGGGGCATTTCGCCGTGCAGATCGCGGCGAGCTACGGCGCGGAGGTAACCGCTGTCTGCAGCACCCGGAACCTGGACATGGTGCGCAGGCTGGGCGCCCACCGCGCGATCGACTACACCCGGCAATCCGATCTTCGCGGCCCGCAGCCTTACGACATCGTGCTCGATCTCGTGGTGGCCGCACCGGTGCTCAGTCATCTTCCGCTTATGGCGCGGGACGGGGTGCATGTATCGGCCCTGCCGTCGTTCGGCCGGATCGCAGCTGCCTTCTATTTGCCGCTCGGCTCGAAGCGGCGCGTGCGGATCGCAACCGTCAAGCCGAGCGGAGATGACTTGGACGCATTGCGCGCACTCTGTGACGCCGGCACGCTGCGGCCGGTCATAGACCGCGTGTTCCGGCTCGACGATCTCGCCGCGGCCCACGCTTACAGCCGGACCGGGAGGACCTCCGGCAAGATCGCGATCGCCGTGCGCGAGAGTCCCTTGGCCTAAGCGGCAGCGCGGAAGCTCAGCCTGACCTCGTCCTCGGAGCCCTTGCCAGGGCGCAGGTGACGTTCTTCAAGGTAGCGCCTGACTGTGTTGGCATCGATCCGGCTCCCGGCCAGCCCGACGTGGCCGTCCGGCCGCAGCAGGTAGAAAGCCGGCCCGGAAATCCCCACGCGCGCCAGCTCGTTCGCGTTGGAGGAATCGTCGGGAATCTCGTGCACGCGCATCAGGTCACCGAACCCCAGCGACTCTGTTGACGGCGCCGCCTGCCCGATCGCGAGCAGGTTGAAGCGCGTATCGTCGAGCTTCTCGAAGAGGTCTTCGGCCGGCCCATCCGCGCGAAATCTAATCTTGAGCCAAGGGAAGCGGTCGCCCGCCACCGGCGCGCCTTCGGGCAGGCCCGCCAGCGTTTGCGACAGCGAACTCTTGCGATAACGGATGCCGATCTGCGAAATGGTGCGGAACGCGAGCTTGCGCACGCGCTCGACGGTCATGGCCCGGGCGAGAACCCGCGTGACGATCTTCGTGCGGAATAGCCCTGCCAACCAGTTGTCGGAGACCAGAAGCGAGAATATCCGGTCAGTGGTGCGCAGCAGTCGCTGGGCCACGGGAATGCGCTCTTGCTCGTAGGTGTCGAGCAGGGCTGCGTCCGCGCGGCCCTTGACGACCAGCGCCAGCTTCCACGCCAGGTTGTAGGCGTCCTGCAGGCCGGTGTTCATGCCCTGCCCGCCCGCCGGGCTGTGCACGTGCGCGGCATCCCCGAGCAGGAAGCAGCGCCGGTCGCGGAAACGCCCGGCGCAGCGGTGGTGGATGCGGTAGGTCGAGAACCAGTCGCAAGCCTTGAAGGCAAGATCCGCGCCCGCTTCCCGGCGCACCGCGGGGATCACTTCCTCCCAGGTAAGGTCATTCCGTCCCCGCAGACGCCCAGGCAGGATGCCGATCACGCGCCAGCGGTCCTTGCCGCGCATGGGGAAGAGCAGGTGAAACCCGTCCTGCCACATGTAGACGTTCAGCTCCTCCGGAACCATCGGACCCGTCGCCTCGGTGTCGGCGACGAAGAACACGTGCTCATATGGCGCGCCCGGGAAAGTGATGCCGGAGAGTTCGCGGACCGCGCTGCGTCCTCCGTCGCAACCTGCGACGTATGCGGCTGTGACCATGCGGGTCGATCCGTCAGGCTGTCTGAGTGTCGCCACGACATGTCCGGGCTCCTGCTGCATGGCGATCAGCTCGGTGTTCCACTGCACCGCGAGGCCCCAATTGCGAAGGTGTTCGCCCATCATCCGCTCGTTATCATCCTGTCCCAGCATCAGGATGTAGGGAAAGGGGCTCAGGCTCTGCCCGATTTCCCCGAGCGGGATGCGCGCCATCTTTTTCCCGTTCGCCCACATGTTGCCGCCGTTGCCGCGCAGGCCCAGCTCCAGCGCCCGTTCCCCGAGCCCGAGCTTGGAATAGATCTCGAGGGTGCGCGCCTGCACGGCCATCGCGCGCGACTGGTGCGCCGGCCCCGAATGCCGATCCACGATCATCGCTCGCACGCCGCGGCGCGCCAGCTGGTTTGCAAGCATCAGTCCGGTCGGGCCGGCCCCCACGATCAGAACGTCGGCATCCACTTCAGGTGAGCGGGACGAAGTCGTACTCGCCGATGCCTTGCAGGACCAGGAAGGTCGCCGAGGCGTCCCCGCCGTTGACGACGAGATGCGGGCGGCGCGCCTTGACCGAGTAGGTGTCGCCGGGGCCGAGCCGCACCTCCTCCTTGGGATCGCGCAGGAACAGCCGCACGCTGCCGCTCAGCACGTAGAAAGTATCCTGCACGTTGTTGTGATAATGCCAGGGAACCTTCTGCGTCTTCGAGATCTGGATCTCCTGGATGCGGAAACCCGGCCGCGCGGCGTGCTCCGTGCGGCGCTCGACTTCGTAGAGATGCCTGCCGTCTTTCATTGCTTCCACACAACCCTCCTTTCCTACCAGTGCCGGGGCGGCGCCTTGTGCACGGTGATGCGCTTCTGCTTGACGCTGATGTAGCCGCCGGCAGCGAGATCCGTGAGTATCCTGCTGACCATTTCGCGCGAGGCGCCCACCCGGTTCGCGACATCCCGCTGCGTGAGCTTCTCCCGGATGACGCGGGTTCCGCCCTCGTCCTGCTCGGCGAGCTCGAGCAGCAGGCGGGCGACGCGACCATAGACATCCATCAATGCCAGGTTCTTCACGCTCGCGGTCAGCGCCCGGGTGCGGCGGATGAGCTTTTCGACGAGTCGCGCGGAGAACTCCGGCTGTGTTCTCAAGAATTCGCGCACCTTGCGCCTGGGAACGACGATGAAACGCGAGGGCTCCAGCGTCATGATCGAGGCCGACCGCGCTCCTCCGTCAAGCGCCATCTCGCCGAAGTACTCCCCCGGTCCCTGGGTGCCGAGCACGATCTCCTTGCCGCCTTCGTCCGCCAGGAACACCTTGACGCGACCGGAAACGATGACGAAAAGCGAGTCGGTCTCGTCGCCTTCGCTGACGATGACGGCGTGCTTCGGGAACGACTTGACGGCGCCATGGCCGGACAGTGCGCACAGTTCCGCTTCCGTGAGGATATCGGAGCGGCTCGGGTTCATCGTGGCGACTCCCGCGGGGCGTGAGTGCCCGCGTCCATTCTATGGCGGCGTCCCCCCGCCCGTCCATAGATCGCCCGGTTCCGGTGCGGGGCACGGGGGGAATCTTGTTCACGCGAAACGTGAATTTCCCACAAAAAAATTGCGCATTGTACAGCAGACCGACAGTCCATCCGAGCGCAGGATGGGCAGGCACATCATCAATGGAGGACACCATGAGAACCACGCACAGCACGCTCGTCCTGCTCGGGTGCGCTCTTGCCGGCGCGACCTACGGCCAGACGCCCGACAGAATCGTCATCGACGGCTCCACCGGGATCGCCCCGCTGGTGACCGCGCTCGCCACGGCGTACCGCGAGCGGCACCCCGCCGTGACCATCGAGATCGGAAAGGGTTTGGGCACCAAGGCGCGAATCAAGGCGCTGGCGGAGGGCACCATCGATATCGCGATGGCAAGCCACGGGCTGGTCGCCGACCAGCTGGTCAAGCAAGGCATGGCGGTGCAAGAGATTGCCAAGGTCGCGGTCGTCTTCGGCGTCAACGCCACGGTGCCCGCCACCAGTATCGGCGACCAGCAGGTCTGCGCGATCTATGCGGGCCGGCTGGACAACTGGAAAGAATTGGGGGGCCCCGATCTGGCCGTCGCCGCGCGGACGCGTCCCGACACCGAAGTCGATGCCGAGATCGTCCGGCAGCGCGTCGAATGCCTGGCTCAACTGCGGATGCCGGACGGTGTCCGCGTGATGTCCAAGTCCGGTGACATGGCGCGAGAGCTCGCCGGAACGCCGGGCGCGATCGGCATGACCACGATGACGGTGGTTGACCAGAGCCAGGGGAAAATTAACGCGCTCGCGCTCAACGGCGTCGCGCCGAGCCCGGAGAACGTGAGCAGCGGCGCCTACCGGCTCACGCGCGACT
>Ga0208685_1000144_pt1 | contig 28374 bp, 24 predicted proteins | sample EasRivMeERMLT890_FD_187533 | JGI IMG/M metagenome (GOLD analysis project Ga0208685, IMG submission 187533) | Soil microbial communities from meander-bound floodplain in the East River, Colorado, USA - East River MetaG ERMLT890 (SPAdes) (version 2) | ecosystem: Environmental > Terrestrial > Soil...
ACAGTCGATCCGCGAGGGGTTCGAGAAGCTGCGCGCGGACAAGGAGCTGCTGCCGCTGGCCGATGCGGCGAAGAGCCGCTCCGAGGCCGACTGGCTGGTCGGCATCAACGGCACGCGCGCCATGACTGCCTTCAACTCCAAGGAAGGCGGCTTCTATCTCACCACAGTGGGCCGGGTGCAGACCCCGACCCTGGCCATCCTGGTCGAGCGCGAGGAGCGCATCCGCGCCTTTACGGCGCGTGACTACTGGGAAGTTCAGGCTCGATTCGGCGCAAAGGCGGGCGAGTACCCCGCGCGCTGGTTCGATCCGAAGTTCAAGAAGGACGACGATACCGAGCGCAAGCCCGAGCGCCTGTGGAGCGAGGCCGAGGCCAAAGCGATCGTGGCGGCGTGCCGCGGGAAGACCGGCATCGCAACGGAGGAAAGCAAGCCCTCGACGCAGCTTTCGCCGCTGCTCTATGACCTGACGAGCCTGCAGCGCGAGGCCAACAGCCGCTTCGGCTTCCCCGCGCGCATGACACTGTCGCTTGCCCAGGCGCTATACGAGCGCCACAAGGTCCTTACCTACCCCCGAACCGACGCGCGAGCGCTGCCGGAAGATTACCTCGCTACGGTCAAGAAGACGCTGGACGAGCTTGGCGACACGCGCGAGTTCGCGCCGTTCGCCAAGCAGATCCTGAAGCAGGGTTGGGTCAAGCCGAACAAGCGCATCTTCGACAACAGCAAGATTTCCGATCACTTCGCCATCATTCCGACCCTGCAGACGCCCAAGCACCTGAATGAGGCCGAGCAGAAGCTCTACGACATGGTGGTGCGGCGCTTCCTTGCGGTGTTCTACCCCGCGGCCGAGTACCTGCAGACCACCCGCATCACGCGCGTGGGCGAGCATCAATTCAAGACCGAGGGCAAGGTGCTGGAGACGCCCGGCTGGCTCGCGGTCTACGGCCGCGCTGGCGGCGAGGAAAACGAGAATCTGCCCGCGATCGCGCAGGAGGAAAAGGTCCCGGTGCGCGAGATTGCCGCGCACGCCAACCAGACCAAGCCGCCGCCGCGCTACACGGAGGCGACGCTGCTCTCGGCGATGGAGGGCGCCGGCAAGCTGGTCGAAGACGACGAGCTGCGCGAGGCGATGGCGGCCAAGGGTCTGGGCACGCCGGCGACGCGCGCCGCGACCATCGAGGGCCTGATCCGCGAGGACTACGTGCACCGCGAGGGCCGCGAGCTTGTACCCACGCCGAAGGCTTTCTCGCTGATGTTCGCGCTGCACATGCTGCACATCGTCGAGCTCGGCTCGCCCGAGCTCACCGGCGAATGGGAGCACAAGCTGAAGCTGATCGAGGCCGGCAAGCTGACGCGCGAAGAGTTCATGGACCAGATCAGCGCGCTGGTGAAGACCGTGGTGAACACCATCAAGCACGGCGAGATCCCCGACGTGGTGTACGCCACGGTGCCGGCGCCATGCCCGAAATGCGGCGGCGCAGTGCAGGAAACCTACCGCAAGGTCGAGTGCCAGAAATGCGACTTCTCGCTCTGGCGGGTGATTTCGGGCCGCGAGTGGACGCCCGAGGAGCTCGCCGAGCTCTTCAAGAAGCGCTTCGTCGGCCCGCTCACCGGCTTTCGCAGCAAGCAGGGGCGGCCGTTCAGCGCCGGGATCCGCCTCACCGACGAGCTGCGCCTCGAGTTCGATTTCGGCCAGGGCGCGGGCGATGGCGACGAAGCGGTCGACTTCAGCGCCCAGGAGCCGCTCGGCGCCTGCCCTAAGTGCAAGTCACGCGTCTTCGAGCACGGCGTGGCCTACGTCTGCGAGAAGGCCGTCGGGCCGCAACGCTCGTGCGACTTCCGTTCCGGCCGCCTCATCCTGCAGCAGCCGATCGAGCGCGAGCAGATGAAAAAGCTGCTCGAAACCGGCCGCACCGATCTCTTGACCGGCTTCGTGTCCAAGAAGAACCGCAAGTTCAAGGCGTTCCTGGTGAAGCAGCCCGATGGCAAGATCGGCTTCGAGTTCCAGCCGCGAGCGCCGAAAGAAGGAAAGGAAAAGCCGGCGGCGCCCGAGGGCAAAGCTACACGTCGAGGTTCCGAACGCCGAGCGCGTTGAGCTCGATGAACGCGCGCCGCGGCTCGACCTCGTCGCCCATGAGTTTCGTGAAGATCTCGTCGGCGGCGATGCTGTCCTCGATCTGCACCTTGAGCAGCCGCCGCGTTGCCGGGTCCATGGTCGTTTCCCACAGCTGCGGCGGGTTCATCTCGCCCAGGCCCTTGTAGCGCTGCAGGGTCATCGCCTTCTCGACCTCGCCCAGCAGCCACTTCATCGCTTCTGCGAAGTCGGCCACCGGCTGACGCTTGTCACCGCGCTGCACCGCTGCGCCGGTGCCGATCAGGCCGCGCAGCATTTCCGCGGTCTGGCGAATCTGCGCGTAGTCGCCGGAGTGCACGAACTCCGTATCGATGGTGCTCATGCGCACGTTGCCGTGGCGCGTGCGCTCGACGCGCACCTGGTAGCGCTCGGTCTTCTGGTCGAAGTGCGGCGCGACTGCGAAGCCCTCGCCGCCGATCGCCGCCTCGAGCGCCTCGGCGGACGCTTCCGCCGTGTCGCGCCGCGTCAGATCGACCTGCACGCCGCGCAACATGGCCTGCAATACTTCGCGGTCGACGAGGCGCGACACGCGCTCCATCACGGCCTCGGCGAGCAGGTAGGACTTGGCGAGCTCCGCCAGGGTATCGCCGCTGATCGGCTCGCGCCCCGCGCCGGGATGCAGCGCCGCGTCGACCAGCGCCTGCTTCAGCATGAAGGCGTTCAGCTCGTGCTCGTCCTTGAGGTAGCGCTCTTCCTTGCCGAGCTTCGCCTTGTACAGCGGCGGCTGCGCGATGTAGATGTGCCCACGCTCGACCAGCTCGCGCATCTGGCGGTAGAAGAAGGTGAGCAGCAGGGTGCGGATGTGCGAGCCGTCGACGTCGGCGTCGGTCATCACGATGATGCGGTGATAGCGCAGCTTGTCGGGGTTGTATTCCTCGGCGCCGATGCCGCAGCCGAGCGCGGTGATGAGCGTCGCGATCTCGGCCGACGCCAGGAGCTTCTCGAAGCGCGCTCGCTCCACGTTCAGTATCTTGCCCTTGAGCGGCAGGATCGCCTGGAACTTGCGGTCGCGTCCCTGCTTGGCCGAGCCGCCGGCCGAGTCGCCCTCCACCAGGTAGAGCTCGGACTTCGCCGGGTCGCGCTCCTGGCAGTCGGCGAGCTTGCCCGGCAGCCCCATCGAGTCGAGCACGCCTTTGCGGCGCGTCATCTCGCGCGCCTTGCGCGCGGCTTCGCGCGCCGCCGCCGCCTCGACGATCTTCACCGTGATGGTGCGCGCGTCGTGCGGACGCTCGTCGAGGAACTCGCGCAGGCGCTCGGCGACGATCTCCTCGACCACCGGGCGCACCTCCGAGGACACGAGCTTCTCCTTGGTCTGCGACGAGAACTTGGGCTCGGGCACCTTGACCGACAGCACGCAGGCGAGCCCTTCGCGCATGTCGTCGCCGGTGGTCTCGACCTTGGCCTTTTTCGCGATCTCGTTTTCCTCGATGTACTTGTTGAGCACCCGTGTCATGGCGGCACGCAGGCCCGTCAGGTGGCTGCCGCCGTCCTTCTGCGGGATGTTGTTGGTGAAGCACAGGACGTTTTCCTGGTACGAATCGTTCCACTGCATCGCCACTTCGACCGTGAGGCCGTCCTTCTCACCGTGGCCGAGAAAGACGTTGGGGTGGAGCACATTCTTCGCGCGGTTCATGTACTCGACGAAGCCCTTAACCCCGCCTGAGAACGCGAAATTCTCCTCCTTGCCGGCGCGCTGGTCGATGAGCACGATCTTGACGCCATTGTTCAGAAACGACAGCTCTCGCAGGCGCCGCGCCAGGATGTCGTAGTGGTAGTCGATGGTGCCGAAGGTCTCCTTCGAGGCGAGGAAATGCACCTCGGTCCCGCGTCGCTCGGTGCTGCCGGTCGCCTTGAGCGGCGCCACGGCCACGCCGTTGCGGAATTCCATCTGGTGCACCTGCCCGTCGCGCCAGACGGTGAGCCGCAGCCACTCCGAGAGGGCGTTCACCACCGAGACACCGACGCCGTGCAGCCCGCCCGACACTTTGTAGCTGTTGGAGTCGAACTTGCCGCCGGCGTGCAGCTCGGTCATCACGATCTCGGCGGCCGAGCGGGCGAGGGTGTCGTCCAGCTTGACGCCGGTGGGGATGCCGCGGCCGTTGTCGATCACCGACACCGAGTTGTCGGTGTGGATGGTGACGATGATCTCGTCGCAGAACCCGGCGAGCGCCTCGTCGACCGAGTTGTCGACCACCTCGAACACCATGTGGTGCAGCCCGGTGCCGTCGGAGGTGTCGCCGATGTACATCCCGGGGCGCTTGCGCACCGCCTCCAGGCCCTTCAGGACCTTGATGGCATCCGAGCCGTAGTCGCCGCTCTCGCCGTTGCCTTTGTGCTCCGACATGCTTTTCCTAAATCCTCATCGGCATGACGACGTACTTGAAGTCCTTTTCCGCCCCGTAGGTGATGAGCGCGCTCGAGGCGGAATCGCCGAAGGCGCACTCGATGACGTCGCCCGACACGTTGTTCAGCACGTCGAGCAGGTAGTTGACGTTGAACCCGATGTCGAGGGCGTCGCCGGAATACTCCACCTCGAGCTCTTCGTGCGCCTCCTCCTGCTCGGCGTTCGAAGACACGATCTTCAGGCTGCCGTCGGCGAGCACCCAGCGCACGCCGCGGAATTTCTCGTTCGACAGGATGGCCGCTCGCAGCAGCGCCTGACGCAGCGGCTCGCGCGCGATGTGCAGACGGTTCTTGTGGCCGGTCGGAATGACGCGCGTGTAGTCCGGAAACTTGCCGTCGATCAGCTTCGACACCAGGTCGATGTCGCCGAAGCTGAACGAAGCCTGGGTGGCGGCGATCTCGATCTTGACCGGCGCATCGCTGTCGGCGAGCAGCTTGCCGAGCTCGAGCACGGTCTTGCGCGGTACGATCACCTCCTGGCGTGGCAGCTTCGCGCCCAGCTTCAGCGCCGCGAATGCCAGGCGGTGACCGTCGGTCGCGACCAATTTCAGGCTGCCTTCCTCGACGACCATCAGCAGGCCGTTCAGGTAGTAACGGATGTCCTGCTGCGCCATGGCGTATTGCACGAGGGACAGCAGGCGGCGCAACGCCTTCTGCTCGAGCTCGAACCTGGCCGACTCGCCCGCGGGCCTGGCGAGGCGCGGAAAGTCCTCGGCCGCGAGCGTCTGCAACGTGAACCGGCTCTTGCCGGCCTTGACCAGCAGACGCTTATCCTGTTGCTGCAGCGTGACTTCCGCGCTCTCAGGGAGGGCGCGCAGGATATCAAGGAGCTTCCGTGCGCCAACGGTGACCGCGCGCGCGTCGGCCGGGGCGCCGATGCCGCTGCGCGCGGCGATCTGGATCTCGATATCGGTGGCGAGGAACGCGAGCATGTCCTGCGCGCGCTCGATCAGCACGTTCGACAGGATCGGCAGCGTATGGCGGCGCTCGATGATCCCGCTCACGGCGGCAAGCGGGCCGAGCAGCTCGTCGCGCTTTGCTTTAGCAAGATTCATTGTTATTTACCTTAGTAGTAACTAATAGAGCGCCCTGATTCGCGGGATAAACCCGCAACTCCTTGCCGCAGCGCACATTGCACTGTCTTCGGACAGGCGAAAAGCCTGTGGAGAACGCAAGATGATTTGTGAATAGTTCCTGCCGCAACGGCGATCGCTGTCCTTATTCACAAACTGTCCCCAGGCTGTCCCCAGCCCTCAACCCTTGAGCACCTGCTCGAGGACCACATAGTCGCGATTGAGCCCGGTGTCGTTCTTGCGCAGGCTGGCGATCGTGCGGCAGGCGTGCAGCACCGTGGTGTGGTCGCGGTTGCCGAACGCCTCGCCGATCTCGGGCAGGCTCATCTGCGTCAGGTCCTTGGCCAGGGCCATCGCGACCTGGCGGGGCCGGGCCACGTTGCGGCTGCGCTTCTTGGAATGCATGTCCGAGATCTTGAGCTTGAAGTACTCGGCGACGGTCTTCTGGATGCCCTCCACGCTAACTTGCCGGCTGGCGACGTTCAGGATGTCCTGCAGCGCCTCCTTGGCGAGCTCGAGCGACAGCTCGCGTCCGGAAAAGCGCGCAAAGGCGAGCACTTTCTTCAGCGCGCCTTCGAGCTCGCGCACGTTGGAGCGCAGGTGCTTGGCGATGAAGAACGCGATGTCCTCCGACAGGGCGACCGACTCCGCCTCGGCCTTCTTGAGCACGATCGCGACCCGCATCTCGAGCTCGGGAGGCTCGATCGCCACCGTCAGGCCCCAGCCGAAGCGCGAGATCAGCCGCTCCTCCATCCCGGCGATCTCCTTGGGATAGGTGTCGCAGGTGATCACGATCTGCTTATGCGCTTCGACCAGAGCGTTGAAAGCGTAGAAGAACTCCTCCTGGGTGCGGCCCTTGTTGGAAAAGAACTGGATATCGTCGATCAGCAGCAGATCGAGCGAGTGGTAGTAGCGCTTGAACTCGTCGAACGACTTCTGCTGGTAAGCGCGCACTACGTCGGTGACATACGCTTCGGCGTGGATGTACCGGATGCGTGCCTGCGGCCGCTGATCGGCGAGCTGGTTGCCGATCGCCTGCACCAGGTGGGTCTTGCCCAGTCCCACCCCGCCGTAGACGAAAAGCGGGTTGTAGGAGACGCCGGGATTCTCGGACACCTGCATCGCAGCCGCGCGCGCAAGCTGATTCGCTTTTCCTGTCACGAAGCTGTCGAAGGAGAACGCGGGATTCAGGCGCGCGCGCTCGAAGATCGACGGAGTTTCCGCGGGCCGCCGATGTGCATCCCCGGGGGCTGGCGCCAAGCGCGCCGGCGCCTCGGCCACGCGGGCTAGCACCAGGCGCAACCCGAGCTCGCGCCCGCTCGCTTCCGCGGCGAGGCGTTCGATGCGCGCCGCGAAGCGCTCGCGCACCAGCTCGAGGACGAACCGGTTCGGGGCCGTGAGGACCAAGGTGTGAGCTGCAGTGTCGTCTACCTCGCCGGATTCCGGCACGAGCGGCCGGATCCACGTGTTGAACTGCTGCGCGGGGAGCTCCTGCTCGAGCCGGCGCAAGCAGGCATCCCAGAGGTTTTGCATCTTTTCGTTGGGCCTGAAGCGAGTCGAAATTTTACCTTCTTGGCCATGCCTTATCCACAGACGAATTGACAATGCGCTGACGCGCACGCTCTAATACCGCCCTTTTTCCGGATCGGCAGAGATGGCCACGAAGCGGACCTACCAACCTTCCAAAACGCGGCGCGCGCGGCGCCACGGTTTTCTCGTGCGCAGCCGTACTCCGGGCGGACGCAAGGTGCTGCGCAATCGGCGCGCCCGCGGTCGGCGCCGCCTCGGGCTGTAGCCGCGGCCGGCAAGCGCTTCGGGTTGGATGCGGCGCGCCGGCTGAGGCAGAAAGCCGAATTCGAAACCCTGCTGCGACACGGCGCGCGGCGCAGCCTGGACGGCTACACCTTCTATGTGGCGCGGCGCGAAACCGGAAGTGCGCGGCTCGGCATGCTGATTTCCCGCAAGCACGCCGCGCGCGCCGTCACGCGCAACCGGCTGAAGCGCTGCATTCGCGAAGCCTTCCGGCTGGAGCGGGAGCGGCTCGGTCCGCTCGACGTGCTCGTGCGGCCGCCTTATGGCGCAAAGCCCTCTGCCGAGATGATTCTGCGGCTGCGCGATATCTTCGGCAAGCTCAGCTCATGATCGTGCGCGCGTTGCGCTTCGCGCTTCAAGGCTACCGCTGGTGCGTGCGTCCGTTGCTGCCGCCGGCCTGCCGCTTCTACCCGAGTTGCTCGCACTACGCCGAGGAAGCGCTGGTGCGCTACGGTGCCTGGCGCGGCGGCTGGCTTGCGGCGCGGCGCGTGTGCCGCTGCGGCCCCTGGTCGCCCGGCGGCCACGATCCCGTGCCCTGAACACGATGGACACCCAAAGACTCATCCTCCTGGTGATTTTCAGCTTCTCGCTGCTCATGCTGTGGGAAGCCTGGGAGAAGGAGAAGCGGCCGAAGCCCGCACCCCAGGCGCCCGCCGCGCAGCAGGGCGTGCCGGTTCCGGGCAAGCCCGCGCCGCCTGCCGCCCAAGCGCCGGGTGTGGCTCCCCAGCCGGCTCCCGCTGCGGTTCCGGCAGCGGCCGCGGCGGCGAAGGGCGAGATCGTGCGCGCGCGGACGGATCTGCTGGTCGCCGAGATCGATACCTTGGGGGGCACGCTGAAGCGCCTGGAGCTGCTGAAGCACAAGGACTCGGCAGATCCGACCAAGAACTTCGTGCTGTTCGGTCCCGACCGTAGCTACGAGGCACAGAGTGGCATCACGCGCGAAGGCGGGCCGAACCATCTCACGCTCTGGACCGCGAGCGCGCGGGAGGTTGCGCTTGAGCCAGGCAAGGACACGGTGGAGGTGCGCCTGACCGGCGCCGGCCGTGACGGCGTCAGTGTCGAGAAGGTCTACACCTTCAAGCGGGACAGCTATGTCGTCGACCTCTCGCTGGAGGTGCAGAACCGCAGCTCGGAGAGCCTCACCCCCTACGCCTACTTCCAGCTTACGCACGACGCCAAGCCGACGAGCAACGTGAACACGGTGGCGGAGACTTTCGGCGCGCAAAGCTTTACCGGCTTTGCCATCTATACCGCCGAGAAGGCGTTCGAGAAAGTTCATCCCAGCGATCTCGACAAGGCAAAGTTCGAGCGGCGCGCCGATAACGGCTGGCTTGGCTTCGTCCAGCACTATTTCGTGTCCGCCTGGATCCCGCCCGACAAGTTGGTGCGCGACTATGGCGCACTAAAGCGCAACGACGGCCTGTATTCGGGCAACGTGGTCCTGCAGCCCGGCCCGCTGGCGCCGGGCGCCTCCGCCCAGGTCAAGGTGTCCCTGTACGCCGGGCCACAGGAGCAGCGCCGGCTGCAGGCCGCAGCGCCCGGGCTCGACCTGGCGGTCGATTACGGCTTCCTCGCGATCATCGCCTGGCCGCTGTTCTGGCTGCTGGAGAAGTTCCATGCGCTCTCGGGCAACTGGGGCGTCGCCATCATCCTGCTGACGGTGCTGATCAAGATCGTGTTCTTCCCGCTCTCGGCGGCGAGCTACAAGTCCATGGCCAAAATGAAGTTGATCACGCCGCGCTTGACCAAGCTGCGCGAGATGTATGGAAACGACCGCCAGAAGATGAACCAGGCGATGATGGAGCTCTACAAGACCGAAAAGATCAACCCGCTCGGCGGCTGCTTCCCGATCCTGGTGCAGATCCCGGTATTCATCGCGCTCTACTGGGTGCTGCTCGCGGCGATCGAGCTGCGCCACGCGCCGTTCATGCTGTGGATCAAGGATCTGTCCGCGCTCGATCCGTACTACGTGCTGCCGATCCTGATGACGATAACGATGATCCTGCAAACCAAGATGAACCCGGTGCCGCCCGACCCGGTGCAGGCGAGGGTGATGCAGATCATGCCGTTCGTCTTCAGCATCTTTTTCTTCTTCTTCCCGGCCGGGCTGGTGCTCTATTGGCTGGTCAACAACATCCTTTCCATCGCCCAGCAATGGCAGATCCAGCGCATGTTCGACCGCGACAGGCCTGCCCATGCCAAGCGCTGAGCGGCTTGTCCGCGATCCCGATCATGTGATTCGGGACACGATCGCAGCGATCGCCACGCCCGCCGGACGCGGTGGAATCGGCGTGGTGCGCATTTCGGGTCCCGACGTCGCCGGAATTTGCCAAAAGCTGTTGGGGAGGCTGCCGCTGCCGCGGCATGCCATGCATGCCGTATTTCGCGACGCCCGGGGCGGGGCGGTCGATGAGGGCATCGCGCTCTACTTCCCGGCGCCGCATTCCTACACTGGAGAGCCGGTGCTCGAGCTGCAGGGGCACGGCGGTCCGATGGTGATGCAGGCGGTGCTCGCAGCCTGCCTGGATGCGGGGGCCCGGCTTGCGGAGCCTGGTGAGTTCACCCGAAGGGCGTTTCTCGAGGGGAAGCTCGATCTTGCGCAGGCCGAGGCGGTCGCCGATCTGATCGACGCGGCGAGCCGCGAGGCGGCGCGCTCGGCACTGCGCTCCCTCACCGGAGAGTTCTCGGCCGCGATCGGCGCCATGCAGTCGCAGCTGATCGAATTGCGCGCACTCACCGAAGCGATGCTCGATTTCCCGGAAGAGGACGTCGACGCTTTCCACCGGGGGGATGCTGCTGCGCGCCTGGCCGCGGTGCGAGGCGCGCTCGACGATGTACTCGCCAAGAGCCGGCAGGGGAGCCTGCTGCGCAGCGGAATCCACGTGGTGCTCGCAGGACGGCCGAACGTCGGCAAGTCGAGCCTCCTCAACCGGCTCGCCGGCGAGGAACGCGCGATCGTGACGCCGGTGGCCGGCACGACGCGCGATGCGCTGCGCGAGCCGATCCAGATCGAAGGCCTCGCGCTGGTGCTGGTCGACACGGCCGGGCTGCGCCTGTCCTCCGACATGGTTGAGCGCCTCGGCGTCCAGCGCACGCAGCGCGAGCTCGAGCGTGCCGACGTCGTGATGGCCGTTTTCGAGGCCGGCAAAGGCCGCGATGCGCTGGAGAACCTGCCCTCTGGCGTGCCGCTAATAGAGGTCTACAACAAGATCGACCTCGTTCCCGGCTTCGCCGCGCCTGCCGGGGCGGTGGCAGTGTCGGCGAGGACCGGCGAAGGCCTCGCCGAGCTGCGTAAAGCCGTACTTGAGGCTGCCGGCTGGTCGTCGAGCGGCGAGCCGGTGTTCCTTGCCCGGGAGCGTCACCTGCGTGCGCTGGAGAGAGCGCGTGCTCACCTCGAGGCGGCGGCCCGCGAAACCGGGCGCTGGGAGCTTTTTGCCGAGGAACTGCGCCTGGCGCACACCGCACTCGGGAGCGTCGTGGGGGAATTCAGCGCCGACGATCTGCTCGGCGAAATCTTTGCGCGCTTTTGCATCGGCAAGTAGCTCGACTATCATAAGTAGTTGTTTCTTTACAGAATTATCTTCATTAGGCTAAACGGGCCCTAGAGGCTGAAACATCCCCCGATGCTAGAATCGCAGCCGCACGGTACTCTCGGTGCGACCGGCCCAGCCTGCGCTGGGCCTTTGCCTTTCTGGAGTGAGCCAGCGAAATGAATGCTCCCGGTAGCACCCTCATCGACCAGTCGAACGCACCGTCCTGGGTGCGCCATCGCGGCCTGCGGCAATGGGTTACGGACGTCGTCCGGCTGGCGAAGCCCGAACGCATCGTCTGGTGCGACGGCTCGCAAGCCGAATACGACCGGCTGTGCGCCGAGCTCGTCGCGAGCGGAACCTTCATTCGGTTGAGCGAAAAGCTGCGGCCCAACTGCTACCTCGCCCGCTCGCATCCGAGCGACGTTGCGCGCATGGAGGATCGCACCTTCATCTGCAGTGAGGAGAAGGAGGACGCGGGCGCGACCAACAACTGGGTCGATCCGCGCGAGATGCGCGCCACCCTGAACCGCCTGTTCGACGGTTGCATGCGCGGGCGCACGATGTACGTAATGCCGTTCTCCATGGGGCCGATCGGCTCGCCGATCGCGCAAGTCGGCGTCGAGATCTCCGATTCCGCGTACGTCGCGGTGAACATGCGCATCATGACGCGCATGGGACGCGCGGTCGCCGACTGGCTCGGCGAGGATGGCGCCTTCGTCCCTTGCGTGCACTCGGTCGGCGCCCCGCTGACGGCGGGAAAAAAGGATGTCGCGTGGCCGTGCAACGAGAAGGAAAAATGGATCGTGCATTTCCCGGAGACGCGTGAGATTTGGTCTTACGGCTCCGGCTACGGCGGCAACGCGCTCCTCGGCAAGAAGTGCCTTGCGCTGCGCATCGCGTCGGTCATGGCGCGCGACGAAGGCTGGCTCGCCGAGCACATGCTGATCCTCGGCGTGCAGGCGCCCACGGGTGAAAAGACCTACGTCGCTGCGGCATTTCCCTCGGCCTGCGGCAAGACCAACCTCGCCATGCTGATCCCGCCGGCCGCCTTCGCCGACTGGAAGGTGACGACGATCGGCGAGGATATCGCCTGGATCAAGCCGGGTGCCGATGGGCGCCTGCGGGCGATCAACCCCGAATACGGCCTGTTCGGCGTCGCGCCCGGCACTTCGGAGCAGACCAATCCGAACGCGATGAAGATGCTGCACTCGAATGTCATTTTCACCAACGTCGCAGTCACGCCGGACGGCGATGTGTGGTGGGAGGGCATGACCGACGAGCCGCCGGCCCGGCTGACTGACTGGCAGGGAAAGCCCTGGACCCCGGAGGACGGCAAGAAGGGCCGCCTCGCGGCGCATGCCAACGCCCGCTTCACGGTGCCTGCTTCGCAGTGCCCGTCCATGGACGCCGCCTGGGAGGATCCCGCCGGGGTGCCGATTTCCGCGTTCGTCTTCGGCGGCCGGCGTTCGACCACCGTGCCGTTGGTTGTCGAGGCGCCGAGCTGGGAAGAGGGCATTTACATGGCGGCTACGCTTGGCTCTGAGACCACCGCGGCTATCACCGGCAAGCTTGGTGTGGTGCGCCGCGACCCGATGGCGATGCTCGCCTTCTGCGGCTACAACATGGGCGATTACTTCGCCCACTGGCTGAAGATGGGCCGCTCGCTGAAGCAGCCGCCCAAGATTTTCCGCGTCAACTGGTTCAGGCGCGACGCGAACGGCAAGTTCCTCTGGCCGGGCTTCAGCGAGAACATGCGTGTGCTCGCCTGGATCGTCGCGCGCTGCCAAGGCCGGGCACAGGGCGCCGACACGGCGCTCGGCCTCATGCCGCGCTACCAGGACCTCAACTGGGCCGGCCTGGAAAAAATGACCGAAGCGCGGTTCGCCGAGCTGTCGCAAGTGGATGCGGCTGCCTGGAAGGAAGAGCTGCGCTCGCACGACGAGCTCTTCGCTAAGCTCGGCGAGCGGCTGCCGCCCGCGCTCGAGGCGCGCCGCGGCCGCATGCACGAGAAGCTAGCGGCTTAACAGGAAACGGGCGCCGGCGGCGCCGAGCAGAGCAGCCGCGGCGCCTGCGCCAAGCGCGGCCTGGGAGGGAAAGCGTTCAAGCAGAACGCCGCCGGCGGCCAATCCGATTCCCACTCCCGCGAGCAGTGCGCTTGTAGTCCAGGTAAACGCTTCGGTGGCGTGCTCGGGACGCGAGATCTTCGCGGCGAGCATCGACTGGATGATCAGACCCGGCGCCATGGCGATGCCGGCAAGCCCGCACCAAAACGCAAACGGCCACAGCTGCCAGCCTAGCGCCAGCACCGCCAAGCCCGCCGCCATCAGCGCGAGCGCGAGCGCAAACTGGCGTCCCAAGGGCGAGTGCCAGCCCCGGCTTCCGTAGACGAGCCCGCCGAGGGCACTGCCCGCGCTCATGACTCCCAGAAGCACGCCTGCAAGCGCAGCGTTGCCGATTTCGTTTGCGTAGGCGGCAACGCCGATCTCCATGAAGCCAAAAGCGCTTGAAAAGCACACCACGACGCCGACCAGTACCGGAAAATCGCGCTCGCCAAGGGGACCCAGAAGGCTGCCGGTCGTCCGCTGCTCGACCCGCCACTCGAGCAAAGCCGGAGAGCGCACGAAAAGCAGCGTGCCCACAAGCCCGCACGCAGCCGCGAACCATACGGCCGCTGCCGCCGACGCCACTGCGATGAACACGGCGACCAGCATCGGCCCCAGGATGAAGATGATTTCGATCAGTACCGACTCCGCGGAGTAGGCCGCGGCCAGCAGCGCGCCGTCGCTAAGGCGCCGCCTGAAGTAGGTGCGCACGCAGACGGAGATGGGCGGAAAGCTGGCTCCCGCCGCGGCAGCGAATGCCAGGCTGAGGACCGGCGCTCCATCGCGTACGGCGGCCACCAGAGCCACCAACGCGGAAGGAAAGAGCACGCCGCTGGTGAGAAGGATGCGGCGGGGGCCGTAGCGGTCGATTGCGCGGCCGAGCATCGGCGCTACTGCCGCCAAACCGATCACGTAAAAAGCGGTGGTTGCTCCCCCGCGAGCGAAAGACTCGCTGCTGGTCTGTACGAGCAGGAGAATGGCGAGGCCGGTGATTCCGATCGGCAACCGGCCGAGCATCGAAGCGGCGAACGTCCATCGCACGTCCGGCTGCTGGAGGAGCGCCGCGTAGCGCTCTAGGGAAATCACGTAATGCTGCGCTGCAGCAAAGGTGTTGTTCCACGTGGAACGAGAGCGCTCCCGTGGTTCCACGTGGAACGATCACGTAAAATTCGCCACCCCCATGTTGTTTCCTAGTGAGTTCGACGTCATCGTTGTCGGCGGCGGCCATGCCGGTACCGAAGCCGCCTTGGCCTCAGCGCGCCTCGGCTGCCGCACGCTCCTGCTGACCCACAGCATCGAGACGCTCGGGCAGATGTCGTGCAACCCGTCGATCGGCGGCATCGGCAAGGGCCATCTTGTCCGGGAAATCGACGCCTTGGATGGCGCCATGGCGATCGCTACCGACGAGGCCGGGATCCAGTTTCGCACCCTCAACGCCTCGAAAGGCGCAGCGGTGCGCGCCACGCGCGCCCAGGCCGACCGTACACTCTACCGTCAAGCCATCCGCCGCCGATTGGAAAACCAGCCGAACCTCTGGCTGTTTCAGCAGGCGGTCGACGATATTCTGCTCAAGGGGGATCGCGTGGTCGGAGTGGCGACCCAGCTCGGCCTCGAGTTCCGCAGCCGCTCGGTCGTGCTGACCACCGGTACCTTCCTCTCAGGCCTGATCCACGTCGGACTGAACAGCTATCAGGCAGGGCGCGCTGGTGATCCTGCCTCGGTCACCCTCGCGGCGAGGCTCCGGGAGATGAAGCTTCCAGTCGGCCGGCTCAAGACCGGCACGCCGCCGCGGCTAGACGCCCGCAGCATCGACTTCAGCGTGCTCGAGGAGCAGCCAGGGGACTCGCCCGAGCCGGTGTTTTCCTTTCTTGGCCGGCGCGAGATGCATCCGCGGCAGCTCCCGTGCTGGATCACTCACACCAGTCGCCGCACGCACGAAATCATCCGCGCGGCGCTGGACCGCTCGCCGATGTTTACCGGCGTCATCCAAGGCGTGGGCCCGCGGTACTGCCCCTCGATCGAGGACAAGATCCATCGCTTTGCCGGGAAGGCCAGCCATCAAATCTTCCTGGAGCCTGAAGGGCTGAACACGAACGAGGTGTACCCGAACGGCATTTCCACCAGCCTGCCGTTCGACGTACAGATCGAGCTCGTGCGTTCCATCCCCGGGCTGGGGCGCGCGCACCTCGTACGCCCCGGTTATGCGATCGAGTATGACTACTTCGATCCGCGCGAGCTCCGTAGCTCGCTCGAGACGAAAAGCGTGGCGGGCTTGTTCTTCGCCGGGCAGATCAATGGCACTACGGGCTATGAGGAGGCGGCGGCACAGGGGCTGCTGGCCGGCTTGAACGCCGGGCGGCGCGCCCTGGAACGCGAGCCCTGGTGCCCCAAGCGCAACGAGGCTTACCTTGGAGTGCTTGTGGACGACCTCGTGACGCGCGGCGTCTCCGAGCCCTACCGTATGTTCACGAGCCGCGCCGAGTACCGGCTGATGCTGCGTGAGGACAACGCGGATTTGCGCCTGACGGAGGCGGGGCGCCAGCTCGGCTTGGTATCGGATACACGCTGGGATGCGTTCAACCGCAAGCGCGATGCGATCGTAGGCGAGACCTTGCGGCTCAAAGAGACGTTTGTAAGCGCTGGCTCTCAGGAAAAGCGCTCAGTTTACGACCTATTGCGTCGACCTGAGGTGCACTATTCGGGAGTCGCGCCTGCGCCCCTCGCCGCTCCGGAAGTCGCCGAGCAGGTGGAGATTCAAGCCAAGTACGAGGGGTACATCCAGCGCCAGCAGCAGGAAGTAGCGCGGAGCGCCGAGCTCGAGTCGCGCGCGCTGCCGCCGGACCTCGACTATCGCGAGGTGCGAGGCCTGTCGGCCGAGGTGCAGCAGAAGCTGAATCGCCACCGGCCGGAAACGATCGGACAGGCGGGGCGCATCTCCGGGATCACCCCCGCCGCGATCTCGCTTTTGCTGGTGCACCTGAAACGGGGCTTCCGGGCGTTCGACAAGAAAAGGGCATGACGCCGGATGCCGCGCTCGACCGAGGGCTCGGCGAGTTAGGGCTGGAGCTGGGCCCGGCTGCGCGCGAACGGCTGCTCGGCTACCTGGCGCTGCTCGTGAAATGGAACCGTACCTACAACCTGACCGCGATCCGCGACCCGCTCGCCATGGTGACGCACCACGTCCTCGATTCGCTTTCGGTGCTGCCGCACCTGCCGCTCGCGGCCTTGCGGCCTCGGGTCGCCGACGCGGGGTCGGGCGCGGGGCTACCGGGTATTCCTCTCGCGATCGCGCGTCCGCAATGGCGCGTTGCGCTCGCCGAATCGAGCCAGAAGAAGGCGGCGTTCCTGCGACAGGCGGCGATCGAGCTCGCGCTCGGCAATGTCGAAGTGCACGAAGGACGCGTCGAGGCCTGGCGCCCGCAACCCTTGTTCGATCTGGTGATCTCGCGCGCCTTTTCCGCGCTCGGCGAGTTCATTGCCGCGTGCCGGCATCTTGTCGTCCCTGGCGGAACGCTCGCGGCGATGAAGGGGACAAGACCAAGAGACCTGAAGGCCGGTTGTTCGCTGATTTCCCTGCACGTGCCGCTTCTCGATGCGCAACGCCACCTGGTGCTATGCCCCGCGTCCTCGCAGTAGTGAATCAGAAAGGCGGCGTGGGCAAGACCACCACTACCGTGAACCTCGCCGCGGCGCTGGCGCAGGCGGGGAAGCGCGTGCTCCTCGTCGATCTCGATCCGCAGGGAAACGCGACCATGGGCAGCGGTGTCGACAAGCGCACGGCGGCGCGTACCGTGTACCACGCGCTTCTCGGGCTGGGCGAGTTGGCGGGCATCCGCACGCGCTCGGAGAAGGGCGCGTACGATTTGGTGCCGGCGAATCGCGACCTCGCCGGCGCCGAGGTCGAGCTGGTCGATCTGCCCGCGCGCGAAACGCGGCTCAAGTCCGCGCTCGAGCCGATCAGCGCCGACTACGACTACATCCTCATCGACTGCCCGCCGTCGCTCAGCCTGCTCACCGTCAATGCCCTCGCCGCCGCGCAGCGCGTGCTGATCCCGATGCAGTGCGAGTATTACGCGCTGGAAGGACTCTCCGACCTCGTGGGCACCGTCAAGCGGGTGCGCGCCAACCTGAACCCCGGTCTCGAGATCGCAGGGCTCCTGCGCACCATGTACGACCCGAGGAACACCCTTTCGCAGCAGGTCTCGCGCGAGCTCGAAGCGCATTTCGGCGACAAGGTGTTCCGCACGCTCGTGCCGCGCAACGTTCGGCTTGCCGAGGCGCCGAGCTATGGCGTTCCGGCGGTGGTGTGGGATGCGACGTCCAAAGGGGCGCAGGCGTACATCGCGCTCGCAGCCGAAGTGCTGGAACGCGAGGTGGCCTACTCATGAAAGCAAGAGGTCTTGGACGGGGGCTGGACGCTTTGCTCGGCGGCGGCGAGGAGCGGCCGCGCGATGCGCTGCTCACGCTTCCGATCGCGCGCATCCGGCCGGGGCGCTACCAGCCGCGCACCAAGATGGACCAGCAGGCGCTGGCAGAGCTCGCCGCTTCGATCCGCTCGCAGGGGCTGATGCAGCCGGTGCTGGTACGGCCGGTCGATCGCGACCGCTACGAGCTCGTCGCCGGCGAGCGGCGCTGGCGCGCGGCGCAGATGGCGGGGCTGGAGGAGATTCCTGCGCTGATCCGCGAGGTGCCCGACGACGCCGCGCTCGCCATGTCGCTCATCGAGAACATCCAGCGCGAAAACCTGAATCCCATGGAAGAGGCTGCGGGCGTGCAGCGGCTGGTGGACGAGTTCAAGATGACCCACGAGCAGGCCGCCGACGCCGTCGGCCGCTCGCGTAGCGCCACCACCAACCTGCTGCGCCTGCTCAAGCTCGCGCGGCCAGTGCAGGAAATGCTGATGGAAGGCGCGCTCGAGATGGGGCATGCGCGCGCGCTGCTCGCGCTCGACGCCGCGCGCCAGATCGAGGCGGGCAAGCGGGTCGCGGCGAAGGGACTTTCGGTGCGCGAGACCGAGGCACTGGTGCACACGATGCTGCGAGGCCCCGCGGCGCGCCGCAAGCGCACCGACCGCGATCTTGCGCGGCTGGAGGAGGAAACCTCCGAGCGCCTCGGCACCACGGTCGAGATCCGCTCCGGAAAGAAAGGCACCGGCAAGCTCGTGCTGCACTACTCGAGCCTCGATCATCTCGACGAGCTGCTCAAAAAGCTGCGATGACCGCGCTCAGATGATGAGTGAGTTGAGCTATACTTCGCCGCCTTTGCGCCGCGCCTTGGGCAAGCCGATCTTGACCGTGCTGAAGTGGCAGTTCGCGGCGACGGTCTTGGCCACGCTGGCTGCGGCGTTGATCGCGGGAGCTCACGCCGCTGCTTCGGCCGCGGCCGGGGGAGCAGTCAGCATGGTGGCGGGCTTGGCATCGGCGCTGGTCGCCGTGCTGGGCAAAGGGAACTCCGCAGGGGGAGTCCTGGTTGGCGCGCTGAGAGCCGAGGCGCTCAAGATCGGCCTCGCTTTACTCCTGCTGTGGCTCGTGCTGTCGAACTACCCGCAGGTGGCGGTCGGCGTCCTTCTGGGCACGTTCGTCGTGACGATGCTGATTTTTTCCATGGCGTTTTTTGTACGCGAATACTGATGCAATCGGGCGATGGCCGCAGGTAAAGAGCTCACTCCCTCGGAGTACATCCAGCATCACCTGACGTTCTTCACCAAGCCGGTGGGAGAAGGCGGCGGCTTCTGGGCGCTCAACCTCGATTCGATCGCGGTGTCGATCCTGCTCGGGCTGGTCGGCATGGGGTTCATCTGGTGGGTGGTGCGTGGCGCGACCTCGGGGGTGCCGGGCAGGCGCCAGGCCGCCGTCGAGTGGCTGATCGATTTCGTCGATTCCCAGGCGAAAGGGATCTTCCAGCACGGCGACCGCCACCGCTTCGTGGCTCCGCTTGCGCTCACGGTATTCGTGTGGGTCGTCCTGATGAACGCGATGGATTTCCTGCCGGCCGACCTGGTCGGGCTGGTGACGCACAGGATCTCCGACCACGGCTTCCGCTACGTGCCCACCGCCGACGTCAATACGACCTTCGCGATGTCGATCTCGGTGCTTTTCCTGACCCTCTACTTCGCCATCTCGGTCAAGGGAGTGGGCGGGTGGCTGCACGAGCTGTTCTGTTCGCCGTTCGGCTCGCACCCGCTGCTGTGGCCGGCGAACTTTCTGTTCCAGATGGTGGAGTACGTGTCGAAAACCTTGTCGCATTCGCTGCGGCTCTTCGGCAACATGTACGCGGGCGAGATCCTGTTCCTGCTGCTGTGGATGTGGGCGGCCACCGGCGTGGTCGGAATCATCTTCGGCTCCTTCCTGGGGCTGCTCTGGGCCATCTTCCACATCCTCATCGTGCTGCTGCAGGCCTACATCTTCATGATGCTGACCGTGGTGTACATCTCGATGGCGCACGAGCACCACTGACCTCATTACTTCAAGAAAGGGAAAACTCCAATGGAAAAACTACAGCTGCTCGCGATGGTCCAGGCCTACACGGGCATCGGCATCGGGCTGATGATCGGCCTGGGCGCCGCGGGCGCCTGCATCGGCGTGGGAATCATGTGCAGCCGGTTCCTCGAGGCCGCCGCGCGCCAGCCCGAGCTCACCAACTCGCTGCAGGGCAAGGTGTTCCTGCTGCTCGGCCTGATCGACGCCTCGTTCATCATCGGCCTGGGCATCGCGATGTTCTTCGCTTTCGCCAATCCGCTGGCCACGGCGTTCCAATAGGGCCGGTCTAGGAGTCTCAAGGCATGAACCTCAACCTGACGCTGATTGCTCAGGCGATTACCTTCACCGCCTTCATCTGGGTGACGGTGAAGTTCATCTGGCCGCACATGCTGCGCGCCATCGAGGCGCGGCAGAAGACGATCGCCGACGGGCTCGCCGCCGCCGAGGAAGGCAAGCGCTCGCTCGAGCAGTCGAACAAGCGCGCCGACGAGGAAATCAGGAAAGCCCGCGAGCGCGCGACCGAGGTCCTGTCGCAGGCGGAGAAGCGCGCCGCGCAGATGATCGACGAAGCCAAGAACCTGGCCAAGGAGGAAGGCAGCCGCGAAAAGGCCGCAGCCAAGGCCGAGATCGCACAGGAACTGACCCGAGCCCGCGAGCAGTTGCGCGACCAGGTGGCTTCCCTGGCCGTCGCCGGCGCAGAGAAGATCCTGCGGCGCGAGGTCGACGCCAAGGCGCACGGCGACCTGCTCGATTCAATCAAGAAACAGCTCTGATGGCCGAGCCGACGACCGTCGCCCGTCCCTACGCCGAAGCCGCTTTCAAGCTGGCCGACGCCGAGGGCGCGCTCGGCAAGTGGTCGGATATGCTCGGCGTCCTTGCGCAGGTCGCGGACGACACCCGGGTGCGCGCAGCGGTCGCCGATCCGAACCTGTCAGACGCCAAGGCCGCGGGCCTGTTCATCGGGATCCTCGCCGGCAAGCTCAGCGGCGACGCGGAAAACTTCGTGCGCGTGCTGGCGGAGAACGGCCGACTCGGTCTGCTGCCGGAGGTCCGCGCGCAGTTCGAGGCTCTGAAGAACGAGCGTGAAGGCGTGCTCGAGGCCGAAGTGCACTCCGCCTTCGAGCTCTCGGAGGCGCAGGTCGCCGACCTGGTGCAGCGGCTCGAAAAGAAAACCGGCCGCAAGGTGAGGGCAAAAATCGCGATTCAGAAGGATCTGATCGCCGGCGTGAGGATCGTGCTCGGCGACAAGGTGATCGACGGCTCGGCGCGCGCGCAGCTCGGCGCTCTCGAGACGGCGTTGAAAGCATAAGGAGCAGCCATGCAACTGAACCCTTCCGAGATCTCGGAACTCATCAAGAGCCGCATCCAGAACCTGGACGCGGGTGCGCGCATGCGCACCCAGGGCACCGTGGTCTCGGTGACCGACGGCATCTGCCGCGTCCACGGCCTGTCGGACGTGATGCAGGGCGAGATGCTGGAATTTCCGAAGAACACCTTCGGCCTCGCGCTCAACCTCGAGCGCGACTCGGTCGGCGCGGTGATTCTCGGCGAATACACCCACATCACCGAGGGCGACACGGTCAAGACCACCGGCAAGATCCTTTCGGTGCCGGTCGGGCCCGAGCTGCTCGGCCGGGTGGTGAATTCGCTGGGTCAGCCGATCGACGGCAAGGGGGCGATCAACGCCAAGCTCACCGACGTGATCGAGAAGGTGGCGCCCGGCGTGATCGCGCGCCAGTCGGTGTCGCAGCCGGTGCAGACCGGCCTCAAGGCGATCGACGCGATGGTGCCGATCGGCCGCGGCCAGCGCGAGCTCATCATCGGCGACCGGCAGACCGGAAAGACCGCGGTCGCGGTCGACACGATCATCAATCAGAAGGGCAAGGACCTGTTCTGCGTCTACGTCGCGATCGGCCAGAAGGCTTCGACCATCGCCAACGTGGTGCGCAAGCTCGAGGAGCACGGCGCCATGGGCTACACGATCGTCGTGGCGGCGTCGGCTTCCGAGTCCGCGGCGATGCAGTACATCGCGCCGTATTCAGGCTGCACCATGGGCGAGTATTTCCGCGACCGCGGTCAGGACGCGCTCATCATCTACGACGACCTGACCAAGCAGGCGTGGGCCTACCGCCAGGTGTCGCTGCTGCTGCGCCGGCCGCCGGGGCGCGAGGCCTACCCCGGCGACGTGTTCTACCTGCACTCGCGGCTGCTCGAGCGCGCCGCCCGCGTGAACCCGGCGTACGTCGAGAAGTTCACCAAGGGACAGGTGAAGGGCAAGACCGGCTCGCTCACCGCGCTGCCGGTCATCGAAACACAGGCGGGCGACGTGACCGCGTTCGTGCCGACCAACGTCATTTCGATCACCGACGGACAGATCTTTCTGGAAACGGACTTGTTCAACGCCGGCATCCGTCCCGCCATCAACGCCGGCATCTCGGTGTCTCGGGTCGGCGGCGCGGCGCAGACCAAGGTGATGAAGCGGCGCGACACCGGCGGCGGCGTGCGCCTCGCGCTCGCCCAGTATCGCGAGCTCGCGGCGTTCGCGCAGTTCGCGAGCGACCTGGATGAAGCGACGCGCAAGCAGCTCGAGCGCGGGCGCATGGTGACGGAGCTGATGAAGCAGCCGCAATACCAGCCGCTGCAGGTGTGGGAAATGGCGCTGACGCTCTTCGCCGTGAACAACGGCTACTTCGACGACGTCGACGTCAAGAAGGCGCTCGCCGCCGAGAAGTCGATGCGCGAATACGTCAAGTCAAAGTTCCCGATCATCGTGAAGAGCATGGAGGACAAGAAGGACCTGTCACCGGAGGACGAGAAGTCGCTGCACGAAGCCATCAAGGACTGGAAGAAGAACGGATCGTTCTAGATCATGCCGGGCACCAAGGAAATTCGGGTCAAGATCAAGAGCGTGCAAAACACGCGCAAGATCACCAAGGCGATGGAGATGGTCGCCGCTTCGAAGATGCGCAAGGCGCAGGAGCGCATGCGCCACGCCCGCCCCTACGGCGAGAAGATCCGGAACGTCGCGGCGCACATTTCGCACGCCAACCCGGAATACCGCCACCCGTTCTTGGTCGATCGCGACTCGGTGAAGCGCGTCGGGATCATCGTCATCACCACCGACAAGGGCCTGTGCGGCGCGCTCAACACGAACCTGCTGCGCATGGTGCTCGCGCAGTACAAGGAATGGCAGGCGCAGGGCGAGGAGATCGAGGTGTGCGCCCTGGGCAACAAGGGCTTCGGCTTCATGCAGCGCCTGGGCGCCAACATCGTGTCGCACGCGATCCAGCTCGGCGACCGGCCGCAGATGGAAAAGCTGATCGGCGCGGTGAAACTGATGCTGGACGGCTACACCTCAAACCGCTTCGACCGGCTGATGCTCGCCTACACGCGCTTCATCAACACCATGAAGCAGGAGCCGGTGATCGAGCAGCTCCTGCCGCTTTCGGGCGAGCGCCTCGGCGCCCCGGAGACCGTGTGGGACTACATCTATGAGCCCGAGGCGCGCGCAGTGCTCGATCAAGTGATGACGCGCTACATCGAGGCGCTGATCTTCCAGGCGGTATCGGAAAACATGGCCTCCGAGCAGTCGGCGCGCATGGTGGCGATGAAGGCCGCCTCGGACAACGCCGCCGACCTGATCAGCGAGCTCACGCTCATCTACAACAAGAATCGTCAGGCCGGCATCACCAAGGAACTTTCGGAAATCGTCGGCGGCGCTGCCGCCGTCTAGAAGAATTCGACTCCAGGAAAACGACATGGCACAAGCACAAGGCACCATCGTCCAGTGCATCGGCGCGGTCACCGACATCGAGTTCGATCGCGACAACCTGCCCGGGATCTACGACGCGCTGATCCTGGAAGACGACCCGACCAACACGCTGGTGGAGAAGGGCCTCACTTTCGAGGTCGAGCAGCAGCTCGGCGACGGTGTGGTGCGCACCATCGCGATGGGATCCTCGGACGGCCTGCGCCGCGGCATGAAGGTGAAATCGACCGGTGGGCCGATCTCGGTGCCGGTCGGCAAGGGCACGCTCGGCCGCATCATGGACGTGCTTGGCCGCCCGATCGATGAAGTCGGCCCGATCAAGTCCGACAAGCTTCGCTCGATCCATCAGATCGCGCCGAAGTTCGATGAGCTCTCGCCCTCGGTCGAGCTGCTCGAGACCGGCATCAAGGTGATCGATCTGATCTGCCCGTTCGCCAAGGGCGGCAAGATCGGCCTGTTCGGCGGCGCGGGCGTGGGCAAGACGGTCAACATGCTCGAGCTCATCAACAACATCGCCACCCAGCATTCCGGGCTCTCGGTGTTCGCCGGCGTCGGCGAGCGCACGCGCGAGGGCAACGACTTCTATCACGAGATGATCGAGGCAGGCGTGGTGAAGCTCGACAACCTCGAGGAATCCAAGGTGGCGATGGTGTTCGGCCAGATGAACGAGCCGCCCGGCAACCGCCTGCGCGTCGGCCTCACGGGCCTGACCATGGCCGAGAGCTTCCGCGACGAGGGCCGCGACATCCTGTTCTTCGTCGACAACATCTACCGTTTCACGCTCGCCGGCACCGAGGTCTCGGCGCTCCTCGGGCGCATGCCGTCGGCGGTGGGCTACCAGCCGACGCTCGCGGAAGAGATGGGGCGGCTGCAGGAGCGCATCGTTTCCACGAAGACAGGCTCGATCACCTCGGTGCAGGCGATTTACGTGCCGGCCGACGACCTCACCGATCCCTCCCCCGCGACCACGTTCGGTCACCTCGATGCCACCGTCGTGCTTTCCCGCGACATCGCATCCCTGGGCATCTACCCGGCGGTCGACCCCCTCGACTCGACCTCCCGCCAGGTCGATCCGAACACTATCGGCGAGGAGCACTACAGCACCACGCGCGCGGTCCAGGCCACGCTGCAGCGCTACAAGGAGCTGCGCGACATCATCGCCATCCTCGGCATGGACGAGCTTTCCCCGGAGGACAAGCTCGCCGTGGCGCGTGCGCGCAAGATCCAGCGCTTCCTGTCGCAGCCGTTCACCGTGGCGCAGAACTTCACCGGCACTCCTGGCAAGTACGTGTCGCTCAAGGACACGATCAAGGGCTTCAAGATGATCGTCGCGGGCGAATGCGACGCGCTGCCCGAGCAGGCCTTCTACATGGTGGGGCCGATCGAGGAGGCGTTCGAGAAGGCGAAGAAGCTGTAGTGGCCGCGCCGACCATCCACGTCGATGTCGTGAGCGCGGAGGAGAGCATCTTCTCCGGCGAGGCCGAGTTCGTCGTGCTCCCCGGCGAGGCGGGCGAGCTCGGGATCTACCCGCGCCATACGCCGCTCATTACCCGCATCAAGGCCGGGGCGGTGCGGATCAAGCCTGCCGGCGGCGGGGAGGAGCAGCTGATCTTCGTCGCGGGTGGAATTCTCGAAGTGCAGCCGAAGGTGATCACCGTTCTCGCCGACACCGCGATCCGCGGGGTCGATCTCGACGAAGCCAAGGCCAACGAGGCGCTGAAGAGGGCCGAGGAGGCCCGCGCCAAGGCGAAGGACAAACAGGAGCTCGCCACCGTGGAAGGCGAGCTGTCGACGCTTGCCGCGCAGCTCGCGGCGATCCGCAAGCTGAGGAAGAGATAGCGCCGACGGCGCGGCGCCGGCGCTAGCGGTTCTCCAGGCGGTTGTAGTCGAACAGCCCGGCTTCCAGCGGCGCCGAGCGCTCGTACGCGTCGGCCATGGCATCGCTCGTCGCCCAGAATGCCGGATCGGTGCGGCGCACGGCGAAGCGATCGGCGAGCCTGCGATAGTCGTCCTCGGAGCCGAGCCCGGCGGCGGCTGCGGCCAGCGCCGGCAGCTCGGCGCGTGGCACGCGCCAGATCGCGTTCGGATACGCGCCGATGAATCCCGGCACGAGCGTCAGCGCGTTCTCGCCGGGAAGCAGCCGTTTCTCCTCGAAAAAAAGGTTCGAGACGTTGCTGTGGGCGGTGTCGCGCAGGAGGGTGAACCACCGCGGCGGGCGCGGAGGATCGTCTACACGCAGGAAGGCGACTTCAGGCAGCCACGCAGTGGCTGCGCCGCGCACCGCGCCGAGCGCTTCCAAGTCGCGCCGCAGTGCCCGGTCTTCGATGCTCGAGAGGTCAAAACGGGGCGCGAGCACCGGCGCGAGGCGCGCGCGCAGCAGGCCGTAGAACTCGCGCTGCGGGTCGGCGGTGCGGTAGCGGATGCCGGTTTCGCGGTTGAGTTGCGCCTTGCGTCCGTACACGTAGTCCTTCACCGAGCGGGAGGCGCCGCGATACCAGTGATCGCGGGTCGCTTCACGCGCCGCCTGGGGCAGGAACACCAGAAAGTTGAACTCGCCCTCCATGCGAAGGAAATCCATGTAAAGGCGGGTGTTGAGCTGGTGGCCTGAGTTGCCGTACACGTCGTAGCCGGCGACCAGCAAGTAGTAGATGCGCTCGAACAGCGCATAGCCGATCACCCATGCGGTCTTCGGCGGCTCGCCGACCAGGCCCTGAACGACCGAAGCGCTGTCGAAGTGCCGGAACACGGTCAACGCGGCATTGCGATTGCGCCCGTTGTCGCCGTCCCAGACAAGGGACAGGTTGAGCGCCCCCGGTGCAGCGAGCGAGCGCTCGAGGGCGCGGTTCTTTGCCTCCAGAAAGCGGGTCTCGAGGTCGGCGTATTGCAGCCACGGGATGACCACTGGCGCATTGCTGCCCCACTCGGCGGGCAGGCGCAGCTCGTCGGCCTGCCGCGCGATCAGCTCGGCGCTCGCGTCGCCCGCGCCAGCCTGCGGATCGGCGAAAAACACCCAAAAGCGGTCCTCAATCACGTCGAGCGCGAGCTGCCCGCGACAGACCGGGCCTTTGATGAAGTTCATGATGAAGTACTGCGCCTCGTCGAGCAGGAAGCGATAGCGCGACTCGACCGGGATCGCGGCGAATGCGACGAACGGGTTGCTGGCCGACTCGATGTCGTAGCTGGGAAAAACGGAAACCTCGTAGGGGGCGGCGAGAAACCAGGCACGGAATTTCGCCATCCGCTCGGGCGAGAGCCGGTAGGGTAGGTGGGTCTTGGAGAGGATTGCTTCCTGTTCAGGCACCAGCCGGTAGTAGGCGAGCGGCACACCGGGGTCGTCGTAGGGCCGGCGCGTCGCGATCAGCGACACCGGCTCGCCCGGCGGCGTGGCCGAACGCACGAGGCGGAACGCTCGCCGCGTCGTATCGGTTTCGAAGTAGAGGAATCCGAGGAACAGATGCTCGTACAGGTAGCGGCTCATGAGCCGCTCCTTCAGCGAGCTGCCGTTGAGGAACGCTTCCCATGCGGCCACCTGCCGAGTCAGCTCGGCCGTCAGCGGCGCCGGCCCGTCGTTGGGCGCGCCCGCCGCCAGCCAGCGCGTAAGCGAACCGAGCTCGCGCTCGTCCAGCCCGGGCAGGCCGTAGGGCATGCCGGCGAGCGGAAATTCGCGCTCATAGGTGTCGAACGCTTCCACCCGCGGGCAAGACTGGGCGCGGTCGATGGAGAAGTCGAACGGCTTGGGCAGCACCGCCACGTCAGGCAGCGGATGGGCGCGCTTGAGAGCGAGGCTGCGATAAAGAACGCTGGCCGCGAGGTTGGCCTCGGGCGTCGGCGTGCGTTCGTTCAGGACCGGGAAGAAGCCCTTCTTGCGCCATTCCGATGCGAGCTTCGCATCGACGAACAGGCGCGTCGGCGCCGCTTGGCGTAGGCGGCTCCCTTGATAGACCGCCTCCGGGTTGGCCCCGCGGACGACGCCTTCCCATGCCCCGAGATTGAGCTGGCACGGCGCGTCGTAGCAGCCGTGGCACACGACGCAGCGGCGCTCCAGGATTGGCCGTACCTCCGAGCGGTAGGACACCGCGCCAGGCTGCGTGATCAGGGCATCGTATCGGGTCGGATCCGGGGCGCCGTAACGCTGATCGAAAAGCGAGTCTCGAGTGAGCGCCGCGCAGCTTGCCAGGCAGACGGCGCCGACGACAAGCGCGTGGCGTGTGGTCGGCTGCACCGGGCGATCATACCGGCGTCGCCTGCGCGGGAAGTAGTTGCCGCACTAAGGCTGTCGAAAAAACTCTACTGAACAAGGTCGTGTCGTTCTTCGAAGACTAGTCCGGGGGGACCAACTTCCGCCCTAACGGCAACCACAGGGTGCTGAAACAATCGGGTCCACCGCAGGAGATTGCATGAAACATATCCTCGACTCCGACTTTCGCTACCGCCCGAGCTTCGATACCGACGTGCGCAGGACCTTTGAGAAGGTACGCCGTCAACAGCAGGTGCGCGACCAGACGAAGACCGAACCCGAGATCAAGGAGGTCAAGGTCAAGGTCCTCAAGCTCGAGCAGCTCAAGAAAGCCAGCGGCAGTACCTAAGTCACTCGGCGAGCGCCACCACGACGTAGCGCAGCGGACCGTCGGCGCTGAGCGCGTCGAACGGATAACAGGTCACCAGGGTCAGGCGTGCGGGACCTTCCTGCTTCGCGACCCACACTTCACGCCGGTCGAGCACGTTGGCCGCAGCCACGCGGTAGGAGACCCGTGCCCCGTCGGCACGCTCCACCGTAAGCGCATCGCCCACCTGCAGCTTGCGCATGAACGCGAGATGGGTATCGCGGTGGCCGCCGATCACGCTATTTCCCGGCCCGCCGGGAATCGAGGTACCGCGCACGTGGCCCGGGCCGAACGCCATGCCGGCGCCGTCGGCGCCGGAGAGCACGTAGCGCTCCACGCCGAGCCGCGGCACCGATAGGCGGGCCACGGGCCAAGTATCGGCCCAGCCCCACGGCTTCACGTCTGGCGCGCCTCGCAGCGTTCTTGACCAGGCATGCGCGATCAAGCCCTGCGCCACCCACGCCT
>Ga0208685_1000145_pt1 | contig 28321 bp, 31 predicted proteins | sample EasRivMeERMLT890_FD_187533 | JGI IMG/M metagenome (GOLD analysis project Ga0208685, IMG submission 187533) | Soil microbial communities from meander-bound floodplain in the East River, Colorado, USA - East River MetaG ERMLT890 (SPAdes) (version 2) | ecosystem: Environmental > Terrestrial > Soil...
CTCGCGGTCGAAGAGGACGTAACCCGCTTCGATGCGCAGGCTGTCGGCGGCGGCCCAGCCGCATTCGCGCAAGCCCTCGTTGCGTCCGAGCTCGAGAAGCCTTTCGCGCAGCGCTTTGGCTGCGCCGGCCGGGACCAGGATCTCGTAGCCGAGCTCGCCGGTGAAACCGAGGCGCGCGACGATCAGGTCGTCTCGTTCGACGAAGTGGAAATAGCGCAGCCTGCCGACGGCGTCGGGCCCGATCACCCGGGCGAGGATCCACCCGCTCGAGGGCCCCTGGAGGGCGAGGATCGCGTATTCATCCGAGCGGTCGCGGCCGCCACGGGCGCTGCGGCGCCCGGTGAAGAGCCAGAACCGCGTGAAGCTCAGGCGCCAGACCGTCGCGTCGATCAGGACCGCGCCGTCCGGCTTCAGCAGGAGCGTGTAGGCGATCTGCCCGGGTTTCATCGCCTTCAGGTCGCGGGTCTGGAGGCGCTGGAGCGGGGCGGCGTCGGAAAACTCGTACAGCCCCATGAAGGAAAAATCGAACAGGCCGGCGCTGCGGCGCGTGGCGAGGTGCTCTTCGACCGCGCTCACAGGGTTCGCGCGAGAAGCAGCCCGCCGGTGAGGATGCAGAGCGCGCCGGCGAGGCGGCGAAGGGCAACGGCGCTGGCGACGTGGGCGAGGCGCACGCCGGCGACGACGCCTAGCAGCTCAAAGATCGTCACGACAAGTGCTGTTTGAAAGTCGATAAAGCCGTGGCGCAGGTTCTCGATCGAGCCGGAAGTCGCCGCGACGATCTGCAGCACCTGGCTGGTCGCCACCGCGGTCAGCGGGACATAGCGCAGGATCATCATCAGCGGCACGGAAAACAGCGGACCGCCCGCGCCGGAGAACCCGGAACCAAAGCCGGAAGCGGCGCCGACCGAGGCGAGCAGCCATTTTTCGGCGGGAGCGCGGCCGTCCCGCTTCCCGGGAGCGGTTCTCAGCGGAATCAATATGTAGAGGCCGGCAGCGACGATGATCAGCGCAATGATGATGGCGAGCGCTCGTGCGTCGACGACGGCCGCGAGGGCGGCGCCGAGGAAGCCGAAAACCAGGGCGGCGGCGCAGACCGGGAGGGAGATGCGCCAGTCGATGCTGCCGCGGCGCTGATAGAGCCAGGTGCCGAGGATGCCGGTGAAGAGGAAGCTGAAGAGCGAGGTCGCCGCGGCCTGGTGGATCGTGAGGCCGGCGAAGAGCGCGAGGTACGACACCATCAGCACGCCGCCGACGCCGACCGTGCCGATGAGCAGGCCGACGAACGCGGCGACCGCCGCGAGGAGGAGGACCGAAGAAATGAGCCTGCGTTACCCGGCGGCGAAGGCGACCAGCTCGCTCGTCAGCAGCACGGCGAGCTTCTTCATGAGCGCATAGCCGAGCCCGGGGTCGCCCTCCATGAGGCGGGTCAGCGCGCCGCCTTCGATCGCGATGACCTCGCACGGAGTGAGGCAGTACGCAGTGGCGATGCGCCGCGCATGGCCTTCGACCAGCGGCGCCCAGCCGAACACGTCGCCGCGCCGGATGATGTCGCCGGCCGCGGTGTCGCGCTTACCCAGGCCCAGCGTGAACCGCACCATGCCGTCGGCGAGCACGTAGAAGTCGTCGACCGCGTCGCCGACCGTGTAGATGCGCGTGTCCTGCGGGAACGAGCGCACGCGCCCGAGCGCGGCGACGCGCTCGAGCTGCGTCTTCGTCAGGCCGGAGAAAAACCGCGCCTGGCTGAGGACTTCAACCGGCTTTTCTCTGCTTGCCAACAACTTGTTTGAACTTGGCGAGCTCATCTTCCTTCATGAAGACCGTATGTTCCGGGCCGGGATAGCGGCGCGCGCGCACGTCGTCGCGGTAATCGCTCAGGCCTTTCTCGATGATCGGCACCAGGTCGACGTAGATCTTCGAGTGCCGCGGCACGTGCGCCTCGTAGAGGTGGAAAAGATCCGAGCCGATGATGTGCACGCCGTGCGCGCGGTTGCCCGCGCCGAGCGAGATCACCGGGACCGGCAGGGTCTGCGCGAGGTACTCGCACACTTCCGAGGTGGTCACCTCGCACATGATCGAGAAGCAGCCGGCGTCGACCATCGCCCAGGCGTCGTCCACCAGCTCCTTCGCGCGGTCGGCGGTCTTGCCCTGGGCGAAGAAGCCGCCGAGCTGCGGCATGCGCATCGGCGTGATGCCGATGTGGCCCTGCACCGGGATGCCCGCCTTCACGATCGCTTCGATGTACTTGGCGTGGTGCTGGTTGCCCTCGCACTTCATCACCTCGGCGCCGCCCTGCGAGACGTACTTCGCCGCGTTGTCCACGGCCTGCTGCGCCGAGAGGTGGAAGCTCATGTAGGGCATGTCGACCATGCGCAGGCCGTACTTCGAGCCGCGCTTCACCGCCTGCGCCATGAACATCACTTCCTCGAAGGATACGGAAGTGGTGCTTTCGTGGCCGAACAGCACCATGCCGCCGGTGTCGGACACGCACAGGATGTCGATGCCGACGCGGTCGGCGATGATCGCGGTCTCGTAGTCGTACACGGCGAGCTGCACGATCGGCTCGCCTTTCTTCATCTTGTCGACCAGCGACGGGATGGTGACCTTCTTGCGCGCGGGCTGCGCCGCGGCGGGCTTGGGCTCGGCCATGTTTGGTTAGCTCCTCTCAGGAATCAAGTGGATAACAAGAGTGTGGACAGATTGCAAGCCGCCCGTTTCCCTATGAAACGCTTTTCCTGATGCGCTTCAGTCCCCACTGGCGGCGGCGCATCCACAGCGCTTTTCGTCCGATGCCGAGCATGCGGGCGAGCTCGATCTCGCTGTAGGAGTCCTGGAAGCGCTCGACCACCTCGCGGATGTAGGCCTCGATCGCCAGCGGCCGCGCCGCGCCGGTCAGCGGCGCCATGCGGCGCTTGTGCAGGGCACGCGCGACCGCGCGCAGGAACTCGTCGTTGTTGAACGGCTTGATCACGTAATCGGCCGCGCCCGCGCGCAGCGCCAGGATCGCGCTCTCCATGGACGAGTAGCTGGTGATCATGATGATCGGCAGGCCGGGACGGCGGGCGCGGATGGCGCCGATCACCTCCAGACCGGTGCCGTCGGGCAGCTTGAGGTCGGTGACGACGATGTCGAGCTCGCCGGCTTCGACCCGGCCGATCGCTTCCTTCACTGTGCCCGCGCGCTGGACGCCATAGCCCTCGCGCTCGAGCAGCAGACCGATCACCTCCGATACGCCGGGATCGTCGTCGATGAGGAGGACGCGTTCCTTCATGTCGGAAGAACTATATCGAAGCGCGCGCCGCCCTGCGGGTGATTGGCCGCGTGGATGCTGCCGCCGAGCTCCTGCACGATCTCGTAGCTGATGGCGAGGCCGAGGCCGGTGCCTTCGCCGGGCGGCTTGGTGGTAAAAAAGGGATCGAACACGCGGCCGAGATGCTCGGGCGCGATGCCCGGCCCGGTATCTCGCACCAAGAGCGCTATCTGCCCGTTTTCCCTCGTTGTTCTTGCTTCGATCCGGCCCGCCCCCTGCATCGCCTGCGCCGCGTTCAGGAAGATGTTGAACACCACCTGCTCGAGCTCGCCGGGGCGCGACAGCACCGTCGCGCCCGGGGCGCCGCGGTATTCGAGGTCCACGGTGTGCCCGCACTCGGTGTGGCGCAGGAGCGCCGCGGCCGCCTCGACCGCGTCGTCGATCGCGAGCGGCGCCGGCGCCTCGCCGCCCACGCGCGAATAGTCGCCGAGTTTTTGGGTAATGGCGAGCACGCGCGCGATGTTGGCCGAAATCGAGGCGAGGCCCTTCTCCAGGGTCTCGGGCGTGACGCCGCGCTTCGACTGCAGGATCTGCAGCATCGACGACACCGCGGCGAGCGGGTTCGACACCTCGTGGCACACGCTGGCGAGCATGAAACCCAGCGAGGCGAGCCGCTGGGTCTGCGCCGGGATCGGGTTTTCGTCTTTCATGCAGGTCGCAGCGCGCGTTCGTTGATCGGGATGCAGAGCGCAGCTGCCACGACCGAAAGCGCGATCGCGGCGGCCCAGACCGGGAGATAGGAATTCGTCAGGTCGAATACCGCGCCGCCGGCCCAGGCGCCGATGAACGCGCCGAGCTGGTGCCCGAGGAAGGAGATCGAGAACAGCGTCGACAGGAACTTGACGCCGAAGATCTGGCCAACGAGCGAGTTCGTGAGGGGCACCGTTCCGAGCCAGGTCAGGCCGAGCACCGCGGCGAAGAGATAGGTGCCCGCGGGCGTAAGTGGCGCGGCGATGAACACGCCGATGGCGACGGCGCGGATGGCGTAGATCCACGCCAGCAGCAGCCGCTTGCTGTAGCGGCCGCCGAGCGCGCCGCAGCCGTACGAGCCGACGATGTTGAACAGACCGATGACGGCGAGGGCCGTCATCCCCTGCGCGGGAGTGAGGCCGCGATCGACGAGGTACGCCGGCAAGTGCGTCATCACGAAGATGGTCTGGAATCCGCAGACGAAGAAGCTCGCGGTCAGCAGCCAGAAGCCGCGGTGCGCGGCCGCTTCGCCGAGCGCTGCGCCGATCGACTGGGTGCTTTCGTCCTCGGCCGCGTTGCGGCCGGCGAGCGCGGCGCCGAGCGGCACCATGATCAATGCCAGGAAAGCAAAAGCCAGCAGCGCGTTGAGCCAGCCGAGACCGGAGATGAGGCCCTGGGCCCACGGCAGCATGGCGAACTGGCCGAACGAGCCGCAGGCGCCGGCGATGCCGGTGGCGACGCTGCGCTTCTCGGGCGGGAAGGCGCGCGCCACCACCGCGAGCACCACGCCGAAGCCAGTGCAGGAGAGCCCCAGGCCGACCAGCAGCCCCGCGGCGAGGTTGAAGCCGAGCGGGGTGGTGGAATACGCCATGGCGAGCAGGCCCGCGCCATAGGCGAGCCCTCCGGCCGCCACCACGCGCCCGCCGCCGTAGCGATCGGCGATCGCGCCGGCGAACGGCATGGCGCATCCCCAGACCAGGTTCTGCAGCGCGATCGCGAAGGAGAACGCTTCGCGCCCCCACCCGAGGTCCATCGACATCGGCCGCAGGAACAAGCCGAAGCTCTGGCGCGTGCCGAGCGCGAGCATCAGGATCAGGCCGCCGCACGCCAAAACGATCGTGGGCGTGCGCCAACTGGTGCGGTTCAACGCAACGTCCTCCTCAGAACGTAGTATGCAACGGGAACGCTATTGAGAACCTCTATAGGTGTATAGGCGCCGTCGCCCTCCGGTGCTGCCGGGCGGCGCTTAGAATCCCTGTCATGAAGAGACAAGAACCAGGGACAGACCACGTTTTTCGGAGCAGCGCTTGCGGAAAAGCGTGGTCTGTCCCTGGTTCTCGGCACGAATGAAGATCTGCATCGTCTCCGACAGTCACGATCGGGCCGACCCGCTCGCCGGCGCCGTGCGCGAGGCGGCGGCGCAGGGCGCGAAAGCGGTGATCCATTGCGGCGACGTCATCGGCACGCAGACGCTGCGCGCGGCAATGGCCGTGGGCCTGCCGATGCACGTGATCCACGGCAACAACCTGGGCGACCCGATCTCGCTCTCGCGCTGGGCGCGGGAAAGCAACGGCAAGCTCCAGTACCACGGCCCGGACGCGCGCCTGGAGCTCGGCGGGCGCAAGATCTTCGTCGTGCACTATCCGGAGTACGGCTACGCCATGGCGTGCACGGGTGACTGGGATCTCGTCTGCTGCGGCCATTCGCACCAAGCGGGGGTTCAACAAATCAAAAACATGAAAAATGCAAGCACCTGGCTAGTCAATCCGGGCACCGTCGCCGGTCTGGCGGCGCCCTCGACCTGGGTCGCGGGCGACCTGGAGGCGATGCGCTTTGAGATCCGCCACCTCGCCTAGCGGCAAGCCCTGGGCGCCGATGCTGCTCTCGGGTGCAGCCTCGGCGCTGTGTTACGTCACGCTCTTCGCCTACGAGAAAGAAGTGATGGCGCTCTTCACTCGCACCGACGGCTGGTATCCGGTGCTGCCGGTGCTCACCGCGTTCGTGTTCTCGCTGGCGCACGGCGCGTTCACCGCGTATTTCTGGGAAGTAATGGGAGTGCAGGCGCGTCCCGCACGCACGGAGCTTGAGGAATGACTCCCGAAGCATTCATCACGCTCGCACCGGATAGCGTCGCGTTTCTGCTGATCGTCGGCTTCATCGGCGGGCTGGTGAGCGGGTTCATCGGCTCGGGCGGGGCGTTCGTGCTGACGCCGGGGATGATGAGCCTCGGCGTGCCCGGGGTAGTGGCGGTGGCGTCCAACCTGTGCCACAAGTTTCCGAAGGCGCTGGTCGGCGCCTACAAGCGCCACAAGTACGGGCAGGTCGATATCAAGCTCGGCCTGTGGATGGCCGCCACTGCGTCGCTCGGCATGTGGTGGGGCGCGGGCATCCAGCAGGACATCCGCGCGCGCTACGGCGAGGCCGGGTCGAACCTGTACGTCAGCGTCGCCTTCGTCGTCGTCCTCACGATCGTGGGGTATTTCGTGCTGCGCGACGCGGTGCGCCTCTATCGCAGCGGCGAACAAGAGCAGACGTCGCGCCTCGCGCGCTGGGTGCAGTCGGTGGAGATCCCGGGGACGATGGTGCACTTCCGCGTCGCCAACACCCGGGTGTCGGTGCTTTTCGTGCTGCCGCTCGGCTTTCTCACGGGGCTGCTCGCCTCGATCATCGCGGTGGGCGGCTTCATCGGCGTGCCCGGCATGATCTACCTCCTCGGCGCGCCGAGCCTGGTGGCGAGCGCGACCGAGCTGGTGATCGCCTTCGTCATGGGCCTGGGCGGCACGTTCAAGTTCGCGTTGGGCGGCCTGGTCGACATCCGCCTCGCCATGCTGATCCTGCTGGGGTCGCTCTTCGGGATCCAGCTCGGCGCGATCGGGACGACTTTTGTGAAGCCATTCATGATCAAGGTCGTGATGGCGACCGTGATGCTCATCGTCGCGGTGAGCCGGGCGCTGGTACTGCCCGTGTATCTGACGCAGCTGGGGCTGGCCTCCCTGGAGCCCACCATGATGAAAATGCTGGAGCGCACAAGCTTCGTCTTCATGGTCCTGGCGCTTGCCGCCGGGGCTTTCATCATCGTCGGCGCGATGTTGCGCAGCTACCGCCACGCCTGAACATTTGCCGCTTCTATGGCGGCATAGCGCCTTTTTTATGGGGCAGGTCCCACCCCGCTCTTAGAATCGTCGGCGAGGAGGGGCGTTGATGTTCGCAATCAACCCGTTTGCCGCGCTTTCGACCACCGTATCGCCGGCCGTCATGCAGACCTATGTCGTCGTCATGGTCGTCCTGGTTGCGGTGGGGACGCTGTTCGATATCGTGCACAAGGGAAGCGCGAAGTACTTCTTCGCCAACTGGCGAAAGACGAAGGGCAAGGCGAAGGAGGTCGGCAGCGGCGAGCTGGTGTCGATCGCCATCAAGACCGGTGTCGTGGACGTCCTCGCGTCGGGGGAATTCTGCAACGCGCGCCGCCGCGTCGCGCACCTGCTCACCATGTACGGCTTCGTGCTCCACGTCGTCTCCACCGTCGTCATGGTGTTCAGCTTGTCGATGGATTCCCTGTGGCCGCACCTGTGGTGGATCGGCGGCTTGATGATCCTGGTAGGCGGCTACTGGTTCTGGTTCTTCATCCGGGCCGACGTCGCCGCCGAAGGGAACTCGCCGTGGCGTGTCATGCAAGCCGATCTCTTCATCCTCTCGCTTCTCGCCAGCGTGACGCTGGGCCTGATCTGGGCCTTCCTGCAGGCGAGGGTTAGTCCCGCGGCCGGCGTGCTCTTCGGCCTCTACGTCATCGCCACGACGGTGCTGTTCGCATCGGTGCCGTGGTCCAAGTTCGCCCACATGTTCTTCAAGCCCGCGGCCGCGTTCGAAAAAAGAGTCTCGTACGCGAACGGCACGAGAAGCAACCTGCCCGCGCCGGCCGACAAGCCCGAGCAGTTCGGCAGCGCCCGCACACCGCCGCAGCACTACTGATCAGGAGAAAAACCAAGCCATGCCGACCTTCGTCTACATGACCCGGTGCGACGGCTGCGGGCACTGCGTCGACATCTGCCCGTCGGACATCATGCACATCGACAAGACCTACCGGCGCGCCTACAACATCGAGCCGAACATGTGCTGGGAGTGCTACTCTTGCGTGAAGGCCTGCCCGCAGAACGCGATCGATGCGCGCGGCTACGCCGACTTCGCCCCGCTGGGGCATAGCGTGCGCGTGCTGCGCGAGGAGAAGAAGGGCACCATTTCGTGGAAGCTCAAGTTCCGCGACGGCCGCGAGAAGAACTTCGAGTCGCCGATCCGCACCACCGACTGGGGAACGATCAAGGGGCCGGCCGAGTACCCCGCGCCCCGCCCCGAGGATTTCGCAAGCCAGGAGCTGGCGCACGAGCCCGAAGCGCTCAACACCAACAAGGGATTGCCCGCGCTGCGTCGTGATCAGCTCAAGCAGGGACTCGTCTGATGGGCCTGTTCGGCGGCCGGAAAACGGTTTTCGTCGACGCCGACATCCTGGTCATCGGCGGCGGCATGGCCGGTTGCGGCGCGACCTACGAATCGCGCTACTGGGGACGCGACCTGAAGATCGTCTGCGTCGAGAAAGCGAACATCGAGAGGAGCGGCGCCGTCGCGCAGGGTCTCTACGCCATCAACTGCTACATGGGCATGCAGTGGGGCGAGAACCAGCCCGAGGACCACGTGCGCTACGCGCGCAACGACCTCATGGGCCTGGTGCGCGAGGACCTGGGCTACGACATCGCCCGGCACGTGGACTCCACGGTGCACAAGTTCGAGGAGTGGGGCCTGCCGATCATGCGCGACCCGAAGACCGGGCGCTACCAGCGCGAAGGCAAGTGGCAGATCATGATCCACGGCGAAAGCTACAAGCCGATCGTCGCCGAGGCCGCGCGCAAGGCCGCGACCGAGGTCTACAACCGGATCATGGTGACCCACTTGCTGATGGACACGAAGCAGGCGAACCGCGTCGGCGGCGCCGTCGGGTTCAACGTGCGCACGGGCGATTTCTACGTTTTCCGCGCCAAGGCGGTGATCGTCTCCGCCGGCGGCGCGTCGCACATCTTCAAGCCGCGCGCCGTGGGCGAGGGAATGGGGCGGACCTGGTATGCGCCCTGGAGCAGCGCGTCCGCCTATGCGCTGCCGATCCAGGTCGGCGCCAAGATGACGCAGATGGAGAACCGCATCGTCCTCACGCGCTTCAAGGACGGCTACGGACCAGTGGGCGCGTACTTCCTCCACCTGAAGACGTACACGCAGAACGGCTACGGCGAGGAGTACGAGAAGCGCTGGTACGAGGACACCAAGGCCCTCGTGGGCGACTACATCGACCGCCACCCGGTGCCCACCTGCCTGCGCAACCACGCGATCCTCAGGGAAGTCGCGGCCGGCCGCGGTCCCATCCGCATGGTGACCAAAGAGGCGTTCCAGGACCCGCACAAGGAGACCGTGGGCTGGGAGAACTTCCTCGGCATGACGATCGGGCAGGCGGTCGTCTGGGCGTCGCAGAACATCGACCCGAAGTTCATCAACCCCGAGCTGACCACGTCGGAGCCCTACGTCATGGGCTCGCACGCCACCTGCTCCGGCGCGTGGGCGAGCGGGCCGGAAGACTATGCGCCCTCGGAATACCAGTGGGGCTACAACCGCATGATGACGGTCGACGGCCTGTTCGGCGCCGGCGACACCATCGGCGGCACCGCGCACAAGTTCTCGTCAGGCTCGTTCACCGAAGGCCGCATCGCCGCCAAGGCGGCGGTCAAGTACGTGATGGAGAAGGGGCGGGACCAGCCTCAGGTGAGCGAGCAGGAATTTCGCGACTTGGAGAGAACCATCTACCAGCCGCTGGAGAACTACCGCGTCGGCCGCAACGAGATCGTCGCGGGAACAGTATCGCCGAGCTACCTGCTGCCGATCCACGGCCTGCAGCGCCTCGAGAAGATCATGGACGAATACGTCGGCGGCATCAGCACCAACTACATGACGAACGGCGTGCTGCTGCAGCGCGGCCTCGAGCTGCTGGCGATGATGAAGGAGGACATGGACCACATGGGCGCCGAGGATCTGCACCAGCTTCAGCGCACTTGGGAGCTGCACCACCGGCTGCTCGCCTCGGAGTCGGTGACGCAACACACGCTCTTCCGCGAGGAGACGCGCTGGCCGGGCTATTACTACCGGGGCGATCACATGAAGCTGGACGATGCCAACTGGCATTGCTTCACCCTGTCGCAATACGACCGCCGGACGGGCAAGTGGGCGATGGAGAAGGCGCCCGTCTACCACATCATCGACTGACGAGGCAGGAACCAGAATCGTCTGGGTCGCTCGATCGCATCGATTTTCCTATCGCTTATCCGTCGGTCCAATTCCAGGATGTGCAGATAACAGCGCGCGTAAATAAGTCACTACGCGCGCTCTTCTTGCGCACCTGACTTGGTTCGGCGCGGCGCGCACTCTCGCTGACACCAAGGGGGGTGCACCGTGGCGAACGGTGAAAAGAAGCTGATGAATCCGCTGGCTCACCGCGAGCCGCCGTTTCTGCCGAAGGCGACGCGGGTCATCGCGCCCGGCGAAGCGCCGGAAGAAACCGTGGCCGGCGCCACCGCCAATCCGTTTGCCAAGTTCGCCATCGGCGCGCTCGCAGGCGTCACCGCGGTGCTGGCGCCGCGCCTGCTGGCGCTGCTTTCGCAGAACGACGATGCGGCGATCGCGCTCTTTCCGCCGGCTTACTACTACCTCGCCGCCGGGGCCGGGCTTTTCCTCGGCCTGATGATGCTGGTGTTCGAGCACCGCGTCACGGCGAAGCCGAAGGAGACCTTCATGGCCGCGCTCGCCCTTCCCGCGGTCCTCGCCGGCGCATTCGGCACCGGCAACGGCGCCGGAAGCGTCTCCGAGCTCGAGGCCGAAGTCGCCCGCCTCAGGCAGGCCGTGGGGCAGGAGCAGGGCATTGCCAAGCGGGGCGCGGTCAGCACGATCGTCCCGCTCGGCGCAGCCGCGCCGGCAAAGCCCGCCGCCAAGGGCTCGTCGCTCGGCGTTCCCTTCATCGGGACCGCGCACGCCCAGGCGCTCGCCCAGGCGAGCTCGGCGGATTCCTCGATCCGCTTCGGCATCCGCGCCGAGCAGCCGAAATACATCGTCGTGCTCCAGAAGGCCGCGACCGAGAGCGAGGCGCTGGAAGCCGCGCAACAGCTGCGGCGCAAGCTGCCCACCGCGCAGGCGGTGAAGGCGGACAAGAGCTATTTCGTCGTGCTGGGCAACGCGCCCGCCGGCGAGACCGATGCGCTGCTCGCCGCGGCGCGCGCGAAGAAGGCGATGAACAACCAGCTGCAGCCGGTACTGGTCGAGGTGAAGAAGTGAAACGCCGGCTTGCCCTTCTCGTGCCGGCGCTCGCTTGCGCCTGCGCCCACGTCGAGGAGCTGCCCGACGGCAGCCGCCGCGTCATCGGCCTGGTGAGCATGACCATACCGGCCGCGATTCCCGAGCAGCGCCGCGGTGCCGATCGGCTCGAGGTGACCGCGCTCGGGCTCCTGGTCGTTTCCAACCCCGCCGCGACCAGCATTGCGCTCGGCTACGCGTCCGAGCGAATCACGACGGTGCGCAACAACGCGCTCGTCGAGATTTCCGAATGGGAGGAAAGACCATGAACACCACGCAACGCCTGCTCTTCCCGCTGCTGCTGCCGCTCGCCGCCGGGTGCACGACCGAGGGCGCGGTATTCGTCACCAAGACTTCACTTTCCTTCGCCGACCTCGATGCGACACCGCCCGAGGCGACGCTGGGCTTGCACCGCGTGGAAGGCTTCATCGCCCCGCGCAACCGCAATGGCGACACGCCGCCGGTGCTCGCGCACCTGCAATCGGACCGCGGATTCTTCCAGCCGAACGTGCAGCAGGTGTACGCCACCGGCAGGGCGGCCGAACGTCTCGCCGACGCTCCCCTCACTACCGAGGTCGACTGCGGCAAGGGTTGCGAGGGCGAAGGCCGGCCGCTCACTTTCGCCACCTCGACCAGCATCGGCCTGCGGATCGGCCTTGGCAGCACCCTCACCAGCCCGATCGAGGGCATCATGTTCGGCTTCCGGCGCAAGGAGATGTCGTACGTGCCGGCGCTGGCGAAGGACGTGAAGGGCGACTACCACTATCCCTCGCTCATCGCGGCGATCCGCCTCAGCGAGCCCGAAAGCTCGGACAAGAAGCCCGACGGCGCGCAAAAGAAGGTGGGATTCAAAGCCTGCCAGGGTTTCGCCACCGGGACCGCGGCCACTGCGCTCGCCGCCAGGGACGACGCCGGCTTCGGCTGCCTGGCGGGCAACGAGACCATCAAGCAGATGCTGACCGCGAAGCACAGCGTCGAGCTGCGGCAGCAGGCCGAGATCACGAACATCCTGCGCTGCTATCACGGGCTGCCCGAGGGGGACAAGCACGGCGTGCGCGTGCATGCCGCGCAGCTCGGCCTGCTCGCCGAGCTCGGGCCCGATCAGAGCGGGATGGTGCCAACGGTTGCAATGAGCGACGTCAGGACGAAGGAACACGCGCTCGCGCAGGAAGACAGCCGGTATTGGCGGCGCCTGCTGCATGCCACCGTCCCGGTGCCGGAAGCCGGCGTCGCCGCGCCGAGCGGAGCAACGGGCGCGCTGGTCCGGGAGCAGCTCCTGCGCCTGCACCGCGGTCACGTCTGCGCCGTCATGCCACAGAAATAGGTTCGGGCGCGCTCGCCCAAGCCCGCCGGCGGGGGCTCAGGTCAGGCCACCAAGACCTTGAGCTGCTTCAGGTCGGCATTCCGGAATCGCCGCTTGAGAGGCAGCATCTCGATGCCGACGACCTGATTCTCGGCGTTGAAATCCAGCGCGATTCCCGGTTGCACGGTTGCCGAAGACCTGCACCAGCTTCAGCGCACGTGGGAGCTGCACCACCGGCTCCTGGCCTCGGAATCCGTCACCCAGCACACGCTGTTCCGCGAGGAAACGCGCTGGCCGGGGGAGAAGGCGCCCGTCTACCACATCATCGACTGAATCGATTATCGTTATGGCCGGAGGAAAAGATGCCCTGCGATACTTTTGTCGAGAATGCCTGGTATGTCGCCGGGCGATCCCAGGAGTTTCCGGTCGATGAGCTCCAGGGGCGCAAGATCGCCAACCGGCCGGTGCTGGTCTGGCGCACGCGCGACGGCAAGGTCGGCGCGTTCGATGACCGTTGCGTGCACAAGCGCATGCCGCTGTCGGAGGGGCGCGTGCTTGCCGACGGCATGCTGGAGTGCGCCTACCACGGGTTCTGCTACGACGCCGCGGGAAAATGCCAGCGCATCCCGTCCCAGCTCGACCGCCCGATTCCGACCAAGGCCAGGCTGACGCCGTTCCCGTCGCTCGAGCAGGACGGCCTGGTGTGGGTCTGGCCCGGCGACCCGGCGAAGATCGGAGCCGTGCAGGCGCCGCGAACTCCCGAGATCTCGGGCGCGGAGTGGGAGACGCACATGTTCGATCCGGTGCATGTCCCGGCGAACTACATGCTGCTGATCGAGAACCTGATGGACATTACGCACTTCTATCCGCTGCACGAGGGCAACATCGGCGACATCGAGCAGAGCAAGATTCCGATCGAGCTGGTCGAGGAAACGCTCTGGGGCACGCCGACGGTGAAGACCCTCCGCCGCGTCCAGGGGTACAAGCAGCCGCCGTTCATGTTCGACTGGTGGGGCGTACCGGTGGTCGACCGCTGGCACACGCATCACATGGTCGCGCCGGGATTGACGCGCGTCGAGCTGCGCTGCGCGCCGCCGGGAAAGCTCGGCCAGGCCGAGCACGAGTTCGGCTACGTGATCCATCACTCGCACACCCCTGTCGATCCCACCAACCACGTCTGGCGGCTCTGGGTCAGCACGCGCCGGGGCAAGCCGTCGGCCTCGGACCCCACCAAGACCTGCACGCAGCGCATCGCCGAGACGTTTCCGACGGTCATGCAGGAGGATCTCTGGGCGCTCGAGCGGCAGCAGCGCATGTTCGACTACCCGGACGACGATTACACCGAGGTGTTCCTGCGCTCGGACCAGGCGCTGCTGCGCGCGCGCAAGATCCTCGCCGAGCTCGAGAAGGGCAATCGCGGAAAGATCTCCGCGCCCGCCAGGCAAGCCGCCTAGGAAAAGCATCACCGGAGGGGGGATCCGATCGGCATGCTGGCCGCGACGGAAGTCGTCAAGTCGTTCGGCGGTTTTCAGGCGCTGGCGAAATGCACGCTGGCGATCGAGCGCGGCACCGTCACCGGCATCATCGGGCCGAACGGCGCCGGCAAGTCGACGCTGTTCAACGTGCTGGCGGGCGTGATCGAGCCGGACTCGGGCGGCGTCGCTTTCGAAGGCCGCAGCCTGCTCGGCCTGCGCCCGGACCAGCGCGCGCGCGCGGGACTCGTGCGCACCTTCCAGATTTCGCGCGAGCTGCGCGGGCTCACAGTGCTCGAGAACGTGCTGCTCGCAAGTCCCGGCCAGAGCGGCGACGCGGCGTGGCGCTGCTTCGCGACGCCGCGACGCGTGCGCGCGGAGCAGGAAGCCGCGATCGCTCGCGCGCGCAAATTGCTCGAGCAGGTGGACCTGTGGGCGCTGGCGAACGAGCCCGCCGGCAACCTGTCGGGCGGCCAGAAGAAGCTGCTCGAGATTTCGCGCGCGCTGATGCAGGAGCCCGAGATCATCCTGCTCGACGAGCCCGCGGCCGGGGTCAGCCCGCTGATGATCAAGGTGCTCGGCGAGACGATCCTGAGGCTGCGCGCGCAGGGCATCACCTTCGCGATCATCGAGCACGACATGGACGTGATCGCCGAGCTGTGCGAGCCGATCTACGTGCTCGCCGAGGGCCGCACACTGACCCACGGCACGTTCCGCGAAGTGGCCTCCAACCGGGAAGTCATGCAGGCGTACCTGGGCAAGGTCGCATGAGCGCGGTGCTGTCGGTCGCCGGGCTGCACGCCGGCTACGGCGCCGGGGACATCCTGAAAGGGATCGACGTATCGCTGGACGAAGGCCGCGTTCTCACCCTCATCGGGCCGAACGGCTCCGGCAAGTCGACCCTGGTGAAGACGCTTGCCGGCCTGCTCCCCGCGCGCCAGGGCGAGGTGCGGCTCGCCGGCGAGCGCGTGAACGAGCTGTCGCCGCCGAAACGGGTGCGGCGCGGTCTCGCCTACGTGCCGCAGGAGTACAACGTGTTTCGCAACCTCACGGTGCTGGAGAACCTGCGCATCGCGCACGAGTTCATGGGCGGCGGCGCGGGCGCGCCGCTGCCGCAGGAGATGGCGGCGCTATTCCCGGAGCTGCCGTCGCGCTACCAGACGCTCGCCGGCAACCTGAGCGGCGGCCAGCGCCAGATGCTCGCTTTCGCCTGCGCGCTCACGGTTCGTCCGAAGGTGCTGATGCTGGACGAGCCTTCGGCCGGGCTTTCGCCCCTGCTCACCGTCGAGATCTTCCGCACGGTGAAGAGCGTGAATGCGATGGGCGTGAGCGTGCTGATGGTCGAGCAGAACGCGATCGAGGCGCTGCGCATCTCGGACTCGTGCGTGGTGCTGGCCGGCGGGCGCGTGCGCCTTGCCGCGCCGGCGGCCGAGGTGCTCGGCATGAAGGACCTGCAGCGCCTGTACCTCGGCGACGCGCAGCAGGCCAATGGGCCACCCGCGGGGAGAGCGGCGGCCTGATGCTGCAGACCGCGTTCAACGGCCTGGTCACCGGCGTCATCATGACGCTGCCGGCGCTCGCCGTGACGCTGCTGTTCGGCGTGCTCAAGTTCCCGAACTTCGCCGTCGGCGCGATGATGACGGTCGCTGCCTACATGGTGTTCGCGCTGAACGGGCAACTCGGCTGGCCGCTCGCAGCGGCGACGGGCGTGGTCGCGGTCGCCTTCGGCGGCCTGTGCATCGCCATCGATCAGCTCACCTTCAAGCCGCTGCGCGGCCGCGGCGGCATCACGCTGATGGTCGCCTCGCTCGGCCTGGGTTTCGTCCTCGAGAACATCGCGCGCTTCGCCTACGGCAACACCGCGCGCAGCTTCGCCATCGAGCTGGCGCGGCCGTTCCGTTTCCTCGACGTGCGCATGAACCGCGAGCAGATGATCACGCTCGCGCTATCGGCGCTGGCCATGACGCTGATGTGGCTGCTGCTCACGCGCACGCCGGTCGGCCGCGCCATGCGCGCGGTCGCGGACAACCCGCAGCTCGCGCTGGTGCGCGGCATAGACAGCGAGCGCATCATCCGCTGGACCTGGTTCATTACCGGCATCCTGCTCGCGGTGGGCGGCGTGCTGATCGGCATGGACCGCGCGCTGGAGCCGCCGATGGGCTCCAACTACGTGGTCGGCGTGTTCGCGGCCGCGATCCTCGGCGGACTGGGCAGCGCGCTCGGCGCTTTCGCCGGAGCGATGATCATCGGCGTGGTGAGCGAGCTGTCGACGCTGGTCATGCCGCCCAACTACCGCATCGGCATCCCGCTCGCCGCGATCGCCCTGATCCTGGTGTTCAGACCGCAGGGCCTGTTCGGGCAACCCTATATACGAAAATGAGTCGAAAATGATTTCGTTCCTGGTCCTGCTCGGCATCGTGGTCTGCTTCTCGGCCATCCTTGCGCTGGCGCTCAACTTCCAGTGGGGCCTCGGCGGCATGGTGAATTTCGGCCTCGCCGGCTTCTACACGCTCGGCGCCTACAGCTGCGCGCTGCTGATCCTCAACGGCGGTGCGAACACGCCGGCGGCGACGCTGGGCGCGATGGCGATCGTCGCCGCGGCCTGCGCCGCCACGGCGCTCGTCACGCTTCGCGTGACCGAGGAGGATTACTTCGCCATCGTCACGCTGGGGGCGGGCGAGATGCTGCGCCTCGTGGCGCTGAACGAGGACTGGCTGACCAAGGGCGCGCTGGGTCTGACGGGCATTCCGCGTCCGCTCGGCGACGTCATCCCGGCAGACGTGTACGTGTACTTCCTCCTCGGTCTGTCGATCGCGCTGCTGCTCGGCACGCTGTGGGTGCTCAACGTCTTGGCGCGTTCGCCCTTCGGCCGCGTGGTGCGCGCGCTGCGCGAGGACGACGTCGTCGCCGCCACGCTGGGAAAGAACGTCCTCTGGGCGCGGGTGCGCATTTTCGCCGTCGGCGGCGCGTTCATCGGGCTCGCAGGATCGATGCATGCTTTCTACTACCAGTACATCGACCCGACGCAGTTCACCAACATCGTCATCGCCTACGCCTTCATGGCGGTCATCGCGGGCGGGCGCGGCGCGCACGCCGGGGCGATCTGGGGCGCGGCCGCGGTCATGGTGCTGCTGGAAGGCTCCCGCTTCCTGAAGGACGTGATCCCCGCGCTCGACTCCGACCGGCTTGCCGCCATCCGCATCATCATCATCGGCGTCGGCCTGATCCTGCTGCTGATCTACCGGCCGCAGGGCTTCATGCGCGAGTACCGCCTGCAGGTGGAATTGAAGTAGTCTCGATCTCTAGAGCACGCGGAGAAACCGCTTACAAATTCGGAGGAGACAGATGAACAAGACCCGTCGTGACGTAATCAAGTCCATCGGCGCCGCCACGGCGTCCAGCATCGCCGCGCCGTACCTCAACCTCGCGCACGCGCAGGGCGCGCCGATTCCGATCGGCGTCGGGCTGCCGCTCACCGGCAACGCCGGCGCCTACGGGCCCGACATGGGCGAAGCGGCCAAGCGCACGGCGGCGAAGATCAACGCCGCCGGCGGCATCCTCGGCGGCAGGAAGCTGGAGCTGTTCATCGAGGACTCCGAATCGAGCGCTTCGGTCGCCGCCAACCTGACGCAGAAATTCATCAACGTGCACAAGTGCCAGTCCTGCATCGGCTACTGGGGAACGCCGGAAGGCATGTCCTCGCGCCCGATCGTGGTGCAGAACAAGGTCGTGCTGATGGTCTCGAGCGCGGCCAACGCCATTACCGAGGGTGACACCCAGGGCTACGTCTGGCGCTTCCAGATGAAGGCGACCGACTGGGGCATCGTCATCGGCCGCGCCGCGGTACGCCAGGGCTTCAAGACGGTCGGCATCCTCGGCCTGCAGAACGCTTTCGTGCTGCCGATCATGAAGGTGTTCGAGGAGCAGATGAAGGCCGCGGGCCGCCAGGTGGTCGATTCGCTGATCTACAACCCGGAGCAGCCCTCCTACCGGGCCGAGGTCGAGCGCATCTTCGGCAAGAAGCCCGAGGCGGTGTACTGCTTCGGCCTGCTGCCCGACTTCGTCTCCATCATGAAGGAGGTGTACCGCGGCGGCTTCGACAGCAAGGTGGTGGCGCTTTCGATCATGGCCGACGCCGAGGGCAAATTCGTGCAGGCGGTGGGCAACCAGGTCGCCGAGGGAATCCGCCACTTCCAGCCGATGCCCGACGTCTCCGCGTCCGGCTACAAGAAATTCCTCCAGCTGATGGGCGCGCCCGCCGACCGCGTGTTCCTGTTCCCGCCGAACACGCACGACCAGCTCGCCATCACCGCGCTCGCGATGGAGCGCGCGAAAAGCCCGATGGCGGTGGACTGGTCGAAGCAGATCCTCACGGTCGGCAACGGCCCGGGGCCGGAGGTGGACGACGTGGTCGAGGCCCTCAAGCTCGTGCGCGCGGGCAAGCCGGTCAACTTCCAGGGCGCGGGCTCGACCTGCGATTTCACGCCGAACGGCGACCAGCTCGGCCGCGGCATGGGCCAGTGGATCATCAAGGGCGGCAAGAGCGTGTTCGTCGAGTACGCGAAGCCCTGAGCGTGCTGGCGGGCCTGCGGGTATTGGAGTTCGGCCAGATCGCCGCAGGGCCTTTTGCGGGATCCCTGCTGGCGGATCTCGGCGCTGACGTGGTCAAGGTCGAAAAGCCCGACGGCGGCGACGACATGCGGCGCTGGCCGCCACTCAGCGACGGCTATAGTGAGAATTTCGCCTCCATCAATCGCAATAAGCGCAGCATCGCGGTCGACCTGAAGGATCCGGCGCAGGTCGGCCGGCTCAAGCGCCTGTGCGGCAAGGCCGACGCCCTCATCGAGAATTACCGCCCCGGCGTGCTCGAGCGCCTCGGGCTGGGCTACGAGGCGCTGCGCACCGCTTCACCCCGCCTCGTCTACTGTTCGATCAACGGCTACGGCCACGCCGGACCGTACGCCGGCAAAGGCGCATTCGACGCCACCATCCAGGGCATCAGCGGCGTCATGAGCGTCACCGGAGAGCCAGGGGGGCCACCGGTGAAATGCGGCGTGCCGTTGGGCGACTTCGGCGCGGGACTGTACGGCGCTTTCTGCATTACCTCGGCGATCCTGCGCGCGCGCGAAACGGGCGAGGGCGCGTTTATCGACTGCTCGATGCTCGCCGGGCTTCTCGGCATGGCGGCGCTGCAGACCAGCGAGTACTTCGGCACCGGACGGTCGCCGCAGCGGCTCGGCTCCGCGCACCCGCGTGCCGCGCCCTACCAGGGCTTCCAGGCGAGCGATGCGCCGTTCATGATCGCCGCCGGCAATGACAAGCTCTGGATGGCGGTCTGCGACGCCGTCGGCGCGCCGCAGCTCAAGACCGACCCGAGATTCGAGACCAATGCCCTGCGCGCGAAAAACCAGAAGCTGCTCGAGCAAGTCCTGCAGCGCGAGTTCTCGAAGCGCAGCAAAGCCGAGTGGCTGGAAGAGCTCGACCGGCGCGGGGTTCCTTGCGCGCCGATCAACACTTACGCGGAGGTTCTCGACGACCCGCATGTCCGGGCCACCCGCCTGGTGCGCGACATGACGCTGCCCAACGGCCGGCAGACCAGGACGGTGGCTTTTCCGATGAAGATCAGCGGCTACGAATTCAGCGTGTACCGCGATCCGCCGCTGCTGGGCGAGCACAACGACGAGGTTTTCGGCGAGTGGCTAGGGTAAGGGACGTCGGCCCGGAAGAACTGCCGCCGCCGGTGCGTGAGGTCTACGAACGCTTCGCGGGCGGCTACGGCGCCTTCCGCGACCAGGTCGGCGTGTTCGCGCACGTTCCGTCATCGGTCGCGCACCTGATGGCAATGCTGCTCGAGCTGCGCGAGCAGAAGAACGTGCCCTACCGCTATATCGAGCTCGCGGTCGTCGCGGTGTCGAAGCTGAACGAGTGCCGCTACTGCGTCGGCCAGCACAAGCCGCTGCTGGTGATCGAGGGAATCTCGCCCGGCGGCGCGGACAAGGTCCTCGACTACGCAACCAACCCCGAGCTCGACGAGGTGGACCGGCTGGTGGTCGAGTATTCGATCGCCGTGACGAACGCGCCGCAGCGGATCCGCGACGAAATATTCGAAAGGCTGCGCCGGCATTTCAGCGAGGCGCAGATCGTCGAGCTGACGCTGCGCATCGCGCTGTGCGGATTCTTCAACCGATTCAACGACGCCCTGCAGATCGAGCGAGAGTCCCATGATCACTAAAGGCATCCATCAGCTGGTCGCCGAGGCGGAAAAGCGCTCGAAGGGAATTTCGGTCGAGGAGGCGAAGAAGCGCGTGGGCGACGCGAACACCGTGTTCGTGGACATCCGCGACGTGCGCGAGCTCGAGCGCGAGGGGATGATTCCGGGCGCGTTTCACGCACCGCGCGGGATGCTGGAGTTCTGGGTGGATCCGGCGAGCCCGTACTACAAGCCGGTTTTCACCGGCGACAAGACCTTCATCCTCTACTGCCAGGCCGACTGGAGAGGAGTACTCGCGGCTGCAACCCTGACGGAGATGGGGATGACCAACGTGCTGCACCTGAACGGCGGGTTCGGCGAGTGGCGCAAGGCCGGCGGGCCGACCGGGCCGAAGCCGGAGAAGAAGAAATAAGAATGCGGTCCGAGACCGAAGCTATTTTGGTTTTGGGGGAAAGTTGACCAGGATTCCCTCAACCGCATTCTTCAGATCGCCCGAAGAGGCATCGGTGCTGATCACCCCCGTGGCCACCCCCCGCCAAACCACCGCACTGTTGTCGGCACGGGAAACGAGCAGGGTCAGCCCGCGGAGTTCATAGAAATAGCTGCCCTCATGACGCATCGAAACGATGAAGTCCGGCTTGTCCGTGCTCGAAGCAAACCCTTTGGTCTGCAGCACACGATCCGCCAGGAATCGCACGTTGCTTTCCAGCAGCGGGTCCCCCCAATACGGTGACCTGGATTCGGTCCACCGGTAAGTCTTCAACTCCGCGAAGCTGAACAGGGGTTCGTATGAATATGCGACGGACGAGCCACCGAAGAAATTGGCGCAGCCGCCAACGAGCACGGCGGCCAGAACGGCGGCCACCAAAGCCTTGAGACGTAGATCAGTCTTCATGGAAGCTCCCTGCGGCGACCGCGATTCAGGTCCGAACGCTAGCAGAGAATGGCTCAAAAGGGGCCAGGACCCTTTTTCTCGTAATATCGTCGGATGGCCGACCGGCGCCTCCAGGTATTCCATGCCGTAGCGAAGCACCTGTCCTTCACCAAGGCCGCCGAGACGCTGTTCATGACCCAGCCGGCGGTCACCTTCCAGATCAAGCAGCTCGAGGAGCACCTGAGCACGCGCCTCTTCGACCGCGCGCAGGGCCGGATCATCCTCACGCCCGCGGGGCAGGTCGCGCTCGAGTATGCCGAGCGCATCCTCGCGCTCTCCGCCGAGCTCGACACGCGGCTCAAGGAAATGGGCGGCCACGCCGCCGGCCCGCTCCTCATCGGCGCGAGCATGACGATCGGCGAATACGTGCTGCCTCAGCTGATCGGCAAGTTCAAGGCGCAGTTCCCCGCGGTGGTGCCGGCGCTCTTCGTCGGCAATTCCGAGGCGGTGCAGGAGCGCGTCGACGAGCGCACGCTCGACCTCGGCTTCATCGAGGGCGACTCGCACCTCGGCTCGCTGCACAGCGAGCTGTGCTGCGAGGACGAGCTGCAGGTGGTGTGCGCGCCGTCGCACCCGCTGGCGCGCGAAGGCTTCGCGCTGCCCTCCGCGCTCACGCAGCACCCCTACATCAACCGCGAGCCCGGCTCCGGCACGCGCGCGGTAATCGACCGCTATCTGCAGAAGGCGGGCGTGGCGCCCGAGTCCCTCAACGTGGTGGTCGAGCTCGGCAGCCCCGAAGCGATCAAGGGCCTGGTCGGCACCGGGCTGGGCTTCGCCATCATGTCGCGCGCCATCGTTGCGAAGGAGCTGCAGCTCGGCCAGCTGGCGCAGATTCCCCTGCAGCCGCGGCTGATCCGCAATTTTTCCGTGGTGTACCCGAAAGAGCGCTTCCACTCGAAGCTGGTGGCGGCGTTCCTCGCGTTCGCAAAAGAGCAGCTCGCCGCCGCTCAGCGGCTCGCGGCGTAGTACTCCCGCAGGATCGCCAGCACTTCCGGCCGCGAGAATTCCGGCGGCACCTCGGCGCCTTCCTCGAGCCACTTACGCAGCTGCGTGCCCGAGACCTGCAGCTGGTCTTGCGCGCCGTGCGGGCACGAGCGGCCCGACGCCATGCCGTGGCAGCGGTAGCACCAGAAGGTGATGTCCATCTTGAGCGGCCGCGTCTCGAGCGCGCCCGTGGGAATCTCGTCGAAGATGCGGTGCGCGTCGAACGGGCCGTAATAGCTTCCGACGCCGGCGTGGTCGCGCCCGACGATCAGGTGCGAGCAGCCGTAGTTCTGGCGGAAGAGGGCGTGCAGCAGCGCCTCGCGCGGGCCGGCGTAGCGCATGTCGAGCGGATAGCCGGCCTGCACCACGGTGCCCGGGCGGAAGTACTTCTCGATCAGCACGGCGATCGCGCGCGTGCGCACTTCGGCCGGGATGTCGCCCGCTTTGAGCGCGCCGAGCAGCGAGTGCACGAGCACGCCGTCGCACACCTCGATCGCGATTTTGGCGAGGTGCTCATGCGCGCGCTGCATCGGGTTGCGCGTCTGGAACGCGGCGACGCGCGACCAGCCCAGGCGCTCGAACTCGGCGCGCGTCTCCCGGGGCGTCATGAAGAGCGCGCCGTACTTCGCCTTGAAGCCGCCGTCGGACAGCACCTTCACCGGGCCGGCGAGATTGAACTCGGGCTGCGCCATCACCATCGCGACGCCGGGATGCGCCGCATCGGTTGTTCGGAACACCGCCTTGCACTCGAGGGCTTTATCGATTTTGTATGTTTCAGTGACCCTCATCGTGGCGAGCGGAGCGCCGCCGTCAGGGTCCATGAGCGCAATTTCGCTTCCGCTGGGAAAGCTTTTCTGTGAAGACAAAGTGATCGGAATCGGCCAGAACAGGCCCGACGCGGTCCGGTAGCGCTCGCACACGCCTTCCCAGTCGGCGCGCGTCATGAAGCCGTCGAGCGGCGTAAAGCCGCCGATGCCGAGCATGATGAGATCGCCTTTTTCCCGCGAGCTGATGCGCAGCGCGGGCAGGGTCTTCGCCCGCGCGATCTCAGCGGTGAGCGCCGCGCCTGTCAGCGCGAGCGGCCTTAGGCCACCTCTTCCGTGCGGCTCGACCAGGGGCACGAAGTTATTTTCGGGAGCCGCCGCGGAACAGGCAAAACCGCTGTACTGATCCGGCGATAAGGCGCTCTGATAGCTACTTGCGCAGCTGAATGAAGCGCAGCTGGCTCTGCACGAGATCCGGAACCACGACCGTCATGCTGCCGCCCGCGCCGGGAACGACGGTGAAGTCGGCCGGTCCCTTGAAGCCATCGGCGAGCTTCTGGACGCCGCCTTTCTCGCTCCAGTGCGACAGCGAGCCCGTGTTCCAGTCGGTGAAGAGGAGCGAGCCGTCGGCCATCTCGTAGAGGCCGTCGATGCGGCCGATCGGGCCGGAGATCGTCCTGACCTGGCCGCTTACGCCGAGCGCGTACAGGCCCTTCGGCTTGTCGGGGGCGAGGAAGCCGCCGAAGAGCAGCATGCCGACCTTGGTCGGGTAGACGCCGTTGGGGTTGAGCCCCTGGCCCGCGACCACTTCGGTCACCTTCGGGCTCTTCGCGTTCAGGAAATCCGCCGGCTCCACCTTCACCAGCTTGTCGTTGCGGTTGTCGCTGATGTAGAGCGCGTTGCCCATCACCGCCGGGTCGTTGGCGAAGCCGACGCCCGGCAGGGCTAGCTTGCGGCCCTTCTTGGTCTTCAGGTCGAAGATCCACACCACGTCGATGTCGGTGACCCAGAGCCGCTCGCCGCGGATCCAGATGCCCTTCGGCTTATGGAGCGGCTCGCCGCCCTGCGCCGGGACCCACTTCTGCTCGAGCACCTTGCCGTCCAGGCCCACCTTGCTGATGTAGCCGAGGCCGTCCTTCTCCGCCGGAGCGAGCTTCTGCCCGCCGAAGTTGCCCACGTAGAGCGCCTTGCCCTTCGGGTCGTAGGCGGCCGACTCGGGAAAGACGAAGCCGCCGACGGTCTGGCTGGACGAGACGCGCCATTGCGCAAGCGCCGATTGAGAAATAAGCACCAAGAGAACAATCGCGAAGCGCAGCTTCATGGACCACCTCCCTGAGGATGCGCGCACTCTATCGTGAAAAATGTACAGGGGGCTTGACGTCCGGCGGGGCCGTGCTTAGAACAGTACGAGGTTCAGCAGGCTTGGGGAGGCCTTATGCGGACCGTCGTTCTCACGATCGCTCTTGCCGGCGTCCTGCACGCCGGTCTTTCGCTGGCGCAACGGCGCCCGGCAACGGAAGCCGAAGCGATGTCCTACATCACCTCGGCGTTCATCTCGCAGGCCGACCCGGGCGCGATGAGTTCCGGCGTCGCGCTCGGACCCGAGCTCGAGAAGGCGCTCGGCCTGCCGCCCGGCACCGACCGCGTCAAGGTGTACCAGGCCGTGGTCCCGCTCGCCGACGATCCGCGGCTGGAGGTGCGGCGCGCCGCGCCGGCCGATGTCGCTGACTACGGCGCGCGCCGTGGCTTCGACCCCGCGTCGCCGCATCCTCTTTTCACCGTGCAGACCAGCAAGGTGAAGCTCCTGGTTCAGTACGACCTGAAGGCGTTCAACATCGTGTTCGTCGGCCAGCTCGGCGTGCCCGATCCCGATCCGGTCGTGGTGGCGAAGGCCGAACCGGCTGCGCCGGCGCCGAGCAAGGCGGCGCTCGTTAACGTCGCGTGGACTGCCGAATTCTCCTACGGCAGCGCCGAGCTCACCCCCGAAGCGCGCGCCACGCTCGACAGCGAGATCGTGCCGAAGCTCATCGCGTCGAAGGAGATCCGCTACCTGAACGTCTACGGGCACAGCGACCGCACGGGCTCCGCCGAGCACAACCGCAAGCTGTCGGAGAGGCGCGCCGCGGCGGTGCGCGACTACCTCGTTTCGAAGGGCGTCGACCCGGACAATATTGAAGTGTTCGGCTACGGCCAGACGCTGCCGGTGAAGTCCTGCCGCGACGAGAAGGAGCGCAGCGCGCTGATCGAGTGCCTCGCGCCGAACCGCCGCATCGTGGTGGAGATCCAGGCTACGCCGTAGCCCTTCAGTTATGGGGTGGCCCATCGGCGGGAGCGGCCCACCGCCTCGCGCCAGCGCGCCATCCTGGCCTCCCTGTCGGAGGGGCTCATCCGCGGCTCGAAGCGCCGCTCGGCTTTCCAGTGCGACGCGATCTCGTCGCGCGACTTCCACAGGTCGACCGTGAGGCCGGCGAGGTAGGCTGCGCCGAGCGCGGTGGTCTCGAGCACCTTCGGGCGCACGACGGGAACGCCGAGCAGGTCGGCCTGGAACTGCATCAGCAGGTCGTTCGCCGCGGCGCCGCCATCGACGCGCAGCTCGCTCAATTTTTCCCCGGCATCCTTCTGCATGGCCTCGAGCAATTCCGCGCTCTGGAACGCGATCGACTCGAGCGCGGCCCGGGCGATGTGCGCTTTGGTCGTTCCTCTCGTCAACCCGACGATCGTGCCTCGCGCGTCCGGGTCCCAGTAGGGCGCGCCGAGACCGGTGAACGCGGGGACGACATAAACGTCACCGCTATCGAGGACGCTGGCGGCCAGCTTTTCGATTTCAGCAGAAGAAGAAAAGAACTCCAGGCCGTCTCGCAACCACTGCACCACCGCGCCGCCGATGAACACGCTGCCTTCCAGCGCGAATTCCTTGCCCCGGGTCTGCGCGCACGCCGTCGAGATGAGGCCGTGCGAGGACTGCACGACCTTGTCGCCGGTGTGCAGCAGCATGAAGCAGCCCGTGCCGTAGGTGTTCTTCGCCATGCCGGCGCGGTGGCAGGCCTGGCCGAACAGCGCCGCCTGCTGGTCGCCGGCGACGCCGCCGATGACCAGCGGCTCGCCGAGGACGCCCGCCGGGAGCATGCCGAACGCGTGCGCCGACGGATGCACGTCCGGCAGGATCGCGCGCGGCACGTCGAGGAGCCGCAGCAGCTCCGGATCCCAGTCGTTCATGTGGATGTTGAAGAGCATCGTGCGCGAGGCGTTGGAGACGTCGGTGACGTGGGTGCGGTTGCCGGTGAGATGCCACGTGAGCCAGGTGTCGACCGTGCCGAACGCGAGCTCGCCGAGCTCGGCGCGCTTGCGCGCGCCCGGAACGTTATCGAGGAGCCACGCGATCTTGGTGCCGCTGAAGTACGGATCGATCACGAGACCCGTGCGCTCGCGCACCAGGCCCTCCGCGCCGAGCTGCTTCAGCTCCGCGCATTGCGGCGCGGTGCGGCGGTCCTGCCAGACGATGGCGTTCGCGATCGGCTCGCCGCTCTGGCGGTCCCACACGATGGTGGTCTCGCGCTGGTTGGTAATGCCGACCGCCATCAGGCTTTTCAGAGGAATACCGGATTGGCTTACTGCCTGCCGTGCCGTTTCCCTTTGAGTGGAGAAAATCTCCTTCGGGTCGTGCTCGACCCAGCCGGGCTGCGGAAAGATCTGGCGGAACTCGCGCTGCGCGGTCGAAACCGGGCGGCCTTCCTCGTCGAACAGGATCGCGCGAGAGCTGGTCGTGCCTTGGTCGAGAGCGAGGATGGTGCGCACCGGGTGATTCTACTTTTTCCGATAAAATCCGCGCCTTATGCCGCTGCCGGTCACCGACGTCGAGCGCGAGCTGCGCCACACGCGCCGCGTGCGCTTCGAAGGCTACAAGCGCGCCGACGGCCTGTGGGATCTCGAGGCGCACCTTACCGACATCAAGAGCCACGACAACCCGATGAAAACCGGCGTGCGCCGCGCCGGGCAGCCGATCCACGAGATGTGGATCCGCCTCACCATCGACCGGCACCTCACCATCCTCGATGCATCGGCGAGCTCCGACGCGGTTCCCTATCCCGGCGGCTGCGAGACGATCGCGCCCGCCTACAAGCGCCTGATCGGCTTGAACCTGGTCCGCGACTTCCGCCGGGCGGTGAAGAAGCACTTCGGCGACGTGAAGGGCTGCACCCACCTCACCGAGATGCTGGCCGGCTTTCCCACCGCGGCGATCCAGACCTTCGCCGGCGAAATGCCCGAAGAGCGCAGCGACGGCCGCAAGCCGTTCCAGCTCGACCAGTGCCACGCGCTCGACACCTCCGGCGAGACGGTGAAGAAGTGGTATCCGAAGTGGTACCGTCAGGAAAAAGCGCCGGCCTAGATGAAAATCCACGAATACCAGGGCAAGGAAATCTTCCGGAAGTACGGCCTCCCCACGCCGCGCGGCTTCCCCGCGTTCAGCGTCGACGAAGCGGTCGAGGCGGCGAAGAAGCTTGGCGGCAAGGTGTGGGTGGTGAAGGCGCAGATCCATGCCGGCGGACGCGGCAAGGGCGGCGGCGTCAAGGTGGCGAAGTCGCTGGAGGAGGTTCGCAAGCTTTCCTCTTCCATCCTGGGGATGCAATTGAAAACCCACCAGACCGGCCCCGGCGGCCAGAAGGTGCGGCGCCTCCTGGTCGAGGAAGGCGCCGACATCAAGAAGGAACTGTACGTCGGCATGGTGGTGGACCGCGGCACGCAGAAGGTCGCGCTGATGGCGTCCTCCGAAGGCGGCATGGATATCGAGGAGGTCGCGGCGAAGACGCCCGAGAAGATCCACAAGGTGTTCATCGACCCGGCGCAGGGCCTCTCCGACGCCGACGCCGACGAGATCGCGCTCGCCATCGGCATTCCGCAGTCCGCGCTGGGGCAGGGCCGCGCCATCTTCAAGGCGCTCTACAAGTGCTTCGACGAGACGGACGCCTCGCTCGCCGAAATCAATCCGCTGATCCTCACCGGAAACAACCAGGTCGTCGCCCTCGATTCCAAGCTCAACTTCGACGACAACGCGCTTTTCCGCCATCCCGAAATCGCGGCGCTCCGGGACCTGGACGAGGAGGACCCGTTCGAGATCGAGGCGTCGAAGTACGAGCTGAACTACATCTCGCTCGACGGCAACATCGCCTGCATGGTGAACGGCGCCGGCCTCGCCATGGCGACGATGGACACCATCAAGCTGTTCGGCGGCTCGCCGGCCAACTTCCTCGACGTCGGCGGCAGCGCCACCGCCGAGCGGG
>Ga0208685_1000148_pt1 | contig 27744 bp, 18 predicted proteins | sample EasRivMeERMLT890_FD_187533 | JGI IMG/M metagenome (GOLD analysis project Ga0208685, IMG submission 187533) | Soil microbial communities from meander-bound floodplain in the East River, Colorado, USA - East River MetaG ERMLT890 (SPAdes) (version 2) | ecosystem: Environmental > Terrestrial > Soil...
AGCTGGAAAAGTCATTCGTGCCGTTCGCCGGCAGCGTGCAGGCCGTCATCGACAACATGCAGGCACTCGCGCGCGCCAAGCAGGCGAGCCGCGAAGTCTTCGCTGCCAGCGAGGGCTTGCTCAAGGCGCCGCTGGAGCTCGCCGACGCCTATCAGCAGGGAGCCGGCCCGCAACGCTACTTCCTGTTCGGCGCGGTTCTCAGCGGCCTCCTCGCTCTGGTGAGCCTGCTCCTGCTCGGCAAGGCGTACCTCGACGACAGTCTGCGGCGCGCTGCAGAGAGCGAGCACCAGAACCGCGCCAATCAGGACGCGATTCTGAGATTGCTGGACGAGATCAGCAACCTGGCGAACGGCGACTTGACGGTGCGCGCCAAGGTGACGGAAGACATCACCGGGGCGATCGCCGACTCGATCAACTATGCCGTCGGCGAAATGCTGCGCCTGGTGAAAGGCATCAACGACGCGGCGCAGCAGGTCACGTCCGCAACGCAGGGCGCACAGGTCGTCACGAGCCAGCTCCTGCAGGCAGCCCAGAAGCAGGCCACGGAGATCCAGGGAACCGGCCAATCCGTGGTGCAGATGGCGCAGTCGATGAACGACGTGTCGAAACGCGCGAGCGATTCCGCGAAAGTGGCCCAGTCCTCGCTGCACGCGGCGGAAAAAGGTGCGCAGGCGGTGCAGAACGCGATCCGTGGCATGAACGACATCCGGGAGCAGATGCAGGGGACTTCCAAGCGCATCAAGCGCCTGGGCGAAAGCTCACAGGAGATCAGCGAGATCGTCCAGTTGATTTCCGACATCACCGAACAGACGAACGTGCTCGCGCTGAATGCCGCGATCCAGGCGGCATCCGCCGGCGAGGCCGGACGGGGCTTCACGGTCGTGGCGGAGGAAGTGCAGCGCCTGGCGGAGCGCTCCGCGGAGGCGACCAAGCACATCAGCGCCATCGTGAAGAGCATCCAGCGCGACACGCAGGAAACGGTCGAGGCGATGGAGCGCAGCACGCAAGGGGTGGTCGAGGGAACCAAGACCGCGGACGACGCGGACCGGGCGCTGCGCGAGATCGAGCAGGTTTCGAACCGGCTCGCGGAGCTCATCGGCGCGATTTCAAACGCCACGCAGGAGCAGGCCAACTCGGCCGCCAAGGTCGCCCTCAGCATGAAGGAGATTCTTGGCGTCACGCAGCTGACATCGGAAGGCACCAGGAAGACGGCCGCGTCCGCCGCCACGCTGACAGCGCTTGCCGACGGCCTGAAAAAATCGGTGGCAGGCTTCAAGGTGGGGTAAGTGAGCAGCATGTCAGACCCCTCCACATTCACTGGCGCTACCCTGTTGTCCTGGGTGCAGACCGAGGTCGATTATGCGTTAAAGCACGTGCGGGACAGCATCGCCAAGTTCCTCGCTACGCCCGAAGACGTGGCGGTTCTGGAAGTCTGCCCCATCCAGCTGCACCAGGTCGGCGGGGCGCTGCGGATCGTGGGCCTGCGCGGCGCGACGCGCTTTTGCGAGGCAATCGAGAGCAGCTTCTCGCCACTCGGCCGCGGCGACAGGTTGAGCACGGCCGCGGTCGGGGTGATCGACCGGGCAGTGGTCGCGCTGAGGGAATTCGTCTACGATCTGACGTACGGCGAGGCCAACGCGCCGATGCGTTTGTATCCAGTCTACCGCGAGCTCGCCAAGCTGCAAGGCAAGTCGGACGTTTCCGAGAAGGACCTGTTCTTTCCGGACCTCGCGTCGAAGAGCCCATTGCATCCATATCCGCGCGTCATCGGCCAGGCTGGGCTGCCCCGTTACCTGGAAGCGCAACGGACGGAATTTCAGCGGAGCCTCGTCGCCTGGCTGAAAAACCCCGAATCGGGCCTCCAGGAAATACGCCAAGCGCTCGATGCGCTGGACCAGATCGCTCCCCAGCTGCCCGAGCCGTGGTCTTTGTGGTGGGCGGCGGTCGGCCTCGTGGACGGGCTTGCCAGCGCGCCGACTCCCGATTTGCGAGACGACGCGAAAGCGATTTTCAGCCGGCTTGACAGTCGGATGCGTGAGCTCGCGGCGGGAAAGCGGAGCACCCATGAGCCGCTGCTGCGCGAAGTCCTGTACGTGCTCGCCAAGTGCAAGCCGGCTACCGCCCGGATCAAGGAAGTAAGGCGCCTGTTCAAGCTGGACAGTTTCTTTCCGGAGGCCGATCTGACCGGGCTGATGGAATACGACATGGAGGTGCTGGAGCCGGTCCTCAATGATCTGCTCTCACGGGTGGGGGCGCTGAAGGCGGTGTGGCTCCAGTACGTGTCCGGTGAAGCCAAGACCGCCGTGCGCTTCCGCGAGCTCGTGGCCGCCATCAAGGCTAAGGCCACCGAGCTCGGCAATCGGAATATGGTGAAGCTCCTCGACGCGATCGAGCTGGTTTCGAAGCGCCTGCCCGACCCCTATCCCCAACAGAACCAATTCATGATCATCGAGATGGCGTCGGCGTTCCTGCTCCTCGAGGGCGTCATCAACAATTACTTTTCGCTACCGCCCGATGTCGAGCGCCAGATCGAGATCATGGGCGGCTGGCTCCTCGACGCGGCGAAGGGCAGATCTTCGGGCGAGCCGCCTGCCGGACTACGCGCCGACCTCACGCAGCAGATCAACGCCCTGCAATTGCGCGCGCAGGTCGCGAAGGAAATCCTCGCGAATCTGCGGCACGTCGAGCGGGTCCTGGACGCCTTCGCCCGCGACACCGGCAAGCGCGGCACCCTCCCCGGCCTCGCGCCCTACCTCAGGCAGATTCACGGCGCCCTGGTCATTCTTGGATTCGAGCGCGCCGCGGAACTGCTAACGATCTCCGGCAAAATGATTAAGAAGTGCGCGACCGCGGAGCCTGGCCAGGCGCTAGAGCTGATGGATTGGGTCGCGGAGGGCTTAAGCAGCCTGGGAATCTTCCTGGATCCCTGCCTGCAGGGCCGGGAGCCTGCCAAGAAGGCACTGGAAATATTCTTAGAGCGGCTGGAGCAGCGCGATGCGGCCGCTGCGCGGTCGTCGAATGCACCCGAGCAATGGGCGATGTCCACCGTTGTGGACCTGCGCGCCGCCGTAGCGAGGACGCCGGAGAAGCCGGCAGCCGAGACTGCCCTTCCCGACCTGGACCGCACGCCCGGGGCGGCGCCCTTGCCCGGGCCCGAGATCTCGGGGGCGAGCGCCGAGTCCCAGCCGACTTCTTCCGCGCTCGAAAGCAGCCCCGCTGCAAGCAACGCGCCCCAGCCACAGGTCGGCCCGGAGTTGGTTTCGATCTTCCTCGAAGAAGCGGTCGAAGTGCTTGCTCAAATCGATGCGGCGTTGCCGCTGTGCCGCAAACCGCCGCGCGACCGGGAAGCGCTGACGACGATACGCCGCGGGTTCCACACACTCAAGGGCAGCGGCCGGATGGTGGGCCTCACCGAACTGGGTGAGGTCGCGTGGGAGATCGAGCAGGTCATGAATCGGTGGCTCGAGCAGCATCAGCCGGTCACGTCCGCGCTGCTCGAGCTGATCACCTTGGCAAGCGAATCGTTCGCCGGCTGGGTGCATAAGCTGTATATCGGCGAAACGCCCATCATCGACGCACGACACACTGTCGATTGCGCGCGCCGGTTGAAGTCCGGCGAGGGTCCAGCTGCACCCCCGCCGGCGGATGCCGCGCCCGCGCTGACCGTCGTCCCGCCCGAACCGGTTCCAGATCGCGCGGCGGCTCCCGTCCCGGAGTCGGAAGTGGCGATCGGCGGCCGGCGGCTGCCCCGCAGCTTCTTCGAAATCTACCTCGGGGAAGCCGCGCAGCACGTCGCCGCGCTCGAAGCGGAGTACAACGGATGGTGCAACACGCCCGACGTGGAAGTGTCGCAGGAGTTTCTGCGCGCGGCGCACACGCTCGCAAGCAGCTCCCGTACGGCGGGTTTCACTGCAATTGCGGATTTGGCCAGCGCGGTCGAGCACTGGACGCCGCTCGCGCGGCAGGTTACCGAGGAGCGCGACGTGGAGGCGGTGCAGGCGGCGATTGAAAAGCTGCGAGAAATGGTCGATGCCGTTGCCCAGGGGCAGCCGCCCACGCCGGTGGAAGAGGTCGCGCGCCGCCTGCACGAGTTAACAGCCCGGCTGCAAGTTCAAACTGCTCCACCCCTGCCGCTCGAATCGAAACCGGCAGCAGCAGGTGCCGGCGCCGTTCCAGCCACGCCGGCTTCTCTTGCCCCGGCGCCCGAACCCGTTCCTGCCCCCAGGGGCAAAAACCTGCGCAAGCTGCGCGATGACATCGACGAGCAGCTGCTGCCGATCTTCCTCGAGGAAGCGCAGGAACTACTGCCGCTGATCGGCAGCGATTTGCGTGAGTGGAAGGCGAATCCCGGTGACGAGAGGATTTCGCAGTCCCTGAGGCGCGCCCTGCACACGCTCAAAGGCAGCGCGCGCATGGCGGGCGCCATCCGGCTCGGCGAGCTCACGCACCTCATGGAAAGCCGCATTGAAGCCGCCATCAAGGCGGACCAGCTCCCGGCCCAAGCGTTTGAAGAACTAGAATTCAGGATGGACCGGCTGAGCCTGGAACTCGATCGCATGCAGGAAGACCAGGCTGCTTTCAGGATTCCGTCCGCCGAGCCCATCGCGGCGCCCCCGGGCGAAGTTCCGCCCGGAGCGGCGCCGCGGGCCGAGCCGCCGCTGCCCAGCCCGGCCACGATATTGCGCATCAACGCCGATACGCTTGATCACCTGATCAACGCGTCCGGCGAGGTCAGCATCGCGCGCTCCCGCGTCGAGGCGGAGCTCCGGGCGGTCAAGCGCTCCCTTGCCGACCTCGATGAGAGCATATCCCGGCTCCGGGGCCAGCTGCGCGAAGTCGAAATCCAGGCGGACAGCCAGCTGCGATCGCGGGCCTCACTTGTCGACCAGCACAACCGCGATTTCGACCCGCTCGAGTTCGACCGCTACACACGCCTGCAGGAGCTCACCCGGATGATGGGCGAGAGCCTGCACGACGCCACCTCGATCCAGCAGGGGCTGCGCGAGAATCTTGGTGAAACCGAGTCGGCGCTGCTGCAGCAGGCGCGCATCAACCGCGACGTGCAGCAGGAGCTCATGCGCATGCGCGCGGTGCCGTTCTCGACCCTGAACGAGCGCCTGTACCGCACCGTGCGGCAGGTGGCGAGGGACCTCGGCAAGAGAGTCGAGCTCGAGATCGAAGGGGGCCAGGTCGAGCTCGACCGCGGCGTACTGGAGAGAGTTGGCGCGCCGATCGAGCACATGCTGCGCAACGCGCTCGCGCACGGCTTGGAATCTCCCGGCGCCCGCGTGGCGGCCGGCAAGCCGGAAGCCGGCCGCATCGCGATCAATTTGCGCCAGGAAAGCAATGAGGTCGCGCTCATCCTGAGCGACGACGGCGCCGGACTGGACCTCGACGCGCTACGCGCGAAAGCCCTCGAAAAGGGAATCCTGCGGCGCGATCAGGAATTGCCCGACGCCGATCTCGCCCAGCTGGTCTTCGCGGGGCTTTCCACGGCGGAAGAGGTCACGGAGCTGTCCGGCCGCGGTGTCGGCATGGACGTGGTCCGCAGCGACATCGCCGCCCTCGGCGGGCGGGTCGACGTCGCCACCGCGCGGGGGAAGGGAACGACATTCACCCTCTATCTCCCGCTCACGCTCGCCGTGACGCAGGCGGTGCTCGTGCGCGCGGGCGAGAACGTACTCGCCATCTCCTCGGCCATGGTCGAGCAGGTGCTGCGCTTCAAGGCCGACCAGATGCCGGGCCTCTACGAACGGAAGGTCGTGGAGTCCCACAATCGCTCCTATCCGCTCCATGGCCTCCACTACCTGCTGGGCGGAGCAGAGGGAAACGCTTTCCAGAGCTACAACTCCGTCCTGCTCCTGCGCAGCGGTGCGCAGCGCATCGCCCTGCACGTGGACGAGCTCCTGGGCAACCAGGAAATCGTGGTCAAGAACATCGGGCCGCAGCTCGCACGCGTGCCAGGCGTCGCCGGCGCCACGGTGCTTGCCGACGGCCGGATCGCGCTCATCGTCAACCCGGTTCAGCTTGCGCAGCGCCCGGCTCGGGCCACGGCGCAACAGCCGGTCACGCCTGTTGCGGCGGCCGCCGGGCGCGCGGGCCCGCTGATCATGGTGGTGGACGACTCCTTGACCGTGCGCAAGGTCACGAGCCGGCTGCTCGAGCGCGAAGGCTACCGGGTCCTGACGGCAAAAGACGGCGTAGATGCACTCGAGCAGATCCGGGATGCGCTCCCCGACGTCATGCTGGTCGACATCGAGATGCCGCGCATGGACGGGTTCGACCTCGCGCGCGCCGTCCGCCGCGAACCGCGCACGCGGGACATCCCGCTCATCATCATCTCGTCGCGCACGGCGGAAAAACACCGGAACCAGGCGGCGCAGATCGGAGTCAGCGCCTTCCTCGGTAAGCCCTTCCAGGAGTCGGACCTCCTGGAACATATCGCCCGCTTTATTGCATCCGGGAATCCCGCCCCCGGCCTCCACTAGCCGCCGTTCGGTCCTGTTTGGCGGACGTTCCCGCCGCACAGGCATCGTCGTTGCTCCTGCGTCCCGGTCAGGAGTCCGTCGGGTAGAATCGTGCCTCCATGACCGCCATCCACCTCGCCACCGCGGGCGCCGAAGCCAATGTACTGCTGCGCGAGGACGTGGGCGGGGTTGCGACGCTCACGCTCAACCGTCCCGAGCAGTACAACGCGCTGTCTGCGGCGCTGCTCGCTGCCCTGCAGTCGGCGGTGCGCGACCTCGCGCGCGACGAATCCGTTCGCGTCGTGGTCATTGCCGGCACCGGCAAGGCGTTCTGCGCTGGCCACGATCTGAAGGAGATTCGCAAGCGCGCGGACCCGGTGTTCGCGCAGGATGTCTTCGAGCGCGCCCGGCACGTCATGACCGGGCTCACGCAACTCCCGCAACCGGTGATCGCGCGCGTGCACGGCCCTGCCTATGCCGCCGGCTGCCAGCTGGTTGCACAGTGCGACCTGGCGGTTGCGGTGACGGATGCGCGCTTCGCGACATCGGGCGTGAGCTACGGCGTGTTCTGCTCCACGCCCGGCGTGCCGCTCGTGCGCAACGTCTCCCGCAAGCGCGCGATGGAAATGCTTCTGACCGGGGAGCCGATCGACGCTGCAACCGCCCTCGCCTGGGGCCTCGTCAATCGCGTGGTGCCGGCGGACCGGCTCGACGTCGAAGTGCAGTCCCTCACCCGCTCGATCCTCGCGAAGTCGCGCACGGTCATTGCCGCCGGCAAGAAGACCTTCTACCACCAGCTCGGCGACTCTCTCGACGAGGCCTACCGCGTGGCCACGGCGGCGATGGTCGAGAACATCAAGACCGAGGACGGGCAGGAAGGGATTGCGGCGTTCGTGGAGAAGCGCAAGCCGCGATGGAAGAACAAGTGAGGCGTGACATGATGATGCGACTGGCGTGGATGCTGGCTCTCGTTCCGCTTGCGGCTCTCGCGGGCGGCTCCAACTATGGCATAACCCCCGGTTCACACCCAACCCTCGCCGGCAAGGTGAGCGAGTGGCCGGTGCCCACGCCTCGTTTCGCACGCGACCCGGCGGTCGCGCCCGATGGCTCCATCTATGTCGCGGTGATGACCGGCAACAAGGTCGCGCGCTTCGACCCGAAGACGGCAAGCTTCAAGGAATGGGACCTGCCCTCCGGCCACCGCCCGCACGGTCTGCTGGTGGACAGGCAGGGCATGGTCTGGACGACCGGCAATGGCAACGGAACGATCGGCAAGCTCGATCCCGCAACCGGCAGGATGATCGAATTCAAGACGCCCTCCGGGGGCGGTGGGCCGCACACGCTCGTCATCACCGATGACCAGAGCACCATCTGGTTCACGATGCAGAGCGGCAACAAGGTCGCGAGCATCGACACGAAGACCGGCGCGATCAAGGAATACCCGACCTCGGGCGGACCCTACGGCCTCGCGCTCGACAAGGCAGGCAACGTCTGGTTCTGCCGCATGGGCGACAACCGCATGGGCAAGCTCGACCCCAGGACCGGGCAGATGAGCGAGGTGAACATGGGCCGCGGCTCGCGCCCGCGCCGCGTCGCAGCGGACCCCGACGGCATGCTGTGGGTCGCGCTCTACGGCAACGGCAAGATGGCGAAGCTCGATCCCGTGGCGATGAAGGTGGTCAAGGAGTATCAGCTCCCCGGCGGCGACGCCGGCCCCTATGCAATCACGGTGGACGGCGGCGGCATCGTATGGGTGAACGAGATCAACACCGACACCGTGGTGCGCTTCGACCCGAAGACCGAGCAGATGCGCGTCATTCCGCTGCCCTCCAGCAACGTCGGCATCCGCAAGATGGTGACCGACGCGCGCGGTCGCCTCTGGTACATGGGCAGCCACAACGGCCGGCTCGGGGTCGTGGAATAAAGTAATATCCGGGTCAAATCGATAACCGAAGGAGGAAGGTCCATGCGCTTCGTCTCCCGCTGGCTGATGCCGGCCGTCATCGCGCTGTTCGGCACCGCCGCGCAGGCCCAGCAGCAGCTCATTATCGTCACCTCGTTCCCCAAGGACCTGACCGCGGTCTATCAGCGGGCGTTCGAAGCGAAGAATCCCGGCGTGAAGGTCGAAGTGCTGAACCGGGGCACGTCGTCCGCGATCGCGTACGTGCGCGAAGCGCCCGCGGCCAACAAGCCCGACATCTTCTGGGCATCGGCGCCCGACGCGTTCGAGGTCCTGGCCAAGGAGAATCTGCTCCAGAAGTTTCCCGGCGCCAACCCGAAGGTGCCGGCCAAGATCGGCGCGTATCCGATCAACGACCCCAACGGGTTCTACTACGGGCAGGCGCTCGCCGGCTACGGACTCATGTGGAACACGCGCTACATGAAGGCCAACAAGCTGCCCAACCCCAGGGAATGGGTGGACCTGGTGAAGCCGGTCTATTTCAGCCATGTCGCCGTCTCCTCTCCTTCGCGCTCGGGGACCACGCACCTGACCGTGGAAACGATCCTGCAGGGTGAGGGATGGGAAAAGGGCTGGCAGCAGGTTTTGATGATCGCCGGCAACTGCGCGGCCATCACCGAGAGGAGCTTCGGCGTTCCTGACGGCGTCAACAACGGGCAGTACGGCATCGGCCTGGTGATCGACTTCTTCGGGCTGTCCGCCAGGGCCTCCGGCTTCCCGGTCGAGTTCGTCTACCCCTCCGTCACCGCCATCGTCCCCGCCAACATCGGCCTGATCGCCAACGCGAAGAACGCCGAGCTGGGCAAGCGCTTCATCGCGTTCACCCTGTCCGAGGAAGGCCAGCAGCTCCTTCTCGATCCCAAGATCAGCCGACTGCCCGTGCTGCCTGCGACCTACGCCAAGGCGCCCGCGGGTTATCCGAATCCCTTCGGCGGCAAGATCAAGCCCAAGGTTAACTTCGACTCCGAGCTGTCGCAATCGCGCTACTACGTCGTGAACGCGATGTACGACCAGACGATCACGTTCCGCCACCGGGAGCTCGTGGCCGCCACCAAGGCCATTCACGAGGCGACCGCGCAGCTCGCCGGGAAGAAGAACGCAAAGGCCCAACAGCTGCTCGCGGAGGCGCGCGAGCTCGCGTTCTCACCGATCGTGAGCGAGGCGAAATCGAAGGACAAGGAGTTCCTCGCCCTCTTCAGCCAGACCAAGCGCGACGCGCTGAAAACGAAGCAGTTGACCGGCCTCGAGGAGTACTGGAGCTCGACCTCGCGCAAGAACTACGTGAGAGCGGCCGAACTCGCGAACCAGGCCGCCGCGCTGGCGAAATAGCGTACTCCCTCGCCCCGCGGTGAAAGCCCTCGCAGCCAGGCTTGCGCCGCTGGGCGCCGCGCGGTCCGCGGCCTTCACGTGGACGCAGGCGGCGGTCGCGCTGCTGATTGCCGCCTTCCTGCTCGTCTTCCTGGTCGTTCCCGTCGTCACCGTCGTCTACGTTGCCTTCGCCGACGGCGCGGGGGGCGTCACCCTGTCGCACTTCGGCTCGTTCTTCAGCCTCTCGCTGATGCGCGAGTCGTTCTGGAACAGCCTCTACGTGGGTGTGTGGAGCGTCGGCATCGCAACGCTCATCGCGGTGCCGCTCGCCTACTTCACGGTGCGCTTCGAGTTCCGCGGCGCCGCGCTGATCCAGACGCTCGGCGTGCTGCCGCTCATCATGCCGCCCTTCGTCGGCGCGGTCGCAATGCAGCTCATCTTCGGGCGCAGCGGCGCCGTCAACCTGCTGCTGAACGACTGGTTCGGCTTCACGCTGCCGATCATGGAGGGGCTGAACGGGGTCATCTTCGTGGAGGCGCTGCATTACTTCCCGTTCATCCTGATGAACCTGGTGGTCGCGCTGAACAACATCGACAGCTCGATGGAAGAATCCGCCCAGAACCTCGGCGCGAGCGGCATGCGCCTCTTCCGCCGCATCGTGTTTCCGCTCGCCATGCCGGGCTATGTCGCCGGGGCTGCGCTCGTCTTCATCAAGGTCTTCGACGACCTCGGCACGCCGCTCGTGCTGAACCAGACCAACATGCTGGCGCCCCAGGCCTACCTGCGCATCACCTCGATCGGCATCGAAGACCCGATCGGCTACGTCGCGAGCGTCATCATGGTGATCGCCTCCCTCGCCTCCCTGTGGATCGCGACCTGGGTCATGCGCGGCAAGGAATACGCGACGATGCAGCGCGGCTACTCCGGGCTCGCGAGGCGCCGGCTCAATACCGGGCAGTCGGCCCTCGCCTACGCCTGGATCACTCTGGTGCTGCTCATCGTGCTGGCGCCGCACTTCGGCATCCTTCTGCTCTCATTCGCCAGCGTCTGGAGCTTCAGCGTGCTGCCCGACGCCTACACCCTCGCCCACTACGCCTCCGTGTTCCAGGACTCACCGCGCATGATCTGGAACACCGCGCTCTACTGCGGGATCGCCGCGACCCTCGACGTCGTGATCGCGACCGCCATCGCCTATCTCATGCTGCGCACGAAAGTCCCGGGTCGCAACGTGCTCGATTTCACCGTCACCATCGCGCTCGCCATTCCCGGCGTCGTGCTGGGAATCGGCTACTTGCGAACCTTCAAGGGCATCGAGCTGCCGTTCACGGGGGGAGAGCTCTTCACTTCGTCGTGGATCATCATCGCCGTCGCCTACACCGTGCGCCGGCTGCCCTACGCGCTGCGCTCCTGCGTGGCCGCGCTGCAGCAGCTCCACGTCTCGCTCGAGGAGGCCGCCGAGAACCTCGGGGCCTCCAAGCGGCGGACGATTCTCCGGGTGGTGGTGCCGCTGATGGCGGGGGGCATGCTGGCGGGCTTCATCACGAGCTTCATGACGGCGGCCGTCGAGCTCTCGACCACCATCATGCTGGTCTCGGCGCAGAACGACGCCCCCATGTCCTATGGCATCTATCTCTACATGCAGAGCGCGGCGGGGCGCGGCCCGGGCGCGGCGCTCGGGGTTCTTGCGGTGCTGCTCGTCGCCGTTGGCACCTACCTGTCCTACCGCGTGCTCGGCAGCCGCGCGCAGGATGCGCGCGAGGTACGGCGCCTGGGATGATGGAAGCGCTGCGCAAGGTCAAGGTCGAGTTCGAGCGCGTCTCGCTCGCGTACGGCCGCACGCAGGTGCTGACGGACGTCAGCATCGCGATCGAGCCGGGCGAGTTCTTCGCTCTGCTCGGGCCCTCGGGCTCGGGGAAATCAACGCTGCTGCGGCTCCTCGCCGGATTCCTGCAGCCGCAGGCGGGCGCCATCCGCGTCGGCGGCGAGGACGTCACCCGCGTGCCGCCGTGGGAGCGCGACATCGGCATGGTGTTCCAGAACTACGCGCTGTGGCCGCACATGACGGTCGCCGCCAACGTGGCGTTCGGGCTGGAGGAGCGCAGGCTTCCGCGCGCGGAGGTCGCGCGCCGCACGGCCGCCGCGCTGGACCTGGTCGGGCTTGGCGAATACGGTGCGCGCCGGCCGGGGCAGCTCTCAGGCGGCCAGCAACAGCGGGTCGCGCTCGCCCGTACCATCGCCATCGAGCCCAAGGTGCTGCTGCTCGACGAGCCACTGTCCAACCTCGATGCGAAGCTGCGCGACCACATGCGCGTCGAGCTGCTCGCGTTGCAGCGAAAGCTCGGCGTCACCACGATCTTCGTGACCCACGACCAGGAGGAAGCGCTCTCGATCGCGGACCGGGTGGCGGTTCTCGACCAGGGCGTGATCCAGCAGGTCGGCACGCCGGTCGAGCTCTACGACACACCGGCCAACCGATTCATCGCCGATTTTGTCGGCACCATCAACCTGCTGCGCGGAACGATCGAAGCCGGGGCCGAAAGCACGGTGTTCCGCAACGACATGCTGGGCGCAATCGCAATGGCAGGCGCAGCCGCGTCTGTCGGACCCGCAGAGATCGCAATCCGGCCACACGCTCTGCAGCTCGTAGCGTCGGGCACGCCCCTCGGCGGCGTGCGGAGCTGGCTTGACGGCACGGTCGCCGAGCGTGAGTTTCTCGGTGAGTTCGTTCGCTACACCGTGCGGGTCGGGACGGGAAGCCTGGTCGTGGACCAGCCGCACTACATGGGCGAGCGCGGCTTCGCGCCCGGCGCGCGCGTCATGGTCGGCATCAACCCCGCCCAGGTGAAGCTTCTGCGCGCCTAGCCCACATCAGGACCGGAATGCCGGAGGCGAGCATCGCGATGCCCACCATCGCGCCGATCGAGCCCGGATCGAGGCTCATCGCATAGTTGAAGCTCGAGTACAGCATGTAGGCGCACGCCGCGGCGAAGAGCAGCGGCGTCACAGGATAGAACGGCACGCGGAACGGATTCTCGTTCGCCGGGGCATGCCGCCGCAGCGGAAAGAGCGACAGCCCGGTCAGCAGGAAGAACAGCCAGAATGCCGGCGCGGTGTACGCCACCATGGTCTGGAACCCGTCCGGCGTGAAGGACGCGAGCCCCACCAGCGCGAGCGCGATGACGCCTTGCGCGAGCAACGCGTTGACCGGCGCGGAAGCCTTCTCGTTCCAGCGCCCCAGCCCGCGGAAGATCACGTAATCTCGGCCCAGCGCGTAGTTGGTGCGCGCGCCGGTGAACACCGTCGCATTGAGCGTCGAGAGCGCGGCGGATACGACCACGATGCCAAGCAGCCACGCGCCGCCCTCGCCCCAGGTCGCACGCATCAGGTCGGACGCAATCGCCTTGGAGGCCTGCATGCCACCCAGCCCCAGTGCCTTGAGGTAGGCGAGATTGAGCAGCAGGTAGAGCACGGTGATCACCACGATGCCGATTACCAGCGCCCGCACGATGTTGCGGCGCGTGTCGCGCATCTCGGCCGTAAGGTACGCGGCCTCGTTCCAGCCGCCGTAGGTGAGCAGCACGAAGATCAGCGCGAGCCCGGAGAACCACGCCCTGCCTTCGGCGGGGGGCGGAGCGGCGGCTGGGGTCGGCGCACCCGAGGCAGTGAGTCCGCTCACCACGACGACGAGGACGGCGAGCGCGAGCGCAGTGGTCAGCACGTTCTGCACCCACTTGCTCTCGTGGGTGCCCGATACATTGAGGGCAGTGATTGCGATGACCGCCATTCCGGCGTAGATCGCGGAGCTCTTTGCACCCAGCGGCAGCAGCGAGGACGCGTAATCGCCGAACACGAACGCGATCGCGGCGATCGCCCCGGTCTGGATCACCGTCATGCGCGCCCAGGCGAAGAGGAACCCCAGCCAGTTTCCATAGGCCTTGCTGACGAAGTAGTACTCGCCCCCGGCGTGGGGGTGCGAGCTCCCGAGCTCGGCATAGCACAAGGCGCCGATCAGCGAGATGACGCCGCCTGCGATCCACAACGCAATGAAGGCGGTTTCTCCCGAGACGTTGCCGGCAACGATCGACGGTGCCTTGAAGATGCCGACACCGATCACGATGCCGACGATCATCGCCACCGCATCGAATACGGTGAGCGTCGGGCGCGGCTGGCCGCCCGTGCCCGGCTGCTGGGGCTGTGCCGGCGCGCTCACGGGCGGACTCCCGCGACGGTTACGGCGCCGGCGGAGCCCAAGTAGGCCTCGCCGCGCACAGTCAGCTTCGCCCGCCACGGCGCAACCCGGTGCCCGGAGCTGTCGCCGAAGGTAACGGTGCCTTCGATCGCATCAGCCGTCACCCGCCCGCGAAACTGGTAGGCGGCGGGCTTGCCCTGTGCCGGAACCTCGACCTTGAAGGCGAGCTGCTCGCCCGCCAGGCGGAACTGCGGCACATTGGCGTCGCGATCGCCGGCGCGTGCCGTGCCATGCACGAGCTGGAAATTCTGCTGGAAGTTGAACTGCCAGGGCACGAGCTTGCCGTCGACCATCACCTGGGAATCCCAGCGGCCGGCAACGCGCGCCGGCACGATCCAGAAGAAGATGTAGCTCTTGCCGGGATCGCCCACGGTCTTCTCCGGCACGATCAATGTTTCCGAATCGTCCGGGTCCCACTCCCCCATCGCGTAGTCGTGCGCCACCAGGCGCGTGCCGGGCTTCAGCTCGAGGATCGTCGGGCGCAGCTTCTCGTTCATGCTGGGCAGGAGATAGCTCGTGATCACGGTCGCCTGGGAGAGATCGGTCTCGAACAGGTTCTGCATGAAGAATTGCGCACGGTCAGTCACACCTTCCTTCTTCGCGTTGGCGTTGGCGATTTTCAGGAGATAGGCATCGAGGTCCACCCCGAACCCACGCGCGCCGAGCTTTTTCGCCGCGGTGATGATGATGCGCCCGTCGCCCGAGCCCAGGTCGATCACGAAATCCTTGGCACTCACCTTGGCCATCTTCAGCATCGCGTCCACCACGACCTGGGGTGTGGGCACGTAGACCACGTCCCCGCGCCCTTCCTGCGCGTGCACGGCCGGGGGAAGGAGCGTGGTGCAGACCGCAAGAATCCTCAACCAACATACCACCCTATTCATGCTGCTTCCTTTCGTTCGTCTCACCCCCACCCTAACCCTCCCCCATCCAGGGGGAGGGCGCGAATGGACGTCACTCGTCACTGATCTTGATGCTGCCGCGCTTGACCCGAGTCGCTTTCCAGTCGCGCTCGCCGCCGCCAGGCAGCCTCACATTGCCGCTGATCGCGTCCCCTGCCACGCGCCCGCGCATCTCGTGGGAAAGTGCCCGGCCTCCGACCTCCGCGGTGAGCATAAGGCTTATTTCATCCCCGCGCATCCTGCCGCCCTCCACGCGTCCCGGCCGACCGCCGATCACGGCCTTGCCTTCGACCATCTGGAAGGTCTGAAGCAGCGTGAGCTCGTAATCGACGCCGTCCGCGGCGCGCCACGTCCAGGTGCCGGCAACGTTGGCGGGCACGATCCAGAGGTAGGCGTCGCTCGAGGGCGGGCCGTAGGGCTTGCCGGGAACCGGCACCGTCACCCGCGCGTCGGGCTTCCATCCCGCCATGTCGAAGTCGTGCGACACCACGCGCGACCCGGGCTTCAGCTCCGCAAACAGCCGCGGTCGCAGTTGAATCATCAGCCGCGGGTAAAGATACATTGCAACAACCGTTGCCTGGCCGAGGTCCGTGCCAAAAAGGTCCTGCACCTTGAACTCGACCTGCCGTGCCACGCCTTCGTGCTGCGCCGCGCGGCGCGCAGCCTGGACCAGCTCGCTGTCGATCTCCACCCCGAAGCCGCGCGCGCCGCGCTGACGGGCCGCCGCGATGACGATGCGCCCGTCGCCCGAGCCAAGATCAATGACGTAGTCCCGCGGACCGACGCCCGCGAGCTCGAGCATGGCGTCCACGACCGCCGGTGGTGTCGGAATGTACGGGACGTCCGCGTGCGGATGCTGGTCCGCCGCCGGAGCCAGCGCCGGCAGCGCGACGAGCATCGCCGCCGCGCGGCGCCACACCGGCCGCATCGTGACAGCTGCCGTCATGGGCGGGTCCTCGCAGCGCGCCACCGGGACACGCTGCGTGCGGAGCCCACTCCACGCGTCAGCTCGCCCTCGATGACATCACCGGCCACCCGGCCCTCGAAGTAGAGGCTCGCCTCGTCGTCGCGGTCGGTCGAATCCACCACGACGAAACTCAGGCGGTCCCCGGCAATCGCCATATCCCAGACCGGAGCGGGCACGCCGTTCAGGCGCGCGTGCGCCGATACCTCCTGGTAGCGTTGCTTCACATCCAGCTCGAGCAGGCGCTCGATCGGCGGCAGGTCGAGACGCGCCCGCCAGCGCCCTGCCACCCGGGCCGGCACGATCCAGAGAAACACGTTCTTGCGGATACTGGTCTTGCGGTCCGGCCGCCAGTCGCCGAAATCGAAGTCGTGCGAGACGATGCGCGTGCCGGGCTTCAGCTCGAGCAGACGGGGCCGGAGCTTGAGCATCACGAAGGGCAGCAGGTAGGTGGTGATCACGGAAGCCTGCCCGAGGTCGGTCAGGAACAAGTCCTGCTCGACGAACTTCGCGCGGTCCGCGACGCCGGCCTGCCGCGCGTTCTCCTCGGCCTGCGCGACGAGACGCCAGTCGATGTCCACGCCCAGGCCGCGAGCGCCGAATTTTTTCGCCGCGGTGACGACGATGCGCCCGTCGCCCGAACCCAGGTCGATGACGAAATCCTCCGGACCGACTCCGGCGAGCCGCAGCATCTCGTCCACCGTGACCTGGGGAGTCGCGACGTACGGCACCTCGGGCTTACGCTCCTCCTGCGCAAAGGCGAAACGAACCGCCAGGAAGCCAAGCCCGCCCAGCAGGATCTCGCGACGGCGAAGAGTCATCAGCCTTCGTCGCCGCCGCGGACGACACGCGTCGCGCGCCAGGAGCCGGCTGTCTGATTGCGCCCCGGCCCGGAGCGCACCGTGCCTTCCATCATGAGCGTGCCCTGCACCTTTCCCTCGAAGCGGTGGCTCGTGCTCTCGTCCACCAGCACGAATGCGATGCGGTCGCCCGCGAGCTTTGCGTCGAACGCAGGCAGGAAGCCGCCGGCGACGCGCGCGCCGCCGCGCAGTTCCTGGTAGCGCTGCTCGAATTCGAGGTCGTACTCGCGTTCGCCGTCGGGCAGCGCAACATGCAGCCGCCACCGGCCTGCGACGGGCGCCGGCACAACGTAGAGGTGGAAGGTCTTGGAGATGACGACGCTGCGGTCCGGCTTCCAGTCGGAAAACCCGTAATCGTGCGCAACGATGCGGGTTCCGGGCTTCAACTCGGCGAGCAGCCTGGGCTTCAGCTTGTCCACCAGGTTCGGCAGCAGGTAGAGGGTCACGACCGTCGCCGCGCGGTAATCGGCGACGAGCACGTCGCCCTGGCGGAACGCGACGCGCTCCGCGACGCCCGCCTGGCGCGCGTTGACCTTGCTCTCGGCGACCAGCTTGGGATCGAGCTCGATGCCAAGTCCGCGGGCGCCGTAGTCGCGTGCGGCAGCGATCACCACCCGGCCATCGCCCGAACCGAGATCGACCACCAGGTCATCCGGACCGGCGCCGGCGAGCCGCAGCATCTCGTCCACGGCGACCTGGGTGGACGGCAAGTACGGCGTGGGGACATCCAGAGTTGCACCGGGCGCGGCCGCAAAGGCGTTGCCGGCGACGAGCAGCGCAACCGCCGCGACCTTCCTCAATGAATCTCCTTGAGCGCCTGCTCCGTGGTGAGCGACGCGTGGCGCGGCTCCCAGATCTCGGCGCGCGCGGCGGACCATGGCAGCTCCAGCGATTCCGTTCCCCGCACGACGCGCGCCGTGCCCTCGATCGCGTGGTTGTAGATGCGACCGGAGAATTCGTAGCGAGTCCCGTCCAGGGTGGCGGAGAAGGCGATGCTCTCGCCGGTAAGCCGGGCACTTTCTATGCGCGTGGTGCTTTTGCCCGATTTCAGGGTGCCCTCGATCGCCTGGAAGTTCTGCTGGAGGGCGAGCTCGAATTCGACGGGTTTCCCGTCCCGCGCAAGCCGCCACACCCAGCGGCCGGCGGCGCGGCCCGGCACCACCCAGTAGTAGATCTTGCTGCGCTCGCCGATGCCGACCGTCTTGCCGGGGGCGGCCATCTCCGTGAAGAAGTCGGGCCGCCATTCGCCCATGCCGTAGTCGTGCGACACGATGCGCGTGCCGGGCTTGAGCGTCGCCAGGAGCCGGGTGCGGATCATCAGGTTCACTTCCGGCAGCAGGTAGATGCTCATGACCGTGGCGGCGCTGACGTCGGTTTCATGGAGGTCGCGCTGGTAGAACACCGCGCGGTCCGCGACACCCGCACGCGCGGCATTGCGGTTGGCAAGGGCGACCAGCTTGCGATCGAGATCCACGCCGAAGCCGCGCGCGCCGTATTTCTTCGCGGCGGTGATCACCATGCGCCCGTCCCCGGATCCGAGGTCAATGACGTAGTCGCCGGGGCCGATCTTGGCGATCTCCAGCATCGTGTCCACCACGTTTTGCGGCGTCTGGACGTACGGCGTGTCGCCCCAGTCCTGCGCCAGCGCAGGGACGGCCATGAAGCACGCGGCCATGAAAAATGTCATCCCCGTGCGGGAATGACGATGAAGAATCCTGCGGAGCATTCTCAGTGGAGCGCGGTGACGGGCGACGGCGCGATGCGCCGCGCGCTCCAGTCGTGCTGCCCCTGCATGCGCGCGCCCGACAGGCGCGCCGAGCCGGTGACGCCGTCACCCGTGACCTTGCCGATGAACTCGTGCTTCACCGGCGAGCCGTTCACCTCCGCGGTGAACGCGAAGCGGATCTCATCGCCTCGCAGGCGCGCAGTGAGCAGCTTGACCGGCTTGCCCCCGACCGAGATCGAGCCCGTGATCGCCTGGTATTTCTGCTCCAGCTTCACCTCGTAGGCGAGCGGTTTGCCCGACACGGGAAGCTCCCACTGCCAGACCCCGGCGACGCGGGCCGGCACGATCCAGAAATAGATCTCGCTCGTCCCTCCGGCGCCGCCGTACTTCGCCTGGGTTTCCATCTTGACGTAGTTGTCCGGCTTCCAGTCGCCCATGTCGAAATCATGCGAGACGAGGCGCGTGCCGGGCTTCAAGTCCAGCAGCCTTGGCCGCAGCTCGATGTTGACCTGGGGCAGCAGGTACATCGTGATGACCGTGGCGCTGCCAAGGCTGGTCTCGAACAGGTCGCGCTGGTAGAAGGCGACCTTCTCGCTGACGCCCGCCCGGCGCGCGTTCTCATTGCTTTCCCGGATGCGCTCGGGGTTGAGGTCCACACCGAAGCCGCGCGTGCCGAACTTGCGCGCCGCGGTGACCACAATGCGGCCGTCGCCCGAGCCGAGGTCGATCAGGTAGTCGTACAGCCCGACCTTGGCGACTTCCAGCATGCGGTCCACGACCTCCTGCGGCGTCGGAACGTACGGAACCCTTGGCTCGAGCGCCTGCGCCGGGGCGATCGCCAGCACCGCCAGCGCCGCGGCCGCGACCGCGAACCGGGGCGCGGCGGGGAGGACCAGCCAGCGCGACAGGAACTGCATCTGTGGTTAAATTCGGATCTGAAGCCGGTCGAAACCGGCGTATCCGGAAAGGCCGGGATTATACCCGACTGCAACGATCGCCATGATGCTCTACGCCATACTGTTCCTGTCCGGCGCCTCGGTGCTTGCGCTGGAGCTCCTCGCCTCGCGCATCATGACGCCCTATTTCGGCGTCAGCCTCTATATCTGGACCGGCATTCTCTCGATCACGCTGATCGCACTCGCGCTCGGCTATTGGGCGGGAGGCCGATTCGCAGCCAGCCGGCGCGCGGGCAACGTCGCGCGCCTCACCCTGCTCTTCGGGCTGATGCCCGCCGCCGCCTCCTTCGCCATCGCCGCCGCCTGCCTCGCGTACCCGTGGCTGTTCCCGAAGCTCGCGGGCGCGGATCTCGTGCTGGGCGCGTTCCTGGCATGCCTCGTCCTGCTGCTCGTGCCGCTCGCCGCGGCCTCCGCGATGAACCCGCTGCTCGTCGCGATCCTGCTCGCGCGTGGCGGCGCGCGTCCGGGCGACGCCGGCGCCGGCAAGGTGTTCTTCGTCAGCACGCTCGGCTCGGTGGCCGGCGTGCTCGCGACCGGGTTCGTGTTGATCCACTACCTCACCAACTTTTCGGCGACGCTCGCGGTGGCGCTGCTTCTGGCATTACTGTCACTCGCATCTGCCGCCCGCCCGCCTGTTCCGCTTGCGGGCCGCGCCCGGTTGGGACTCGCCGGCGCCGCAGCGACGCTCGTCGCCGGGCTCATGCTGTGGCAGGCCGACGCCTACATCGAACGCATGTGGCCCGCCGTGTATGGCGGCCGGACCTGGCGGCTGGAGGCGAGCTTCCGCTCGTTGTTCGGGACGGTGAAGATCCTGCGCAGCGACGCCGACGAAGGCGGGCGCTACGCCCGCATCTACTTCCAGGACGGGCTGGTGCAGAATACAGTCGCGTCCGACGGGCGCTCGCTGTCGTTCTACACCTATGCGATCGAGGCCCTTGCCTACTCCTATCGCCCCCGAATCAATACGGCGCTGGTGCTCGGCCTCGGCGCGGGTGTCGTGCCGATGCGGCTCGCCGGGCGCGGAGTGGAGGTCGAGACGGTCGAGATCGACCCTGCATCGCTCGCGGCGGCGACCCGCTATTTCGGCTTCGACCCGGCGCGCGTTCGCGTGCATCTCGCGGATGCGCGCACCCAGTTGAAGCGCTGCCGCCGCGGCCACGATCTGGTCGTCATCGACCTCTTTCACGGCGACGGCACGCCCGACTATCTCGTCACGCGCGATTTCTTCAGCGACTTGAAGCGCTGCCTCCACCCAGAGGGCATCGCGGTGTTCAACACCTTCGCCGACCTCGAGCACCCGGTCGCTTACGCGCACCTCCTCGCCACCCTGCGCGAGGAGCTGCCGCACATGGTGCTCTACCGGCCGGACTGGCCGGGACTGGTGCACGTCAACAGCTTCATCGTTGCCAGCACGCGCCCGCTGCCGGCGCCGCAGCAGATCCTGCTCGACTACGTGCCGCTGCAGCACACCTCGGCGCTCGACACCATGCTTGCGCGGCCGATAACGCTCGACCTCGGATTGCTGCGGGATGGCGAAATCGTGACCGACGCCCGCAACCGGGCGCTGCTCGACATCGCGGAGGGCCAGATCGCCTACCGGCGCGCCGTGGTGCGGTCGTTGCCGGCGGCGTTCCTGGTCAACTGACCAAGCCTCAACGCGCCCAGTGTCGCCTTACGTGTCCGCTTCCAACCCAAAGCGGACACTCAGGGCGTAGACTTTCTGGAGAGATTTCCAGACTAGCTCAATTTAGGGCTTACCCGAAGCTGTCTATGGAAAGGCGGGGCGTTTCCTTTTCGCTGGAAGCGTTTTGGCCTTAGCTTTCCTGCGCCGCAATACGCCCTCACTCCCAGGCTGAATAGCGTCTTTTTGCTTTTCAGATAGTACCGGAACAATAACCGCGCCAATAGCCCGTTTCACCAGATCGACAGCACCCCGATTGAAACCCTTTTTTCCCATCGCTAGAGCCTGTATTGAGCCTCATTGATCACGCTAAAATCATAGAGTGCTCGGCGCGACAATTATGTGCGCTATCGTACATATGGCGAGGGAAAAGATTGCGGGTGTAAGAATGCGGCGAATGACACCTTTTGGCCGATAGCTGACCCCCGAGAAGGTCAGCTTCCGACCCTAAGCGGACGTTTAACGCCAGGCATCAGCGGTGGCGCGAAGCGCCGTCCGCTACATGCCAATTTTAGGCGCATGACCCCCTCTCAGACCGGCTTGATGTTCTGGTTCATCCGGAAGAGGTTCGTCGGGTCGTACTTCTTCTTGAGCTCCACCAGCCGGTTGTACGTCGTGCCATAGGCGAACGCGATGCGGTCGGTTTCGTCTTGCGTGAGGAAGTTGATGTACGCGCCGCCGCTGGCGAACGGCTGTGTCTTGGCAAAGAATTCGCGCGCCCAGGCGATGCAGCGCTTGTCCTCGGCGGCCGACTCCCAGCGGCCGTGCACGTTCATTACGTAGTTGGCGTTGCGGCTCGAGTAGGCCATCGCCTCGGGCGCCACGCGGCCCGTCTGGCCGCCGATCGTGCCGATGAAGATCTCACAGTGCGGCGACGGCAGCTTCGCGGCGTACTCGATGATGGCGCCAATCGCGCCGTCGCTGAGGCTGGAGAAGTTATGCGACTTCCAGTAGTTGCGCGATCCCTTCGTCAGGAGCGGATCGAAGGCCTGCTGCCACGCAGTATACGGCTGCACGCCGATGTGCTCGCCGTGCGCCTTGCCGGGCCCGCGCAGCGGCTCGATCAGCTTCTTGCCCTTCGTCGGGTCGCCCGCGTAGCAGATGGCGAGCGCGACCATCTCTTTTCCGTGGACACTCGCGGGCAGGAAGGGCAGTGGAGGCGCCTTTCGAGTGACCATCCATACGTTGAGGTCATCCGGCATCGTCTCCGTGAAGCGAGCGAACTGCGTGAGCACGGACTTCGCCTGGTCGAACGGGAAGACGATGAGCCCGCTCAGCACGTCCGGGCCGACGGGATGGAGCTGGAACTCGAAGTCGGTGACGATGCCGAAGTTCCCGCCGCCGCCACGGAGCCCCCAGAAGAGGTCGGCGTTTTCCGTTTCGCTCGCGCGGACCCGAGTGCCATCCGCCGTGACGACATCCGCGGAGAGCAGGTTGTCGACGGTCATACCGTACTTCCGGCTCAGCCAGCCGAAGCCGCCGCCGAGTGTCAGGCCGGCCACACCTGTGGTCGAGTTGATGCCCAACGGCGTGGCGAGGCCGTGCGCCTGAGCGGCCGCGTCGAAGTCGGCGAGGGTGCAGCCGGGCTCGACGGTCGCGCGGCGGGATTTCGCGTCCACCCGGACGCTCTTCATCGGCGAGAGGTCGATCATAATGCCGTCGTCGCAGACGGCATTGCCCGCAATGTTGTGCCCACCCCCGCGGATCGAGACGAGCAGGTTGTGCTGACGCCCGAATTTGACGGCCTGGACCACATCTTCCGGCCGCGTACAGCGAGCGATCAGCGCGGGCTTGCGGTTGACCGTGGCGTTCCAGATCGCGCGCACATCGTCGTAGCCCGCGTCGCCGGGAAGAACCAGATCTCCCCGGAAGTGCGCTTTGAACTCGCTCAGATTTTCTCTTTGTAACTGCTTCATGGTTATCTCCTTTGTTTGCGACTAACTAGTATTGGTCGCCCGAAACGGCGGTTTGTAAATATGACCGATGTGCGCTTCTGGCCGAAAGCAGACGCCTGCCTCTGGCCGCTTCCGACCCGGAGCGGCCGTTCAACGTGATGCTCTGCAGCGCGTCTGCGCGGTGACGAAAAATGGTGGACTTTCCAGCTGTCCGCAGCAGCTCGTTGTTGGGCGTCGGCCAGCACTTCCAGGCTGTCTTCACTCCACGATGACGGTTACGCGCTGGACACTGTTGTTGCCATAGCCCCCGAAGTTCCACTGCTGTTTCATGGGTTGCACATTACCTTTCGAGTCGGTGGCGCGTACGCAAAGAGTGTGCGTACCGGGCGTAGCGCTCCAGAGAAACGTCCAGGTCCTCCAAGCGTGTGGTGAGACTTGTTCACCCAGTTTGGCGTCGGACCAGCTGGAGCCGCCGTCCGCACTTACTTCCACGCGCGATACCATCAATCTCCCCGCCCATGCTTTACCCGTAAGCGTGACAGTGCCCGCACTGAGCAATCGGGTTCTCGTCATGAAATCCGGGATTCCGGGCGGGATCATCAGCGCGTGCACTCTCATCAAGGTCACCGGCTCCCCCGGTTCGTCCGCCGTCCGCGAGTAGCGGTAGACCCTCGCCATTTGGAATCCCTGAAAGGAAACGGCCACAGCTTCGATCCGCTCCAGCCACTTCACGCTCGTCATACCAAACCAGCCGGGCACGAGCAGGCGCAGCGGGTAGCCGTGCTGGGGCTGCAGGGGCTCGCCGTTCATCTCGTAGGCAAGCAACACCTCATCCCTGAGCGCTTCGCTAACGGTCAGGCTGCGCTGGTAATACTGCGCCTCGCCTCCTTCCACGCCTCTGTCGAGGCCTGTGAACACGATTTCGACGGCGTCATTGCGCAATCCACATTCGTCCATGATTCCCCGTAGGGGCGTGCCGGTCCATTCAGCAGTTCCGATCGCCTCGTAGTGCCACGGCTGGCTGATGCGCCGAGGGGCGAAGAGCGCACGGCCGTTTCCTGCGCACTCCATGGTTACCGCGATGGTTCGGGCCGGACGCTTTCTGATCGCGTCGAGAGCTAGGCTCAGCGGCTTGGAGACCACGCCTTCAACTTTCAGGCGCCACTCGTCAATGTTTACATCCGGTATGTCGTAGTGGATCAGAAGATAGTGCATGCCGGTCGGCGTAACGGGGTAGCGCAGCCCTTCCAGAGGCATCCCCCTGTTGCGCAGAGCCAATTGAAGTTCTTCTTTGAAGACGCGATCAGTGTCAGCGAACCCGCTGCCGTCGCCGACGGTTGGAAAACGCGCTGCGGCGCTTCGCTGTTTCATGACTGGGTTCTTCAAGCGTTGAGTCCAAGCCTAGCTGCGGGCGAAGCCTAGTCTCGTGGCACCCGACGTGAATTGGTTGCCAAGTTAGCAGACTTGGACAATTTGGTCGACATGTCCTCGTGCGCCAACCGCGCTTCCAATACACCCCTCTGCCCAGTTAATACGTTACGCAAGAGTAGGTATTGAGGCAATTCTGCCTGGAGAACTGAGTGTCCGGTTCTGGCCGATAGCGGACGTCCCTGAATAGCAAAGATCTCGGGAATGGTTCTTTGTCACCAGCCCTTCAGGGCTGGCGGGACGCGGTCCACTTCGCCGCGCCCTTGTCGCCCGCGAGCTCGACGCTGCCTTCCATGGTGCCGCCCGATATACGCCCCTTGAAGCGGTGGCGGTCGCCGCGCACCGGGAACGCGAAAGAAATGTCCTCACCCTGCAGGTGCGATTGCGAGAGCCGCACGCCCTTCAACCCGCTGCCGGCGATTCTGCCTTCGAGACTCTGGTAGTTCTGCTTGAGCGTGAGCTCGTACTGCTCCGGAGTCGGCGCGGCGAGACGCAGCTGCCAGCGGCCGGCGATCTTGGCCGGGACGATCCACAGATAGACGGTTGCCCGGGGAACGCCGTTCACCTTCTCCTTCTCGGGGACGTCCCAGGTGTAATAGGAGTCCGACCGCCACACATCGCCGAAGTGATAGTCGTGCGAAACGACGCGCGTGCCGGGCTTCAGCTCGTTGAAGATCTTCGAGCGCAGGTCCGTCATCATTCCCGGCAGAAGGTAGAGCGTGACTACGGTCGCCTTGCTGATGTCGGCCCGGAACACGTCCATCACGTGGAAGCTTGCGCGATCGGCCACACCGCGTCGTTTTGCCTCGCTGTTGGCGTGCTGGACGAGCTCGGGATCGATATCCACCCCGAATCCCCGCGCCTTCAGCCGCTGCGCTGCCGTCAGGACGATGATCCCGTCGCCCGACCCGAGGTCCACCACGAAATCATCCGGTCCGACCTTGGCCATGCGCAGCATTTCATCCACCACGACCTGCGGGGTCGGAACAAAGGGCCCGCCGGTGCGGGCGAGCTCCAAATCCGTCGCGCCGGAAATCCGCGTGAGCGGCAGCGCGCCGAGCGCGAGGAGCAGCTTGCGTCGACCAGCCAAGATTCCCAATTGCATGTCCATCTCCAATTCTCACCCCCACCCTAGCCCTCCCCCATCAAGGGGGAGGGAATTGTCACTGCACGCGGCTCGCGCCCCAGCGCACGGTGGCGGGCCCGCCCCCGGCGCGCGCCTCGCCAGTGATCATGCCGTCGCGAACGATACCAGTATAGGTCTCGAGCCGCCCGTCCGGGCCCGGCGCGCTGAACTGGATGCGCGTGCCCTCGATGCGTGCGTCCCGCAACGTCATGATCTGCGCGTCGCGCACCATGCGCCCTTCGAAATGCTGGTAGCGCTGCTTGAGCTCGAGCCGGAACGGGCCGCCGCGCCCGCCGTCCATGTTGCCCGTCCAGGCGCCTTCGACGGGAGCGGGCACCGTCCACAGGTGCACCGTGGAGCTCCAGCTGCCCGAGATCTCGTACTTTTCGGGCGTCTGCACGTCGACGCTGCGGTCCGGCTTCCACTCGCCGAGGTCGAAGTCGTGCGACACGATGCGCGTGCCCGGCTTGAGTTCCTTCAGGAGCTTGGGCCGCAGCCGCTCCATCATGCCCGGCAGCAGATAAAGCGTCAGCACGGTCGCGCGGCTCAGGTCCGCGGCGAGCACGTCCTGCCGGTGGAATTGCACGCGCTGCGCGACGCCCAGGCGCTGCGCCGAGGCGTTGGCGACGTCCACCAGCTCGCCGTCGATGTCCACGCCCATGCCGCTCGCCTTGTGGCGCGTCGCGCTGGTGAGGACGATGCGACCGTCGCCCGAGCCGAGATCGACGACGAAATCCCGCGGCCCCACCCCCGCGATGTCGAGCATCGCGTCCACCACGACCTGGGGCGTGGGCACGTACGGCCCGCCGTCCTTGACGACGTTCTCCGACGCGAACGCGAGCGATGCCGTGAGCGCCAGTCCGGCGCACAGAAGCTTCAAGGAGAATCGCATACGCGGAATGCTACATCAGTTGCTCGCGCCAGTCCTTGCCCTTGAACACCAGCGGCTTGAGAGCCAGCAGGAGCAGCACCGCGCCGAGCGCGAACATGACCGCCGCGATCGGCCGCTGCACGAAGATGCCGTAATCGCCCGCGCTCATCGCGAGCGACTGCCGCAGCGACAGCTCGAGCATCGGCGCGAGCACAAGTCCGAGCGCGACCGGCGCAAGATCGTAACCGAACTTGCGCAGGACGTAGCCGATGCCGCCCATCACGAGCAGGATCCACACGTCGACCAGACTGTTGGCCACGGAATAGGTGCCGAGGATGCAGAAGCACAGGATGCACGGATAGAGATAGCTGTAGGGAATGCGCAACAGGTTCACGAACAGCCCGACCATTGGCAGATTCAGGATCAGCAGCACGACGTTGCCCACGTACATGCTCGCCACGAAGCCCCAGAACAGCTCCGGCTGCTGCTGGATCAGCATCGGCCCCGGAAGCACGCCGTGCACCATGATGGCCGCGATCATCACCGCCGTGACGGGGCTGGTGGGGATCCCGAGCGCGAGCATCGGCACGAAGGCCCCGCTCGCCGCGGCGTTATTCGCGGATTCCGGCCCGGCCACGCCCTCGATCGCGCCCTTCCCGAAGCGCTCGGGATGGCGCGACAGCCGGCGCTCGAGGCCGTAGGAGACGAACGACGAGATAATGTGCGCCGACCCGGGGATGATCCCGATCAGGAAGCCCAGCAGGCTGCCGCGCGCGATCGGCCCCACCGACAGCCGGAACTCCTCGCGCGAGGGGATCAGGTCGCGCAGCTTCGGCTGCTGCACCTTCTGCGCCGCGGGGCCTCCCGCTGCAAGGAGAATTTCCGAGACGCCAAACAGCCCCACCGCGACCGGCACGATGCCCACGCCGTCGCCGAGCTCGATCACGCCAAAGTTGAAGCGCGTGTAGCCGCTCATGACGTCGATGCCGATCATGCCGAGGATCAGGCCCAATCCCGCCATCGCAAGCGTCTTCAGCATCGAGCCGCCGGACATGTAGGCGAGGATGAAGAGCCCCATCAGGAGCAGCGCCGTGTACTCGGGCGGGCCGAAGCGCAGTGCGAATTCGGCGAGCGTCGGCGCGAGCAGCATCAGCCCGACGACGCCCAGCGTGCCGGCGATGAACGATCCGATCGCGGCGATCGCGAGCGCCGGCCCGGCGCGGCCGTTCTGCGTCATCGCGTAGCCGTCTACGCAGGTCATGACGGAAGCTGCCTCGCCCGGGATCCGCAGCAGGATGGACGTGGTGGAGCCCCCGTACATCGCGCCGTAGTAAACGCCGGCGAGCAGCAC
>Ga0208685_1000149_pt1 | contig 27737 bp, 29 predicted proteins | sample EasRivMeERMLT890_FD_187533 | JGI IMG/M metagenome (GOLD analysis project Ga0208685, IMG submission 187533) | Soil microbial communities from meander-bound floodplain in the East River, Colorado, USA - East River MetaG ERMLT890 (SPAdes) (version 2) | ecosystem: Environmental > Terrestrial > Soil...
CGCGGTGCAGATGGTGCTCGGCCTGGTGGAGCCCGAGTCTTCCGGCATCGGCGGTGGCGCATTCCTTCTGCACTGGTCCGCGGCCGAGAAGAAGCTGCGGACCTACGACGGCCGCGAAACCGCCCCCGCCGCGGCACGGCCCGATCGATTCCTCCAGGACGGAAAGCCGATGGCCTTTCTCGACGCCGCCGTGGGCGGTCGCTCGGTGGGCGTTCCGGGCGTGCTGCGCATGCTCGAGCTCGCCCACGCGCGCCACGGCCGGCTGCCGTGGTCCGAGCTTTTCGGCGCCGCCATCCGCATCGCGGAAGAAGGCTTCAACGTGTCGCCGAAGTTGCGGGAGGCGCTCGACCGCGAGCGTTTTCTCCAAGAAGACGCAAAGGCGAAAAGGCTGTACTACTCCGGCAACCGCGTCGTGAATCGCGAGTACGCGGACACCCTGCGCGTCATCGCGCGCGGCGGCGTGCGCATGTTCTATGAAGGCGATATCGCGAAAGACATGGTGCTCGCGGTGCGCACGCACGCCAAGCCAGGCGACCTGACCGAAGAGGATCTTCGCGGCTACCGCGCCGTCGAGCGCGAGCCGGCATGCGGCCCGTACCGCCGCTGGCGCCTTTGCTCGATGGGCCCGCCGAGCTCCGGCGGCATCGCCGTGCTGCAGATCCTCGGGCTCCTCGAGCGCACGAGCTTCGCGCGGGCGCCGCCCGAGTCGGCGGCAGCGCTGCATCTTTTCGCCGAGGCCGGGAAGCTCGCCTATGCCGACCGCGCGCGCTACTTGGGCGATCCGGATTTCATCGCTGTTCCTGCCAAAGCGCTCCTGAATTCGAACTACCTGGAAAAGAGAGCAAAGCTGATCGGCGAGCGCGCCATGCCGCTGGCACCGCCCGGCGATACCGAAGCCGGCACCAGCCACTTCTCCATCGTCGATGCGCGCGGCGACATCGTCTCGATGACCACCACGATCGAGAGCGCGTTCGGCAGCCGCATCCTGGTGCGCGGCTTTCTCCTCAACAACCAGCTCACCGACTTCGACTTCGCGCCCGGCGGGCCGAATTCGGTCGCGGCGCGCAAGCGCCCGCGGAGCAGCATGGCCCCCGCCGTTGTTTTCAACAGCAATGACCAACCCTATTTGGTGATCGGCTCCCCTGGAGGGTCGATGATCATCAACTACGTCGCCAAGGCGCTGGTCGGGGTGCTGGACTGGGGCCTCGACGTCCAGGCGGCCATCGATCTGCCCAATTTCGGCTCGCGCAACGGGCCCACCCTGATCGAGCAGGGCAGCCGGTACGGCGCGTTGGCCCCGGACCTCTTGCAACGGGGTCATCAAGTCGAAACAATCGTGCTCACGAGCGGCCTGCACGGCATCGAGCGAGTGCCCGGCGGCTGGCGCGGGGGCGCCGACCCGAGACGGGAGGGGGCGGTGAGGGGCGAATGAGATGAAGGCGAGGAAAGTGTCGCTGGGCAAGACGACGCGGCCGAGCGCTGCCGGGGTCTTGCCGCGCAAACGCCTTTTCGAGCTGCTAAGAAAAGAAATTCCAGTGACCTGGGTCACGGGTCCGCCCGGCTGCGGCAAGACCACGCTTGCCGCGAGCTGGCTCGACCACGCCGGCGTGCGCTCCGTCTGGTATCAGCTCGACGAAGGCGATGCCGACGTCGCCACGTTCTTCTACTACCTCAGCCTCGCCGCAGCGTCGCTCGACGGCGAGCGCGAGCGGCTGCCGCTGTTCACGCCGGAGTACCAGCCCGGCCTCGGCGTGTTCACGCGGCGCTATTTCGAGCGCCTCTACGCGCAGCTCAAGGCGCCGTTTGCGCTGGTGTTCGACGGCTACCAGTCGGTGCCGGCGTCGTCGCAGCTCCACGAGGTGATGCGTGTGGCTCTCGAGACGTTGCCGCCCGGTGGGCGCGTGCTCACCATCAGCCGCGGCGACCCGCCCGCGACGCTGACGCGGCTGCGCGCGAACCAGGCGCTCTCCGTGATCGGCTGGGACGAGCTGCGCCTGACGCGCGAGGAGGCCGGCTCGATCATCGCCAGGCGCCGGCCCGGGTTCAGCGCCGGGGCGGTCGACGCGCTCTACGCGCGCACCCAGGGCTGGGCGGCGGGGCTCGTGCTGATGCTCGAGCAGGCGAAGGTCTCCGGCGCGATCGCCGAGCCGCCGGGCCTCGCGAGCCGGCAGCTGGTGTTTGACTACCTCGCAGGCGAGATCTTCCAGAAATCCGACGCGCGCACGCAGCAATTCCTGCTGCACACCGCCTACCTGCCCGAGATGACCACTGCCATGGCGCGCGAGCTGAGCGCCGACGAGGGAACCGGCGAGCTGCTCGCCGGGCTCAACCGCAACAACTATTTCGTCAGCGTGCGCGATACGCAGCCCGAGCCGGTGTACCAGTACCACCCGATGCTGCGCGACTTCCTCCAGGCGCGCGCCGCCGACAGCTTGCCGAAGGAACGCCGGCGCGAGCTTCAACGCGCATCGGCCGCTCAGATGGAGCAAGCGGGCCGCATCGAAGATGCGGTCGCGCTTTACCGCGAGTGCCACGATTGGGGCGAGATGGCGCGCCTCATCGAGGCGCACGCCGCGGCGCTGCTCGACCAGGGTCGCGGCGAGACCATCGCGCGCTGGGTCGAGGAGCTGCCGACCGAAGTGCAGGCCAAGCGGCCGTGGACCCTCTACTGGGCGGCGTCAAGCCAGGCGCAGGTGGCGCCGCGCGAGGGGCGCATCCTCTACGAGAAGACGTTCGACCTGTTCCGCGCGCAGGGCGACAGCGCCGGCATGGTGCTCGCCGCTTCGGGCGCGATGTTCGCCATCCTCTACGAGCTCGACGACTGCTCGCTGCTCGACCGCTGGATCGCGGTGCTCGACGAGGCCGAGAAGGACGGCCCGCTGCCGCTCAGGCCGGAGGCGGAGGCGCGCGTCGCGTGCGGCATGCTGTTCTCGCTCACGCTGCGGCAGCCGCAGCGCCGCGACATCAAGCGCTGGATCGAGCGCGCGCTCGCCGCTTCGGCGGGGCAGCCCGACGTCAACCTGCGCATGTTCGTCGGCCTGCTCGCGTCGCTCACGCTGATGTGGACCGGTCTGTACGGCCGCGCCGCCGAGCTGATCGCGGCGATGCGCGAGCTCGCGCGCGCGAGCGGCGTAACGCCGTTCTCGCTGATCACCCTGAAGAACATCGAGACGATGTACGCCATGCTGACTGCGGACGGCGCCGGGTGCGAGAAGGCGATGCGCGAAGGCCTCGAGATCGCGCACGCCACCGGCGTGCACACCTGGACCTTCCAGCTCCTGGTCTACGGCTACGGCGGCGCGCTCGGCTCGGGCAATCTGATCCAGGCGCAGGCGCTCGCGCGCGAGCTCGCCACGCGCACCGCCAATGCCGGGCGCTTCAACCTGTGCCTGTACAACCACTTCCAGGCCTGGGAAGCGATGCTGCGCAAGGACCTGATGACGGCGCTGCAGAAGGAGAAAGCCGCGCTGCGCATGGCGATCGAGGTCGGCTGCCCGCTGTTCGAGGTGCTGTGCCGCCTCGCGCTCGCCGAGATCCTTGCGGAGTGCAACGACGAGCGCAAATGCGTCGCGCACCTTCACACCCTGCGCGACATCGTGCGCGGCATCGACAACCGTCACCTGGAATTCACCTGCCTGGTCGGATTCGCGCAGATCGCGCTCGCGCACGCTCGCCAGCGGACCGGCATTGCCGCGCTGCGCCGCGGCCTGCAGCTCGGCCGCGAGTACGGCTACGCGCATTTCCTCTGGTGGCGGCCGGCGGCGGTGGCGCGCGTGCTCGCGAACGCGCTCGAGGCCGGTATCGAGCCCGACTACGTGCGCAGCCTCATCAAGCGCCGCGCCCTGGTTCCGGAACAGCCGGCGCTCGGTGTCGAAGGCTGGCCTTGGGCCTACCGCGTGCAGACTTTCGGCGGGTTCCGCCTGTTGCGCCACGACGAGCCTCTTGGCGGCGTGGAAGGAAAAACGGCAGGAAAGGCGAAAAAGCGGCCGCTCGAGTTGCTGAAGCTCCTGATCGCCTATGGAGGCGAACAGGTAAGCGAGAGCCGGGTGACGGATGCGCTGTGGCCGCGCATCGACGGCGACTCGGCGCACCGCTCGTTCACGAGCACGCTGCACCGCTTGCGCAAGCTGCTCGGCGAAGACCGCGCGGTGACGCTGCACGAGGGCCGCTTGTCTCTCGACCGGCGCTACTTCTGGCTCGATACTTGGGCCTTCGAGCAGCTCGCGTCGGACCTGGAGGCCGCGGGAGATTCCCAGTCGGTGGAGAAGCTGGTCGAGCGCCTGCTTGCCCTCTACCGCGGCAGCTTCATGGAAGACGACGCGGATGCCGCCTGGATGATCCAGGCGCGCGAGCGCCTGCGCAGCCGCTTCTCCCGGGTCCTCGCGCGCGTCTGCCGCCACTGGCAGGAGCGGGGCGAGGCGGAAAGGGCCCGTCTCCTGGTCGAGAAGGGCCTTGAAATTGAACCACTTGCGGAATTTAAGGCAACCGTAAGCGATCGGTAAGCGATCGGGCTGCGCTTCTCCCCGATGCTGGGGTCACCAGGGCAGGGGGCTCTGGACCCTACAGGAGGGAACATGAAGCTCACGAAGAGAAGCAAGCTCACGAAACTCGCGGTGGCGATCGGCATGCAGGCTTTCTCGCTTGCCGGCTGCTACATCGTACCGGTGGATCAGGCTGGCAACTACGCGATTTACATCCCGACGCAACCGGCGCCGTACCCCGGAGGGCCGGTGCAGCCAGCGGCACAGCCGGCGCAACCGGCGATGCCCAAGGTGCTGCACGCGCGTCTGTATCCGGAAAACGATGTCGCCACGCAGACCGGCATGGTCGCCGGCACCGTGACCAACATGATGACCGGCAAGGGCCGCTTCCAGCTCCAGTACGCGGGCGAGCTGCTGACCGGCGAGGCGACCCGCGTCTCGGGCGACGACCGCAAGGGTATCGCCAGCGCCTGGGGTCCCAGCGGCGCGTTCATGAGCTGCGAGTACCAGATGCACACGCCCATGCAGGGCGCGGGTACTTGCAACTTCTCGAACGGCGCGCGCTACAAGGTTCACTTGGGGAACTAGGGGATCCGCGATGCTTACCTTGCGCGAAGCTGACGTAGTGCGCCTACTGGCGCGCGGCTGCTCCTACGCCGAGATCGCCGGGCAGCTCGGGATCTCGGCGCACACCGTGGCTAGCCACGTGAAGAACGCCTACCGCAAGCTCGACGTGCATTGCGCGGCCGCGGCTGTGATGCGGGCGATCGAGCTTCGGGTGTTCGTCCCGGCCGGGCCGGAGGACGGCGGGATGTTGCGCCACGAAGCAACTCTTCCTTAGCGGCCGGCGCCGCGCAGCCTCGCCAGGATCGCCGCCACGCACTCGTCGGTCGTGGCGGCGACATCGATGGCGATGGCGTCGGCCGGCGGCTCGAGCGTGGCGAATTGGCTCTCGAGCAGCGCCGCGGGCATGTAGCGATGCTGGCGGCTTTCCATCCGCTCGCGGATCAGCGCGAAGCTGCCATGGAGATAGACGACCGTGAAGTGCGCAATGCCCTGCGCCAGCCGGTCGCGGTAGCTCTCCTTCAGCGCCGAGCAGGCGAGCACGGCGTTGGGCTCGTCCTTCAGGACTCGATTGAGATGGGATAGCCAGGGCCAGCGGTCGGCATCCTCGAGCGCGATCCCGGCCTTCATCTTGGCGACGTTCTGCGGCGGGTGGAAGTCGTCGGCGTCGATGAAGCGCCAGCCGAGGCGGCGGGCAAGCGCCTCGCCGATCGTCGTCTTGCCGACGCCGGCGACGCCCATCACCAGCACGATCATTCCGGCCGCGGTTTCTCGGTGGCGTGGCCGCCGAAGCGCGCGCGCATCATGGCGAGGAGGCGGTGCGCGTGGTCGGAGCGGCCTTGGCTGGAAAAGCGGCTCATCAGCGCCGCGGTGATCGCGGGTGCGGGTACGCCGAGCTCGATCGCCTCGAGCGCGGTCCAGCGTCCTTCGCCGGAGTCGGCGACGATCGGCGCGATGCCTTCCACGCCTTCATCCTTCAGGATATCGGCGCACAGGTCGAGCAGCCACGAGCGCACCACGCTGCCGTGGCGCCAGGTCTCGGCGAGGCGGCCGACGTCGATGTCGAGCTCGCGCCGCGCCTCGAGCAGCGCGAAGCCCTCGGCGAGCGCCTGCATCATCCCGTACTCGATGCCGTTGTGGATCATCTTGGCGAAGTGCCCGGCGCCGCTCGGCCCGCAGTGCAGCCAGCCGCGCTCGGGGGCGGGCGCGAGCAGCCGGGCGAAGGGCTCGAAGATCTCGATCGACTTGGCCGTTCCACCGAGCATCAGGCAGTAGCCGTGTTCCAGCCCGTGGACGCCGCCCGACACGCCCGCATCGACATAGCGCAGCCCCTGCTGCGAGAGCGCCAGCGCGCGACGCTTCGAGTCGCGGTAGTAGCTGTTGCCGCAATCGACGATGGTGTCTCCCGAGGAGCAGAGCGGCAGCAGGTCGCGGATCGTGTCCTCGACCGCGCCGCCCGCCGGTAGCGAAAGCACGATCACGCGCTCGCCGCCGAGCCGCGCGCACAGTGCAGCCAGGTTCTCGGCCGGATGGATGAGATGCGCGATGCCTTTCTCTTCGGCCAAAGCCTTCTGCGCCGCTTCTGCCTGGTCGTAGCAGACGACGCGCGCGCCGCCGCGCGCGAGACGCCGCGCCATGCCGGCGCCCATGCGCCCGAGGCCCACGATTCCGATTTCCATGAACTCTCCTGAACGAGTGGATCCATTCTAGGGTCTGAGGAAGTCACATGGACATCCTCGACCTCCTGCAATGGCCCGCCATGGTGATCACCGTGGGTGCCGCCTACCTGGTCGCCTCGCGCGTTCCGCACAAGCGCGCGATCGGCTTCTGGTGTTTCCTCGCATCCAACGTGCTGTGGACCATCTGGGGCATCCACGATCGCGCTTATGCGCTGGTGGGGCTGCAGTTTTTCCTCGCCGCGCTTAATATCCGCGGGGTGTATAAGAATGAATGAAGGCGAACGAGTGACGCCGTCCCCATGTTGAGGATCCTTGCATCGGCATTGCTGGCGGTTTCCCTGTCGGCTCATGCGCAATACCCGGCCAAGCCCATCCGCGTGGTCGTTCCGTTCCCCGCCGGGTCGGCGACCGACACGATCACGCGCGTGCTGGCGCAATCGGTGTCGCAATCGATCGGCCAGACGCTGGTGGTCGAGAACAAGGCCGGCGCCGACGGCGCCATCGCCGCCGCCGAAGTCGCGAAGGCGCCGGCCGACGGCTACACGCTGCTCATGGCGACCAACAGCCCGATGTCCGCGGTGCCCGCGATGAAGAAGGCCCCGCCCTACGACCCGGTCGCCGATTTCACGCCGATCACCGACATCGGGCGCTACACCTTCTTCATCGTCGTGCACCCGAGCGTGCCGGCGAGAACGCTCGACGAGCTGATCGCGTATGCCCGCGCCAACCCGGGTAAGCTCAACTACGCCACCGGCAACACCACCGGCATCGTCTCGACTGCATACTTTGCGTCGCTCGCGAAGATCCAGATCGTGCACGTGCCCTATAAGGGCGAACCGCAGGCGCTCACGGACTTGATCGCAGGGCGAGTGCAGCTCATGTTCTGCTCGTCGAGTACCTCGGTGCCGCAGATCCGCGAGGGCAAGCTGCGCGCGCTCGTCACCACGCTCGGCAAGCGAAGTGCCCTGCTACCGGATGTGCCGACCATCGGCGAGGCCGGTATGCCGCAGTTCTCGATCACTTCCTGGGCGGGGCTGTTCGGCCCGGCGAAGATGCCGCGCGAAGTGGTGGAGCGCCTGAACAAAGAGTTCACCGCCGCCATGGGCCGCGCCGACGTGCAGGCGGCAATGGAGCGGCAGGCGTTCTCGCTCAGCCCCTCATCGCCCGACCGGCTGGCGGCCTTCGTCAAGGAGCAGATGGAGAGCTATCGCCGGATCCTGCGCGCCGCCGGCGTCGAGCCGGAGTAGGTCGGGGAAGCTGCGCAGCCAGGTCAGCTGCCTTTTCGCCAGCTGTCGGGTCGCCGCGATCGCTTTTTCCCTTAGGGATTCTTTGTCATAGCGGCCGTCGAGGTACTCCCACACCTGTCGGTATCCGACCGCGCGCATGCTCGGCATCGCGGCGTTCAGCCGGTGCTTCTTCTTCAGTTGCTTCACTTCGTCGATCAACCCCAGGCGCAGCATGGCGTCGAAGCGCTGCCCGATGCGCTCATGCAGCACGGCGCGGTCGGGGACGAGCGCGATGCCCTTCAGATCGAACGGCAGGTCGTTCCCGGCGATGCCTTGCAGCGCCGACAGCGGCTTGCCGGCGATCCGCCAGACTTCCAGCGCACGCTGGATGCGCTGCGCGTCGTTCGGCGCGATGCGGCCCGCCGCCTTCGGATCGACCTGCTCGAGCTCCGCGTGCAGCGCGGGCCAGCCGCGGCGCGCCGCTTCGGCTTCGATCGCGGCCCGGATCCTCGCATCGGCCTGCGGCAGCGCGTCCAGGCCGGCGGTGAGCGCGCGGTAGTAGAGCATCGTGCCGCCGACGAGCAGCGGAACGGCCTTTCTCGAAATAATTCCATTGATTTTCGAAAGAGCATCCTCCCGCCAGCGGCCTGCCGAATAGCTCTGGTCCGGGTCGATGATGTCGATCAGGTGGTGCGGCACCTGCGCGCGCAGCGCGACGCCGGGCTTGGCGGTGCCGATGTCCATGCCGCGGTAGACGAGCGCGGAATCCATCGACACGATTTCCAGCGGCAGCTTCTCCGCCGCCTTGACCGCGAGCGCCGACTTGCCGCTCGCGGTCGGCCCGAGGAGCGCGAAGGCGGTGCCGGCCAAGCTAGCGCCCGCCGGAGACGTCGAGCAGCGCGCCGGTGATGTAGGAGGCCTCGTCGGAGGCGAGCCAGAGGATGGTGCGCGCGATCTCTTCGGCCTCGCCCGCGCGTTGCAGCGGGGCCGTGCCGCCGATGCGCTCGACGCGCGCCGGGTCGCCGCTCGCGAGGTGGATCTCGGTGCGGATCACGCCGGGCCGCACGGCGTTCACGCGGATGCCCTCGGCGCCGACTTCCTTCGCGAGCCCGATGGTGAAGGTATCGATCGCCCCTTTGGAGGCCGCGTAGTCGACGTACTCGCCCGATCCGCCGAGCCGCGCCGCCACCGAGGACAGGTTGACGATGGCGCCGCCCTTGCCGCCGTGGCGTGTCGACATGCGCTTCACCGCCTCGCGCGCGCACAGGAAGCTGCCGGTGACGTTGACCGCCAGCATGCGCTGGATGCGCTCGGCCGACATCGCTTCCACGCGCGAGCCGCGGTCCACGATGCCGGCGTTGTTCACCAGAGCGCTCACTCGCCCGAGCTTTTCGTCCGTGGTCTTGAAGAGCCGCACCACATCGGCTTCCGAGGCGACATCGCCTTGTACCGCAATGCCTCCGATCTCGCGCGCGAGCGTCTCGGCGGCCTTGCCGTTCTTCAGATAGTTGATGCATACCGCGTAGCCGCGCTCAGCGCCGAGGCGTGCGGTCGCAGCGCCGATGCCGCGGCCGCCGCCCGTGACGACCATGACCTTCATTTTCCGCGCATGAACAGCTTGTCCAGGTCCGCCATCGTGAGCTGGTACCACGTCGGCCGGCCGTGGTTGCAGCTTCCCGAGCGCTCGGTCTCCTCCATCTCGCGCAGCAGCGCGTTCATCTCCGCGATGCTGAGCGCGCGATGGGCGCGCACCGCGGCATGGCAGGCCATGGTCGCGAGGAGCTCGTTCTGGCGCGACGACAGCACCTGGCTCGCGCCGTACTCGCGGATCTCGCCGAGGACACCGCGCGCGAGCCCGACGATGTCGCCGCCGGCGAGCGCCGCCGGTGCCGCGCGCACCGCGAGCTCGTTCGGTCCCGACACGGTGAGCTCGAGCCCGAGGCGCTCGAGCGCGTCGCGGCTCTCCTCGGCGGTGGCGACGTCGAGCGCCTCGGCCTGGAACACTGCCGGCACCAGCAGGCTCTGGCGCTGCACCGCGCCGGCGTCGAGGTTGGACTTGAGCTTCTCCATCACGATGCGCTCGTGCGCCGCGTGCATGTCGACCAGCACGAGGCCGGCCTCGTTCTGCGCGAGGATGTACACGCCGTGCAGTTGCGCGAGGGCATAACCCAGCGGGGGCGCCTTTTCGCTGACGGGCAATGATGCTGCCTTCATGAACGACTCGTAAGCAGCCGCCGGCTGCGCAAGTCCGAAGGCCGCCTGGATGGGAGCCCCGTGAGAAACAGATGCATAGGCCACCGGCGCCTCCGCCACCCCGGGCGCCAGCGCCCGCTGCAGCGCGTGGTAGACGAACTGGTGCACCGCGCGCGGGTCGCGGAAGCGCACCTCCGTCTTGGCCGGGTGCACGTTGACGTCCACTGCGCGCGGATCGATCTCGAGGAAGAGCACGTACGCGGGCTGGCGCCCGCCGTGGAGCAGCTCCGAATACGCTTCGCGCGCCGCGTGCGACAGCAGCCGGTCGCGCACATAGCGCCCATTGACGAAGAAGTACTGTCCGTCGGCGCGCTCGCCCGCGGCCTGGGGCGTGCCGGCGAAGCCGGAGAGCCTCAGCGCGCCGGACTGCGCTTCGATGGGGACGTGCTGAAACGTCTCTCCCAGCAAGGCCGAGACGCGCTCGGCTGGCGTCTGGCTGCGCAGCACCTGGCTCGCGCGGCCGTTGTGCTTAAGCATGAACGCGGTATTCGCGTGTGCGAGGGCGACGCGCCGGAACATCTCGTCGCAATGGCCGAACTCGGTCGACTCGGTGCGCAGGAACTTGCGCCGCGCCGGCGTATTGAAATAGAGGTCCGACACGGCGACGGTCGTGCCTTGCGCGCGCGCCGCGGGCTGGACCTCACCGACCTGCGCACCCTCGGCCGAGATCGCCGCGCCGTGCGGCGCCTCGCGCGTGCGGCTGGTGATGGAGAGGCGCGACACCGAGGCGATCGAGGCGAGCGCCTCGCCGCGGAATCCCATGGTTGCCACGCCCTCGAGGTCCTCCAGGCTCGCGATCTTGCTGGTGGCGTGGCGCGCGAGCGCAAGCGGCAGCTCGTCGCGCGCGATGCCGCCGCCGTCGTCCTCGACCTGCACGCGCTTGATTCCGCCGGCTTCGAGCACCACCGTGATCGCCTGCGCGCCGGCGTCGACGCTGTTCTCGAGCAGCTCCTTCAGTACGGAGGCGGGGCGCTCGACCACCTCGCCCGCCGCGATCTGGCTGACGAGGAGCTGGGGCAGGACGCGGATGCTTCTCATGCGAGATCGGCCTCGGCGCCGGCGGTGATGCGCAGCAGCTCGCCGTAGGTCAGGCGAAACACGGTATGGGGATGGCCGGCGGCGGCCCAGAGCTCCCGGTACGCCGCCAGGCTTCTCTCGACGAACGTCCGGGTGAGCCCATGGCCGACCGGCGCGACGCCGCCGATGACGAAGCCGGTATGGCGGCGCACGAAGTCCGCATCCGCCTTGCCGACCGGCTCGCCGGCGAGCGCCGCCAGCCGCGCGACATCGACGCGCTTCGCGCCTGAGGACATGACGAGCAGCGCGGCGTCGGTGGCTTCGGCGCGAAATACGAGCGAGTTAGCAATCTGTCCGACCTCGCAGCCCAGGTACTCGGCCGCGGCCCGTGCGGTGCGCGCGGCGCCCGGCAGCTCGACGATGGTGTCCGCGAGCCCCGCGCGCACGAGCGCTTCACGCACGCGTTCGACGCTAGAGGAAGTGAGAACGACGGAGGACATGCAAGGGAGCGGGCCGATTATACAATCGCGCGATGGAGCTGCTCGCCTGGTTCTGGGATCTCGTGGTGCATCTCGACGCGCATCTGGCGAGCTTCGTCGCGGCGCACGGCGCCTGGGTATACGGCTTGCTCTTCGCGATCGTGTTCTGCGAAACCGGCCTTGTGGTCACCCCGTTCCTCCCGGGCGATTCTCTGTTGTTCGTCGCCGGGGCGGTCGCCGCCGCGGGTGACATGAATATCACCGCCGTCATGGCGACGCTCGTCGCCGCGGCGCTCTGCGGCGACAACGTCAACTACTGGGTCGGCCGCTGGATCGGCCCCCGCGTGTTCCACTTCGAGCGCTCGCGCTGGTTCAACCCGGCGCACCTCGCGCGCGCGCACGCTTTCTACGAGCGACACGGCGGCAAGACCATCATCCTTGCGCGCTTCGTCCCGATCGTGCGCACCTACGTCCCGTTCGTGGCGGGCGTGGGCACAATGCCCTACCTGCGCTATCTCGGCTTCTGCATACTCGGCGCCATGGTCTGGGTGGTTTCGCTCTGCCTGCTGGGCTACTGGTTCGGTAACCAGCCGATCGTCAAGAACAACCTGACCGCCGTCATCCTCCTGATCGTCGCCGTCTCGGTCTCGCCCGGGTTCTTCGCCTGGATGCGCTCGCGCCGCCAGCCGCGCGTCTCCCCTCCCTAGACGGGTAGCACGCGCCAGGCGATGGGACGACCGACGAAACCCACTCGACCGCGGGGCATCCTGACACTGCGCGGTCAGGGCCTGCCGCCGCTCTTCATGCCGGTCGGGTTTGCACCCTCGGAGGAGGGCATCGAGGGATTCATTGTCGCGGGGGCTACGGCAACCGCGGCGAAGGAAGGCGTCCGGCTATTCGGCCAGACCTCGAAACCGACCAGAAACACGGCGAACCCCTTCGACTTCACGGTTCCCACGGAATCCGGCGACCAGCATCTGGATCTGCTCGAAGTCGCGCCGCTGTCGTACGTCGACGGTTCGCACGAGAAAGGGCCCGGGCCGTACTACCAGGGCGAGTTGGCCGATCGGGTCTGGTCCGGGATCCAGGGCAAGGCGTCGAAATACGGACCGGCGCCTGCCGCGATTCACCTGTTGATCTATCCGACCGACTGGCGGCTGCACTTCAGCGACGGCACGCTGCAGCTCATCGCCTTGCGCCTGGCCAAGCGGCGACATCCGTTCTCGACCGTCGTCTACTACGCTCCCGACGACGCCGGGTGGGGTGATCTGAGGATCGTGCATCCGATCCGCGCAAAGCCCGACGACATCGTCACCTTTGACGAGGGCACGGCGCGCGCCGTGCTGGTCGAGCCGGTCGCCCTGCAGTGAAGACACTTCATCGGGTAAAAAAAGTGATCGGCCCCAGCGGGCGCGGCGGATGCCTGGCGATGTACTCCCGGATGCCGTCAAGGATCGCCCGGGCGAGCTTGTCCTGGTAGGCCTCGTCGTTCAGGCGGCGCTCCTCCTGCGGGTTGGAGATGAAGGCGGTCTCGACCAGGATCGAAGGCACGTCGTGCGCAGTGAGCACCGCGAAGCTCGCCTGCTCGACGCGGGGCTTGTGCAGGTCGTTGACGGTCCCGAGGCGCTTCAGCACCGAGCTTCCGAGCCGCAGGCTGTGGTCGATGGTGGCGGTCTGCGACAGATCGATGATCGTCCGGTTGACGTAGTCGTCTTTCTGCTTGCGGGCGACGCCGCCGATGAGGTCCGAATCGTTTTCCTGCTTGGCGAGGATGCGCGCCATCTCGGAAGTGGCGCGGCGATCCGACAGCGCGAAGACGGAAGAGCCGCGCACGTTCGGCCGATTGACCGCGTCGGCGTGGACCGAGACCAGCAGGTCCGCCTTGACCGCGCGCGCCTTTTGGACGCGCGTGCCGAGCGGGAGAAAGTAGTCGCCGTCCCGGGTGAGCAGCGCGCGCATGTTGGGCTCGCCGTCGATCAGCGTCTTGAGGCGCTTCGCTATGTTGAGGGTTATGTCCTTCTCGCGCGATCCGCGCCGGCCGATGGCGCCCGGGTCCTCGCCGCCGTGCCCCGGATCGATGACGATGGTGGCGAGCCGGGCGACGCCGGGCTTTTGCGCAGGTCGCCTTTTCTCGCTCTCCGCGAGCAACGCCAGGAGTGGATCCTCCGCCACCAGCGGATGGATATCGAGCACCAGCCGGTGGCCGTAGTCGGCGATCGGCGGGAGCCCGAACACCATGGGCTTCACCTCGGTCTTGAGATCGAGGACGAGGCGGATCACGCCGGGACGGTTGCGCGCCACGCGCAAGCCCTGGATGTAGGGATCTTCGGCGTTGACCTTGTCGTTCAGCTCGGTCAGCGCGGTGGTCAGGTCGTTCGTTTCCAGGTCGAGCACCAGGCGCTCGGGATCCTTGATGCTGAAGATGCTGTACTGGATCGCTTCCTTCGATTCGAGCGTGAGGCGGGTGTAATCGCGCGCGGGCCAGATGCGCGAGGAGACGACCTGGGCTTCGGCGGCGCCTACGGAAAGCGCAAGGAGGCAAGCCAGGCTCCGCCAGCTTGCGAGCGCGCTTCCAGCCGCGCGCGGCGCGCTCCGTCGTCGATCTCCAGCCTGATGTGCAAGTCCGGCGGCGCCAGCAGGTCCCCGGCTTTCTCCGGCCACTCGACCACGCACAGCGAGCCCGGGTTGAAGTGCTCCCGGAAGCCCGAATTCAGCCATTCCGACCGATCCTTGAATCGAAAGAAATCAAAGTGATATAAGTCTAAGCTCGAAAGTGCGTAAGGCTCAACCAAGGCATAGGTGGGGCTTTTGGCCCGGCCGGAATACCCCAGCCCCCGCAGCAGCCCCCTGACCAGCGTAGTCTTGCCCGCGCCGAGCTCACCCGAGATGAAAAGCACCCGTCCAGCGGCCGCTCCCGTTGCCAACGCTTCGCCCAAGCGCAGGGTTGACGCCTCGTCGGGCAATTTAAGCTCGAGCATCAAGCGTTGGGGCCGGGAGCTCGGGTTCCAGGCGGTCGGGATTGCCGACGCCGATCTTTCGGCGGCCGAGCCGCGGCTCCTCGAGTGGCTGGGACGGGGCTGGCATGGCGAGATGGAGTATATGGCGCGACACGGAGCGCTCCGCGCGCGCCCCGCCGAGCTCAAGCCCGGGACGCTCCGCGTAATTTCCTGCCGCATGGACTACCTGAATGGCGAAGCCCACGGAATTTCCGCAGACCCGGAAAAAGCAAACATAGCCCGCTACGCGCGGGGCCGCGACTATCACAAGGTGCTGCGCGACCGGCTGCAGAAGCTCTGCGACCGCATCGCGCAGGAGATCGGCGAGTTCGGCTATCGCGTGTTCACCGACTCGGCGCCGGTGATGGAAGTCGAGCTCGCCGCGCGCGCCGGCATAGGGTGGCGCGGCAAGCACACGCTACTACTCAGCCGCGATGCCGGGTCCTGGTTCTTCCTCGGCGAGGTGTACACGGATTTGCCGCTCGAACTCGACCAGGAAGTCGCCAACTCCTGCGGAACCTGCGAGCGCTGCATCGAGGTGTGCCCCACTCAGGCGATCCGCGGCCCCTACCAGCTCGACGCGCGCCGCTGCATCTCCTACCTCACCATCGAGCACAAGAGCGCCATCCCCGAGGAGCTGCGGCCGCTCATCGGCAACCGGGTCTACGGCTGCGACGACTGCCAGCTGGTGTGCCCGTGGAACCGGTTTGCCAAGCTGACCTCCGAAGGGGATTTCCGGACGAGAAACGGCCTCGACGCCGCCACGCTGTTGGAGCTCTTCGCGTGGACCGAGTCCGAGTTTGACAGCCGCCTGCGCGGCTCGCCGATCCGGCGCATCGGCCACGAGCGCTGGCTGCGCAACCTCGCCGTCGGGCTGGGCAATGCGCCGACTTCGTTACACGTGGTGGCCGCATTACGCTCCCGGGCGGACCATCCCTCCGCGCTAGTCAGGGAGCATGTTGCTTGGGCAATCTCTCGGCATGCAAGCCTGGCAGCCTGACCGCTTCCTGCCCGGGTTCGAGGCGCTCGAGCTCGAGTTCCCCGACGACTACGACGGGCGGGTGCTCGCGACGCTGGTGCGCTTGGCCGGCGGCGAGGCGCCGCGCGGCGCGGTGCTGTGGGTCCACGGCTTCGTCGACTACTTTTTCCAGAGCCACGTCGCGCAGCGCTTCGCGATGGAGGGCTACGCCTTCTACGCGCTCGACTTGCGCAAGCACGGGCGCTCGCTGCGGCCGCACCAGCATCCCAACTTCTGCAAGAACATCGCCGAGTACTACCCGGACATCACGCGCTCGATCGACGTCATCGGCGAGCCGGTGATCCTCGCCGGGCATTCCACTGGCGGCCTGATCGCCGCGCTTTACGCCCACGAAGGGCCGCACCGCAGCCGCGTGCAGGCGCTCTGGCTCAACAGCCCGTTCTTCGACTGGAACATGCCCGACTGGCGGCGCACGCAGCTCCAGATGGCGGCGGCGCTCGGCCGTTTCTTTCCCTACCTCAACGATCCCAAGGCGCTGCTCCCGGACTACACCCAGGCGTTGCTCGACCAGGGCTGGGAATTCGACACCGCGCTCAAGCCCGTGCCCGGCTTCCCGGTCTACTACGGCTGGCTCGGCGCGGTCGCCGACGCCCAGGCCAAGGTCCACCGCGGCCTGGACGTGCGCGGCCCGGTGCTGGCGATGCATTCGGACGAGGCCGACATCGTGCTCGACTGGCGCCACATCGCGCGCTGGTCGCGCAGCCTCGGCCCCGAGGTCAGCGTGCTCGCGTTTCCGGGCGCCATGCACGACCTGACGCTCTCGCGCCCCGAGATCCGCGAGGAGGTCTTCAGGCAGCTCTTTTCCTGGGCGGAACGAGCGGTAATGTCGCCAGCGTAACTTTCCACCCCAGGTAGCCGACGGCGAGCAGAACAACGGCGAAGAGCGCGGGCGTCGCGAAGCGCGAGGACTGGGCGAGAAAGTGCAGCGTGCCGCTCTCGAGCCCGACGAAGGCAAGACCGAGCACGGGAAGCACCGGGGCGCCGCAACCCGAAACGCTGCAAGCACCGGTGGAGACGCCGAACACCGTCGCCGCCGCACCCGCGAGGCCTCCGCGATGCAATGCTTCCGCCTTGGTTGAGGCGAGATCGCGATAGCGCCGCCACAGCGCGAAGTACAGCCCGAACAGCGCTGAAATGAGCAGGATGCGGCCGAGGTCTGTGACGTCCACGGCAAAGCCCCATTCGGCCCCGCCGTAGCTGCTGCCGGCCGAAAACCAGAAGAGCGCGAGGTCGGGAAGCTTCGCCAGCTTCTCGCCGAGCGCCGCCTCGTCGGAGGCGAGATATTCCGGCAGGCGCTTCAGCCACGGATTGAAGGTGTAGAAGTCGAGCGGTTTGCGCACCGCCGACAGGATGGCGACCGGCGCAATGACGTTGAGCGCGACGACGGCGAGCGTTACCGACGCGAAGACGCCGGGATGCGCGGACAACGCCGTCCACACCCCGCGCAGCGCCCCGCCCATCCATTGCATGGGTTCATTTTACGGTTTCGACTATGGGCTGCGCGAGAATCCAAAGGCTCAGCATCGTGTAGGCGACCATCAGCGCGGCGAGCGGATATTGGCTGCGGCGCGCCGTGCGTCGCTCGGAAAAGCGCGCCAGCGCCAAACGGTGCGCGACGTACATGGCGAGCACGTGGCCCGCCACGATGACGATGACCGACGTGTACCAGGCGAAGCGCGCCCCGACGACGCCCACCGCGACCTTGTAGTGCGCGGTGCCGAACAGGTCCCAGCCTCGTCCGAACGGATCCGAGGCGAGCGGAATCACCACCTGGCCTGCCACCAGCAGATAGGGAAGGTAATGCGCGACGTGGTAGGCAAGCGCGATCGGCAGCAGGGTCGGCACGAAGAGGCGCAAGAGTTCGCCGGCCGAGGTATTACCCATCAATGCGCATATCCCGAAAATGACCAGCGCGAACACGCAAGGCATCACGAGCAGGCCGGCCGTTGCGGCTGCCGTCCAGTGCGCGTCGCTCACTGCCCAGAGCGGCGTGTCGCGCAGGCCGTCGAAGGTGACGTTCGCCAGCATGACGATCACGAAGAATGCTTCCGATGAAGAGACCGGCCGCGGATCGAGCAGCCCGGCCGCGGGGGCGCGCAGGTGCAATTCGGCGCTGGTTCGCCATTCGATCGGGGCGAGGCGCGCGATGAAGCCGAAGTACACCGTGAACACTTCGCCGCTCTTCAGCCACGCGTCGCGGCCGAAAACGAACATGCCGGTCCAGGTGAGGAGCGAATAGCCGAGCGCGAGCCACGCGAGATTGGCGGGAACTGCGTTGCCTTCCCAGACGATCTCGATCCAGGCGAAGGCGAGCAGCAGCGCCACCGCAGGCCACACGCCGACTGCGGGCGGGAGCTTGAAAAGTCCTCTCGGGCGAAGCACCGCCCAGGGATTGAGCACCGACCAGAGATCGCCCACGAGAGCCGTCAGATAAGTGAACCCGATCCACCACGCGATCCAGACGAAGGCGGGCGCGAGATTGCGGAAGGGATCCTGGGTGCCGAACAGGCCGGCGGCGATCAGAACGACGAAAACGCCTACGGACACGGCACGCAGCGCGCCGACAAGCAATGAAGGTATCCGTAAGAGAAAAAACTGCCGGTAGGAGGCGCCGGACGGCAGCGCAAGCGCGAAAACCAGGAAGGACAAGGCGACGGCAAGCCCCGCCGCGGCAAGCCAGAAGGCGAGCGGCAGCGGCAGCTCGTAGCGCGTGCCGAAGGCGTGCGCCGCGGCCTCTGCGGGCGCGAGCGCTGCAAGGCTAACGAGGGTAAATCTCGACATGCAGCAGTGCGCTGTGGCGATGCTTCGACCCGCCCTCGCTATGGATCGCCACGGGAAAGCGGCCGGTCAGCCGCGCCGCGAAAGCGGTGACGGCAGGCTTGCCGGGCGCGACTCGCGTCTCGATGTCGTAGCCATGGAGGTGCAGGACGAGCGGCTCGTCGGCGCTCCAGTGCAGCTCGACGCGCTCGCCCTCGGTTGCGCGCAATACGCGCTGCGCCGGCGCCACGCGGCGCTCGGCAATCTGAATCTCGAAGCGGCGCAGAGAGGCTTGCGCCAGCGCGAGGCATGCATCGAGCGCGATGAATACGGCCACAATCCTTGCTGCCGGCACTGGGCGATCGTAGCATGGCATTCGAATGCGGCATTTCATTCTCGCGGCGGTGCTGGCGCTCCTGGGCGTCGCGCACGCCGGGCACGAGTTTCCGTTCTATCCCTCGTTCTATCCGCAGGAGATCACGGTCGAAGCTCTCGATGCGCAAACCGCCGCGCAGCGCCTCGCCAAGGGGACGCTGCATGCTTACGCCGGCCCGCTGGAAGCGGATCTTGCGAAGACCGCCGCAGTCGCTTCCCTCGGCGGCTACGTGGTTGCGAAGGTTGACCGTGACGGCTGCGCCGCGGCGCGCGGTTTGAAGCATGCGCTGCCCAAGGGTGCGGTATGGCATCCGTACCCGGTCACTCCCTTTCACGCCGACTACCTGCACCATGCCGATCGCGCCGAGGCAGCGCGCGCTGTGGCCGACAAAAAACCAACAAAAGTTCAAATAGAGGTCGTGGACTTGAGCGCGCTCATCGCGAAATCAAGCGTGTGGTCGAGGCAAGGCTGGTTTCACGCCTATCTCCTGCTCGCGCCTAAGGTGAGGGAGGACGAGACGCGCGCTCGCATCGAGAATGCCGCGCGGCGCCTCATTCGCGGCGATTACCGAAGTCTCGAGGAACGCATCGACCTTGAGCGCGGCCTGGTCGCGCTCTTGCAAAGCGGCTGCGAGCGCGTGGTGCTCGGCTACACGGTGCGGCGCGAGCATTACGCCGTGGAGTATTCGGCGGGCGTGGAGAACGTGGGTTACGACGCTTTCGAGGGGCTGGCGTCGGCGATTTTTCCGCGCACCGTCAAGCTGCGCGATTTCCCCTGGAACGGCTGGCTCAACATCGCGGCACCGGCAGCGCCTTCCAGCGCGTGGAATCCATTGGTCGGCGGCTTTGGCGACGCGTTCGGCCGCCTCGTGTGGTCGGCGCTCTCCGACCCCGCGTTTCTGCCCGCGCCGCACGGGAGCGGCTGGATCGAGAACCGCGTGAGCGCTGCGGTTGACAAGAGCGAAAAGGCGTTTGCAGTGCCCGAAGACGCGCTTTTTTCTGCCGGACGCGGCAAGACCGCCACAACGCGCATCGTCTACCGCGTGCGCAATTCGGCGTTCCACGACGGCACGTCGATGAGTTTCGCGGACCTGGTCTACGCCTATGCTTTCAAGGCGAATCCAGAGCAGCTAAGAGGTGTACGCCTGCTGCGAGTGGAGACCGAGACGCTAGCCTTCGGTGAAGACAAGCTGAGCTACGAAGTGCCGGTGATCGAAGTCTACCTCGACGGCGCCACGGGCGGCGGAGCGGCGACCGTGGCGCCGCCGTGGACCACGCTGCCCTGGCATCTGCGCGCGCTGCTCGAGGAGGGCGCACGTCGCGGATATTTCAAGCTTTCGGAGGTGGATCCGGTGCGCAACGCCGCGATCGTGGAGCGGCTCGGCGTGCTCGCCCGCGAGCTTGAAGAGCGCGCCCATGTGCCGCCGGCATTGATCTCTCAGGTGAATGCAGAAGAAGCTCGCAGCCGCTACCGGCGGCTGCGCGAATTCCACGCGGCGCACGGCCATTGGCTCGTGACCAACGGCCCGTACCTGCTCAGCCGCTGGGACGGCACGAAGGCGGTGCTCGGCGTGTTCCGCGATCCGACCTATCCGAAGGGCCTGGGCAGCTTCAATGCCTACGCCGTGCCGCTCAAGGCGCATGTGACGCGGATCGAACGGCGTGGCGACGGCGCGCTGGTTCACACCGAAGCCGAATGGCTGGAGCGCCTCGGGCGAGACACGCGCATCGTGCGCGGCTCCTTCGCGCAACGACTTGCCGAGCGGCTTACGGGCGCGGGGGCGCCGCCGGCGCCGGTCTGCCACTACCTGCTCGTCCGCCGCGACGGCGGGGTCGCGGCAGCCGGTACGGTGCGTGCCGGCGGCGAGGGGACCTGTCGTCTCCAGTTGAAAACCTCCGGCCACCGGCTGATGGTCGCCGCAGTGCTCGAGGATAGCGCCGCAAACGCGCCGATCAAGATCGTGCCGTGGGAGTAAACTGTCCCGGCCGTACACAAGGAGGAGGGATCATGGACAAGGAAAAGCTGGAGGTACGCCGCGGTTTTCTGAAACAGTTCGGCGCGACGCTGGGGGCTGCAGGCCTCGGAGCCGCAGGAGTCGGCACCGCGCATGCGCAGGCCAAGCCCAAGGGCAACATCCCCGATCGGCCGGTCAAGGTCGGTCACATCACGTTCTTGACTGGCCCGGCAGAGCTTCTGGGCGGCCCCGGCCAGCGCGGACATATCCTCGCCCAGGAGGAGATCAATGCGCAGGGCGGTTTGCTCGGCAAGCGCAAGATCGAGACGATTTTCGCCGACGAAGCCGCGGGCACCGACGCCAACGTGAAAGAGCTGCGGCGCATGAAGCTCTCCGAGAACATCGGGCTGTTCACCGGGGTCATTTCGAGCGGCAACACCCCCGCGCTCGGCCCGGTGGCCGAGGAGCTGAAGGTGCTCACGCTGTTCAACGACGGCTGCACCGACTTCCTGTTCGACAAGGCGGTACCCAAGCCGAAATACACCTTCCGCGTAACCAACATCCAGTCCGCCGACGGCGTCACGGCGGCGATCGGCGCCGCGACGCACTGGCCCAAGGTGCGGCGCATCGCCTCGCTGCAGCCCGATTACAGCTATGGACGCAACGTGTTCGAGCACTTCGCGCTCGCGCTTGGCAAGCTGCTGCCCGGAATCCAGGTGGTTTCCGAGTCCTGGCCAAAGCTGGGCACCACGGATTTCACCTCGCACATCACCAAGATCCTCTCGACCAACCCCGATCTGCTGATTACCGGTGTGTGGGGCGGCGATTACGTCGCGTTCTACAAGCAGGCGCTGCGCTACGGCCTGTTCGACAAGATGAAGGTCGCCACCACGCTCGCCTTCGGCGGCTATCCGCACGCGATTGGCAAGGATCATCCCGAGGGTGTGCTTGCGGGCGTTCACGCGAACTATCACTTCCTCTATCCTTCCGCGGAGCGCTGGCCGCTCAACAAGAGCTTCGTCGAGCGCTATTACAAGCGTTTCAAGGAGTACCCGAGCTTCGAGTCCGACGGCGCCTACATCGCGCTCTACCTCTACAAGCAGGCGGTGGAGAAGGCGAACCAGCTCGTCGGCGGCTGGCCCGACGACGAGGCGATCATCGCCATGCTCGAGGGCGCGGGGATCGATTCGCCGGCGGGCTACCTCTATATCCGCGCGGACAATCACCAGGGTTACAAGGACGCGGTCACGGGCCTGAGCAAGAACCTGCCGGGCTACGATTTCCCGGTCTGGGACTCGAACAGCATCGTCTCGATCCCGATCCGCAGCATCACCGCGCCGCCCAACTGGCCGAAGCCCGGCCAGGGACACAACGAGTCCACGGCCGCGGCCGACTGGATCAAGAAGACCTGGCCGAGCGCAAAAGCCTGACGCGCTGACCTTCAACGAGACGCCGGGGCGGCTGGGGCCGCTCCGGCGGTGCGCCTAAGAAGAAAAAAGCGATGGAAATCGTCGCCCTTCAGGTCCTCAATTCGCTGTTCTACGCCGCGGTGCTGTTCCTCATCGCCGCCGGCCTGAGCCTCATCTTCGGCGTCATGGGGATCGTGAACATGGCGCACGGCATGTTCTACGCCCTCGGCGCCTACGTCACCGCGTGGTCGGTGGGTGTGGCGGGGTCCGCGCTGCCGCCGGCGGCGCTCTTCATCTTCCTGCTCCTTGGCGCAATGGCGGTCGCGCTCGTCGGCCTGGTGATCGAGCCCACCTTGATCCGGCCGTTCTACCGGCGCCCGGAGGAGTACCAGCTGCTCGTGACCTTCGGCCTGCTGCTGGTGCTCGAGGACGTCATCCGGCTGATCTGGGGCGGAACGCCGATCACCGCCAGCGGGCTGGTCGATTCCCTCGGTCTGGTTCGCATCGGGGGTTTGCCCTATCCGATCTACAACATGCTGATGATCGGAGTCGGCGTCATCGCCGCGGCCGCGATATGGGCGTTTGTGTACCGCACCAAGTTCGGCGTTCTGCTGCGGGCTACGGCGCAGGACCGGCGCATGGCCGCGGCGCTCGGCATCGACATCGGGCGCATCTACATCCTCGCTTTCGGCCTTGGCTGCTTCATGGCCGGGCTCGCCGGCGCCATCGTCGTTCCTACCCAGGCGGCGGTGCTCGGCATGGGAGTGGAAGTACTGGTCATCTCTTTCGTCGTCGTGGTGATCGGCGGCCTGGGCAGCCTCGAGGGCGCTCTGGTCGGGGCGCTGATCGTGAGCGCCCTGAGAACGATCACGATCCAGTTCTGGGAAGAAATCGAGCTCGCCGCGCTGTACCTGATCGCCGCGATCGTGCTCCTCATCCGTCCGACCGGCCTTTTCGGGAAGAAGGCGTGAGCCGCCGCGGGCTCGGGGGGGTGGCCGCGGTGCTCGCCCTGCTGCTGGTGTTCCCTTTTTTCGCGGGCACGTATCAAACCCAGCTACTCATGTACGGGCTCACCCTCGCGATCGCCGCGCTCGGCTTCAATCTGCTGCTCGGCTACACCGGGCTGCTCTCGTTCGGGCATTCCGCGTTCCTGGGCACGGGCGCCTACACCGTTGCGCTGATGATGCGCTATCTCGGCGTGTCGTCGCTGGAGCTTTTCATTCTCGGGGGCGTGATCTGTTCGGCCGCGCTGGCGGCGCTGCTGGGAGTCGTGTGCGTGCGCCATACGCGGATCTTCTTCGCGATCCTGACGCTTGCCCTTTCCCAGGTGCTGTGGACGCTCGCCTACAAGTTTTTCTGGATCACGGGCGGCACCGACGGGCTGCGCGTGCCGTTCTCGCAGCTCACGCTGCTCGGCGGCCTCGTCAGTTTCCCGGGCGCCGACGCCTTTGCGAAGTTCATTACTTATTACTACTACTACGTGCTCGTCGTGTTCTGCGCGTGCACGGCGCTCATGTGGCTGATCGTGCACTCCCCGTTCGGCAAGACGCTGCAGGCGATCCGCGACAACGAAACCCGCGCGCGCTTCCTCGGCGTGCGCATCTGGCGCTACCGCTGGCTCGCGTTCGTCGTCTCGGGGATCTTCACCGGCCTTGCCGGCATCCTGTGGGTGCCGCTCAACGGCCTGGTGACCCCCGACGTCCTGTACTGGCCGCAGTCGGGCAAGATCGTGTTCTTCGCGGTCCTCGGAGGGTTTCGCAATTTCGCCGGTCCCATCGTCGGGGCGGTGATCTTCAACTATCTCGAGGTCTATGCAGTGGCGGTCACCCAGTACTGGCAGATCACGCTAGGGCTGGTCTTGATCGCGCTGGTGACCTTCCTGCCCGCGGGCATCGTGGGTAGCGCGGTACGGCTGGGCGGCCGGCTGAAGAAAAAGGGGTCAGAGCAATTTCCTTGAAATGAGCCTGTTGCGAACAGAAAAGCTGAAAAAGCACTTCGGCGAGACTCGCGCCGTGGACGGGGTGGATTTCACCGTCAACGAAGGCGAGTTCCTCTCGCTCGTCGGCACCAACGGCGCGGGCAAGACCACGCTCGTCAACCTGATCAGCGCATTCCTCCTCCCCGACAGCGGCAGGATCTTCATCGGCGATCGTGACATCACCCATGCGTCGGTCGACGAGCGCATCCACTCCGGGATTGCGAGGAGCTTCCAGCTCGTGAACCTGTTCGACGACCTGTCGGTGCTCGACAACGTGGCGCTCTCGATCTTCGCGCGCGAAGGCAAGACCAAGCGGATCTTCGCGCTCGCGGACCGCGATGCGGCGGTCGCGCAGGAGGCGTCGGGCCTGCTCGAGCAATTCGGCATCGGCGGCAAGGCGCAGGCAGCCGCGCGCGACCTTGCCCAGGGCGAGCGCAAGCTCCTCGACGTGGCGATCGCCTACGCGTTGCGCCCGAAGCTGCTGTTCCTCGACGAGCCGACGAGCGGCGTCAGCACACGCGACAAGGCGCAGATCATGGACACGGTGTCTTCCGTGGTGCGCGGCGGCGGCATCACCGCGGTGGTCATCGAGCATGACATGGACGTGGTGTTCAAGTACTCCGATCGCGTCGTCGTCATGCACGAAGGCAGGTTCCTCGCCGACGGCCCGCCTGAAGAGATCCGCCGCAACAGCGACGTCGCGAAGTATCTGCTCGGGACCGACGTCTGATCATGCTGGAAGTGAAAAACATCGACGCCTGGCGTGGCCCTGCGCAAATCCTGCACGGGGTTTCGCTGAGCGTTCGCACCCACGAAGTGGTCTGCCTCGTGGGGCGCAACGGCGCCGGCAAGACCACGACCATGGAAAGCATCATGGGCTTTCTGCCGGTCAGGTCCGGCCAGATCCTGTTTCACGGCGAGGAGGTGACTTCGCTCCCCGTGCATCAGCGGGCGCGGCGCGGCATGGGCTACGCGCCCGAAGGCAGCGAGATCTTCCCCGAGCTCACGGTGGCCGAGAACATGCTGATCAGTCGCTGGATGTCGGCAAAAGCGAAACGCAAGCTTGAAGTCGGGGACATCGAGGAGCGCGTTTTCGCGGTTTTCCCGGAAGTGCGCGAGCTGCTGCGCCGCCGGGGCATGAACCTGAGCGGCGGCCAGCGCAAGATGGTGGCGATCGCGCGCGGGATGGCGCTCGCCCCGACGCTGCTGCTTCTGGACGAGGCGTTCGAGGGCCTCGCCCCGGTGGTCGTCAAGCGGTTCCGCGATGCGGTGCTCAAGATCGAAGACCTGGGGATTTCACTTCTGATCGCCGAATCGAACCTTCTCAACGCGGCGCGCATCGCCGACCGGCTCTACGCGATCGACCGCGGCGAGATCATCTTCGAGGGCAAGCCCGAGCAGGCGCTCGAAGACGCGAACGTGATGAAGGCCCTTCGCGGCTGACGCCCTATTTCTGTCTATGTTTGCTGGCGCACAGTCGGCCGTGCCCGGCAACAGGACCATTGCCCTTCTGATGGAGAAATAGGCTGGCGTTATTTTCCGGCGTGTTCGACCTGCCGTGGTGGGGCTACGTACTGGTGGCTTTGGGGTTGACTCACGTCACCATCTTCGCCGTCACGGTATTCCTGCATCGGCACCAGACGCACCGCGCGCTCGAGCTGCATCCGGCGGCGAGTCATTTCTTCCGCTTCTGGCTGTGGCTGACTACGGGCATGCGCACCCGGGAATGGGTCGCCGTCCATCGCAAGCACCACGCGCGCTGCGAGAGCGCCGACGATCCGCACAGCCCCGCGATCCTGGGAATCAACCGCGTGCTGTGGGGCGGGGTGTTTCTCTACGTCAAGGAGGCGGCAAAGCCTGAAACCCTAGAGCGCTTCGGCTACGGCACGCCCGACGATTGGCTGGAGCGCAACCTGTACTCGAAGTACGTGCTGCTGGGGCTGACGCTGATGGGCGCAAGCGACGTGATCCTGTTCGGCATCGTGCCGGGAGTCCTGATTTTCCTTGCGCAGATCGCATGGATTCCGTTCTGGGCGGCGGGCGTGATCAACGGCGTCGGTCATCACTGGGGCTATCGCAACTGGGAGACCGAGGACGTGAGCACCAATATCGTGCCGTGGGGCATCCTGATCGGCGGCGAAGAGCTGCACAACAACCATCACGCCTGCGCGCCCTCGGCGAAATTCTCGGCCAAGTGGTACGAATTCGACCTCGGATGGACGTATATCCGGCTGCTCGCAGCGTCGGGCCTGGCGAAGGTCAAGCGGCTCGCGCCGGTGCCGCAGTTCATCGTTGCCAAGCCGCTGGCCGACCTGCAGACGCTGCAGGCGGTCATCGCGAATCGCTATCACGTCCTGGCGAGCTACGCCGCGTCGCTCAGGCGCCTGCACGTTGAAGACCTGGTCGCGTTGCAGACCATGAAGGCGATGCGCCGCGAGTTGGTGGCGCTGTGGGACCGGTCGATGGCCACACGCGAGCAGCTCGTTGGGCGGCTGCAGGATTGGTGCCAGCGCGCTGAGGCAAGCGGGATAGCGCCCCTGGCCGAGTTTTCGCGGCGCCTGCGCTGCTATGCGTAAGTCTTGAAGGAACGGGGCGGAACGAAGCGAATCGTCAGCAGGGCAGCGAGCGTCCAGACGACGTAGGCGACGGTAAACACCCACTCCGGCGCCTCGTAGTACAGGAAGTAGCGCACCCAGCGGCCGACGAACGAGTCCGCGCGCGCCCCGCCGCGCAGCATGTCTTCCCACACGGTCAGCGGGCACATCACCCCGAACACCGCTTCCGCGGCCACGAGGGTGATCGCGCCGAGGTGCAGGTAGCGGAACCACGGATTGCGCACCCAGCGCCAGCCGAGCGCGGCGCCGATCCACACCAGCACCAGGCCGCCGACGATGAAGATAACGATCAGGAAGTGGACGACGAGGATGGCGTCCGCCATGCTTCTAGCATGGCACAACGATTCCCGAAGCTCACCCCCGACCAGATGACCGCCGCACAGCGCGAAGTCGCCGCCGAAATCACCGCCGGCCCGCGCGGCGAGGTGCGCGGCCCCTTCATCGCGCTCCTCCACAACCCCGAGCTCGCGAGCAAAGTGCAGAAACTGGGCGAGCATCTGCGCTGGAAAGGCAAGCTGCCGCCGCGCCTCAAGGAGCTCGCGGTCTTGGTGACCGCCCGGCGCTGGACCTGCCAGCACGAATGGGTGATGCACTCCAAGCTCGCGCTGGAGGGCGGCCTAGCGCCTCAGATCGTGGAAGCGATCAAGCAGGGAAAAGAGCCGACCGGGATGTCGGACGAAGAAAAGGCCATCTACACCTTCTGCCGCGAGGTGCATGCCACCGGCCGCGCCGGCGAGGCGGCGTTTTCGGCAATCGAAAAACGCTTCGGGCTCGACGGCGCTCTAGAACTCGTTGCGCTCAACGGCTACTACACGCTGATGGCCATGGTGCTAAACACCGCCGGCTTGCCGCTACCGGGAAATGCCGAGCCGCCGTTGAAATAAACTACGGTGCGACTCGGGCGCGGGCTGCCC